>ENA-UOVY01000836-UOVY01000836.1-plant-metagenome-genome-assembly--contig:-NODE-836-length-9498-cov-587.758234_pt1 | contig 9498 bp, 7 predicted proteins | sample MGYA00249840_ERZ761561 | MGnify/ENA primary metagenome ERZ761561 (study PRJEB28882, sample SAMN05720143) | plant metagenome | isolation source: Guanajuato, Mexico | place: Mexico:Guanajuato, Mexico... | reverse complement strand
CTGCCTGCCTGCCTGCCTGCCTGCCTGCCTGCGAGCTCTGCCCGCTCAGCTCTGGCCTCGGCCGCAACTGGTTGGCTGCCTCCAACGGCAAGCGCCGTCTGTCGTCCCGCGCCCACAACCGCCAGCTTTCCCTTCCGCCCCCTCGCCTTGGCCAGTCCTCCCTCCCCTGTGAGTGGGTGACTCACTGGCTGACTAACCTTAATTGGCAACTATGTCTAGCCAAGAGGAGCTTGGCGCTCAAGCCTTTCAGGACGGCGGCGCCGCTGGCTGGCGCAAGGGCCGCCGTCTAGTCGGGCCGGCCCGCGGATTGATAGCGGCGCCAGCCAAGAGAGTGTAAATGTTTCTGCCTTGGAAGTGGGTGTGATCGCTCCCTTTGTTGGCTGCCCGGCCGCATCAAGTGGCGGCGGCCAGGAACCGCCGCCAATTGCTCGAGCTCGAGGAGGCGAGCAAGTCGGCAAGACCCCTCCTGGCCGGCTTTTGGGCTCCAGGCGGCAGGCAGTTGCTTTCGCTCGGCACTGCTGCCTCCAGCTGCGGCAGCTCCATTGTGGTATCGTGTGGCTTGCGAGCTGCCTGAGCTGGAGCCGTGTGAGCCAGCTAGACAAGAGAGTATGTCAATTGTTATTAGCTCGTTCCGTCCAATTCTCAGCGCCGGCCGAGCGCGAGAAACGGCAACATTCTCACGAGTTGTCGATCCGAGAGAGAGAGAGAGACTAGCCAACCTGGTTGCGGGCAAGTGTCGTCACCGGCGCTGCTGCTGCTGCTGCTGACGTTGAGGCTAGCGTGGCCGCCGCCGTGGCCATGGCCAAATTAGCCCCCGCCGGCTGACCGAGCGCGGCCAGCTTAGCATTGGCTTACCTCTGATAGGGAGGGGGGATTTGCAAATTTTACGCTCGCCATTGGTTTTGGCCCTCCGCGCTCGCGGCCAGCTCGCCGAGGGTTCGAAGTTGTCGCTCGGCCAGCACTAACTCTGGCTCACGGGCCAAATTTGCATTGTGTGTGCCAGATTGGCCGCTGGCCGGATCAACCTCGACAGCCGCTGATTGATTCGGCCTGAGTAGGTTAACCTTTGTGCAGTGCTCGCAGTCCGCAAACCCGAGCGCCCAGTTCCATTCGAGTTAGCGCGAACGAGAGAGAGAGAGAGAAAGCCAACGGGAGCAAAGCCTATTAGCAAGGCGACACGAGAGACTTGCCCGCCAGACTGACTGCCCGGCCGGCCGGCTTGCTGACTGAGTGGCGGGCGAGTCTTGCGAGCGCGCTAATGGGGGCGAGCTCGCCCTGTTTGTCCGCCGGCCTAGCTTGGCAAATAAAAGCGCGACATACGCGCGCCACTGGCCAGCGTTCACTCCGCGCAAATAGGAGGAGAGCTCCCCCCTCGCTCGGCCAGGTTAAGTGGTTGGCTCATTATCGCTACTGGTGGCCGGCTAGCCGGCGGACAGGTGAGCGCTGGCCTGGACGCTGGGAGGGCGGCGCGCTGACGCAACGGGCCAGCGCACAATACGCGCCCTCGCTGGGTCGCACCAAGCAGGACACAAGCAGCCAGCTTGCTCGCTCGAGATTCCAAAATCGGCGGCCAGTTGCCATTGTTTTCTGCAGGCTCCGAGTCCGTTAAGTCCCACAGCTAGCCTTGGTTTGCGAGCAACAGCAACAGCAGCGGCAGCAGCAACAGGAGCAGGAGCAGGTTTGCCGCTTTGCTCGCCAGAGGCAGCTGGAACAAGCCGCTTACGCGTCCAGCACGAAATCATGGAGCCAGACATGGGACGGCTACACAAACAGTCTCGTAAACCTTTGCAAGCCAACGCAGACCTATGGCCTCCTTGGAAGGCAGACTCTATGGGCGAGGGGGAGATCCCATTGAGTTTGCGGAGGCAGCAAGACGGTGGCAGCTGAGCGCTGAAGCCTCGGCTCAAATGCGAGCTGACTGGCCAACACTGGCGGCGGCGGCGGCGACGGCGGCGACGGCGGCGACGGTAACGGTGACTTTGGGCGGCTCGGCCTGGCTGCTCGGCCGCCACAGTTGACGGGCCAGCATTCACATCGTCGCCGAGCATCCAGACAAAAAGCAAGCGGCCCATTTGAGTTGGATTGGCGAGCATTTCTCTCTCTCGCCCGCACTTGCTCGCAAATGTTGTCGCTCGGCTGGCGGCGCCAGTGGCGCTTGCAGTGGCGCCGATCGACCAATCACGCTGGCCCAAGCAGCCAAAACTCGGCCGCCAAGCTAGCTCGGCCGGCCGACGGATATTGATGCTCGCTCGCTTGCCAAAGAAGCGGGCGGCAACTGCTCGCTCAGCATTGTTAACAATCCGCCCGGCCGAGAGTTGGTCCAATTCTAACATGATTCGTCTTGCAAACGAATCAGTTGCTCACTCAAACCTGAGCTCCCTCTCTCGTTCCCGTTCCCGTTCCCGTTCTCGTCCTCGCTCTCGCTCTCGCCTTTGCCGCCGAGACTGCGCTTTCGTCGCGGCCTTAGGAAACAAGTTGCGCTCTCCAGTGGCCACCGACTTTCGTTGCACCCAAGAAACCATGAGCACAATAACACACGAAACTCAATCAATTGAACCAAAGCTCGAGCCAGAGAAACGAGGCCAAGCTGGCGGCGGACGCGCGACCAATCGCAGGCGGACGGCCAATGGGCCGCGCGGCGCCCTTGTGTCATTATGCCCCTTGGGCTCGAGCTACCCGCTCTCGCTCGTTTGGTTCGAGCTTTCGAGCCAAAAGCCGAGCTCTCAGTGCGCGAACATCCCGCTAATTAAGCCACCAGAAGCGTCTCCTGTTCCTCTCGCAAGCAACCGCCAATTGCGAGACTCATTCGCATGGCTTCCAAGTCAGCCCCTTCTGCGCGCAATGCTGGCGGCCGGCAGAAATATTGACCGAGGGCGTCGCCATCTTTGGCACAGGACGCCATCTGTCGATCGGCTGCGGCCCACATGAAGACGCTCCACCAACGAGAGCTCGAGTCTGGCGGAAGCCTGACTCAACAGCACCATGGCTTTGGAGGCCACATGAGACTTGCTCGGCTGGAGTTGGGAGGCATCCGTGGGCCAGTCAGCAAGCTGCGCTTGCGCGAGACGGAAAGCTCGCCGTCTGAGCAGGTGAGCTTGGCGCAAATAGAACATCTTTCTGGAATTCTCGCAATATTTTCTCGGCTAGAGGAGGGAGCGCAACACTTGTTGAGCATTCGAGTTGGGAAAGCAGATTTCACTCTCTATTTAGGGCAGCTCTATGCTCTGGGCCCACAACAATCGGCGGCCTCATCGCGAAACCAAACCAAAGTGCCATGACAGTCTGTTCACGCGGTTGGCGTTGCGTCCGGCCAGCCGAGCAAACTACCTGCGCGCCGCCGTCGACCCCTCGTGGAGCCGCACGAAGGCAGCATCTTCAAGGGCCCCTCCCGCTCGCTCTTACACCAGAGGACCTTGAGCCTTCGGTGGCTCACGCTCACATTGAGGCTCGAGTTTGGCTGGCGCCTTTTCCTTTCTGCCAACAAAATTATGGCCCAACTCGAGTGCGCTCGAACGAGATCTAATATTCCATTGGCCGCGCTTTGAAGGCAAGGTATTAAGTTTGCGCCATTGAGGAGGATGGAAGGAGAGAGGAAGGGGCCGCTCGTTGAGGTTTCACAGGCCAGGTTCAGGCGTCTATTCTATTCAATTTCCAACCTCAAACTCAACCATAATCTCAATTCGCGCTACGAGAAAATGGGCGCCAAAGTTTCATTGAAACTATTCATGAGCAGCTGATGTTGCATGTCAACTGGAACCAGTCGCAGCCTGCGATCCATCCAGCCAATTCCTCACTCTTTCAATTATAAAAGTATCCTCGCTCGCTCCTCTCTCATCTTTCCTCCTCTGATCTTGTAGCCGACTTGTCGTCTTGGGAGGATTCAGACGAGAGAAAGAGAGGACATGTCGAGTTTATCGACTAACTTTAGTTAAAAACAATACTCTCTCGCCCCAAACGAACACTGGCCCTGTCCGTGTGCGCAAAGACGCTAGATGCCCGACAAAGACGCCCGGCTCTCACATCAAGCATCTCACCTCGCCGGCCGCTTGAACATGTTCACAGTTGAACGTGTATCTATCTATTGGAAACGCTCGATAAACAATGTCCTGGGCCTAATTACGAGGGAGCCGCTGCCGCCGTCAGCGTGAGGGCCCTTTGCTCTCGCAAATTGCCGCACCGTGACTGGCATGCTTGTCATAGCGAAACTTGCGCTTCCTTTTGGTGAGAGAGCTGGAAGCAAAGTGGAGCTTTCCCTCTCTCCCTCTATCCAATGTTTGTGCGCTTTTAGCCAGCCAGCTCATTACAAATTCAAAGTAAACAGTCCAGATCTCTCCTCTGCTCGGCCAAAGTTTTCTGAATATTTCAATCAACATTCAGTGTCGCAGAAGCGATGGAATAATAATTTATTCACCTTTACCTTCCCTTCAATCTCTCTCGAAGCGTCGCAAACTAGCGAGAGCAAGTGCAAGAGTGGGGATAGAGGAAACTCGGACTTGGAGCTCTCATTTTAGTTGCTCATTTCAAACGGGACATAGCTCCTGTTTAGAACTACAGCCCAGTTCTAGTCAAACTCTAACAAGCAATGTCGCGCCGCAATAGTCTAATTGACCCATCTACAATCAGAGCCCATGGGCCGGGTTTAGCTGGGGGCCGAGTGGGCGAGACGTGTAAATTCCGTATCGAGGGCACAGACGGTGGACTTGCGCTCAGTTTTCACATTGAGGGCCCCTCGAAGCCAGTCTTTGAAACTTGCTCGGGACAAGATTTGAGCTTAGATGTCGCGTACATACCAATACTACCTGTGAGTATCCATTCAAACTCGGCCTGTTGCGCGAGAGGAGGTGTGCTAGTTAGTGGGTGACATATTGAGAGGGAGAATGCGCTAACAATCTGACTGACCCACTCGGCCAGGGCGACTACAAGCTATCGCTGATGTGGTATGGAAAGCATATTGAGGGGAGTCCGTACACTGTAAGTGCCCACCCTAAGCAAAGATGGATCATGAAGAGAGCCATCAACAACTAAAACATTTCTTTCCCCTTGCCTCTGCACAAAGTTCACCGTCGAGGGCGATGGACCGACGCCAACTGTTGAGGAGCTCGTCCAAAAGATTGTTGTCAGCGGAAAAGGATTGGATTACCCAAAGTCGCAGGAGTACAATGAAATTTTAGTCGACTGTCGACGAGTCTACCTCAAGGACCACAAGCTGCGCTGCTCGGTGAAGAGTCCGCCCAGATGCTCGGCCATGGTCAAGTTGCAAGACAATTTGGATGGAACATACACCATGTTTTACAAGCCAACCTTTGTTGGCGCATACACGGTCAATATTAGGGTGGACGATATTCATGTTGTGGGCAGTCCTTTCACCGCTCAGGTTAGGAAATAGAAAAATTTGTAGTTGCAACGGGAAGAGTTCGGGCCGCCAGTCGATATCCTTTCGTATCTTAGACTAAGATGAATAGTTCAGCGCCTCGCAGTGCCTAGTGGGTCAGTGCGCCCACCGTGTGGAGTTTGGAGTTGCGCGCTTTCAGTTTATTCTAACATAGCCAGCCTAGCTACTCCAATTGGATACTGTACAAGTTTAAACCTCATGCAATATAATGGTCTCATAGTGGTTGCTTTTCAGGTAGAGAGATGTCTCGCAAAAAGATGTGAAAAACACCTCTCGATCTGCGCAAAGCGAAACCGCAATCTGTGGGCATGTTTGCCTCCAAAAACCGCTCTCACTGGTTCAATTCCACTCCCGCTAGCCAACAAACTCTAATTTCGGCTCAAACTCGACGCCAACTGTGACCAAAAGAGAGAAGAATCAGTCTATTCTCTGTTTCTATCGCTCTTCCAATTCGCTCTCACCAAACCCATTTGAGGGTCTTCCATCTGAGCACTCGAGAGGAGTCTGCAGCGGGCTGACTCTTTTCATGCCCGCAAGCTTCAGCCACCAACTAGTGTCGTCTTCTAATCTTTGCATGCCCCATTCGAGCGAGCAATACAATCGCATGGGCTGCTCCATACAGCAAAACCATGCCAGCCCGCCAGCTAGCTTAGTCGGTCAGCCGACGGATGTTGGATTTCACAGAGTGGCTTGTTCGTAACTGTTAACAATGCGCCAGCCTGAGAGCTTGGCCAATTCTATGCTCAACTTTGCGCTTAGCTCAATCAAATCGGCTGCCCATCCAAACCTGAGCTTTCTAACGTTGAAATCGTACTCTTGCTTGCTCCCACCAAACAATTCCTTCGAGCGGCCAATATTCCATCCAAAACGGCCAGCCTCTCGCCTGACATCAATCCACTCGGCTAACTAAAAGGCGAATCCTCAATGGACAGCAGCTCACCGCTTTCCACAAAATCCTAAGAGATGGAGGGAGGGCAACGTCTCTGCTGGCCCCCTTCCAAGAATTATCCGGCTAGCGAGCTTTGAGCCGGCCGGTGAACTCGCTCGCGCTCTCCTCGTCTGGCTTGTTATCATGTTTCAAATTCGAATTATCGCCCAGACTGAAACGACCGACTTGCCAGGTAAGCGCACTTGTCTGCGGCACTCGCAAGCCCGGAACAGGGCGACACCAAAGAAGCTCAAACACTGTGACAGATGCAAACAGATCGGCCAGCTCTCCAAGGGAGACGCACAAAATCGGGGGCTTACTTTGTGTCCTGCTTCACCTGCTCCACCTGCCTCGTCTGCAACACCAGCCGCACTGGATTCTAGTGGACACAGAGTGCAGAGGACAGAAATGGTCGAATGAATCTTGAGGATGATAAGGAGGAAAACTTCTTCCATTCATGATTATTCAACTGGCCGCCAATCTACTCATCTGCGCCAACTGGCTGCAGGCAGACTAGCTAGATTGTGCGGGCTCCATTGACTCCTATTCGGGACTCCACCACTAAAACCAAACAAGTTTCAACTTGTCCACCCGGCTCCAGGCTGCCGCCATCTATGGAGCCACTTTAAACAAACACCCTCAATGGGGCATTCATTTTTTGACGCTGAATCGAGGTCACATTTTGCATGGATGTGCGTGCAACAGAGCAAGCAAACTTCCGACGGAAGTCCACACTTGAGCTAGGCTAAAACGAAATGCCCGCTTGTGGGCCTGTTTTTTCACTTCTGTAAGGGGGATAATTTCACACGCTTCTAGCCAAAGTCCACCCAGCCGATCGAACACCAGTCTTCTGCCCGCCCACCAAGCAACCATGGACACTGGCTCCAATCGAGCAATGATTGGCAGACATCAGGGGCGCCTCTCAGCTCAATTGCTGGCGGCGCTTGACATTGATGAAATCACGAATCCAAGCCAAGTATATCGAGAGCTGGTTAGAGTCGAGGAAGCTCGTGAGGCTCATAAAATAGAAGAGCTCTCCAGTTTGAGCTCATCCATAAGCAGCGACTATCGCTTGCCAAGCCTAGTCGGACACCGAGAAAGCGGACAGGTTTCGTTCGAGTGCAAGTGCCCGCGTCTAAGTATCGAAGAGCAGAGAGATCGCTTCCTTAAATCGCTAAATTCAACTACAAGCGGCGAGGAAAAACAAACAGAGCCGAGTGACCAGCTGGAGGAGGGGGAGGATACAGTCAGGAAGCTGATTGAGTTACCTGGTCGCACTGATCAACTGCTCGCGTTTGGTCCACCCTCAAGGAATGACTATGCGCGCAAGCTGAGACAATTCAGGCGCAATGAGGTGCACGAAGGAGATGGGATTGATGTTATCTCGTTGAAACTGTACAAGTTGGAGGAGTTGGTGAGCGACTCAAATGCAAATCTGGCCGACAAACTGGTTCAATTGGCAAGAGAGTCGGCCAAGAGGTTAGGGCAGATCTCGCAATGTTCGAGAGAGCAGCTGGCTCGCATGGACTCGAAAGAAGAACAAAAAGCCTCCAAACTTGTGCACTCGATGATAAGAGCACCGATCAGGTACGAACATGAGCGAAACAAAGCGGCCGTTGCTGCAGACTGGCGCCGCGATGGAAATCGTGCAACAAAACAAGCAAAACTTGGCCAAGACTCGAGCGGGAGCGGCGACTCTGGTGTTGGTTTGGAGAATGAGGTAAATGTCACAGACTACCTGCCCACTAGAGGCAGACTAAAGCCTCTCGAGGAGCTCATGCGATTTCGCTCCAACGCTCGGGTTGTTGCAATTGCGGAGAGCTCGATCCGATTGTTCAAGAAGCTTTTGAGCGAAAGTCAATTGTTTGAGCCAACACCGTCTTCAATCAATAACAATGAGGCGTCTACAGCAGCTGGCTTAGGATGTGGCAGTGGCGGCAGCAGCAGCAGCAGCAACAGTGGCAACATGCTCAGCCCCCAGAACCTGAAGCTCCATGTCTGCGTTGAGTGCCAGAAATTGCGCTCCTCAATCCGGTTCAAGTGGATAACTAGTTGTCTAATGTTGGCATTCGGCGATTTCACGAACTATCTATCTGAAGTGTTGGCGAGCTCGGACGAGGATAGCGCTGAATCGGGCAAGAGGTCGCAGTTGCTCGGCAGGTGGACAAAGAGGGAGCAAAACTGGCAACGGGGCGAGAATTCTCTTCCGCCTATCGTCGACTCAAGCTCGCTGGTCAACCAATCTAACGGACCGAAGTGTTTCGATTTACTCGCCTATCTGATGGCTCACCTGCTCAGGCAACACTTCCTCCTACCTGCTCTCCAGCGCTGGTGTCTCCTTTTGGAGAATAATCAGTTCACTGGGCAACAGAGTGGCTCGGATTTTGGCCTATCGATTGCGTCAAGCGCAACGATGGTCGCTCGAGTTGAGATGCTTGAGCAGACGGTTGACGGTGCCGACGATGATCCAGAATTGCCCGCTTACAAATCGACCACCACTCATCTAATCAGCAACAATCCCGCTGAGGAGTTTAAACAGACGATGTACTTTGTTGTGGACGAGCTAGCTTCAATTTGCAGAAATTTACCACGTTTAGAGACTCTACTAGAATCGCAAGCTCTAGGATCTAACAAAGAGGAGGCGGCACAGTGTAAGGGGTTCATACCGGTGCTACATGAGGACGATGAGCTCGTAGTGGATTCAAAACGTCGCATTAGTCAATTGGTCGAGCGGTCAATTCCGCTTGATCTGGTGACGCGCAATCTGGATCTTTATCGGCCTGTTGGTTTTGAGCAACATGCAGCTAAGCGCGAGATGTCAACCAATGAAATTGGAGCCGATCGTCAGCAGACCAATTCGAGCAATTGGATCCTGCCAGAATACTCGCTTTCGTTAGAATTGATCAACCGTCTTAGGCGGGACGGACAAATTTTGGATTCATCGCTCATTGTCAGGCTGCAAACTTACATGGGATTCGGGATGGAGGAGCTGAATTTTAGCGAAAAGCCAGGCGAGCAAACAAACGATCACTACCAACTTGGCCAGCTTAAATCTAGCTGCCAACAAATACGGCTGCTCCACTTGCTTGAATCGAGGCTATGCTGTGATCTACCTAGGTATCAGGATTTTGGATTTGTTATGCTCGACTACAGCCCATTGGTGGGGTCGCTCATCAAG
>ENA-UOVY01000833-UOVY01000833.1-plant-metagenome-genome-assembly--contig:-NODE-833-length-9551-cov-22.021588_pt1 | contig 9551 bp, 10 predicted proteins | sample MGYA00249840_ERZ761561 | MGnify/ENA primary metagenome ERZ761561 (study PRJEB28882, sample SAMN05720143) | plant metagenome | isolation source: Guanajuato, Mexico | place: Mexico:Guanajuato, Mexico... | reverse complement strand
TTTATTCTCAATTAATTTTGGTGAAAATTCGCCAACTCATATCAGAAAGGTAGGTGTATGCTTTATGTGATAATTTTGATTATAAATTGCTATGACGCCAAGTTGTCCGACTCCCATAAAGCCTGTGAATCACGTTCTTGTTGAAGATAATTTATCCCAGTCGCAGCGCTGGTGTTCCATCTTCCTCGGAAATTTCACATTTGCATAATGGTAAACCGCCGTAAATCGAATCTAATCAGTGGAGAATGGCGAGATTTACGCAAAAAAAAAAGCCGAAGAAATTATTCTAATTTTTGATTTTAATTGTCTCTATCAGTCGACAAGTCGAAATGCCGAAGAAATTCTAATTTTTAATTTTAATATTCTCTATAATTTTCAATTTTAATATTTCTTATCAGTTGGCAAGTAGAAATGCCAACTTGTTGCGTACCGTATTGTTCGAGTGGCTATATAAGCACTATAAAGAAGAATAAATCAGTTGGAAATCCAAATCCGCATTTATTTTCAGTTCCTCAGGTAAGCGATTGTTCATTTTCGTGTATTCAAAAGCGCAGATTTGGCGAACAAATTCTAAGTTTGAACGTCTACCTTTTTAGGATGGTACAGAGTTTGTAAAATGGAGAAATAAGATTAAGAGGTCGCCAGAACTGGGACCAAAGAGCAAAGTCTGTAGTTTACACTTCCGTAATGAAGATATTCTTCTTCATTATGAAATACGGATGCCGGATGGCAGTGTTGATAAGATTCCACGAGGCCGCCCATCTTTGAAAGAAGGTGCTGTGCCGTCCATATTCCCAGATTATCCGGCTTACTTGTCAAGCGCCAAGAAGTCTAGGAAACCACCAAAAGTCAGAACTTTGGCCTCAGTTAGTAATTTATGATTGGAAATATTATGAATCGACATTGTTGTTTTCATCCATTGTTTTTCCTCTTGTAGACGGTTTCTCATAAAGAAGAAACGCCTTCGATACCGCCTTCGATACCGGAGCCTTTATCAGACATACTTGTACATGAAGAATTTAATGTACCAGTAAGAAATAATTCGAAAACATGATACATTCTCCGGGATTATTGTGGTGCTTACGAATAAGTCGGGAAACCTATTTTGTTTAGACTTGTACACTTACATTCGAGACAATTATTCAATTTGTGGATAATTCTATGATCGGTAAATGGCAATTCCTTCATCCAAGTATTTGTGACAGCCTAATATTCATTCAGTTTGACGAAACTTATTGCCCCATAAAAAGAATCGTAATATCGCGAACGTTTTCTATTCAGGTAAATTTCGTCCAATTGGAATTACAATATCATATTCGTGTACATAGACTATTCAAATAACATTATCATGATTATTACAGGTCTATATTGGTAATATGGAAGTACAAGTGACTTACGATTTTCGAAACATACAAGATTTACTTCCTCTTCTGAAAATTGTGGACGACATGACGCCTTGCCCTCAGGCCAAGATTACAGAGTAAGTTCTGAAGTCACATGAAACATTATTCTTCGATATGCAATTTTACGCTAAGCAAAATGCAAAAGGACAGTATTGGTGTAAGATTTCATTTGTCAAGCACTGTTAAACTAATGTGTATACTTTTTGAAGCTTTTAAAGAAACGAAAGTATGTGATTCTAATTGTATTGTTTACGCTGAATTCAGTGTCAATGTCCATTCTTCGTTATGGCATCATGTTTTTGTGTAATTGGAGAAATGATAAGAAAACGTACAAATTTTCGGAAGGGAATAATGTACCATAAATGAAGTTTGATTCTCCTTTTAAATCATAGCATAATTCCCAGAAAATTAGACCAGTATTCATTCAGAAATCGTTAATCGTCTGAGACACTGCTCTGTGCTATGTCAAAATAATAGTACCTCATGGTGTTCCCACAAGATTGCGGATTACTTATCGAAGAATGAATTGATCTTTGCGAAAATTTGGTCTACCATAACAAAAGAACGAAGCTAAATTTTTGTTTTATCATTCATTTAAAGAATGAGAATTTCTTATAGCAGATGGAAATTATAGAAGGATTTTTTTTTACAAATGAAAACGCAAGCGAGATATTTAGTCTCCCTCGGTGGGATCCAAAACCACCCATATCTGGGCAACTGCTTGGGCTCTACCACTTAAGCTACAAAGAAAGATAAACCTTTCACAACGTTTTTCGTTTTTTATCAAGAGGAGATAGTATGTTACTGTACGAGTAGCGATATTCATTGTAGTTGATCGTACTGTAAAATAGTTTTCCAAATGTTTCGACCAATAGGAATCATCAGTTATGTAAAACAGTGATCAAACAAATTCTTATCGCCACTGTTTTCAATTTTTTCCCCATTGTCACATCACTTCGCATGAACTCGAGTTTCACTGTCGATAAAATAATGGTACTTTCGCTTGTACCGGTCAATTTGGCGCAAAAAGAGGAGGTGACAATTGGTCATGGGGTGAATTAGACCTCAGTTCAATTGGGCGGCTGAAATATAACTTTATAAATTATTCAAATCATTTATTTTGGCACTGCCAGTTGTACTCGTAGATTTTGGAATTAGTGGTGGTGGTGAGGGTTGAGTTCGGATTTTTTCCAAGTTCCACAAGCTATATATATAATTATATATAGTGGGAGAGAAATTTCCCAAGTCCCGTGTATTGTGATGACATCAATAGGAAGAGAGGGGGAGTGAGGGTGTACACGCTCGTTTTGGAATTTAGGATTGAGGTTAGGCTCATCCCACTACCTAAGTATAGGGGAAGCGTTCGGAATTTTTCTATGCCCCACATGCTATATATAGAAAGAGAAATAGAGATTATTTTAAGTTCTCAAGGGGCGCGGGCGGTGTCCGCAGATTTTGGAAATAGGCGTCAGAGAGGGAGAGCTCGGGATGTTTGTATGTCCCACGACCTATATGCAGGTGGGGAGCTCTTCATTTTCCCACAGATTAATAGTATAGAAGAGCCTACAATTATACTCGTAAATTTGGGTAATAGGGGAGGAGGGAGTTCGAAAATTTTTCAAGGATTTCAGGATATATACAGTGGGAGAGATAGAAATTTTCCAAGACCCGTCGATGGCAACGTCATCAACGGGAATGAGAAAGTGGAGGGCTGTACACGCAGATTTTGGAATTAAGAGGTGAAGTAATCCCACAGGCTATACATAGAGGAAGAGCTTGGAATTTATCCAAGTCCCTCAGGCCTTATATAGGGGGAAAGCTTTTTTATTTTTCCACACTCACGCCCAATCGTCACCGGCGTCCAGTTGGGCCTTGCGCCCACTTGTCTAGCGCCCAATTGGGCCCAATCGGCCGCGCTCAGTTCACACCAACCCACTTCGTTAGTATTCGCTACCTAAGTTGAGAAAAATTATTACATCACTGAACTGCCGGCCTACGACGAACACACACTGTGTATTAATAGAAGGAGCAAAACATTGCTCACATCAACCTCGACAAAAGCGACCTGACAAGGATAATATAAACGAAGAGAGTTTGGAGAGCGAAAGGCTGCAAGTTCGGATCCCATTGAGGAAGAGTAAATTTTTCACTTGCGTTTTCATTTATCGAAAAAATTTCCTTCTATTTGTTCTTTTAATTTTAGCTTGTTAATTACAAGGTATCCTGTACCAAAGATTTGTACGTTTTTGAATTTGTTCATGAAGTACTCAAAAACACAACCCGGTAGAAATAAAAATGAACACAGTCATTGAATTCAGATGAAAAAAAGTCTTTGGTCTATTCTCGGATTCTCTACTCTCATGGTTCCTGCATGTTATATGTTTTACCTGAAAAAAGTAAAGATCATGGTTTTTTTTCTACTTATTTAAATTTTTAAGTCCCACAGCCTACATAGAGGGAAAAATTAGAACGTGACGCCTCGACGGCCTATATTCGAACGAGGAGGAGAGCTCTGAATTTATTTGAAGTCCCAGAGCCTATATAGTGGAGAGAATTAGAGCATGACACCTCGCGCCTCGCTTCACTCGGTGCTTTGCCTGCGGCCTATAGTTGAAGGAGGCGGAGAGCCCGGAATTTCCCAGAGCCTATATAGAAGGGAGCACATATTTCTTCATATTTCCCTCATATTTCTTCATGTTTTCCACATAATTCTTCATGTTTTCCACATATTCTTCTTATCTCTTCATATTTCCAACAATCTCCACGTAGGTGTACAGCTCGAAATTTTTCTAAGTCCCTAGGGAGGGGTGGGGGGGGGACGTCGCAAATTTTTGAATTGGGGTAAGGTTCAAGGTTTGCATTACTATATATAAGAATCACCTATTCTCATTTCTGTGTCCTGTTGGTTGTTGATCAGTATAATAGAATAGTGTGAATAATTATACTTTACAAACTGTGTGCACTCTGCGTAAATTTGGGTACAATTTTTTCGCTCACTCAATAACAAAAGCTATTTATTTGTGAAATAATGAAATTGTTGTACAAATTGAGTTGCTACCTTTATGTTCGAGGCGGAATAGTAAATTACACTTCCAAGGCACTTAAAATGTACATAGAAGTTGAGAAATGGATTTCAATGTCACATTTCATTCTCGATTATGGTATAACTCGTTCATTTAAAATTCGATAGTAATGAATGTAGAATAGTAATGTGTAATATGAAAGAAAGAACACTAATTTTTTTATTTAACATATGTAGTTCTCATTATGTGTATTACTTCGTAGTATCACGTCAATGCCTCCATGTCGAGGTTTTATGTCATCAAAATCCAAAAAGTGTATTCCTTGTGCAACTCGAAATGACAGGTGTATTAACAAACATCCGAAATTCGTGAAACTGAGCACAAACAGGCGAGCTCTTCGACGAGAAAATTTGAATTTAAAAGTGAAATTGAAAAAGGTTTTAACGCTGTCCATTATTTGTAGTGGGGTTCTAGCCATGAATGTTCAATGTGACTAACAGTAATCAGTGGAATTGTTTTGTGCGCCGGCAAAAAGTCCAGGCATTCCATCATTTTTTCTTCTTTGAGGAAGGTAGTTGTTGTTCGTTACTAACATGCATGTATGTGTCTCTGTACTTGCTGTTCTTTTCATAAGTAGTTACATCAAGGGGAAAAATCGAAATTGAGAGTCACTTTGGAATCATAGCAATCCACCCATGAAATGAAAGTAACTCTCGTAATTTTCAGGTTTTACTTTCACCTTACTATTTTTTAGGCGTCAGTATCTCATTCGATGAGAACAGCTAAGATTGCTCTCACGACCATAGTTGTTCTGTGTACTTGTACTGTGAATGCAACTTAACTTGTTATAAATTTTTCACGGATTACAATCACTTTTTTCTTCCAATATTGATTTCAAAAGAAAGATTTAAGTGTATTTGGTTAATGCAAACCCACCCTTACTTCTTCAACTGTGTAGTTATATGGTATTTCTTGAATTTAGTATTAATATTGTTGAAAGAATTATGATGTAGAAGATTGAAGTAGAAGACTTCTACTAGTTAGTTTTTTACAAGTATTATTTATCAATTGCGATGTGTAATTCTAATGTACAGAAACCTGTACTCACAAATGCCATCCAATAGTGTTTGCGCTTGCCCTTCGATCAAACCTTTACTATTTATTCTCTAGAAAACCACCCAGCCTTACTAATTAGCTAGAGTGGGAAGTTTTAAGATTGACCTCGAAAATCTGTATAAGTCAATGAAATTGGCTTCCAAAGATCTACTTTAAATTTTATGGACCGTTCTTACCAATTTATACACCCTAAATCAGCGCATCTAATGGACAAGTGCTGGTTTTCGGTATAAATTGTAGCCAAAAAAAAAAAGAATGATTTTAAACTTTTTTCCCCCCGGTTGAGATGTTGTCGTGGATGTTACCTTTAAAAAACTTCATTTGGATTCACTTGTCCGAAAACTTAAAGCCTTCTGCACCATTTGAAGCCCTGAAAATTGTATAAGAACTCGGGGTACAACTACAAAATTGAAGTACGTTACTTAAAAGTAATGTCTTCAAGTAGCCTATGGAAGTTGTACCCTCAGTTCTTGGTATCTGGAAAAACCATTTCTTAACTTGTGGCGTAAAAGCTGCCGCTTTTCTTCATTCTTTCCAACGTAAAAACAGTCGTAGACTTTTTTAAAAAAATTCAAAAAATTCCCCTAGCCTTCCAAGAGGTCTTACGGTTCTCGAAGAAGTCCAATGGAGCTCCAGACAGTCCAAAATAAAAATTGGAACAAAATTTCACATTCTTGTCAATTCTTATGTTCTTAAAAAATTCCGTATTCTCTTCGAATTCTACAGCAGAGAAACATAAGAATCAACTAGAATGTAAAATTTTGTTTCAATTTTTCTTCTCTTTCTTTGGAGGGGGGGGGAGGGAGGTTTTCTTTTCAGGACTGGTAGGCTTGGAGAAGTTTTTGAGTATTCTTTTCGAACTCTACGACAGTCTTCACTTCAGAACAAGTATATTTCATAATTTTTTTTTCCACCGGTATTTTTGAATTGAAAACCTAGACCGGAAACCAGCTATTATAACACTGCTTCTTTGTAGGATGATCTCTACTGGCCCAGGCTTTTTGAAACCACTTGGAAATCATTCAAAATCTTTCAAAGTAACCCTAAAGTATTGGAAAAATGAATGACTTTTTTTTATCTTCTCTAAATTTTACGAGCATTAGCTTCAAATTCAGGCTATTAGCTTGATGGTAAGAGTGATGTTGGTCAGATTATGGGGAGGAATTTTGCTGTTTGGAAATAAAAGAGGACGTTTGAGAAGAATGAAAGGCCGTTGGTGAGAGTTACGGTGTAGGTGGATGGGAAGGGGTACATGAATCTCAGTGAGGCGAGAGCTCGACAGGTACACATATGGTTCAGTGTGAGTGGTTGTCCTGTGTTACAACGCATCCAAGTCGGAGGGAAAAGTTGGGTGCATATATGTGAATGGAGCACACATGTGTGACCAATTCGGAGGTGGGTAATTATAATTTCATGGCAACGAAGCAGTTGGATGGATAATGACCAGGGGGTGGGGGTGGGTTCTATATTGGCGGAAGATGTCGGTTGGTTTTTGCTTCTGCCCAGTAGTTCTGCCAGTGGGATGTGATTAATTTTCTAATGTAAAGGATGAGGTTCGTTTTGGTTGAATGCAAGTGCGGACTCACTGGCAGAGGGAGGCAGCCTTTTCGGCCATTTTTTCAACTATTTTGTTTCCTGAGATGCCTTTATGGGCAGGGATGCTGATGAAGGTGTTTGTTTTAGACAGAGTTGAGATCAGTGTTTGTGTATGGTTGACAAGGGGGTGTGGTGAGTTGATATTTGACACAGCAGAGAAGGCGGCGAGGAAGTATGAAGCAATTAGGGCTGATTGGATTAGCTGGTGGAGATTTAGGAGGAGATGTACAGGACGATGATAGATCGCTTGAAGTTCTGTGTTGAGTACAGTTGTTGAGTTATGGTGTTGTTGCGCGACTGTGGTGTTTACTACTGTGAATGCATAACCCGCTATATAAGGGGTTTTAGTTCCATCTGTGCGGCAAGTAGTGGATGGAGGAAGATTATTAAGAATTTGGTAGAATAAGGTGTTATATGTGGAGGGCGGAGTGGTGTTTTTGGAGAGTTGTGTGACTTTTACATTGGTGGTTGGGCTGGACATAGTCCGTGGAGGGGTAGCGGAGAATATTGGGGTTAGGCTGTGAAAATGGATTTTTTTTTGGAAAAAGAATGTTCCACAAATTTGGGTAGGGATGTGAAAGTTCTGTGGTTAGTGGGATGTTTAATGTTAGTGATGAAGAGGAATTCATGTACATGTGTATGTGGGAGACACAGGATAGAAGAGAGAAGGTTTACTGTAAGAGATACTCTCCGGTAAAGTAAAGAGGGGAAACTGGGATCTGCGCACAGACTTAATTGGGAACTGGTACGGAAGGCCCCAGTACAAATTCAAATGGCGGAGTTTTAGATAGTGTCAAGAAGGGTGAATTGGAAGGGGGATGCAAGTCCATAGATGGAGGACCTGTAATCCTAAGATAGGTCAGGTGAGGGGCTGATACAGGGGGAGGGCGATTTTGCGGTTGCAGCCTGTTTGTGTGTGTGCCAGATATTTGAGTATTTTTAGGACGTTTTGGCATTACCTTTAATGGATTTAATGTGGGGGATCCAGGTAGGGCTAGAGTGGAAGCGGAGGCCAAGAACTTTGACTACATTGGCTTACGTCCCATACAATAAGAGTATTGAAGTACTTCTTCCCCCTTTTGTTTAATTTAACTGTTGCTCTAAATTTGGATCATTTGAAAATACATACCATTTTCTGGTGAGCTGTACAATATTTCACATTACTTTGTATTGGTTTAATAAGTTGTGTTCTATTGAAAGTAGAATTGAGTGCTTGTATAAAGTAGATGTATACAATCCAGTAGCCTGTTGTTCATATCACTTTTTAGTTTCTGTTCCTAATTATATATTCTTTATGGCTTTTCAGATGGAAGCAAGAATTGAGAAACCTAAAAACACATCAACTGTTAGTAAGCTACTTTATGTGCTGCCTCCAGAAAGTCAAACTACGCTTTTAAATTCTCGCAAGAAACATGGTGTCCGTTTTTCAAACAAATATCTGTACGAATGCATTCTTTTGAAAATCAAAAATACGGGCACTTATAAACATATTCGGAAAAGAAGACTTATGTACTTGCCGAGCTTAAGTACCATATATGATCGTATTCGAAGTTTGCGAGCTTCATTCGGATTTCAACCAAACTTGTTTGAGGTGTTGAAACAAAAAGCGGAAGGAATGAAAAATTTCGAGAAACGAGGTATTCCATTTTCCATACATTTTCAATCGTTTGAACTTCTTCAATACAGAATTTCATGTGGTTATTAGGTGCGCTTCTTCTAGATGAAATGAAGTTGTCTCCTCAGGTAAAATTTGATAAGCACCGCTATGAATTCATAGGTTTCACTGATTTGGGTGAGTACACGCCCAAGGAGCCAATTGATCAACATGGTGATCATGCTTTTGTTCTGCTTTACCAACCATTTCAAGGCAATTGGGTCCAGAGTATCGCAGCGTTTCTCAGCAAGGGTGCAGCTTCAGGACATGTCCTTACACAAATCGTCATGGAGGCAGTAATTCTCATTGAGAATAGTGGTTTCTTTACGGATGCTGTCGTCACAGATGACGCTCAATGGAATCGTGGAATGTGGAAGGAATTGAAGATAACTCCTGACCAACCTTATTGTCCACACTTTGCTGATGATACGAGGAAGTTGTATTTCTTTAGTGATTTCCCACACCTTATTAAATGTATGTGGCATTGGCTCGTTAATCATGGGGAAATTTCAGTGAGTTGATTGAAATACAAAAGAAATGGTATTTCAGTATTCCTTTTATTCTTTTGCATTAATTTATGTTGACATGTTTCATGTCTTTTGTGCGCCCTTGACCCCCTACCCTAATTTGAAAATTTGTGAGCCCCCCCCCCTAATGACATCACATTCGGGAAAATGTCCACAAGAATCGTGGAACCCGGGGGTAATTTGAAAATCTGCGAGCCCCCCCCCCCGGCATTGGGATTGAGAAAATTTTTTA
>ENA-UOVY01000832-UOVY01000832.1-plant-metagenome-genome-assembly--contig:-NODE-832-length-9559-cov-584.402462_pt1 | contig 9559 bp, 5 predicted proteins | sample MGYA00249840_ERZ761561 | MGnify/ENA primary metagenome ERZ761561 (study PRJEB28882, sample SAMN05720143) | plant metagenome | isolation source: Guanajuato, Mexico | place: Mexico:Guanajuato, Mexico... | reverse complement strand
GGACCAGCGGCGCCAGGATCGCGCCCCATTGGACTGGACTCGACTGGACTGGACTCGACTCGACTGGATGGGATTGGAGTGCGTTTGGCTGGGGCTTGTGAGCAAATCGCGTCCACCGTTCGCCTGCCAAGCGCAGCTGCAGCGGCCGTTGAAACGGAAGAGAGCTCGCACAAGTGACAATGGTCGTCCCTCTGGCAACCTAAGCGGACGCAAAACTTGATCATTCTGGACACGAATGGCGCTCGCAAGTCTGAGTTTCCATGCCAAAGCGGCCGAGTAAGCAGTTTGGCCGAGGCCAGCCAAGTTGAGCGGGCAGGAGGCAGGCAGGCGGCGAGTGCGCCAGTTTTGGCCCGCAAGCTCAGCCAGAGCGGGCGCGCTTCTCGAGCCGACGAAAGCGGCCGCTCCAATAATTGTCATCATAAAGTTCAATAATAGGCTTGCAGTTTGCCGGCTGCCTCCGCTCGCGCTCGGCCGGCGGACACTTGTCGATCCTGGAGCCGGCCGTTTATTGCGGCCGAGACGCACTAATTAGATTTTATCCTCTACCTGATTGAGCGCGGGGCCGGCTGCGCCATAAAAGTGCGCCCGCCAGCCAGAGCGCCCGTCTCGGCCGCAGCCGCCGCCGCCGCCACTCTTCTCGAAGCCTCTTAGGCCGCCGCGCTCAAGCCTCGAGCGTCCACCCTCAGACGGCCGCCTTCCACTTCTTCTTCCAAATAAAATCATCATCGCCAGTCCGGCTTAGATTGCTGATAAGTCGCCTCCAAGTGGACTGGCGAGAGTGCGCTCGGCCAGCCGCACCACTTGCCGCCGAGTGGCGCCGGCCGAGCTTTTATTTGTTTTCGCCGGCTTAGCCGCCGCTAAGCCGACCTGAACTCGCCGCCGCCGCCGCCGCCTTCCAGGTGCAACCAGCCTGTGGCGCCCAAAGAGTTGGCCGCTCTATATTTGGCGCCCGCCGCCGCTGGCTTGTTGCGCCGAGGAGCGGCGCCGATTTGAGCCGAGCCCACCTATAAGGGGCAACACGCAATCAGCTAATGAGCGCCCAGCCAGCAGGTGCCCGACTCCTCGCAGCGCCCACCTCCAGGTGACATAATTGCCAGCGTGACATGGGCTCATGAACAGGTGGCTGCTTAGGCGAGCGGAGGCGAGCTGAGGCTGGCGAGCCGCCTCAAATCCGAGCGCACCGCTCGCAGTGGCCGCACTCGCCCGCTAAACCCCGAGCTGCGCCCGCCGACAGATGGCGCGACCGGCGCCCCGCCCAAACTCAAGCCGGATTAATTGAGTTTGAGCTTCGGCTTGCAAGCCTAGTTGGCTCGCAAGGAGGACTTTGCCGGCCAACTTGACCGCAAAGAGTTGCGTCAAGGCGAGCCAAGATGGAGGCGCTGCAATCGGAGGCGCCGCTGGAGTTGCGCCGGCCAACAATGGGAACATTAATAATGTTGTTTGCTGCTCGGGGGCGCCCGTTGGCATGAATTGTAAACTGGCTTCGGTTTGCTCGCTTGTCCGCCGGCCAGCAAGCAAGCATCCGCGCGATGCTAATGGTGAGCCCGATCGGCTCGCTAGCCCGAGCGGCCCGATTGGCGCCCACAGCTGAAACTCAATTCCCTTTCATTATTGTTATTATCCTCGCGCCGCCGGAAGAGCTCGCCGCCGCCGCCGCCGCTTGCTCGTGCACGTGCTTCCTCTTGCCGGCCAACTGGCTGCGCTCGTAACTTGATATCCAGATTTCCGGAAGCCGCAACAATGGCTTCCGCTGGCGCCCATTAGTCATCGCTTCGTGGGGGCGCCTTTGTCGCTGGCTGGCCGCCCTGGCTCATGCGCCGCCCGAGCCGCTCTGTTTACACTTGTGCGCGGATCCGGTTGCATGCAAGGCGCCCCAGACTCGAGAGCCGGCCGCCGGTTAATTGATTCTAGGTGCGCGCGCTAAAGTGGCCAGCGCCGCGCACTCGGCGCCCCTAATGGGCGGCCGTTTCCGGTCCGGCGCCCCCACTGGCCGCCGCCAAGATGGTGGCGCCGGGCGGGGGAGTGGAAGCGGAAGCGAGCTTGCGACACGCTGGCCGCGCTGACAGGCCTGGCGTTGGGAGCAAAAGTGCAAAGTCCGCCCAGAGATTAGATCTCGCTGGGCCGAGCTGGCCAGATTCAATTCAGATGTCAGTGCAACATGATGGATCTGGCGACGGGCAGCCGCTTTGATTGGCCCCACCAGCTCGCCCCTTCCGGCTAATGGATGGCCGCCGCCGCTGGCCGGAATCACTTTAATAAATGGGCCCGCAAGTGCGCCCGCCACGCCTGTCCAATGGCGCGCGAGTTGGCCGCTTGAACCTGGCGGGCGAATTTGTTTCCACTTCCGCTCGGCCTGAGCCAAGCGAGCGGACAGGCGGAGGGGCTCGCAAGGTGAGCGCCATTCGTATGCAAATGGGCCAGATAAGAGGGCCGCCTCTTCGGCCAAGTTGGGCAGATTGTGGGCCGCCCGAGGGGGCCGGCAGATGGCGCCACGTGCGGCCGCCTAAACCGCAACAAGAATCGGCGCTTGCGGGCGCCGCTTTGAGGCGTCAAATTATGATTGACGCGCCAGACACCTCGAAGGAAATGCGAGCGAAAACTCGCGCCGCCAACAACAAGTGCTTGTTGGCGCAACACAGGTGAAGAGCGTGAAGCGCCGGCCTTTAAAGCGAGCCCGCCGACAGCGTGAATGGCGGCGGCCAGAGTCAGAGGGACGAGCGAGCCTGTTAGAATTAAAGCGTATCGGCCTTGCGAGTTTTATTTGTGCGCTCTGGGGGCCAAGTCGGTCGGTTTATATAATTACACCTGGCTGAGGTTTGCTGTTGTTGTTGGTTTTGTGTGTGTGTCCTTATGTGAGCCCCAGCGGGGCCGGTCAGGTGCGTGCCAGCGTTGTTGGGCCGCTCAGCGCCGGCCAACGCCAAAGCCGAGGCCCAGCGAGCTGCCCGCGTATCCGCCCGACGACTGCTGGTATCCGGAGCCCTGTTGGTAGCCGGAGCCGTACTGGCTGCCGTAGCCGCCGCCGTAGCCGGGCGCAAAGCCGCCGCCGTAGCCGAGGCCGCCGCCGTAGCCGCCGCCATAGCCGAGGCCGCTGCCGTAGCCGTACTGCGAGCCTTGCTGGTAGCCGCTGCTCTGCTGGTAGCCGCCCTGGCTGGAGCCGTAGTTGAGGCCGGCGTTGAAGAGCTGGCCCGGCCTTGCCTGGCTCGCTGGCAGGCAGAGGAGGATTAGGAGGAGGGCGGCGCAGGTGAGCGAGGCGAGAAGTTGCGGTGTCCTCATCTTGACTCTAATTGAGCTTGTCAGTGGGCGATTGGGGCAATTCGAGAGGTTGCTCGGCTTGGATGGAGCCTGTCTTGTGTGTGGAGCGCTAATTCAGTTCAATTCGGTTCAGCTTATTCTGGTCTGGTTGGCGTGACCTTGGCCGGATTTGGAGTGAGCCGATCTGTTGGTGGCTAGTGCGCTTTTAAGCAAGCGCTCGCCAGCTCGCTCACGAGCGCCAAGATGCGAACGCTGAGACGCGCTCGCCTATCAGGTGCAATCAGCAAACATCGGCCGGTTCCATCGCGTTCAAGCGCGGACAGGGTTCGTGCGCACCAAGCAGCAAGTGGCCGGCAGCTCGCCGCATAGAGTCACGGGCTAAACTAGCCCAGCGGCCACAAAGCGAGCCCGAGAGGGGGGGGGGACGATCTCAGCCGGCGAGCTCCTCGGCGAGACTGGCGCCGTGAGCCCGCCGCTTATCTGGCCAATCAAGGCGCGCGAAAGGAATGGAGAAAATTCCACCCACTTGCTGGCCAACACTTTGGCTCGAGCGCCGTCGGCGGCGGCGTTGGAGGCCGAGCTAGCAACGGCGGCGAGTGTTTGCTGGTGCAACACAGGTGAGAGGCGGCGGCTTGAGATGGAGGCGAGCATTGTTTGAATCGGCGCGCATTGTATTATGTTTCTCGAAAGCGCGGCCGCATTCGACTCCGCCCTCGCGCCCCCCTTTTTTGCGCCCGCAATCCTCCGCTCGCAAGCCGGCAAATTTCACTTTTGCCAGCTCGATCCAACCAACAAAAAGCTCCTTCCAATCAAAGCGACGGGCAAACTTGTTCTGCACGGAGGCTGCCCATTTGTTCAGCGCAAGAGCGTGCAGTCGCCGCCGACGCTCGCCGACCTTCGCTCGTCCTTGGCCGCAGCGGTCTTGCTGGCGCCGCAGAAGTGGCGCCCGGAAGAGGAGGCCCCTGAGTTGGCTCTGTTGCGAGCGCAAGGAGTGTCGCGCTGCCGAGTGGCTAGCTCGCGCACTTGCGGGCCAGCCGAGTGGTCCGAGCAAACTGTTTGCCGGGCCCGAGCGAGAGCTTGGCGGCCGCAAGCTGGCTTTTGGCGTCGCCTCGACGCGCCAACTCCGCGCCGAGCTGAGAGGCGATCGTGCTCGAGCCAGGCGGGTTCATTAGAGCCATTAGAGCCATTAAAGGGCGCCTCCTGGCCAAGAAGCGCGAGCACGAGTTTGCTCGGATTGGATTTGGATGATGGGAGCCAAATTAATAGCTCTAATGATGAGCTCCTCGCTAGCCTGGCGCTTGGGCGCATGATTGATTCGCGGCCGCCGCTTCTCGGCCAGCTTTTGCGCCCGCTCTCAAACTAAAGCCATGCCACTTTGGCGCAGGTGAGAAAATGCTGTCCGCCGCTCGGCTGGACTTTTGGCCGAGAAAATTGATGGATTCGGCGGCGGCGGCGGCGGCGGCGGGCAACAAGTTGGCCGGCGCTTGTTTGCCGCTCGCAGTGGGAGCCGGGGAATTCGGGGCAGGCCCTGCGTGTTAAGCGAGCCGCTCGGCGGCCATGCAACAGGCGCCCGCTTATCTCCGCATCTGCCCCTCTGGCCCCGCAAATTCCGCCCCACCGGCAACACTTTGGCTTGGGCCCAAACAGGAAGCCGCCGCCGCCGCCGCAAACAAGTGGCGCTCCCGTCGGCCGGCCCAAATTGGCCCCCCGTCAAGTCGGCGCCTCATTTACATGGGCGGCAGCGTTGCGCTTGCAAGGCGGCGGCGGCGCTCGAGAGATGAATTGAATGCGCGCGATGGCCGACTAACTGGGCCGCATTGGATTCAATTCAATTCAATTCAACTGAACTGAACTGAACTCGACTTAACTGAACTCAACTCAACTGAACTGAATTGAATTGAATCCTGGCTGCCAAATGGAAGCCGAAGAAGCCGAGCGGGAGCTCAGTGGTGTCCATGTCCAAGTTCACGTCCATGTTCATGTTCATGTTCATGTTCATGCCCATGCTCATGTCCAAGTTCGCGTCCGTGTTCCTGTCCGCGTTTGCCAGAGCCGCGCTTGGGGCCGAGGAAGGCGAAGCAGGAGGAGGAGGAGGAGGAAATAAATGGTCATTGTCACTGCAACAAGGGGCGGCCAGTATGCTAATTCGCCGCTTGGCCGACGAGCGAGCGCCGGCTAAGCGCGAGAGTCAACATGGCGGCCAACTGGCGGCCGCGATTAGATCACCTGGCGGCGGCGGCGCCCCGCCGCTCGCATCCGCCGCTCGGCGGGCGCAATTTGCACGCCTAATCCAGTGGTCGCTGGGGGCTCTGGCCAGGTTAGGCCGGCTTGGCTTGGCTCGGCTCGGCTTAGGTTGGCCCCATGGGCCCACTCGAGCGCTCGCTTTGTTTGCTCTGCGCGCAAACTCTCGCCCGCTTGCGCCGCTCCGGCTCGAGCTTGTTGACATTTTCACGCTTCGAGCGAAAGCTCCATGGAAGAGGGAAAGAGAAGAAGAGAGAAGAGAGACTCTTTGGCTTTGCTTTTGGTTGCTTCCGGGCGGAAGCCGCCAGATGGCGCTGCGGGTGCTTTATTTCTATCCTCTAGTGGTGATAACAATTTTGCTGGTGTCCAATTTTGAACATTTTAAACATTCGCCGTCGCTCCTCTGTACATTCAGCCCATTTGAGTTGAGTTTAGTTGAGTTGAGTTGGGTTGAGTTAGATCGAATTGAATTGAATTTTTGCAGGCTTCTGCCCGCAAAACCAAACAAGTGGCGTCCCCTTCCGGCCGCCCGCAACTCCGCCCGGCTATCACAGTTCCAATTGTCCGAGTTTGTTTACCTTCGTTTCCGTTTATATCACAGACGCTCTTGTGAGGATGGCCGAGGGGCTAGTGTGCGAGCGGGTTGCCCGCGGGCCGGCGGTGGTTGTGGCCGAGTGGGCGGCGGCGGCGGCGGCCGAGCAGGCGGCCGAGCGGCAGGAGCAGCGGGCCGAGCAGGAGCGGCGGCCAGGGCGGGCGCGGCCGGCGGGCGCCCGCGGAGGCCGCCGCCTGCTGGCCGTCCAAAACGGTGATCAGATCTCTCGAGGCTCCGGCCGGTTGCTCGACTGCGAGCGCGCGCGTGTTCGCGGGTGACAGGTGAGTGAGGGGGGAGGAGAAGGAGGGGGAGGGTTAGCGTGCGTCCGGTTGGTCTGGATGGGTCTGCAGGCTGGAGTCTGGAGTCAGATCTTATCTGCGCCCAGCTCGTTCAAATTGATTGATCCGCCATATCTCTCTCTCTCTCTCTCGCTCGCTCGCCCAAATCCTCTTTGGCCGCCGGGATCAGCTCGCCGGCTTTAAAGCGCACGCGACGCGAGTTTGGGCGCAAACAGCGCCCATTATCAATGGCGAGCAGCCGATGGGATCGGCCGCCTCAGCCAGCCAGCTCGAGCGCGAGCGCGAGCGCGAGCGCGAGAATAATAATAACCATAAATAAAGACAGCATATTGGCGGCCCAGCGCAAACTGGCTCACTTTCGCACGTAAGCCAATGGGGGGCGCAGAACGGAAATTGCGCAAGTGGGCGCCGCGCGGAAATGGATATTCGGCGGGTTGTTTGCATTCGGGCGGCTGGTTTTGGAAGCGAGGGGGGCAATTTGTTGGCTCAGTGGCGGCTCAGCGTTTGCGGCCTGGCTGGCTGGCTGGCCGCCGCCGCCGCTGCCTCTGGCGCCGCCCGGATGGCAGAGGATCAAAAAATTTTATTGTTTTCTCGCGCAAGTCTGGGCCCGAGACTGGCAAAACTGAGCTGAGGCTCGCGCAAACTGCAGCCCAGGCGGCCGCGGCCATTGAGGAGCCCGGCGGCTCAGCTTAGATGCTTATCTCGGCTCGCTCAAAAGTGTCGCCGCTGGAGACGGGCGGCCACTTCCGGCGCGGGTGAGTCAGCGCGCGCGCGGGCGGCGGCCAAGACGCCGCTCGCTTATCTGCCTGCATCCAGCGAGTCCAAGTGGCAGCCAGTGGCTGCAAATTGGGCCGCCGCCAATGGAGGTGGCCCCTGCGCTTTGCCTTTCGCGCTCTGAGCTGCGAGCAAATCTCTTGCCTCTCAGCTCTCGGCTCTCGGCTCTCGGAGCCAATAATTGGCCAGCATTAAGCGGCAAGGGGCGAGTAATTTATGCGCTCGTCTCTCCGCTTCCGCCCGCTTTGCGCTCGACGGGCGCATGAATTTATATTAGCCCTTGCTGATTGGCGGCCCACAGGCGGACGGCGCCCACTTTGGGCCCAAATGGATTCAAATTAATTCAACTCGTTGGGGCCAATTCGGGCGCTTGGCTTGAATGGGCGGGCAGGTGCGCTCTGCTCGCTCGCTCTGCTTGCGCGGCGGCGGCGGCGGCGGAGGGGCGGCACTTTGGATGGGCCAATTTGAGCGCCCCGCCAGGTGAGCCGGCCGCCGGGCGCGAGTGGGCGGACGGGCGGGCGGCCGCTCTCACGACGGATCAATTAGTTTGAGTGAGCTGACTGGCGGGCGGACAATAAAATTGATTATTTGTCCCGCTTTGGGCGGCCGCTCGAAGGCTCGGCCAGGTCGCCCGGGGCGGCCAGTTCCGCTCGGCGCCGGAGCCACTCAAATGGGGCCCGCGAGGGCCAGGCTCAGGCTCTGCGGGTTCGGGCGGAGGGAGAGGCGGAGAGGAGAGGAAAGGGGCTTCGGGGGATACTTACACGTCGTCGACCACACTGAGTGCGGATAGAGGCTCATGCGCGATTGGCCCGAGGGCCGCGCGGCCGCCGCCTCGGACTGCTGCTGCTGCTGCTGGCTGTGGGCGCGCTGCAGCGGCGGCCGCTGCTGTGGAGGCAGCTGCCAGGGGGCCGGCTGCTCCAGTTGCTGGTGCTGCTGGCGCATCAGGCTGGCCATGTGGAGGCCGGGCAGCGCTTGCTGCGGCTGCTGCTGCTGCGGCTGGTTCCGCTGCTGGCCTCTGGTGAGCGCGGGCGGGAGGGGCGTGGGCGCCCAGCGCTCGTAGCTCCTGAGGATCTCGGGCGGCGCCGTCGGGTCGAAGGGGAAGAGGGCGGGCGCGCGCGGCGGCGGCGGCGGCGGCCTGAGGAGGGTGGGCGCGGTGGGCGGCGGCTGCTGCTCGTTCTGCACGATGTCGTTGCGCTCGCCGCCCTCCTGAGAGTCCTGCTGCGGCGGCGCCTCGCTGCTCGGCTGCAGCACCTCGATGGGCAACACGGTCATTGGTTGCGCCTGCTGCTGCTGCTGCTGGCCGGCGCTCGGGCCGAAGTGGGCGGCGCCGGGCGCCAAGTTGCGCAGGTACTCCTCGAGTCCGGCCTGCGCAGCCGGCTGCCTGGCTGCGTGTGCGGCCGCCGGCTCTGCTGGGCCGGCCGACTGCTGCTGGCCGCCAGTCAGCAGCGAAGGCCTCAGCGTTATCACGGGCGGCCGGCGCGTCGACTGCTGCTGCTGCAGCGCCGGCTGCTGCGCGCGCTGCTGGGCCGGCGCCAGGAGGCTCGCGTTGGGGCCGGGCCGCTGCGAGCTCGCCGCCGGCTTGCAGCAAACCTTGAATATCACCTTCATGTTGTGCTCTCGGCAGGGACTGAAGCGGCGCTGCGGGTCCCCCTGGTGGCCGAGGAGGGCCGAGATGAAGTAGTAGTCCTGGCCGGCCTTGAACTCGAGCCCGTTCGGCTGCGGCGTGAAGGAGCGAAAGGTGACCGTAACTGGGGGCCTCGTTTTACCCTGCTGCTGGTCGCACACTGCGACCACGCGGCCGCCGCCGCCAGTCAGCCTGCAAGTGTCGTACTCCTCCTTCGATACCTGTGGAGTTTTGTTTGGCCATGGGAGCTGGTTAGTAATTGATTTTTGCCTTCGCGCGGATCTGTTTGCTCGGCGGCCGCGATAGGCCCGCGGGCCGTGCGGAGAAACAATTTGTAAGCCTTGCGCCGCTTGCCTTGGCGCCCGCTCGCCCGCTCGCTCGCCACCCGAGGAGGCGCATTCAGGGCAACAAGGTTAAGTGGCAGCTTAATTGGCTGCCCGCCTGCCCATTGCGAGTTGCCGGCCGGCCGGCCAGGTGAGCAAGCCGATAATGAAGACAACTCGCTCGTAGGCGCTCGCTTCCAGTGGCCTCGTTAACTTGTTGCACATACAAGCAGGCGGAGAGCCGCCCAGCTCCTCCTAATCGAATAATCGCACCTCAAGCGAACGCGCGCTACCTGGCCGAGTGGCTGCCCACCGAGCGGCGGCGGCCATGATTGCCCAGCCAAGTGGCTCTGAGCGCGCGAGCAGCTGTGTCCGATTTGATCAGCGCCGATCGGATCTGATCGGATCGGATTCGATCGGATTGGATTGGATTTGATTTGATCAGATTGGCGCC
>ENA-UOVY01000829-UOVY01000829.1-plant-metagenome-genome-assembly--contig:-NODE-829-length-9644-cov-5.063197_pt1 | contig 9644 bp, 18 predicted proteins | sample MGYA00249840_ERZ761561 | MGnify/ENA primary metagenome ERZ761561 (study PRJEB28882, sample SAMN05720143) | plant metagenome | isolation source: Guanajuato, Mexico | place: Mexico:Guanajuato, Mexico... | reverse complement strand
AGCTACACCGCTAACTTTCAAAACACTTATAATCTAAATTTGGGCTAGGGCACTTTTCATCATCTTATTCAGCCAGGCCCCTTCTAAGTTTCATTGAAACTTTCAAGTCATTAGGAGGCAATGTTAACTTCATCTTTTAAGAAAGAGATAATAACATTCAACTTTACACGATCATATTTAGTCAACATGATGATCAATTTTCAGGTCGTTCCATCCCACGTGGGGTATCGAAACTATAATCCTTTATTTGCAAGACAAGATTACGCCAGCGATCGCAGTTCTGCGCGATACGCGCGCAGTCCTGGAAGGCATGACCGTTGTATTGCAGATCACGACCGGATATCTTTTCGGTTTGCGATCTTAATATATGTATTTCTGAACTCTGATTTGTTTTCCCGACAATCAATTCTCAAATTTCAAATTTAGCGAAAACAATTTTAATTTATTACCTTCTAGCGCTAGCAGCGTCTTTTCTATCTTGTTCCTCTCGTCTCGATCGAATTTCTTCTTGAGCAATTTTCATTTGTTCTTCCATTTCCTGTAAATACGAATTCATACTTTTAGTAATACTTCAAGGAGATTCGACTAAGCGACGACCAAATTAAAAACAATTTGAAATTCACCTGCATATGTTCTCGCGCTTTTCCTTTGCTCGCAACAGTTTTATCAGACTGTTTTACTGAGAAGAACATGGGACCCAATTCGGCTAACCAGTGACCGTCGACGGCGGTTACGCATTGCATATATTGCTATAAAATGTAAAAAGTAAGCATTAGTAATCTACTTTACTGAGATTTACACTAACTTCTGTACTATCTCGTTAGCAGGGTGTACCTTAGAAGTCATGATCAGTTCATGGTAAACGACGTAATCCGGAGTAAAACCCATTCCGTAGAGCGCGGATGTAGGATGCAGATGGCTGGGCATACCGGTACGACAATTCACGTACTCGCCGATACCTTTCAATTTAGCAGCTTGATGAAAATAAGCTGAAAGAAAATGATATCACATAAAGACCGAATTGTTTCAAATCTGAATTAACGTGTAAACGGGAATTATGGTGTGACGTGTGGCTATGGATAAGCAGCTTTACTTACGTGTAAAAGCTGAAATTCTAACAAGTGCTGACCTATGTATTATTTCTCTAAAATTAGCTTCGATCCCGAACAACAATCACGAGGGAACATGTCAGAAATTAAGGAGAGGACAGAAAACCAAGATAGGCGCGCGGGTTAAATCAGTGTATCTGAAGAAGGATGCTTCGACACCCTTGAAGTATTTAGTTTTTGCAGTCATATATACCATCATGATCTGATCTTCACGAAATTAAACAAATTCAAATATGTGGACCATCTAGCAAGAACAAATTCGGAAAGATGGAACTATTAACATACTGGATCCCTTTTGACTGCAAGAGAAAAAGAGGAAGACCACCAACTATAAAAAAAGATGAGCTACTTGACAGAGTAGGTACCCTCTGGAATAAGCAAACCAGAAGAAATCTACACGGCGGAAAATTAGAGAGGCTTTAGCCCGAGATTAGGCCGATAAAAACAACCTGTAAAATATCTGTATTTACAATGAACAATAATATGTAAAGGTAGTATTATTGTTCCAAATCTTCTTAATTTAAATATTTTGTGATAGCTGAAAACTAACCTGAGCAAATACATTTCCGCACTACGTCCCATTCAGTTCCACATGAAGTAATTTCAATTTTCTGTTGGACAAGAATATCCTTCAGTTGTTGACGAACTTCGCGGACCTTTCGCATAGCTTTTATGTGAATGAAATGATCATTACACCAAGAGGCTGAGTACCTGTTGATGAAAAAATGCTATATATAAATTCTTTGCGATTCATGATCACATGCAGAGTAGTCATCCGCGTTTCGATATAAACCAGAAAGGGAAGGAAAACAATAATTTTCGTGATAACTGAAAACAAGCCCGATTTTTTTCGAAAATTGTGTACGTATAAAATACAAACACGGCAAAATGCAAAGAAAAATCATGAAAAGAACGCACTTATTTTGTTTCCACTGATTGTACACATTCAAGTACGTCAAATGATCAGACTCCGGAACCTGGAATTTCTCTCGCACCCCATCAGCTTCTTCTTCGCGACCTTTCGGTCGATAAAATATGGACGGCACAGATAGCATGGATACTAAAAACAAAAATTAATTTAAAAATTTGGTTGGTGATGTTTTAGATAACGATTCAATTTATTTACCAATAATTAAGATTTCTGCTGTGCAACCCATAGCCGACGAAACAATCAACATTTTGCACTGAGGCGGATCTAAGGGAAATTCAGCCATTTGTCTTCCTAACTGGGTCAACGAACCAGTATTATCCAAGGCACTCAGTATCCATAATTGATACAATGAATTCAAAATGTTATCCTGCGAATAAAATTTATTGCATTCTATGATCAACTCATACATTTTCTAAAAATAGAACACTTCAAAATACCTACCTGCGGAGGAGGATCCATAAAATGAAACTGTAGAAGATCTTGGACACCTAAAGACTTCAAGAGGAGAACCGTATTCGCTAAATTTGTTCTTTGGATTTCTGGAACGGTAGCGACAAGAAGTTCATCTTTGTATTGCCTTTCTGTGTAAAGCCTGCATAAAAGAAGGAAAAGTCACAGAAATCAACTCGAATTTCATAACGAGTGTTGCGATCAACCATTCAAACGTACCGAAAACAGAGACCCGGTCCTGTGCGTCCAGCTCGACCAGAACGTTGATTCGCATTCGCTTGACTGATAGGATACACTTGCAAGGCATCCATACCGATTTTCGGATTGTATACTTTCAGTTTACAATAACCAGAGTCGATTACGTACATGATTCCGTCAACTAAGAATTTAAAAACAGGCGAAAAATGAATATGAGAAGTAATTTTTTATTATTACAGATGCAAATATGATTTAATCCGTTTAATTCACCAACCAGTCAAGGAAGTCTCAGCGATGTTCGTAGATACTACACACTTTCTTATACCTCCTTCGGCACGTTGGAATATTTTTGCTTGCAAATCAGACGGTAATTGAGAATAGATCGGTAATATCAATAGTTCAGGAGCATTATCAATTTCATTCAAACGTTCCGCTAATACTTCACAGGAAACTTCGATGTCTTCTTGACCGGGCATGAATACTAAAATATCACCTAGAAACACACATCAGTGAAGTAGGCCAGAAGTACGAAGAAGAGAAAGTAAGAGGGAGAGAGAAAGAGAGAGAGAAACTTTTTTTTTAATATTTACCTTCTTTTTGCTGTAGATGGACCTGTAACGCTTGTTTTACAGCTCCTTCCACGTAATCATCACACGTAGTTCTGGAGAAGAATAAGTCGACAGGAAATGTTCGACCGGGAATGGTAAATGTCGGTACACGTCCAAAGAAATCTGAAAATTTTTCAGCATCCATAGTAGCCGAGGTAACTATCAATCTTAAATCTTCTCGTCGAGCCACGATCTGTGAAAAGAGTTTTCGAGTACGTTATTAATTCATTAGCACATATTACATTAGATTTTACAGAAAATTTTAACTAACTTCTCGCAGGATACCGAAGAGTACGTCCGTATTTAGAGATCTTTCGTGAGCTTCATCCATAATTATAGCGCTGTAATTATCTAGATCGGAATCACGTAGAGATTCTCTCAACAGAATACCGTCAGTCATATATTTTATCACAGTTTTCTAAAAAAAAATTACCAAATATGAATTTGAGTCTCATGCACTAATATTACAAATTGGATAAAGAGAACAATTCACCTCGGAAGTACAATCTTCAAATCGAATAGCATAGCCAACTTCTTCTCCTAAAACAGTGCCCATTTCGTCGGATACACGTTTTGCTACCGACATAGCGGCTACACGCCTGGGCTGGGTGCAAGCAATCATACCGTATTTGGTATAACCCTCTTCGTGCAAATATTGCGTCAGTTGAGTAGTTTTACCGCTACCCGTTTCACCGATGATGATCACGACGTGATTTTCACGAATAACATTCAATACCTGTAAAATAATTCAAATTGTAGAAAAAGTACATTGATAATTTTCGTCACACAATTAAGAACGTATACTCACATCTTGTCTAACCGCGAACGCTGGAAGAAAACAACGTTGTTGTTTAATAGATTTCTTTTTAGCAAAATCGCTACTCGCTTCTTGTTTCTCCGTCATATGCTGCGCAAATTTCTGACTAGTTTTATAATCAGCACCCCCTTCATCGTCCTGCTTCTCTTCCTCCTACAAATTATCCATAGAAATAGAATTACAGAAAATCTTTCTCAGTATTTATTTTCTCGACGTGAATACACAGATGAATACCTCCTCTTTTTTCGCAACACCCATAATATTTCCGATGGCAGTCCCAGCTACTTCCCAGTGCTTCTTTTGAGCTTTTCTACGCTCTTTTTGTTCACGATATCTTCTCACTAATAATGAACCTTTTCTAGCTACGATCGCCATATCAGATGTTGGATGCGAAAAAACAATTTACCTAATTCACGATGACAGACAGTCGGGATTTTTGCAAATGAATGCACCTACCCTAACAGGAATAACAGGTTCAGGTTGTTTGGTAAACACGATACGTCCGTCCAAAAACGGCGGCACAATATTGTGGACTAATAAATGAACGCGAGCCACATTTTCATCGTCGATCGCTTCATCGCCAATAATAGCTTGTACGACACCACTAGTTAACATTCGATTTCGTTCCCATAATTCGTTGTCCTGAAACACATCACAAATTTTTGTCATTGAAAAGATTCATCCAATAAAATTGTATTAATTTTTAGAACATCAAAACTCACTCTACTAATTTCTCTTTGCTGAGCAGACATGCGTTTCTTACTATTTTGCTGTAATTGTTGTTCTTTCTTCTTCGTATATTCTTCACTAATATTTGAAAATACGTTGTTCTCGGTGTCCACACCTTCGTCCATAAGATACCATTCTCTGTCTAAACGTTGAATTTCATCATTCCATTGTTCACGATCTGATTCGCTTTCCCATTTTATTTCTCCTCGACCAGTGGCCGGAGTGGCACCCGTTTTCCTCCTGTCCGGAGCCCATTTATTGAACTTGTGCACGGGGGTCGGCCGCGGCGTCTCGTCTCGATAGTCATTTATTCTTGGCGTAGGATGATCCCAATCTGACTTTTTGTAATTTTCAAATTCGTCCTCATCCCAGGCAGTTCTAAAGATTAAAGTAGTAGCGGTAAATGTACATTTAGGATACAAAAAAAAAAGTAATAAATGTATTCAATGACCCGTCCATACCTCGAAGGAGTGTCTTTTACTCGGATGTTAGGCGTCCTCGGAGCGTCTCCAAAACGAATAGATGGCGTATAACTCTCACTATGTCTATCTTTATGACGGCTGCTATATCTGTCGCTACCTTTCTCTGAACGTTTCGATCTATATTCTGAATCCTCTCGTTTTCCTGTCGGAAAGGAATTCTCGTCAGTATGAATAATCTAATATTGTTCGCAAATTAATAAGCAAAAATTTCTTACTTTTACTGGAAGAATGACTCTCTCTATCTCGATGATAATTCCGACGACCACTGTCTCGGTCTCGATCTTTATTTCTGTCTCGATCTCGATCTTTGTGACGGTCACGTCTTCTATCGTGATCACGATGCCTTTCATATTCTCGATCTCTATCACGATAATGACGGTCTCCTTTGTTCCTCTGAACGACTACGGGACTCGCATCGATGACTTTATCGTCTTCGTCTTCTCTGAAAGATTTCAACTTCGATGTTTTCTTCTCTTCTTCCACTTCTTCGCGAAGTAATTTCAATCTTTTTTCCTCTTCCTCACGTTCTCGTCGTTTTTTCTCTAAAAATGGCAACACACAAACAATAAGATGAGCCATCAAAACGTAAAATATTTTCTCGATAGTCATGATAGGGAACACAGTAATTACCTGCAAGTTTATCGAGTCCTAACAGCGATGTTCTCGCCGTTGGTACTTTAAATTCGAAATTTTCGATAGGAGCTGGTTTCTTTTTGATAATCAAACCACCTACTTCTTCTTTCGAACCCTGAAGTTTAAAAACACCATCATCGTCATCTTCCATTGTTTTTTCAGTCGGAAATAACCATCAAAAATAGAAATTTGAAACTTAGGTGCGTTTGGTTTCGAATTTGAATGTTACATCCAATGTAGTTACATTGTTACTGCATTGTTATCAATATAACATGACGGGAAAGTGTTATCATTAAAATTCTTGACGTAATGACGTAGTTGGGTGAGATCATCCGCCATCTTTGTATCGGTCAATGCATCCTCTTGAGGCGCTGTCGTCATTGTTTACAAAATCGGCGCGTTATCCCTCTGTTCAGTCTATATGACCTCTGGTGCCCTTTTTAAGGAAATGGAGGTGAGTGGCCATCAGCGGGCATGTTATTTTTCTTTTTTTCAAAAATTTAAAATTTACATGTTGATAGATAATGGCTCTCAGAATTCAAAAATGTTCGCAAAAAGGGCATCTCTTTGACGGGTGCCCTAATGCGAGATAACTCCTCATTTATGGATGGATTGATGATTTCTCAAGAACCGTGGTTCTAAACAAAAAATTGAAGAGAATGATTTATATTTGTCTCCAACTTTTCATCAGATAGCACAAGGTTTTTTTTTTTCACGCTAAAAATATAAAATTAGGTAAGTACATCGATTCAATAAGAAATTACGAGACAAATAAAAATTATTCTCTTCAATTTTTCATTCAGAATTGCGGTTCTCCAAAAATCTGGTTTGGAACAAGTACTCCCCATAAGGAGCAATGTAAAGTTTCCTTCCAGTTGAACTCTCCATGCCGGAGTAGAGAGTACGGCGGAGTGCCTTGAGTAGGTCGTGGTCAAGCTCATCCATGGGTGAATATGAGTGGAGGCTGGGTGCCTGGTAGGTTGCTGGTACGTTCTCCATTTAGGGCCTTCGGATATTAGTTCTATGGCAGCTTGTCAAGGGTATGAAGCGATGAAGAGATTTAATTTCCAAATTCTCAGTACATAAGTGAAGCGCGTGTCTTAGCAGGTTAATATCATTGCGTGGCACCATGACGCCCCCCTCTGTTGATAATAGATAAGAAGACAATACAAAATCAACTAAGAAATCCCCAACAGAAACTGCCTAAAACTTCAATAATAACTTCTTTTCATTTCAAGTACCCTAAAAAGCTCCTCCTGAGCGATGCCTTGGGTGGCATAGGGGAAGCTAAAAACACTGTAGTGTTGTACTTCATGGAAGGGAGCGATGATGATAATAATAATATATTAAATTTTCTTTCGTATCAGGTACCCTTGAATGCTTCTCCTGAGCGGTGACCTAAGTGGCATAGGGAAAAGCTGGAGACAGAGTGGTGTACTTTATGTGTAAAAGGAATGACAATAGGTAACAATAATATTATTCAATCCAAAAACGCCTTTACTCACTCTATAAATATGAACAAAACAAAAAGATTGAGGAATATACCTGGGCCTATGGACATCAACCTAAAACAGAAGTTGCACGATCACGACGATATGAACCAGCAATAAGAGCGGGCGCATGATTGTATCTAGGTATTCTACGGAAGCGCAGTATTTGTATTTTACTCTGCAATGCACAAATAAAACAACTCGGTGCTATTAGCTTAGCAAGATTATAATAGGTACTTGTTTTCTGCTTTAGATCGTTACAAGTCTTTTATTATACAGAAGAGTGGAAATCAGGTTTTATCGCTGATAATATTCCTGTGTACTCTTTTCATCATTAAAATGAAAGCTAAAGGAGGGAAATCGAAGAATGGTTTATCTGGAAAAGTAGACATACCGTAACGGTAAAGTAAGTGAATGAAAAAGAAGAACAACGAGAACAACAACACGGAACTACACATGATGAGAAATGCAAAACTATTCCGAAAAATATTTTCATGGAAATACGTAGAGCATCCTTTTGAGAAGGTTTTTGTCGAAAACGATGAGTAAGAGTACCTATGTAACTATGGACAACATTACTAATAAATCAATACGTTAAAAATATTGTTCTACGAGCTAAAGACGCTTGCAATGCAAGTTAGGTAGGTAATATAAAATGATTGACTCCTGTTTCAACCATTTCGTTGATCTCATTGAATTGAGCAAATGGCCGAAAAAAATGCGAATGAAATTAATTCCACTAGTGGGAAAAATATTTCACAACAATTATTCTTGGAAATTAATAGATCGCAAAGCTGTCTCTAATGATATTTCACGAAAAGGGGAACAATCTTTATTCTACGGCGTTAAAAATATCGTCCTTGTAAGTTTTTTGAGAATGATTTTTATATTTCTGGCATTTATTTCTGTTTCACCGGTATCTACTTTTTTTTTCTTTCTCTATATCTTATTGTCAACAGAAGTACAAGGATGAATTATTACTAGTGTGCTATAATCCACTTTTCCATGCAGAGAAAATAAAAGTTTGTACCGTCGAATCAACTGCTCGAAATATTCTTGAAGAATTGAAAGTATTGAAGAATAGATATACTGAGAAAGTTCACAGCACGCAGATATGCGAACTACATGAATGGATTTGCTTTGGAAGTGAGGAAGAAGTAGAATACGCAAAACATGAATTTCGTGAAGACAGAGTATGTACTTTTATGATTCAGCTAATTCAAAGCGCACTCCACCTCATTCAATTTGACGAAAATGCCCCAGACTGGAATTTTTAGTGTTTTTTAGATGCAAACCATCGATTCAACATCTTTGAGACATATACCTTCAAAAATCTTGTTGTACAGTGTAATTTAATGTTAACTAAAAATAATTTTTTTCCAAATGGGACGGATATTTTCCCATCATCACTTTGACTTTTTCAAATACATATTTCCTTAGATTACTCCAAGGGTCAACTGATAAGACATATTATAGAAAAGTCTTCCATTTTCTTAATCGAGAGGTGTTGCCCCCTCAATGCAGTTACAACTGAACGCAGAACGCTAAATGACAATAATTATGATAGCATTGTGATTTTTTGTGACCAGATTAGTGTGGAATGGATAGGACCACTCATGAGTCGTCGAGAAGGCGTGTTGCTGGCTGAAAGCGAATCTGTCGACTCCTTAAACGAAAGCACTCATTTTATACCAGAACTAGACACTGTTTTAGATACAAAAAACAGAACAAAACTCGATGTCAGCGTTCAAGTAAGCGAACTGTAGGTAACTTTTTAAACTGAGTAATGGGGAACGATCGGATTTGATCATGAAAACAGTGTATTTTCTATTATCAGAAAACTTACTTTCATTTTTTACTTGAAAATCTGAGATTTTGCGCTAATAAATATGGTATTGCACAATCAAGCATGATATAATATTCAATTTTATTTTGGCCTAATAATTGCGACTCTTACTCGAGTTCGAAGCTTTATGGGGGAGAACTTGGAAAAATTCAAGATTCAGCTCGGAATATAGGAATCTCCAAGTTACAAGCTTCACTACTTGGAAAATTTTTCGATAGTAATACTATGCGCAGTTCAAGAAAAGGGACTCGGTATCCACTATCCGTGATTCTAAGAGAGATGACTTAGCACAATCTGAATTGCTGTTTCCCTACATTTTTCGATTGATTAAGTTGATAGCGAAATCTAAGT
>ENA-UOVY01000828-UOVY01000828.1-plant-metagenome-genome-assembly--contig:-NODE-828-length-9663-cov-6.269255_pt1 | contig 9663 bp, 4 predicted proteins | sample MGYA00249840_ERZ761561 | MGnify/ENA primary metagenome ERZ761561 (study PRJEB28882, sample SAMN05720143) | plant metagenome | isolation source: Guanajuato, Mexico | place: Mexico:Guanajuato, Mexico... | reverse complement strand
CCATATAGCTGAGAATTTCCGAGCAATTGGAAGCCGCTTTCGATGACGAGGCCGATAAATTGATATTACGCGATCGTTACTGTCCATCTTTTTCAGCTCTGCTCCCGAAAAGAGACTGATCTTGACGCCGGCGTTGGTTTTTCCAACGAAAAACAAGAACATTCTTTCCTTTCACGAACTGGAATGACAAGACAAAATGCTAGCTTCCCAGTAACTGTAACGCATACACTTCCGCGTTTGTCCCATCGACGAGGGACTACTATACTATACTATACTATACTATACGCGTTTTTCTGAGGAGCAACATGAGACTTTCTTAAATCTCTGAATCCGCGCATTGGTTTCGAATCGAAGCAAGCGAGAGAGAGGTTAGGAGTTTGGAAAACTAGCTGCTACTGGCACTATAGAAGTCAGTGAAGGAAGCTAACTATGATGTTAGAAATTGCTTGGAAGGTTTGCCCGGCCTTATTAAGCTGCCGGGTTTGCGACCGGTGTTCAAGGCACAACTTGACTCAACTCACTATGAGATTCCACCTTTCAGAGTGATATCGAGCCAGCGATTCCTCCTGATGGCGGGCATTATGTTATTTCATAAGCAAAGCAACAACAACCCGTACTCGGAAGGATTGATTGATCATAGAGGTAGAGTGGCCTTTCAAATATTGGGCACCCGATACAAAAGTAGAGTAGGTGGTTGGTTCGCTAGGTATTAGTCGATTAGCGAGGATTGCTTGTTCCCTTAATCAATGATAAACTCGAGCGAGTCACTTAACTTAGATTCAACTCACTTCCGTGTAAAGCATAAAGACGAATCTAATTTGATCGTTGCTGCTAGCCATAGAAATGATTGTCTCCTTGCCGGGACTGCTTCACATGTTCTATGAATATTTTTCTGGATGAGCTAAATACAAGTTTTTGCAATTTATATTCTAAATGAATGAAACGATTAATAGATTCCTCAATATGCTCGTAACATTAGTCGTTACTCGCTCGTTAGGAGTTACTCATTGGAATCTAGAAATGACAGAGGTGATCCTGTATCACATCTCGTAAACTGGCCAGGTTACCGGCTCCACGGCCCTCCTTTGGATGGCGCTACTGTGGTGCACTTTGGGCCCCCAATCTTTTCGGAGATGTGCCGGAACTTCTATCAATCAAGAAACCAAAAATCGAAGGAATGACATATTTTTTAAGTAATGAGCGAGTCACTAAAATAGTTCCGTGACGAGCATATGACGAGTATGTTTTCGATGAATTCTATCGAATGTGACGAGTATGTTTCTATTCTATGTAAGTGAATTCGAGATATTTTTCTGAATCTATCCACTGCTTTGACTCATTGATTGAGCGGAACAGATAGGAGGAACTCCCATTTTCTTGTTTTTTATTTTGAGGAACTGCACTTATCAACATTGGCGCAGATAGAAGAACATTTCTCTATGATTTATGATTTTCTGGCTTGATGAATTCTATCCTTAGATATGATTTTCTTCATGCGGAGCAGATATGAGTTCGTAGGCAATGTTACGAATCTAGTTTGCTAGGCGAGAGCAACTTTGTTCTCAGCTTGCAGCACTATATAGAATAGACGACGGAGCGGCTACTTCTCTCTGAAAAAGCCAATGAGTTGTTACGAATATAACCGGTTTCCTCACCTAGGTTTCTTTTAGTGGCATGGCACTCCATCTTTTCTTCTTTAAGATCTTCGTCTCCACACACTATAATATAATAATCAAGGATAAGAGTTGTAATTCATGAGTCACTTCTATACTAATCCCTGCTCGTCCCTAGATTCGGAACAACCAAGGCAAGTATAATGAATAGAATATAACCGGGAGTTCCTCATGAATTAGTCGTTTCTCGCTTGAAAAGAATAGAAAAGAGAATATAAAGCCAGCATCTGATTCTGCTACAAAGCATATCCATCCTCCTACCATACCAAGCCAGAGTTCCTTCGTTGCGAAATCGAAGGATAAGAGTTGTAACGTGACGAATATAAGAAGGCGGGATCCTACCCTCCACTCACTTCTCAAAGGACAAGACAGAGGCATTCCAATATTTTTTAGAATATTCGGAAACTTACAAGAAAAAGATACAACTGAACTTAGAACACTTAAGACAACACTTAGAACACGGATCCCATGCATTGCATTCATCCTTAGCTCCACTCACTGTGGCATGGCACTGGGTGAAGAGATGTGTTCGAATAGTACAGTACGGATTCACTCATGCTTCTGTTTCCACTGTCAAGTTGCGAGGGACAAGACAGATCGACTAGACTGTGTTGAACGAATCACGTATAACGAATGAGTATAAAGACGAATTGGTATGATTCCCTACTGCCAAAGCTGGACAGATAGATTTCTTTCTTCTCGCTCGTATCCACTGATGATTCCTATCTCGGTCTAGGCAGGCCTCTCTCGTAAGCACCACTTGTAGATGCCAATGGAGTGAGTAACACTTAATGTATGTTACGAACATAAGAGACTCAGTTCTGTTCTATAAGCAAGAAAACTACCACTTCACTGGAGGGACAAGAGTGATCTTTAGCCCGCAAAAAGAAAGATCTTCGTACAGGCCCAATCTCTAGAGTAGAAGAGTAGAATATAGATTAGATGCTTGACTCCGTTGATACGAGATACAAGTGTTCCGATACGATACGAGCTCCAATGCTATGACTATGATATGATACTTGGGGTATTCCACAAGATGGATCGAGCTAGCCATTCCTCGCAAGAGATTCTATTCCTCGGACAGGAGATTGGATTCCCAACAGAACCACATCTCGATCTGGCTAACAAGCTTGTACAGACTTCTCCTAGCAAGATATCCCTTGAATGACTTGTAATCCGTGGCCTATCTTTGACATTGGTGAGGGACAGCTGCAGAGCAGTGACGGAAGAAATCTACTACTTTGTTTAGTTTAGTTTAGTAAGTATTTAGTATTCACTTGTTAGATTAGAAAGGTAGGCCTACTCCAAAGAGGGGTTTAGGCCAGCGTCCATTCTCAAGATACGAGTCAAGAGTTGACTGCCAATGGCATTCCTCGCAACAGAAATGATCTCATTCATGAAATTCTTTCAAATCTGTATACGGGCATCTTGTGGAAATATTGCCAGGGAGCACTAGGGAAAGCCGATACCAGCCTCTTCTTTGACAAGCAACCTCTTCTTTGACAACGGGATGGATCCTATTCTTCGCAACAGGTGGGCTTCCTCACAACAAGTACAGGCCATGCCATTCTCTAGACCCATCCACATCCAATACGAAAGAGATCCCATATGAAAGTGGAGCGCCAATATCACTCAAATCATGGACATCCCCGGATTCCTTCTTGGAAAATATTCCAGCGGGAATATCAAACAAACGATCAATCTACTTGGCCCAGGACCCAGACATACAACCGCTTCCCCAGAACCGCAGAGAAGAGATTGATACTTATTCATTGAATACTGCAACAGATCCCACCTGCAGGCAATGATATCAATATTCCCAATCGGGGACCGCGCATCTTGTTGTTTTGTTCAGGACTAGAGCACTTGAAAACTATCTACCTACAGGGTTCCTCGGGTCTCTTCTCAGGTTCCTTGCTGTACTGAAACATCTGCTAGCAAAGTGCCTGGGGAGTTTACTGAGTAAAATTCATAGTTTTTTAAACGTGATATGCAAACATCTCATATTCCATAGTTGAGAATAGGGGACTTACGAATCGCCATTCAGTTAAAACCATGGGGAACTTAAGTGTGAATCCCCAAGCCGTCAAGAGGTATGTGCCCGTTGACAGGTACTTTAGAATTGCCTGGCAGTTTCCATACTTGAGAATACCCAATTCGTTACTCTTCCTTTAGAAGAGAACTCACCTATTAGTTTAGTCCATCAAGTGCAAGTCTGTATCCGTGCAAGCAAGTATGATTTCGAGCATATCCCGTCTGTTGAAGCCCGTGATAAGAGTGTATGTTCAGAGGAGGACTGAGTATTAGAAAGCTAAGCATTTCTAGCTTCGTTAGAGTCCATAGCAATCCCCAAGGATTGGAAAGAAGCAAAGCAGGAGCCGCAAGAGGCCATGTTGGAGGAGCTAAGAACACTTGAAAAGAATCAAACTTGGGATCTTGTCAAACTCCCTAAGACAGCCTGCTACGAGCCCACTATTTGCACTACACTACTAGTTATCTCACTTGAAACCCTTTGGAAAGGACCCACAAATAGCAAGAACCATAGGGCGGAAAGGGGCAAAAGTAAAGTTGTGGCAGAGAGTATGACCACACATAGTTTTTTTCGGGGGGTTAGGTATCCCCTTTCCTATCTGTCTGACTTTCATGTCCTGGCTTTCTATTTGCAAATTCCTAGTAGGCCAGTGTCCCTTTCAAATTGGTTACGGGGGCCTACCTCTTTCATAAAGCTGGAGTCTTTCCCAAGCACGCTTAATGGGGCAGGGATACGGTTTTCTAACCAGTTGTTTACCATAAAGTATAAGTTTCTACTTTTTGACCATCCCCGCTTAGCGCCCTTCGCTTCTTTGCAATGGCTTTCGTTCTAAGCACTAGGCTAAAAAGAAGCTTCTTCCTCTGTGAAAATAAGTCAGATTTAGTTGAGATTCGGCTTTGCCTTAGCTTGGCCAACAGTCCATCCGCTTTCAGTATTGATGAAGAACGCAGGTACCCTATAAGCAGAAGTACAAGCCAACGCCGAGAAGATAGGAATCAGTAAGAAGTCGTACAAGCATAGCATGAAGCGGGTGTGAAGCATGAAGCAAGGACGCTGGTAACCCTTGTTTAGCAGATAGGATTATAGAGAGTCGAGCCTAGAACTGACCTGTGCCAAGCCTGAGCCTAGAACTTATCCTGCCCTACTGACTTCACTCTAACAAAAAGATCGATTGGAACTCCACTTTGATCTTTGCTAGCAAGTAACTTCGATTGAAGCATAGCATGTTGTGTTAAGCTTTGCTAATTTATAATATTTATATCACCTCGGTACAATTAATGAGTAAGATTGAATCACTGAAGACTGAAATCAGCAGAAGTCAGATTTAGATTTGGCTTAGCCTGGATACTAACTTAGACTATTCCCGACTGAAACTCGACTTCAGTAGAACAATTCCTCCCTTAACTCTTTCAATTCCCGCAACTGGACTTAACTAAAACCCTGAGTTCGAGTTTGTATCTTCATTCGAGATGAGAACAGCATTGCTAGCGAATTGTGAGGATTGATCTAAATAGGCAGGTGCCATATTTAGTAAGTAAGCTTCCGCCCGGGAAGTGCGGATTTGCAAAAAAAACCAGTTCTTATTGTTGCTGTGTTAAGCTTTTCTAATAAGTAATGTTAAGATAAGTAGGCAGCTACCCCAAATGATTAAGACTGAAAATGCCCTCACCTTTTTTCTTTCGGTCAGCGGAAGCCAAGACAAGGTCAGCATCAGACGACACACCGACCCGATCACAAGCTCCGGAAGATCAAAACAAACCTAGAAAGGAACCGGAAGATCCAACTCCAAGGCCTTTTGTTAAAAACTGCCAGTAAGCACTGCTACGAACCCTTTTCTCCCTTTCCCTAGATGATACGCACATTCTTAGAATAGGTGAATAAAATCTCCATTTTCCATTCAGAAATTCTCAAAGCACAAAGCATCGGACAATCAATTTCATTTCGTATAGAGTCTTGAACGTTCAACTCTTCTTTACGGAGCTTAGGGCCCCTGCTCCAGAAGAAGTTGCTGGCGCTTTTCTCTTCTTTCGCTGCTCCGCGCCGCAGCCTATTATCTTTGAATTCTAGTGAAAAGTTTGACCTCCTTGCCTACTTGATGGACATTGACCTTGCAGGGAAAGTGCACCAGAAAAGACTCGTTTTTATCAAGCTTGTAGCGAGCGTAATCCTGTAGTAGGACCATAAGCTTACTCTAGAGAAGAGGGGGTGTAACTAGACTAGACCAAATGTTTAATTAAAAGAAATATCCTTTAGAGTCATTGGATAAAGGGGGGTTTCTTAACTTCACTCTTCTATTTACAAATAGAAAAATAGGCTTGCTTGTTCAGCGTGTGACACAAAGAAATCGGGGGGTTGCTTCTACTGAGAAGGAACGTGTTTTTGTTACCGGAATTGGTTGGTGAATCTGCCCCCGATCAAGTCTTGGTTGATATAGGATCAGCTTGTCCGAATCTGGAGAATTGTCTGGGGCTGTCAACCTACTACTAGTGCCTAGTGGAATAAGCCTGCCTGACCCGGTACCTCAAATCTTTTACATTATTTCATCTTGCTATTCTGTTGTTGAAGAAATGTCAACAAAAAATATTGTTTTTACTCCAAAATGCACAAACCGTGAATACCTATTCGGGTTCTAAACCCGTGAACGCATATACCGGTGAAATGTAACGCATCTCTGGCTTACCGTGCGAACACCTAAGAAAGCAAGCTAGCCCTAACCGTTCTTAAAGGGGCTTCTAATAGAATCTATCTCATTCCAACTAAAGCTTGCTTGGTTTTGCAAACTTCCTCCTCGCGGACCAACTGCTCTGATTGAGCTTCGTCCTAAATTCCTAACCGTCTTGACTAGAATTCCTACTTTTGTTAGAACCGGTGTAAGAAGTTTCAACTTTGCCTTGCCGTGCAACTATCAATTTGGAATAGAAGCTCATGATAAAGAGATTTTCAGATTATCTACGTGTGATGTACCTGGCTTGCTTTGGCCTCTTTCTTAGCAACCAAAGAAACTAAATACCCAACGCTGACATATCTCACTACCGATCCTACTTCCCGCTCGCAATCCAGGAGAAAGGACTTTTTTTGCCTTCTTTGGACGAGGTCTGCCTTTTCTTCTACCTATAGTGTTCAAGCCGCCAGCCATTCAGATTATTATTACTTTTATATCTCTTGATCTCTTATATCATCATCAGTCTTTCTTTTCAGAAGCATCCTTAATTGACTGGAGCTTTATTTCGCCGGTCAATCTGCTTCTCTTTTTTTAAATTAGATTTACTACTCCCAGAAGAGGTATGTATGCCTTGTCTCCTCTAATAGCTTCGTACCATCCATCTTCTACATGTCCTGTCCTCGAAAAGTAAGTGTACTCGAGGGCTTTCAGGGGCGTTGTAAAAGTACAACAAATTCCACAATGTAAGTGGAGTTAGACCTGCGGCCTTGTGAATTACTCCTCTTTCCAACAAAAGGAATCCCTTATTCAAAGTCTAGGGAACTCCAACTAGTAGTTTATGTGCTAAATCCATTATGCCTCTCTTAGTTAGAGCTTTAGAGGAACTGAAGTCTTTGATCACAGACAAAAAAAGCATAAAGAGCTGGGAGGATAAGTCTAAAATGTTGATAAAAGCTTATTCATCTTACTTTGCCTCCCTGGACCACTCAGACGGATATTGTTCGAACTACAGAGACTTCATAAAGCAGCTCGAACACAATCCATCCCGCTTTGCTCTGCATCCTTAACAAATATCTGACTTAATGTTAGAGTTCCCCCACCAAATAATGGTGTGAATCAACAAAGAATAGAGATTTCAACCGTATCGCTACACTAAACTTCTCAGTCTCGTAGTTGATCTCCCTCAGACAGAAAAGCAGCTACTGTTCTAGAAGCTTGGCGCGCGTAGGCGGATTTCGGAGATAAGACTGCCTTAATCATATTGGGTGGATCCCGCCGCTTGGATTGGGGTATGATCGCAGGAACTTAATACTCAGGTCGACTACAATGCGCCGGAAGAACCTTACGGCTTTATGAAAATTCTTGCTTCCCGCTTGCCGAGAATCTAACTCAGATAGACAAGTTTGAACCTCGACTCTAATTATCCGTGGCCCTTGCCCTTATTTTCTTTGCCCATTACTAGTTACAGGCTTTTGCTTACTTACTTCATCGGACAATAAATGATAATTAGTAGGTTTAGGGGGAAGAGACAGACAAGTCGTAACCGGCCGGAGTTGTTCGCTCATTAGTAGGTTTACTAACTCTCTTAAAGCTTTGTATTACACATTATCAACTCACATGGGGGACTGCCTATAGCCACGGGCACAATCTAAGAGACCAGGAAAGGGTCGAAGCGCTAATTTATAATGCTAATATAATAGGCAAGGTCGAAGCTAAATGGTTAGAATCTAACTCGGATCGGATGCTTCCTGCTGCACGAGATTAAACAGTTGGGATTATTCCCCAAAAGGAATGGATAGTAGAAATTCTCTCTCGGGCTAATGTTGAGGTGATTGCTTGGATTCGTGTTTGGTAGTACGCTCTATTCTTCAGAAAGGGCGCTTGACTGGCTAGCTTATCTGTCTGTACCACAAAATCAACTAGAAAATGTTATATTCAACATCTCTTTATTTCTCGCGAAGTGCCGTCTTGAACTGGCGAAGACCGCGACCAGGATCTTTTCTATTGGCTCAAAATGCATAAAATCAACAACTGCAGGCCTGGAAATGAGCATTCCAAAAGGAAGGAGATTTCTCACCACACAAGCTTGTAAACGTTTGCTTAATCACTGTGGGGGCACGAAGCATTACCTACAATGTGGAGGAAGAACAGAAATCATAAGAACTTGTTCAAAAAAGGATTGACCTGGTTGACAAACAAGGATCCACATTATAAAAGGGGAGATGAAGGGAAGGAAAGGCTCATCTCTTCTCGTCCGGGTTTTTTAAGTGTTTCGGCTAGCTAGCTCCTTCTTTCCGTTCACTATTCCCGTAGCCTGATACGAGTTATTTAGTTCGTGTCTCCTTGTTCTTGGGAAGAACCGAAGGTTCATTCGCGGCACTCGTAGACATAGTTGTATTTCAGACCCTCTTCTTTCCCTAAAAAGCTAATAAAAAAAAAAGAGAAAAGCAGAAGCGAAAGCTCGAGTCGAAGAGTGGAGGTCGCTCGGTAACTCGAGTCGATCAGTCCCATTCATTCTTGCCCGAAACAAGTGGGCTATTCATTCCGGTGCCACCTTTGTTCAATCGAGTCCATGTTCTCTATTTCCCAAAACCCATTCGTTCACCGACCCGTGGACCAGAGGTTGCTTGCTTGGAATTGGGCTTTCTAGCTTTCTTTAGTACAATCTTTTTGCGAGAGCAACCCCGGGTTCGTTCCTAAGACTACACTCACTGCTTTCTCTGTTCATGTTCCGGCATAGGGGATCTAGTGGTAGGATAGGGGACAGAGCTTTAGGGCAGCAGTAAACCTCATATGCGCGTGGCTCATCATAAGACCTTAGCCTGATGTCCTACCCAAAGACTTCAAAGGTAGTCACAGGACAACCTTTCCTAGTTCTAACTTCCAAACCTATAACTTGGTTTGCTTGCCTGCTTCCTATCTGACCTATCAATCAAAGAAATGTTCTAGTCTAGTTCCGCGATACGAGCTTGACTGTCGCTCTGAGACAGTAGATTTCTTGGTTGGGGTACCTTTATCAAAGGCTCCCTTCCCTACTGATCATACAACAAATGAACGTGGTTAGAAGGCACATCGATCTTCTCCCTGCTCGTGCTGCGGAACGAAGAAAATCCGCCTTCCTTGGAAAAATCATTCCTGACTCCGAAGTCTCAAAGGAGACTTGGGTGGCGCCTTCTGAAGAGCCCTTCATTCTGCGACTCAGATAGGCTAGGATTCGTGTCTCAGCCGGAAGGGGTCGTAGGACTGACTCAGACAAAGCGTTAGAAGTACGATCTCCGAATCTATAAGCTTTGGCC
>ENA-UOVY01000825-UOVY01000825.1-plant-metagenome-genome-assembly--contig:-NODE-825-length-9684-cov-671.914841_pt1 | contig 9684 bp, 9 predicted proteins | sample MGYA00249840_ERZ761561 | MGnify/ENA primary metagenome ERZ761561 (study PRJEB28882, sample SAMN05720143) | plant metagenome | isolation source: Guanajuato, Mexico | place: Mexico:Guanajuato, Mexico... | reverse complement strand
ATTCTCTGTCTACTTCAGGTATACGTTCGTTGACAATGTTCTTGATGCGATCGCCTAATACGATCAAAATCGAAACTGCACTCTGTACATCACTGTTGTCAACGTGGTACTTGAGGACGTCTGCAATTACATCCGCTATGATCTCGTAAAACTTGAATTGATATGCTTTCGTGTTGAATAATTGAGAAACTTTAAGGTCGTTGCCGTTTTCTATGGGAACGTTGAGAGCTCGCGAGGAGTTGCCCAGGACGCTTTGTAGTGGATCATCGTCATCGTGGTTACTTGAGGCAGAACTACTCGGGTAGTCGTCGAGTTTCTGATCCATCAGCCTGTCCACCCGGCCACAAATATCATGCTTAGGCTGGAAGGCTTCGTATGACAACGTGTCATGAGACAACCAATCCTCTGTGCTTTCGTTTGATCGGTCTGACCCAGCAATCGAAGTGTCATCCATTATCAGTTGACCAAGGATTGAAATGGACTTAGGTTGTGCGGCTTGATTGCGAGCTGTCTGTTTTTTGGTTATGTGAGAAAACTCCGAACTTATGGGTATTTGACTGCTCACCGACAAATTGTCTCCGGAAACATTAGATGGCTTGTGTACAGTTGCTGCCATTTGATTAATTGAGCTTGTGGTTGCTGTTGTAGCAATATTGGCATAAAACAATTTAAGGATCTTCCAAGTTTGGCAGATTTGAAATCGTCTGAGCTTTGCACACACTTCGGCATTGTGATCGCATAGCTCTGCTAGTGGCCTATCTGATAGCTGATAGTCTTGGGCCGTTTTAACGAACCAGTTCATTTCGGTGCACTTGTAAACATCGAGTTGGCTTCTACTGCTGATTTTAGGCCTGAGGGCGGAATCTTGAGATCGTCTTGTTGCGCTCCGACGTCCCCGAAATTGTAAAATTTGATTCTGAAACTTGGTGGGAAGGGAGCTTTGCTCAGGTATGTTGGCCAATGATGATAGATTATTTGAGGGTAGATTGGTTGGTTGAGCGACTGTTGGCTCATTTTTAGAAACCTGGTTAGAACTGGATCTGAGCAAGCCATTTCCAAGGGCGAGAGCTATGTCACCGTCAGGATTTATTGCCATTCCCACCGGATTTGCATGCTCTAAAGGCCTATAGGCGTCGCTCATGTGCAACTGATATAGACTTCCGCTACTCGAGACAAGAATCATACTTGAGGTATTGCGCCGCCAGGCCATTCCAGTTGTGATTTCAAATGGCTCGGTGAATCTGGCACAAGCAATGTAAGGTCGATATACATCCCATATGTTAATACTATAGTCTCGCTTCAAGGAGCAACTGGCTATGCAATTTTTGTCATCATAGGACCATCTAACTTTAGAGACTGATTCCATCGTGGGGATACAATGTTGCATAGTGGGTATCTGATTGCTGATAGACCAAACTTTGATGCTCATATCCCGGCCTGCAGTTGCCACAACATCAGCGATGTCCGGGTGCCAATCACATGCAAAGATCGGTCCATTGTGTCCGGGAAAGCAGAGATCAAACTTGTCTTTCTTCCTAATATCGTAGAGCTGAATGTATCCATTATCTTGGACAGCGATGAGTGAGTTGGGTTTATGGGGTGAAAATTGAATATCGCGGATTGATTCACTGAGGCCAGAGTAGCTTATCACAGCTTCGTTATGACGCAAATCAAAGACTTTTATGCTATCCTGCGCACCGCTAACCAGTATCCAAGGATCGCTTGAGTGAAAATGAATTTTGTTAACAGTTCTCCGGTGGTCTTGATATATTGTGTCCATCTTCGAGAATCCAGTCTTGTTCAGGTTCCAAGTTACTACAGCACCACTAGGGGTAGCTGAGGCGAGTACGTTCTCGTCCACTTGATTCCAGGCCACATCGTTACAACTTGCTATCACGTTCTTGACAACACGGAGATTCGACGACATCTCGAAGCCTTTTTCCGTGATGTTGTAGATCTTGAATATGCTTCGACCGGCAACAGCGACCTGGCTAGTGCCCTTATTGAGGGCCAAAGCTGTGACAGGCCCACCGACATCTTCTATACGTGTCTCGTCCATCCCTGAATTGAGACGAATCAGATGACGAGGGGTAATTTTAGCTTATAGTGTAGAGGGCCAATCAGGACTGAGGCCCGAATGGTCCTCGATATCGCATCCAGTCGAACAGCTGTCAGCTAGAGAGCTGCGTGTGTAGCGAGAGTTCTCCCAACGAGTTCCTCAGCCACGTTCACTGGAGCGATTGCTTGTACTAATAAATAAATAATAGATCGTGATGAACGAAAAAGTTCGAATCATCTAAGCTTGTAGTGAACCACTGTCATAAGACAGTCACATCCGAGCGAAGGGGCCCGACCTATGCCAATCTTGGCGTATTACCGAAAAATTCGTGGCCCGAATTATCCTGCCTGCAGCCTAGCTGATCGGAGGCATCGAAACTTTTGGCACCGGCTGCCAGGCAGGCTGTATAGGGCCAACTCGAAGGGATATGAATCCCAGCAACAAATACCATTGCCCTAACTCGTTCACACACACTCAATTGCAAATCGAACCTAAGAAGAAGATCTAGAACGAATCTTCTCGCGTTTCGGTAAGATCAATTCAGTCAGCATCGTGAAAGATCCCAAGACAGGCCAATCTCTGCAGTACGGCTTCATTGAGTACGACAATAAAGGCGACTGCGAGAAGGCCTTCCAAAAGATGGACAATGTGCTTCTCGACGATCGAAGGATACATGTAGATTTCAGTCAGTCAGTTGCAAAACGTCGCAAGTGGCTGCGTAAATAGCTGAGACCAATTAGTTGTCTAGTGATCTGTATAAATTAAAAGAGTGTCTTTCACAATGAGTAAAAAGCAGTGCTAGGGTGTTTGAGTGTTCCAGCCTTCTCCGATACGAAATGACAAGTGTAAACGGTTTGTCGAATCAGGACATAATCAAAGGATACTGATCTTGGCCAAACGTTTCTCCTATACATCACCCGTGGATGATGGATTGTTCGATGACGACTTGGATTCCGTTCGCGGGTGCGGTCGACTCTTCCCGTTTCCATTGTTACTTTTGGGTCTGCTCCTGTCGCGCCGTTTCTTTTTCTTACGAATGTACTTATTCTGTCTAGTGGCGAATTCTGTAAAAGTTATTGTCACATCATTGACCGTTATAGAATGCTGAGTGAACCTCTTTTTGTCGATAATCAAGCCCGTTCTTCCGCTCGAAGTTGGTGGCGAATACTTAATGAGATTACCACTCACTTCTAAGGGGGTAATTTTGAATGGGTTTTCGGAGGGCCTTGTTGATGGGGCTGGTGATGAAGTAGTTGGTTCTTGATTTGTTGGGGAAGAAGAGGAGGAGGAAGAGGAGGTGGAAGAGGAAGCTGACGAGTATGAATCCAAAGATGAGGCGGAGGAAACTGAGCGAGGAAAGCTTGCTTGGGGCGATGCCGATCTGGATAGATCCGAGACGTTTGTGGAGTCAGATGCGGAAGAGTCTTCATCATCATTTTCATGCTGGCGATTGACAATTTTCACTTCATTAGGTTTTCGAGATGATTTCGTGTCATTTGTTCGCTTCTTCTTTGGCCTCGGCGATCGCTCAGATTCAGAGTCAGATTCATCATCTGACTGGTTTAAGCTGGTCTCATTCCCACGACCACTTTTGACCTCGGATATTCTGGATTTGTTTTTCGGCCTTGGAGCGGATTCGTTGGTGGATGTTGTTGCATTTGGGCTAGCGGGTAAGCCTGAACGGCTTTTTGGTGCCTTGACTCTGGTTTGTTGCCGTATTTGCTCTTGTTGCTTGACAACTTCGGCAACTATTGTGTCTGCATTGCAACGTGGTTTTCTAGTTGATGTTCCACGTTTTAGATCACAAATTTCGCATTTGAATTTATCGGCCGAATTTCTATATGTGCATAGGCTACAGTCCCACCAACCTACATCATCCATGTTAACTAATATGCTACAATATTATTCTCGTGAATCTCAAACTTGCATTTGAATCTAAACAACTCACTGGAAGGCTGATTGAATATTTATTTTAGTCGTGAGTAACATTCTATAATATTGAATTCCAAAGAGCCAGTAAGGCGCGCATGCCGCAAGCTAATCGAGTTCAAATGGAGTGAATTCTCAACGGATACGATTCGATCCGTTTGATTAGTATCTATTGATTTGGGTGATGGGTATGCGTTGCCTCTTAGGCAGGTCGCCAATCTTGATTCCAAAAACCTAAAATAAATATAAAAATCATGGTGGTGAAAAACAATTCAAGTGCGGTACATGTTCTTGTGCGCCGAAGGAAGGGAGGTTGTGCTGAAAAAGAACTAGCAGGGGCCAGGTCCAGAACCAGTCGGTTGATCTGTTATTTATTTTAGTTGCGGGTTTATCTGGAGCGACCTGCCTAAGAAAACTCAAAATGTTCGGTTCCACCACCCAGACGCGCAGAATAGTATGTACTCACGACAATCAAACGAAAAATGAGTCTCATTGAACCTCAAACCAAAATGCCCCAAGAATCTCTCCCAGACTAACGGTTCAAGAATAGTATGTGCCAAAATGACTAAAATAAATAAAAGATTTTACCACTTCATTGAACACCGAAAGATTTTCGTCAGCTTATCGTCCACGTGCAAGCACTTGAATCGGATCGCAAAGTCCATTTTAGACACGCCCCTATGGCTCGAGAAGAGGTCCCTCGCTTTCAACCTCACCTCGAGCTAGATCTGGAATCCCCCTTGAGAATCACCAACGGGTTATAGAACGCTTCTTTCCAAATGCAAACACATTGGACCTATACTCGGTCTAACCGTCTGAGTTAATCCTAGCTTTCACAAAGATCTTTCTCTATCTGAAAAGGTACCAAGGCTGTCACGGAGCGCCTCATCGCCGATGAAACTAAAACGACATTCGCATGCTTGAAGAGGATGCTCCAAGAGGATCAACTCAGTCACCTCAGGATATCTGTCAAGAGATGCCCGCTCGTGTTGAACTCGACATGCACGCCTGAATCGAAATCAAAGTTTATTCAGTGAATTTGTATCCATCACAATATCTTCTATAAACCATAAACCTGCTAGATCTTCTTCTTTTTATCGTGTTTGCCTGTCTGGGCACGTAATGTGTTAAGCCGGCGATAGAATAAAAGGTATGGTGTTCGTGTGGAGTCAGGATTCTCGATACGTGGTGAGGATATAACCTTCAGATTGCTATCGTCACAGCGTATCCATTGACTGCTGCCTATGTGGTAAACGTCTGTAAGGTAATGTCCTTTTATAGCCTCCTTTCCATCGTGGTATACGACTGATTATATTTTATTGACAACATGAGAGGGAGTTGGTCAGGATTTTGGCTAGTTTTCGAGGTTCTCATGCGGGGCAATTCACACTTACCGGCAAGTAGCTTATAAGATCTCGAAGTTTTAAGGTTTCTGTCGGTAGAATTCTTCTCATGAAGACAACTTTCGGGCAATTCAAAATCGATAGGATACTCGATTTTCTTCATAAGTTTTTTAAGGCCATAATCTTGCGTGTAAACAAATTGTTTCAAGTGCAGAATCAATATAGGTGGCAATTGATCCAGGGATGTTCTACGCTGGGCGTCCAGTATCTGTTTAGTTTTAGAGCAATAAAAATCATGTATAACTTCCGTGGCTGTGAAAGACTTGATTGCATCATGAACAGATCTCACGTTATCACCCTAGAGAGGTCACACAGAGGTTGTTAGCGGGTGCACAGTTGACATCGCAACACTTAATTTGCATACTAACCGATATGTCCAATTGTAGATCAAAGAAGGGTGAACGATGACCGCAACGATCTTTCCCAGCAGTTCTAATAGAAAAGAGCGAACCACCGAAAATTTCTTGCACCAATGTGTTGATCACTTTGGCCGTCCTTATAGGAAGCGAACGATTCTTAGGTCCAACCTCGCGCCAAAGATTATCATCATAGGCGATATCATCATTTGAGTCGTCGTTATCGCTTGGATGACCATTTTGGGCACTCGAAAATTGCGTTGACTGTAAATCGCCCAAACCAATCATCTCTTCGTGCAAACCATTTAAAACTGACGACAAAAATTCCTCTGCATCCTCTTGGGCACCTGTTAGCCGAGTGTGGTTAGTCATCGATTGCTAGTTTGAATCTACTAAAATTGAGTGCCCTGGATCAACTTACCTTTCAGACACTCGGATTTGATGTGCCCTAAGACGTTGTATATGCTTCTAGGTTCGATTGGCTCAGCTCGCAAATTATTGATGTTTGGTTTCTGATCCAGAGGGCTTGCTTGCTTATTCTTCTTATTTGGTGCAGGACTCGGAAAGGAAAGGAACAATTCTGCAAAACTGTCGATGATGGGTGTGCATGAATTCTCTCTTTTGAATCCTCCTAAATCGCCGATTTCTTTCATCAGATTATAGAAGGGGGGACAGGCTATCAGAGCTTGGAGGGTAGCATTGATGTAGCAACCATTTCCTTTGTTAATGAAGCCACGTGGTGTTAAAAAAGGTAACGCGTGTTTCAGATTTATAGTGCTTATTCTCTGCGCAAGTTCTGGAGCCATCTTGTCTAGAGCTCGTTTAGCACTCTCCTGAGATCTTTGCTCTGTCGAGTTGTTTATAAGGCTGCTAGTATTGATTGGAACCTCCGTCTTGGTCGGAACCCGGCATCTTCCGGATTTGTTTTCGTCTTCTGACGCCTCAGATCCAGAGACGTAATTTTCCGTTTCGCCATTCACAGTGGAACTGGGAATAACACCATCTCGTTTAAATAAATCAGCCCAGGATTTAGCAGTAGATGATCCCCAAGCGACGTTAGATTTTGTTTGAATCTCGGTGTTGTCATTGACTTCCGATTCTTCAATTTGTTTAGAGCCATTTTCGGTTGCTAGTTTATTGCGACTTTCTGGGGTTGACTTTTTTGGTTGTTCAATCTGAGGTAGTAAAGACTCATGTGATTGTTTTGAAACGTCTAGGCTAGACTGAGTGTCGAAACCTTCATCAGAAGAGAGTTTGAGCGATTCTTCTCCATTTAATCTAATGGTATTGGTCGAAACCAGTTCTTGGTCGGGTTCTTTACTGTTGTCTTCGTTGATTACTGAACGAATTCTATTTGCTGACTGGATTTTGGCATGAGCTTCAGAGCCTTCGTTTATTTGTAAATTATGCGATTCAATGCCATCATTAATCCTGCTATTATTCTTGGTGGAGGTTAATTGAGTCTGTCTTTCACCATTATCATTAACATTGTAACCCTCGTTTACTGAGACAATATCATTTGTATTTAACCTATCTTGTTCTGGGGGCTGTCCGTTAGCATCCGATTGGTTGGGCAAAGTCGAAGATTGAGTCTTGGTTGCTATCGGCCTATTTGAGGGTGGTGCTACATTCAAGGCCAATTGGGCTCGGTTCTCTACTCTATCTCCACAAACATTATTAAATTGTTGCTCTGAATTAGGGTGCTGGTGTAGTGAGGGAGAATGGTGCGAATGGGGCCTAGAATGTGTCCGAGTTGAGTTGTTGCTCGCGGTTGAGCTGGGCGGCTGGCTTGCTTGGGGTGAAATCTGGGCTCTTGGAGGAACTACCGAATTCGGGGGCAGGACATAGGGCACATAGGACTGCACATACGAGGGGATAAGATAATGGTGGTAGGGCTGGTGGAATATGGGCGGACCGCCGTACAATTGGTGCGGCGGGGGGCCGAAGGCCGCGACATGTTGAGGGGGTATTGCATAGCCTGGGGGCTGCCTGCTTGCCATGTCAATGCCTATCACTGGTGAATTCATATCAGTTTGGTTTGAGGCGGTGGCAGTGGCTGGTGCTATTAATTGTGATTCATTGGCCACTGAGGTTGCTGTTTGTTGTGAAGAAGACATTGTTGAATTGTGCAGATGGTGGTTCTGGTTGTGATTGTGATTGTGGTGATGCTGCTGCTGCTGCGACTGCTTTTGGTGCTGACTTTGGTGGTCCCTGGAGTTTGTCGGTTGGCGCTGGTGCAACATTTGGCCTTGTTGTTTCGTAACATGATGCTGGTAAGACGATTGCTGGTGCGCGACTGTCTCGCTCGTGTCGGGAATTACTTTATCGAATGTCTCTAAATGCTGCTGCTGCTGCTGTTGCTTCGTCGTTGTGGGAGCCGCTGTTAGGGTAGTTTGTACTGGCGAATTGGGCACCACCAGTTGTGAGGTTTGCTGTGGCTCGGTAATATTTACAACAGAGGTATCTGAGAGTATTTCTCTTATTAAACGTCGCTCTTCTTCACTTGCGGCGCTTAGATCAAGGAAATTCATCATCATATTGCTAAGGATCCGCTCAATTCCTGATTACCTGCTTGCTGTTTCGATGATGATCAAGGTTGGGCTCGATGGATATGGCATAGACGTGGTTGTTGTTATTAGTTGATAAACAGAATTGCTTTCATAAACTAGCTTTGACTGAGATAGAGGGAGAGAAACAGATAATAATATTTTCGTGCATTCGCAAGTTCCTTGCGTCCGACTTTTGCCGTTGTTGCCGCTGCATTTCGGTCTCCATCTCATTCTCTATTTCTCCCGATTGGCTTAGCTCTGAATTGATCCACACTATTTCTCAAAATCACGCTTCCATCCAAAGCACAGAGTTTGTGCTTGCAAGCGCCCGCCATCCAGAAGGGCGACGCCAATCGGCATCTCGTGCTCTAGGTTATTGTGCGCTTTTAGTGCTTGTGCGGTTGTGAGTTTCGGTACAAAAGCTGCGTTTCTCACCCCAACTCTGGGCGCCCAATTCAATTGAAACCGGCTCCGACCCTCAGGGCTCATGATAACTATTCTGAAAGCCATATTGTTCAACTAAAACCCTTATAGATTCTCGAGCACAATCATGTGGCAAATTTAAGCAACACCCCAGACGTCCATGATTATCTTAAATTAGAATCAGAGATCTTGGATAAAAAATTTGGGCGACGGTTCCCTTACTGTTCAGCCAGTATGTTTATTGACAACTTGTGTGGTCCAAGGGCCAATAAACCGCATGATCCATGTAACTCTTCCCCACCTGAGAGATAAACATTTATTCAATGAGATCTTCCCAACTGAATCTTATCGAGCTCAAAGAGTTGCGAGCCTTATGTTGGCCTGCCTAATTCCGTCAAGACTGGGACCTACGCTGCGTTCACCTATGAGTGATGTTTTGGTCTTGCCATCTTTGGGTGAAGCCCTACTTCCGGTGACCTCTTCTTGAAACAGGTTTCTACTTTACGTCTCAGACGAGAACGATCGCTCAATCAAGAGAGGGGAGCGATAGCTGGTCAAATTCACTGTTCTTCTCTGCCTATTCATCCACTAATCCGTTCAGCCTGACACTTGTTGTCTACGACTCACTCAGGTGACGACGTCAAATTATCCCCCAGATGGACACGACCTGCTGGACTAGCAGTGAGCCAGTCGTGTGTAAAGAGTATGAGGGATTTCAGTTATGAAATATAGGAATCCGTCTCATTTGTACTTCGCCCTTCGAACTTGATTGAGCAGTTAAGACCAATCACAAACTCGACAGACTTCTATAGCTATTCGTCGAGGGTGAAGCTTCAAGGATACTATAATACTATCTGAAAACTCGGCCTCCCCTTCTCTATGCCATCGCTGCTCTATGAAAGTTTGGTTGCTCTCTTCCATAGTGTTTGTCTGTTAATGTCTGAACCATCATGGAGGTTTTGGTT
>ENA-UOVY01000822-UOVY01000822.1-plant-metagenome-genome-assembly--contig:-NODE-822-length-9729-cov-9.186789_pt1 | contig 9729 bp, 5 predicted proteins | sample MGYA00249840_ERZ761561 | MGnify/ENA primary metagenome ERZ761561 (study PRJEB28882, sample SAMN05720143) | plant metagenome | isolation source: Guanajuato, Mexico | place: Mexico:Guanajuato, Mexico... | reverse complement strand
ACGGAAAGAGAGGGATTCGAACCCTCGGTAAACAAAAGCCTACATAGCAGTTCCAATGCTACGCCTTGAACCACTCGGCCATCTCTCCTACATAATCTTATTATTGACCAGAAACTGAGTGAATAGCGAGTTTTCGTATCCCTGCAAGTACAGGTACAACCGATCACGGGTTCCATAGGGAGTTTGACTTCCTTTCCAATTTAATATTTCTCAACAACAACTTCTCTCATCCCCACGGATCTATTCAAAATTCTGGAATCGTCCCATGTTTCTATTTCGATTGTATGGCGTGGCGTATACACGTTCTGCAAACAGAACGTATGGTTACTTTACTCTATTTTCTCATGGCTTGTTAAACCTTTCTTTTTTCTCTTTGGATCATAACCAAATCAAAACTTCTCGAGTTATCAGAATCCATAGTAAAATTCAGTCCTTGGTTATTCAAGTTAGATGAAATAGTAATAGTTTGGCTCATTGGTATACTACGAAATCCAATCTGATTCAAATATTTCATATCTCTCTTTGTCCAAACAGAAGGAAAAGGAGACAATTTGAGCTGGGCGGAAAGCCCATATCTCTCTTATCCATTTAGAACATATGGATCTATTTATAAGAATTTATAAGAATCGAATTTGTTTGTTTTTATGTTATTTTGTGAAGTAATGAAAATCAATCATTCTATATAGAATGGGTTGCTAATTATGCCTAGATCCCGTATAAATGGAAATTTTCTTGATAAGACCTCTTCGTAGCCAATATTTTTTTCGAATAATTCCGACAACCTCTGGAGAAAAAAGGGCATTTAGAGATGGTGCGATTTGACTCTTTTATCTTTTTTTTTTTTTTAGCCCTACACCTCAGTCTTACGAGAAAGAGGGGCGGTTCGCATAGAGAGAACCAAACCAAATTAGTAAAAGAAACCCACGCTTGGTGAAGGTGAGGTTTGGAGATCTAACAATTCCTTATGTCGTGTATCCTCGATTGATGCAGCCTCAGATGCTTCAATTGTAGATTTGAGTATTGAGCGAAAGGTTACACCACCTATAGGTTCTGTATTACAGGCCAATCCTACTCCACTAGTACCAATAGGCGGCATAGGGGAAAAAGCACAACACCTAGGAATAGGAATCAACAACACAAAAACTTTATTAATAATTACCCAGCAAGAAAAGAAAACAGACCTAAGGTGACCAATCTTTTTTATTCTTTCTCAACTGCCTAGTATGTTGTTTCAAGAACACTGGACTGTAACTCTATTGGCGAGAGAAGAGGAGGACTTATAAGCAGCTTTCCTCCCCAACCACATTAAGCATTTTGATTCACTTTTAGATTCCAGTGAACGAGAAAGTTTTTGTGACCCTAGGTCTAATTCCGAAGCTTCAGCGGTGGATTCACGAGCCCAATGAGTTGGTCAACGGGATTCGCTTTCAGATTGATCCCCAGTTGAAGGAGGGTCAGAACCCAGAGATAAGAGTTGTTGTAGATAGAGGGATGAGCCTGTCGAATAACAAGAATCCGTCCTCGCATTTCTACTATTAAAGGGAATAAGACTGCTCCTTTGCTGCTTCTCTAACACTTTGTTCTGGTTGATTCACATATCTTTTTTATAAGCTGGTTAGGAGGACTCTGTCGATGACCGGTAGTTAGACCCATAACTTTGCTTTAGTACCCTTCTTTTTAAGACATGCTGTGACACAAGGGCGGGCTTAGGTGTCTCCGAGGACAAGATATGCGACAGCTTCCAAATGATGTATTGAAGGAAAAAGCCACAAAGTGGGATCTCGGGAACAGCCATCTCAAAAGAAGTAAGTTCTTGATCATTTCCATGGGAATGTGATTTTAGCGGTTACGAACTTGAACTTGGCAGTAGCCACGAACTCTACTATTTTACTTACTATACGCGTGATGTGCCCGCCCTTAGAAGCGCAGTTGAAAATAAAATAGATAGGCGCGTAGTTGCAAGGCTTTCGTGAGCTAGCTGGGTTTGCTTCCTCTTTTCCTCTATGTTCCGGATGTCCATCCAATCTCTGATTCCAGTACTTTACTTCCTTGAATAGAGCTCCTGTTGCTCTTCTCTGGCTAGGATCGCTCTGACTTAGATGGCCGGCACTGGTCATTCCTATCTGCCCAAGAAGCAGTGAAAACTACACTCTTAAAGTGTTGTTGATCATATACGTGAATTCATGCATGCTGAGATTTTCTCTGTCCTCAGAAACGAAGAATAGGCGCGTAGCGAAAAGGGAGGGCTGTGTTCAGCTTATTCACTGAACGCTCGGCTAACTACTCCGCTTGAATAACGAGAAAAAGAGTTCAAAGCCTTAGAAAGCTTTAGCAACGGTAGGGAGGGAGTTACTACTTAGGCCAGCACCTGACGAGCTTACCAGAACCTTCTCCCGCAACAAGAAGAGTTTGACTTGGACAAGTTAATGATATGAAGAGCCTTTAGATGAACCTACTAATACAAGTAAAGTAGAGGCGGCACGTTGCAGATTCATATGCTTGCTTTTGAACTTGGGACTAGGGCTTGTCGGTAGAAAAAAGGAGCTCCCCTAAGCAGTAGCAAGCGCTTTCTGCTATCTCCGACTTGAGTCTAGAAATTCCTTATGAGCGTTGCAGCATACTTTTTATGTTGGAATAGAAGGTGCGGAGCGTGACATCTTTGCCCCACGGAGCGGTGTGTATCTATCTTTGTCTCGATTCTCTCTTCCCTCATGGCGCCACTCTCCAATTCTCTTAGGGGAGAGGCATCCTCTCACTCTCAGTATGGGAGACGGTCAAGAATGGTATGCTTGGCAGAAGACTGCTGCACTCACTGTTGACAAGAGATAGACGATATTGTTTCCACACGAGCTCCTATCTTAGACCAGAGCAGAGTGACCCGTTTCCACCAGAAGACTGATCCGTATCCCGGCACCTTTAGAATCGAACAAGAGATATTAGCGTTAGTAAGATCGGCAATCGACTGCGGCACCTTTCCTTCTGATTCTGGCATCCGGACTAGAATAGAAATCCGTACTAGACCCAATGATACACGTATAATGAGGAGAATAAAAAGAGGCCACTTCCACGGCAACAAGCAATCCTGTCTATCGGGACTAGTTTCCTACCAACAATCCTAAATCCTAGGAAGAGTCGAAGTAGTCACATATTGCTGGCAAGGCAAATGGAGTACGTTCTATGGCACCCATGTTTTTAGGCATCAAGCGTCATTCCCCTCTATGGAGTGGATTTCTTTTGAGTGCCAGTGCTCATCATATAGCTGCAAAACAAGCCAAGTCCTTTTTCCCCCGGGAAAGCCAATTGACAATGAAAAACTTCCTCATCACTATATGGAAAAACACGCTTTTTTTGACGATCTTCCATCCGTGTTATGAGGGAGGCTGTCAAAAATCCCGGGAATGTGAACTTTTCCAAATCCATGGTTTGCTACACTAGACGAAATTATTGTTTGCCGAGGGAATACACAAATTCTTTCCCGCAAATGGTATCTATCTAGTACCTACCCGTTTCCCAGATCCGAGGAGAAAGAAAGCTCTCCTCTGGCGCATCTCAGCTAGAAGTGAAGTGCCGTCTAAAGTTCGTACTTGATGCACGTGATTTTGATCCATCATAAGGAGCTGTCAAACTCCAAGCGTTCGTTACCTGCCACACAACATTAAACGACCTCCCTACCGTGATGACGACGGGACCTTCCCTACCGGACCGGTACCTGGTTCACGGAGGAGCTGAAAAATGCTCCAAAAATAGGCTATACAATTATACCGCTATGCATCTCTATGCCCTTCGTTCGTACAAGAAAAAACCTATGCCCGACGACTCATCGCCAAGGCAATAAAGCAATCTCTTGGATCGAACTATGGGCGGTTCGGTATCAATCCAATCAGCTCCACTACCGTCATCACCGATCAGACGGATGAAGCTAACGATGGAAAATCGTTGTAGAATCGACCCACACTGAATTCATGCTGAAGATAGATATATCGCGTCCATTCACTAATAGAAATCGTCTTTTCACTCATCTGCAATGGGATGACCTTCCAAGTTGCTGGAACAGGCGATTACGCATCGATAAGCGAGCATGTTTCGAATACAGGACTAGTTAGTGCCGTAAGGAGATAGAGGGTCTAGTATCGTGAAAGTACGGATGCCTTCCCTACAGGAGCAAGCCAAGGAAATCAATACTAGCCTTCTGATCTTAAGTGGAGGAAATAGCACCTTCTCCAAGGCAGTGCACTATTGACGTTCCGTTCCGACCTTCTCTCAAAACTGGCACTTGATACTGGCCAAAGCGCCTTCTCGAGACTTGTGGATGAAGGGCGGATGAAGCACTTCCTGTAAGATTGGACATGATAGACGGAAGCAGAATCGAGGTTTCTTATGTATCCGGGCCGGGTGAATTGCTTTCTGGCTCAGGGTATGGTCTCGCTACATCAATTTGAAACAGGGGCAAGACCCCCTCGGATTGAGGCGTAATCCGTCGTTCCAGCTACTTTTCGTGAAATCCTACAAGAATCATTGGAAAGCAGTTTTTATGACATGAATAGGCGTGCTCCTGCTGATCCTCAGTTATCGACGACCCTGCCCTGATCTGCTCTCGTCTGGCACTCTTAGGAATAGACTTGCACATAAGCCTGCTGACTCATATCCAACTGATTCTTCCGCTGAGAACTTCCCACTCCTGGCGAACCGGCCAACCAATAGCAAACCAAGACTCTGAAATGAAATCTCAATCTGCCGTTCTCTTTCTCAGAAAGCCATGCTAAGAACCGGGCCTGGATCTACTGATGAATTTCGATTCTAGAATCAAGAATATCTACGGTAGGGAGCAAAGGAAAACGAACCTTGTAATGTAATTGGTGAACAGGCTGCTCGCGCGGATAGAGTAAGTGAATACAGAAATCCTGGGAGATCAGAACTGCATTTTCATTTTCTATACGACGAGTTTCTATACGAGTTTCGGGAACAAGTTTAGGCCGGGCCTGGTTAGGTAGTTTCCGATCTTAGTTTTCATAGTAGACTTGAATCTCCAATTGACATATGGAATCAGAAGAAGGCTTACCATCAAGGCATCTTTAAGAGGACGGTTACCATTTACGTCTCCTGGAACGGGCAAATCATGATATCGGATTTGAGCTTGGCCCTCATCCCTGCAGGTTCACAATTGCTTTTGTTTTCACGCATCGCAACAAAACCTCAATCTGACTCTGGCATGCCCGACTGATCCGTATCCCGGCAACCTTGACTCGAACACAGCAGCTTGACTCGGACAAATAGGTTTTCGTTCCACAAGACACGATGACAAGAGATTCTTTGACAACTGCTCCTATTCTTCGCTACAGGACGTCTTTCCATTGATTTAGAGCCCGATTCTAAAGGTTTCAAAAGTGAGTTCTCGTTCTAGGAAAGCGTATTCACAAGCTCCGACAGTCCTTTGATCAAAGTGTGCTTCCCTTTCTGGAACAGCATCCCAATATCCGGCTCAATATCTGGTTTGGAGGTTGAAAGCGAGGGTTTCAGGTGAGAGAATTAGTCAAGTTGTTGCCGGTGCAGGTGCAGAAAAGAGATTTGATTCACTACCGAGTTGGTTTGATTCACCGATTCACCACTGCTTGATAGACTCGATTCATACTGATTTACCAGGATTTGATGACTGGATGGATTTCACTACTGCATTGCATCGCCGATAGCTTTCCTTGACTGCTTGTGAGGCTTGTCCTGTATCAAGTACTATCCCCCTTGGCCAACACTTCTCCGATTCTGGATCTGGATCTATCTCTCTCTTAGCCAGCGCCCTGTCGGTAATCAGTTCAAGCTGTGGAGAAAAGCTAAGCTCGGATTCTTCTGGCCGACAGCATTCACCATCATTGATGGGTAGCTCCATTGTCCCTGCACTGCAAACAGCAGATGGTAGAGATGGTCTGCTACCTTCTTAATGTGTATTGATGGTAAGCTCTGGTTTATGGCCTTCCCTGGGTTGGTTTTCATTTGATTTGTTTAAGTCTTTTCTGCATCTCCTGGTCCCACACCCCTGTAGTAGCAAGCGTGACCAGCGGACCGTCGGAACGTACCGTAACAGAGAAGTTGAGCACCGGCACTATCTACCTTTTTGAAGAGGCTTGCCAGTGACAATAAGAGCAGGAGGGACACTGCCCACATACCTTCTTGAATAATGGGGCTTTCAGGCTCGCTAACCTCAGTGGGCAATCGTTATTAGTATGGAATAGCAATTGGTACCACTTCAGCAGACAAAAAGCAAAGACGCTTCGCGCCTGAAAAGTTTCGGATAGATCTGCAGCAAGGCCAATGAAGATAAAATAGCCGGGCCAGGTCTTGTGCGTGAGTGCTTTCTATGCCTAGAATCTCCTTCTTTCCTCCGCCTTGGTTCAAGCAGCTCGAAACGACCAACTCCGATAAGGAAGGACATGGCCGAAAAGGCAGCCGGAATAAGCGGGATAGGCTAGGCACCAAGACTAAGAAACTAGGCTGTGAAAAGCATCGAGAAAGACCATCACACAAGAATGAAGACGAGAACCTATGCTTGCTATGGCACTTTTTTGAAAGGCGCGCAGCGGGGAAGAACTTTCCTACCTATCAGAGGACCGACCGGGCGTGTGCTTGCAAGGTAGAAAAAGACATCAAGAAGGTATAAGTAAGGCCTGCCATCCTATCTGGAGGCAAAGGGAAAGCCTCTATACTATAGAATCGAAAGGCCTCGTACGTCGTAAACACCAACCCAAGACTAATCCAACTAACTGCATCTCCTGCATCTAACAAGCCGGGCTTCTTCTCCGCATTTGACCCATGTTTAGTAGCAGTCCAGGTTGGTTCTGTTTCTTCCTTTCGAAGGGCCTCTGATTCTGAAAACTAGGGCTTTCCTCAACAACAGGATCAGTTAGTTAATGTAGTGGCACCGTCCCATCGAGGATGGCGGGTCAACGAGAAGGTTAACCTAACCCCAAACACCCATATCAGATTGGATTAGATCTTCCAACCGCTATCCTTAACGGCGCATGTACAATCCGTTGTCCGAAGAGAGGATTCCATAGTCGACTGGAGGAAGAGGCTGGATCGTTGATCCTAAGAGCAGAGGGAAGCCAGTCCAACTATTATTTGTTTGTATTTGTTTCATTTCACTGATCGAGAAAGCGGAAAGGCAAAAAGTGAGACACTCGAGGAAAGCTAAAGCCCTTATTTTGATCTGGATCTTCCGAGTCGGGGTGACTAATATGAATCTGCCCCTGAAGGTAACCAATATTGATCGGGTTCTTAGGATGGATGGCTGCCCACAATCAAGAATGAAGTAAAGATCTCGTAGATCACTTAAGAGAAAACCTATTAAGAGGATGCTGCGGGCTGTATTTCTCTTCTATCTTTTCCCAACCAAGCAATCGGTCATATCCTTTATATGCGTATCTATCTAGACCGGGTGATTCCACGTATAATCTAAGGCTGAGTTGAGTCCGTCCTTTCGAAGAGTTGGGCTCGGGCATTTTATCATCTTTACTTGCTTGTTGAGGATCTCTCGGCAAGAGTCTAACGGTTCCGTCCAAGTAACCGAACTTAAGGTGCTGCGACAACCATACCTTTGTTATATCCGAGCGTTTAGGCAGGCATCTACCTCTGCGAAGAAACAAACCTTCCCTGACTTACCCTACGGTTACGAATCAGCTAAATGAGCCTTCTTCAAGGGCAAGTAGAAGTGCCGTCAAGTTGGTTGATCCGAGAAAGGTTCTTGTTTTTATAGAATAGATGAAAGGGTTTCGTTCCCTCAGGAGAGTATATGGATGCAGGGGTTCAACACTCCTTTCTGTAGTACGTGTTACAATGGAGAATAGCAATTCTCGGCAATGCTGCTACTTAAGCATTCTCTCTGGCTTCCTCTTCCAAAGTTTCTATCTAAAAGGCTCTTCACATGCAAGGAACCGAACTGATATTTCATTTCTAATAGTGGATTTCTTGCCTATTCTGCCCGAGCCAGCCTCTGTTCTTTGAGCAGAGTAGCTGGACGAAGCTAGTACCTCCCGCCCGTATACGAGCGATAATCTAGACTCGCGCTCCGCATTCTGTGGGACAGCCCTGCTTCATCACCTTTACCAGCTGGGTGAAATCTCATCTACAATAATCTTCGATTGGGCAGTGCGGAAGGATGGGTTGGGATCATGCTCGTATAGCACGGCACCCTTTCGCATAGCTGCAAAAGCGCTTCTTTCCCTCGAGCGAGAAGACAGGGATAGGCCTGCCAGGAGGAAGGAGTTAGAGCTCCGACTTCCGGCAACCGTTACTTGCTCACGACCCGCTTCTTAGAAGCTGTCCGTTCAACTCGACTCGAGCAGTGGGCAAAAAGGAAAGGAGAAAACCGATCCTTTAGTAAAGAGAAGAAAAGCTATCTCAGATTCTCTTCTCCGAAGTTCCGCCTAGAACTACTCATTGAAAAGAATCCTATTCATATACGTACTTGCTCACTATCCAAGTGGGTTTCGAAATTGGATCATGATCCATTGCTTTGGATCTATGGTCAGCAGGAAATGCACTCCGTAAGTAAGGTATCTCACGGTTAAGGGTCTATTGGTAAAGGGCGGCCTATCCGGATATTCTATGAGTGGTCTTGTACTTCCTTGCTTGCTTCCAATGATGACTCGGGCTCCGGCTTTGAAGAGAAAGTTCGAGAGCAGGAAGAAGAAGAATCAATCAGTCCTTTGTCCGATCCTAGATATTCCAGGCTGGATCACGGAATTCCCTCATTTGCTCAGTTGCAAAACAGCATCCTCCCCTCCAATGCCAGCGAGCTGGATCACATCACTTATTGAAATTCATGAATTGAAGCTTGCATGCCATTCCCGAGTACGAGTATGGGTTCGCTAGATTGGATCATCTTACGATTATAGAAACTGGCATGGGGTCTCTTACAAGACAGGATGATCCGCACAGGAAATACACTGGCAGCCACAAGGCGAGATGGAAAGTTTTCACTTGATTGCCCCAATGAGACAAAACATGCCGGAGTTGGCCATCGAACTATTCTAGATCTGCATAATAACTGGCTGGCTATCCCTCGCCACAATCAGAAAGAAGATAACTTCTACGAAATGGGAATAGCCTCCACTTGAGCAATGGAAGCGGACTCATTGTTCGTATCCGCATTCTGCATGGGAGCACTCATTCCTTTTATTACTATGTTGTTTTGCACAAGAGCAGTACCGGAGAATAGAAGCTAAGTGAGGTATAGAGCCATTCCGGGCAAAAGGCCAAAACCCACGAATTACTCCTTTATTTTGCTTAAGAAGCTGGGTTGTTAGTGGAGGAAGAAGATAGTTGGGTTGCCAAAGCATATCTATGGTGGGTGATCTACGCCTCGAAAAGCAGAAGAAGTTGTTAGGCCTGGCAGGTTAATTAAGTCTTAACGGAACTCGATAGGTGGCATCAAGCACTCCTCAATTCATTTAAATTCCATTCATTGATTTTGGCTCTGCTTTCCATTGCATGGAGAAAAACTCATGCGCGTATAGCATCAAAAGTAGTGGATTCAAGCGCAACCCACGAGGCATATTTCCGAGTTGAGGAACATCTGTTTGTGTGTGTTCCGCTTTACATTTAGGCTGTGAAAAGTTCTAGCCTAAAAAGCATGTAAATATAGGCTGTGAGTTATGATGTGTGTAGCATAAACTCCGTTTTTTCTACACACTCAGAACTAGAAAGAAAGCTATTGAAGAGGAAGGTGCCGTCCATCAA
>ENA-UOVY01000820-UOVY01000820.1-plant-metagenome-genome-assembly--contig:-NODE-820-length-9795-cov-7.285216_pt1 | contig 9795 bp, 10 predicted proteins | sample MGYA00249840_ERZ761561 | MGnify/ENA primary metagenome ERZ761561 (study PRJEB28882, sample SAMN05720143) | plant metagenome | isolation source: Guanajuato, Mexico | place: Mexico:Guanajuato, Mexico... | reverse complement strand
ATAATAATAATAATAATAATAATAATAATAATAATAATAATAATAATAATAATTGGAATTGCGGAAATAATAAATTTTAATACATCACTAGGTATATTCAGAGCAGGGTAAGTAACTCCTGAAATGAGAAAAAAAATAATTATAAGAAAATTTTCACTAATCTCACTCAACTCGCAGATAAATTATTTCCTTATAAATATGGTACTTCGTAATTTTATACTTCAAACAAATAGATATAACCACATAAAAACAAAATCAATAAATATGGTGAGTATAAGAACAGCCACAAATTAGTTTCTTAGTCCGCCCCATGCTGCGCGGCTCGCACCATCCATATCGGAAGCCAATCTAGCCGTATTCACATATCTGTGATCTTCACCTCCAATGACTTCTTTGCATTCTGGGCATTAACTTTTCGGCACAGCCCCGCCGCACTCTGTAATTACGTAATAATGTCCGTTGGAGCACGTGAACCAGTGACCAGTTGAATTAATCCCACCAGTGAAATCTTTTGACATGGCTTCGTTGATAATCCTTTTTTCTTCTGTCGTTAGACGAGCGAGAGCATTCAATGCTTTTTGTAAATCTTCGAACATCTTGTTAACGTCATCCTCTACACTTGAAGTGAATCTCTCAATTCCAAAAATTTCACGTTTCAGTTCTACGACTAGATCGTTCACCGCTTTTTCATGTTTTCTAGTCAAATATAACGGATTATGCATCAGCAACGAAAAATCGATCATTTTGTGATACTTTCTCAACTCCAAAGAAATGTCCTCCGACAATTGTTCATTTATCTGGATCGCCGGCCTATGAATTCTAGCGAGAAGAGCGTTCACATAATTCACAATCTGTTGAGTAATTGAATCCGTACGCAATTGTTTTTGCTCATCCTGAAGACCGTCTTCGCACAATTCCTCCAGACGCGAATTAATTTCAATAAACACTTGAGCGAAGAATTCTATAGTATTTAAGTCCCCGTTTGAGATCGTTCTTTTTTGATTCTTGAACCCAATTTTCTTCAGGTACTCGTCTATCATTTTCGCCATACCCTTTATCCCCGTTATTCTAATGTTTATCTTGGATTCTTCCTTGAATTTTCGAATTTTTTCTCGCATAACCTCCCTTCTCTTCTGTAAGATTGTTGCTGTTCCGAAAATCTTCTTTTTAATCTTCAAAATATCTGCATAAACCTTCTTCACGTACTTCATATAGCGCAAGGTACGCCTGATTGGAGTTTTACATCGAGGACAATCTTTCATTACAATTTCGTTGCCTGGCGGATTTATGTTCAGGTGTATATCCAATGCTTGAGATTCGATCGTGTGTTTACAGTCTTCCAAGTACACAAATCTGAACATAAAAGAAAAATTACCAAATTTATTTCAATGCAAAACGAGCGATTTCATTCTAAAGGGAGTACGGGAATAAAGTATCGACAAATGAATAAAATTAAAACTAAGACCTATTTATCCGAGTAAGAGTAAACAGGATGTCTAAAATAGGTCAACTAAGGAGATTAAAGTGAATTATTTGGGCAGTAAGTAAACACAGCTCATTTAAAGTGAACTATATTTCAATAACTTTGAACGTATTAGGTCAATTAAATCAGGGAAGCGGCGAGAAACTTGCTTTATGAATAAGAATTAGCAACATCCCGCAAGATTGAGGATTTGTCTGACTCTTTCTTTTTGAGCATTGAGATGTGCAGAAATTGTAGGAAATTTTACCCAGGGTTTTATGGAATGAAACTATTCTTTGCGTTTTTCTCCGGCATTATATGAAAACCAAAAATTCTAGAGCTCGAGTAACTCAGAAAGTCCTTAGACAAGCCAAAAAATAAAGATCATGTTTCATGTCTTTCCACTCTTGCATAGTTTATGACTCGGTCTAGATTACGGAATCAGCTCAGAATTTTTCCAAGTCCCAGAGCATTTAAAGAGAAGAGAGCACGGAATTTTCCTAAGACCCAAAACCTATACACAGAGGAAGAGCACGCAATTTTTCCAAGTACCAGAGCCTATATAGAGGGGAGAGCTCGGAATTTCTCTGCGAGAAAGATGGAGAGGGGGTTGTACTCGCGGATTTTGAATGGCGGATGGAGGCTAAAAACCCAACGGACATTTTACCGTATATAAGACATCAAGGGGGGGGGGAGTACACTCCAGGACTTCGAATAAAGGACGGGGGTGGAAATGAGGGGAGGGGCGTCAGAATTTTTCCAAGTCTCAGAACTTACACAGAACAGAGAGTCCAAAATTTTTTCAAGTTCCATGGCATATATATAGGGGCCGGAATTTCTCTAGTTTCAGAGCCAGAGCTCGAATTTGTTTTCAAGTCCAAGAGCCTATTTTTATATAGAAGGAAGAGCTCGGAATTTTTCCAAGTCCCATGGCATATATATAATGGCCGGAATTTCTCTAGTCTCAGAGCCTATATATCTTATTAAGACTTACAAAAATTTCAAACTTGAAAGCGACATGAAACTTCATCTATACTTTTTCAAATTCTGAACCCAACGAATTTTCCATAAGGATGAATAAAAAGCTTCTGCTGTTTACGGGCCAATTAGCTATCAAAGCTTGAGAAATTTTGAAATTTGCGAAACATCTCTTGACCGATTATCCTTGAAAGTTAATAATGCCTTGAATTCTCCATGATTCTTCAATGGAGAAATGGGATGAAAAAATATTGACACTTTTCTTTCCGCATTTGCATACGCGTATGAATTAAGCTGCAACTTGATAAGAGAAAGATGAATCGACCTTGCATCCACTTCATCTTCGTAACCAAACTCAATGTCTGTAATTTTACGTTCTCCGTCTTCGGGAGGACACTCTCGACATTGCGGTGGGCACGGCTCTCCACAAAATCCGACACACGGATGACCACAAAGCAATTTCTTTGGACACGCTTCGTAGCATGGCTCTCTATTGCATATCTCACTGCAAGCCAGTGTGCACTTTTGGTGCTGGCACTGCCACTCGCAACGTTCCTGAAAATTCAAATTATGAAAAATATAATACTGTACGTAAGTCTGTAATTCCACTGTTTGCTCGGCATTTACTACAAGTACAGTACAATCAGCTACACGGGGCACATCCAATTCTCTATGCTCTTTCTCAAAAAAAGAAATTACAATTTGTAATCAGTTCTAATTTCATTAGTTCGTAATGGTTCGTCAATTCATGCACAGTAGAGCTACAAGAGCGTTCATGAAAACAAAACTAAAGGGTCCTACTGTAGGTACGGAAAAATATTCAACACCAGAAGCTGTTTTCAGCCATACCTCCCTCCCCCCCAATTTTTTTACATCATTCTGGAAATTTGGACCCCCTTTTTGCATCTTATTTGCGGGACAAGTAATGAATAGATTTTTACAAAACTTATACCACAGATGCACCTACCTGGCACCTTTCATTGCTAAGAATCACAAAATTTTTGGATCACCTGGTTGCTTCGTATCGTACCTTCTTTTTTTTTTTACCTAAGAACATCTCTGTGGTCCCAACAAGTGGCCAGATAGTCCGAAGGTCCGTGTGGGAGGGTTTTTCCACATAAGGTAACATTTTGAGCCACCTTCGTAGGAGTTTTGTTTGAAGGCATTTTTCACCATCTGGTGCAGCTACAGCCTTTGTTCCATTATGTAATGTGTCAGAGTTTAGCAGCTATAATGAGGAGAGGGTAGTAGAGGAAGAATCACTTTAAGGAGTTACAGCCCTTAATAACGCCACTGATTTAAATTTCTTTCCATCACTACAATCCCAGTTTTGATGTGGATTTTGTGGCATTTTAGACGAGTTACACGCAATGTTGCAGCAGTATTAGCAGTCTACTTACTTTACACCGCGCGCACGGCACGCCACAACGTTTCGGACATTTCGAGTGTACACAGCGATAGTCACAAGATTCTTCACACGGTGGACACATTTGTCGCCACGGATATTTGCAACTGAAAAAATATTCATAATGTAAAAAAGTTATTGTAATTTCAGTATGACTTTATTTGTAACTTGGAAGGGGTTAACAAGGTGTCATCCATGTTTTTCCGGGTCCATCTCTCCATCCCCCACCCCATTCCCAATGTTGCCAAAATAGACTCGTTTAATTGCGTCGCAAATATGCCCAATTGTACCTCAATTACTTTCAATAATAATTGTACCCCTTTATGTTAGGGGAGTAAAGGGGGAAATAGTAAATAGAACTAACTAAACGGGCTGTGCGATTTTTCATGTCAGTAGTTCTATTTACTATTGACTATGCCCCGTAACCCAGAAGGAACTATTCAAAAAAAAAGTAGAGGGGTAGTTTTTCGGGGTTCAGCCCTCCCACATGGTGAATTTCGAGCCAAAATTGGGCTTAATCGACGAGAATTTAATTGTACACAATTTTATCCACCTTAATTTCAATCGTATTCTCATATTCATTGAGATACGGGCGGCTGGTTCCGGAATTCGAGGTCCTCTCACTGCGAATTTCAAGCTAAAATTCGACTCAATCGACTGAAATTAAGTTATACTCAGATGTACCTCACTTCGTCTTAACTTTCCCCCCATAACCACAGACGTACCCCAAATTGAGAACTTGGACCCGTAACTGATGTCATACAAAGTATGATAAGACCTTATATCTCTGGAGAAACGTTTCAATAATTTTAGGAAATTCTCAAGAAATGAAGATTTCAAGAGTACACATACCTGCGTTGGCAAATACCAACACTACCACACTTCATCTGACACGGTTCGTGCAACCGCCCATTCCAACATTTATCGCATGTGCTCATGCACGGATGTTCGCATTTTAACATCGTGTCACAAGGTACGTCACAGAACATCAACACTTCTTCCAAGCGGTACCCATTTTTTCGAAAACATGGTACATTTACAAAATCGTGACCACATAGACCTCGCTCATCATGCAATTTGACAAGCTCTTTGCATTCCATCAAACCACATGGTTTACGACACTCGTCGGCACATTTGTGGCCGCATGACAGTTGGCGCTCACACCTTTCGGAGCAGTCTTCGAGTTCAGGCTCATCGCAACATTTAACTCGCACGGTATGTCCGCATTCCGCAATTTTTTTCTCGGTCTACAACAGTACAAAATTCAATGTATTCATGAATCTTATCGTCAACTGTTGGCATACATGCGTAAATTACAGAGTATTTATATAGAAGAGGAAAGAAGCGGAAATATGACGAAAAAATCTCCCAGCCCAAGCGGGAATCGAACCCGCGATCTCTCGCTTTCCACTGCGTTATCAGGCCTGATAGCCCGTGGTTATGACACTCACCGTGAAAGCGAGAGGTCACCGGTTCGATTCCCCCTTAGGCCAGAACATTTTCTCATCATATTTCCACTTCCTCCCTCCTGTATACGCAATTCAAGGTCCAACTTACGATATTTTCACAAGGCGAACAATCTTCCCAGCACTTTTTTCTGCATTTTTTTAGGCAACCAGGACAAATTTTTCCACATGTTTTAGACACTGGTACTCCTCGATATCGGTCGAACAAGGAAGTTCCATTTGATGACCGCACATTAGAGTGAATTTTACCAAAACTGTACACAAACCGCATTCTTGAAAACACAATTTCTGACATTTATGTTTACAGGAGCACAATCTATTCATTCGACTGCATTGCTTCTTGCATTTATACTGAAAATAATAAACGAGAACTTCTTTACTCAGCGTAATAAACTCGTAGGACAGGTAATACCTGATCAGGAGAAAAGGTGAGCGGTAGCTTGAGATAAATCGGAGTGACAGCGGTCGCAGGAAAATGGATAGAAATTTGAGAGAAGGTGGAGTGGGTTAGTCATGTATGCCCGATACGGAGGCGGATGAGATAAATTTCGTTTTAGCGTTGGAGTTGGTGGGATGATTCCCATGGATCGTGGGGAGTTTGAGGAAGGTGAGTTTATTGTTCTTCTGGTTTTGCCAAGAGACCGTCCAGTGCTGGTAAACTTGTTTCTTCGGATGTGGAGAGCGAGATCAGCTTTGGTCGGAAGGAACTGTGGACGAAGGCGGGAAGTCTGCGTCCTAAGACTTATAATACAGTACTCGCAATATCAAGGATCCTCACTTCTAAATGTTCCGGATCGGATTTTTTGTGACACGTTTTCGCACAGGCGTGTCCGCATTCCAAACGATCTTCGCATTTACTGGGACAAAACACATCTTCCGGTTTCTCGTGACATTTTCGTTTCACGGCGTGCTTACATAGTGGCGAAACGTCATCCACGATTGTATCGCAGGCATACGTTAGCTCGTCCACCCAGCATGGCAATTTTTTCACATGACCACAGCCAGGAAGCTCCCGTTCCACCGTCGCTGTACACTGCCCGCAGTCTTCGTAGCAGCATTTCGAGCATTCGTGTTCTTGACGAACACATAACCTAACAAACACAAATACAAAGATTGACATTTTGGTAGAAACCAACCATTATTAAAATTACCAAATCAAAACAAAACCTTCTGCACAGCTCTCGACATCGAATCTCCTTATGTTCTCGATCTAACGTATGACACAAGCTTTTACAATAGTGCCCGCAATCTAACAATTCGCTGCAAAGAATAGAACACCCGCCTTCGCGCACATTATCGAAGTCATCAGGGCACGAAACAGGAGTATAGACATCGTGCCTGGAGCAGTACAACTGTAACTCTTTGCCTTAAAACATAGAAAATAAGATTAATTTCATTCCGATGGTAGTTGAGACGATATTATGACTATCATAATACTTTAGTTTCTGAAGAATTTAATTCTTATACCGTATTTCTTTATTTCAATAATAATTTTAATTATAAATAAATAAGTAAATTAAATTTATCCAATTAATAAAATTTAATCTAAAAATTATTGTTATTAAATTGATTGATCTTACTGTCAATAAAGGAAATTGGTCAAGATTTAATAAAAATATATTATTATGTATTTTAATTTAATATAAAAATGTATTCAATTGTAAGTAGCAAATTACCGTAATAATTATTGAAAAATAATTTTTAACAAATTAATTGAAATCAAAATAATTATTTAAAAAATTTTAATCTTAATTAAATAAATTTTATATTACCTATTGCATCCTGCCGCTGCAAAGTTTCTTTGATCTTTCCCCATAATTCGGGACTACTTTTGGTCAGATTATCCATATTTCCGATAATGTAAAAACCTTTTCGAGCTCGTGACAGGGCAACACACACGCGATTCTCCGTTCTTAAAAACCCAATTCGAGCATTTTCATTACTGCGAACCAGCGAAAGCAAAATTATATCATTCTCTTCGCCCTGGAATTTATCTACCACTTGACATTTGACTTGGTCCATTAATTTACGTTTGCGCTTTTTCTGTAATAAAAATCGAGATAATCATTTCTTCAAACTATAAGTTGGTTATTCTTTTATGGTCGTGACTTAATTTCGAATTCATACTTCTCGAATGAGGTACATTTGCCCCACATACGTGGTCAATACCGTGATTTTTGTCGGATCGTAACCTTGCAAAACTAAATAACAACACAATTCGATCAGGAAATCGGCTTCGAAGACATTTTGTCTGGTGGAAGTATCTTCTACCTGTTGACGAAATTAATAGTTGATACATAATGGAGTAATTTGCATCTACAAAGGAGAATGACAGGTAAAATTGATAATTATACATTCGCGCTTCTACCCTAAAGAAGGGCTGGTAAGAGTATGCGGAACTTATTGGAAGTATTGTATCAAGTGATGATGATGGGACATTCAAGTGACATAGAGCAATCAGTTATTCATCATTTTCCTTGAAAAATTCAAATTTAAGTTTACTCTAAGAACATAAAGAAACTAGATAAAGTAGATTTTACTCTATTTTTCGTATTATTATCTAACCTTCAGAAATTGAAGTAAAAGCAACAAGAACATAGATGATGGAAAATCATTCCCACATATTCCTTCATATTTGGGCCTTGGAAAAATTCCGGGCCTTCCACCAGAGGGAGGTGAGCGTTACGCGGACAGAATTCCAGGAATAGCCCCTAAATCCCAAAGGGTAGGCGGATCTCCCACCAATATGACAGAACATGTAAGAAAGAAATATAAAGAAAATATGAAAGAATACTATTATAACTCATATTAGATAGACTCCGGAACTTAAAAAAATTCTGAGCTTTTCCCTTATTTAAGCTCTGGGGGAGGGAGCTGAATTAATTCAGGTCTCTCTCGTACAACTACCCCTCCACAGCTCTATCCTCCTTCGTCATTCGGCCGATTTTCTCGTCAATATCGATTTAAATCTTCTTTGAGTTCTTTTTAAAAGCTAGACGTTTTAGGTACAGTTTTCTAATAGAAAAGAAGAAGCAACAGAATTATCAATTTCAAATATCCTTCAATATAAATGCTTTTCGACGTCCATGAATAGCTAAAAAAAACTCGAAATCCTATTTGATACAAAAATTAGGACAACTATACTCACTCCTTGTTCGTAATTGTTGTGTTCCAAGAAGAATAAGCTTTTTGTTATTCCCTTCACATCTTCGAACTCAAGAACCGAGACATCGTTCATTAATCCTTCATAAATCAATGGAGTAATCAGACTTGAGATTTCTGGTCTCATTCTGTGTTGTATGTTTAACATTGGGCAATGCATTCCATTGTTGATCATTCTTTCAAATAATGATACGTCGATGTTGTAGTATTTGGATAGTTTGTACACGGCAGCATTAGGTTTCAGTTGTTTGTGGTCACCTAGAAATATTAGCAGAAACTAAAAAAATATACTCTCAAGAAATACATAACTCCTAAACACTAGTGATGAAAAGATAGTCGACAGAACTCGGAAATTTTCTGAGTTCCAAATACTATATAGGAGGGAGACCCTAGAATTCTTTCAAGCCCCAAATCCTATACAGGAGAAAGAGCTCAGAATCTTTCTAAGTCCCAGGGCCAGAGCCTATCCCAAAATTCTTCCAAGTCTCAGATAAATAAGGGAGAGCTCGGATGTTTTCTAAGTCCTGAGTTCAAAATAACTGAGCAGAGTAAGTGTTTATCCTTCCCTAGGCGTACCCGCGAACAAGCTCAGAAATTTTCCCCTAGGGGATGCCATTTCTGGGGGACGGAAGAGCCTCGCAAATTTCAGTTTCACCCCGGGGGAGAAATTTAAGGGAGAAGGTACGGTACAGACATGGAACACGTCAAAATCACAGTTCGAGTGATGAGACGTGACACTGACACGCTACGTGAGGCCAGATGTGGACGAGAATAGAAATTCTTGTAGATGTCTTCCAAAGTAGAAAGGATAGCGGGCTTCGCGCTATTCTTTCTCCCTCTTTTTCTTTTTCTGCCCCTTCGTTTGAAACCCCGGTTCTTGATTTGACCTAAGAAGTGAAAACCTTCGGTGATGTGTTTCCCTAGCTGCAAAAGACGTCTTAATTTCAGGTACGACAACCCAACATTATGTCATATATAATAAGTGATTACTAACCTATGAGAATTACTTGTTGACACGATTTGGTTAGAGAAGTGACAATATGTGACTCCAAAACTTCTGCCGCTTCTTCCACAACAACTGCAGGAGTACAAAATGGTGGTGCGATAGAATATAAACATGAATTACCTACCTAATCATTAAGTGCAAAAAGAGAAAAGCTCACCGATGGCTGGCTTCAAAGTCCTCAAGAACGTATTCATTTTTGCCGCGCAAATAGTAGTCATTCCAACGACCTCGGCTCTTTGTACGACGTACAGATCCTCTATCCTCTAGACTTCTGTCGGAATTCTTCTAAGCCTCAGAACCTATATATAGGGAGGAA
>ENA-UOVY01000819-UOVY01000819.1-plant-metagenome-genome-assembly--contig:-NODE-819-length-9799-cov-633.380131_pt1 | contig 9799 bp, 6 predicted proteins | sample MGYA00249840_ERZ761561 | MGnify/ENA primary metagenome ERZ761561 (study PRJEB28882, sample SAMN05720143) | plant metagenome | isolation source: Guanajuato, Mexico | place: Mexico:Guanajuato, Mexico... | reverse complement strand
AGCATGCGTAGCACGTGTTGATAAATCCCAATCTTGCGCAATCTCAGGTCCTCCAGTAAATGGGTTCAAAAACGATAGTAATTGTATTTTCTTTTGTCTAAATCTGGAGGATTATGAGAGCCAGCGTTCGTTTCAAGACACGACCAACACCGAAGAATAAAAATTGGTCTCCTCTAGATGTGCTCACAAAGTTGTCACACAATTCCTAGGGAAGGACATTCGATATAAACATGATCTCAACAAGTATAAACACTCTATTCCTGAATCAAGACCTATCGCGTAGGATCCTATCGGATCTTTGCGGCTCGGATCTTAAAAACTGTGCACTCGTCAACAAGATATGGTATCTTGCTGTACGAGACTCTAAATCTGTCAGAACTCTTGAAATAACAGTCGAACGACTCAAACAATTGGCTAGCAAAAATCAAAAGTTAGAGGACTACCTTAGGCAGGATCGTAACTTTGTTCACGATATAGTCGTTTATGGTTGGTCGAAAGGGATTAGCATACCGAACTCTGTATACGACAAGTTGTTCAGCGCCGAGCTCAAGGCCAAAAGATTGGTGCTGAGAGGACGAGGTCGGTGGGACGCTTGCCATTGTCCCAAAAAGAAAAGCTCATGTGGCGAACAATTCGACACTATAGAGAAGCAAGACCTCACAAACTTGGAGTTCATCCAAATTAACTCAACATTCCACATATCAGCTTGTGCTTTGCTTGACTTGGTCTCAAGGAGTCCAAAATTAAAGACTCTTGAGTTTTATGGTCTGATTTCGTTACCTGATCATGACACTCTCTTCAATTTCAAGAGATTTTATAGTGACCTTGTCAAGATAGTCTGGCTTTGGCCTCTCAGAGAACATCGTCCAACTCTATCGACCCTTGTCAAGAGAAACGAGAATATTTCCACTTTCATGTCAAACGCAGCGACAACTTGTGATTTACTAGCGTCCGAATTATTACCCAATCTTAAATATTTATCCTTGAATTTGAATGAGGACTGGCGGTGCGAAGCTGGTAACTTAAAGAAGGCCTTTCGATATTTGGAGCGAATTAAATACTTGTCCGCCGCTAAGAATGTTGAAGCCCTGGAAGTGCGAACTTTCGATATATCTGAAAAGAGTGAAGATAGCGATACTTGTATCAAGGTCGACAGATTATACGAAAACTACCGACTGAGATTCTGGCAAGAAGTGGCAAAACTAGCTCATCTGAAATACTTGGCTGTATACGGTGCTTGGGAGTTCGAGATAGTCTGCCGAGAGATGGCTAAGCACGGACTACAAGTTGAGTACCTCAAGATCAACCTCATGCCCAGTTCAGTCATAGCAGCCGTTGAAGCACAAGATGATCTTCCTGTCTTGTCAATGGCAGATGGAGCGAGAAGTTTGAGGAAACTGTCACAGCTACGGTCCTTACACTTCATTTGTTACGAAAAGCTGGGCTCAATTGACACAAAGACGACAGCAGCTCTCAAAGAGTTGATGGATTTGTTCTGGATCATCGATATTAAGACTGGTTTTACCGAAGATGTTGAGGAGTTATTAAATAGTATGATGCGAAGAGGCAATCAGCTGGGGAAGACTTACAAAGTTCATCTGCACATACAATCAAAACCAGATGAATACGCCAACCTCTTAGTTGACCAGACACTCAAGTTTCCTACGGGTGTGAACCTCAGAGCCAAGCTAGAATCACTTGCTGAAGCTGAGGCAGCTGAAAGATATGGGAAGCCTGCATTCGAAAACATTCAGATCTGGGGACTGGAGCAGATAGGTTATTCCAGGGACGAGTCAATGTTCGAGCGGATTCGCAAGTTTTGGCAATTTTATGACGAAAAGTTCGGTACGACTCCGTGTATACTTTAGAAATGACGACCAGAGAAATTTCAAACACCATTGCTACTATGCATATGGAGCTCATAAGCCAATAAAACGGCATTCATCTAGCTCAATGTGTAAAAGCACTTCTCTGAGAAAGTGCCGCTCGCCATAGGGCTTCTGATCAGACCTAGATTAAGCATTTGATTTGCGTAACGCTTCACGTCTCTCCGATGGTTAAAGCCAAAAACATTTCGACTCAACCACTTAACCAACATTGAGCCCAAGAAGGCGTTCTTCACTACAACTTTCAGCCATTCCCTATCCTTGATTTCTAGGTCGTTCGCGTTGCCTTTCAATGCAGCATATATAGTGTAGATGCTATCTTTTGCGCAGTTGAGCCCGATATCAAACTGACGGTTAGAGGTGGGTGTAGAAGGTTCATGGAACGACCTCGAGTCAATTCTTGAATTCAGGCAGCGATCTGTGTATTGACCTTCACAAGCGTTTGTGGTATACAGAGATCGCGGTGTGATGGATCTGGGTAAACTATGTGTCCCTCGCTGGAGCCTGACGTCATGAGGCAGCGGAGGTAGTTTTTCGCTTCGTCTCAAGTTGAATTGATCAGGTATCGGCAGTTCTTGACATGACTGAAAACTGGTTTCAGTTGTATTGGGTGGAGTATACTTCAACTTTGGTATGTACTCGCGAGGTAATGTAAAACGTCCCTTAGATAGAGGCTCGTTGTTGATGTCCCTTTGTAATACCAGGTTGATCGCTCCTCTTCTGTCGACGACCTTCCGGAAAGCGACGACTGCATCATCATTTCTCATGTTTCTGACATCTAAACCATTAATTTCAATTATTCTATCCCCAACTTCAACCAAACCGTTCTGATCTACGGCCGAATTTTGAGCAATTTCGCCAACGTAGATGCCCTTATCGACTGAGCTAGTTTCATCACTCGGCCCAACGAGAGTAAGACCAAGAAAATTGTGTTCTTCTAATTCTAGTTGCACTCTGAATATTATAGAATCATCTCGTGAGTTGGTATAACCATACACTGAATTGGGGGTGTGTTTGTTTATGAGATGGGTAGGACTTGTATCGTCGCTTCTCGCAAGTTTATCACAAGAATTCCTAGTATTAAACAGGGATGATTGAGCTGCACCGCAAGTGATCACCCACGCAACAATTCTATCACCGTCAACAGGTAGGTAGGAATCGTCATCAGCAACCTCCTCTTTGACGACACCAAACTCACAGTCATATGACTTGAAATAAAACTTGTATGGCTTGGTTTGTAATGAGGCTATTGCTTTGAATTGTCCCAATGTCATAGATTCGGGAGGTATTGGCACTCTCATGATAATTGGCATCTTTGAGTCTATAATAATACATAACCTCGTCTCTTTCCCGCCACTGGAGGTTTCGTTACTTGAGCTTTGCATATCAATCTTGGGCCGGTTCATCGTGCTTTCCAACAAAACAGAATTTGTATTGAACCCTCAGGTAGCCCATTGTCTTGGCAAGTAAGATTCTCTATCCCTCAGCTCGAGAGAGATGTTCTCGACTCAACGGAATGCTTGCATCTGACATTCTAACGAAGATCTTCGCTATAGGAATAAAATTCTTTTCGCGAGATTCAAGCTGAAGCACTTGTAGGATATTGGTTTAACGAGTTCGATCGTCCATGTATTTCCTCTGTCTGTTCTACCGAAGGAGCAATCTGAGCTTTCATTATGTGATTCTAATGAACAATAAATCTTATTCCAACCGATAACAATAATAAAAATAGAGATTCTCGAGAAGGGGGAGGTAAGAAAAGTTCAAGCGCGATTTCTGTATGTTGGATAGCTAACTTGTCAATGTAAGATCGATTGATCAAGGAAAATCAAATCGTTTCGAGAGCCAAAATACGTGAGGCCATGCGGAACCCCACTGTATTCATTTTCGATTCCGTCCATCTTGTGTCTGCGTCAGTCGTATGCACATCCATCTTCAAAAACTTATGGGCACTGGCAGTGTCGCTGCGGGAGTTTACGTTAGGCCCTTCGGATCCCATGCCAATCAATCATCTCCTGGAGTAGATAGCAAGCTTTGTAGCCCTGAATCTAACAGAGCTTGCATAGGTAGACCATTTGAATCTCTCCAGAAAGTCTCGTCACCGGAGAGACTCAACTTGGGGCTGAACCACCTCATGGACTTGAATTTGTACGTCAGCGAGGAGAGGATAAGTCATGGGAGGAGTATAGAGACGATAACTAAACTCAGGTCTCTCCTAGCATTTGTTCTGGTTTTTAATTGTATTTGTTCTGTTGCATCTTAGATTAGAAAAACTGAGATAAACAATCATTCGCATTCGTAGTTATAACGACTCTGTATGGCCTTGCCATCTAACACCATACTGGCGCTATTATCAAGTGCACTCCATCTCATCTGAACGCTGCAACTTCTCGCATTCAGGACCAGTTCACCTATGTTCTCAACACTCGTCCCGGGGTAAGAAGCAACTTTTGTTGACACTCACAATCACCTGATGGCAAATCCCTCTCATTTGAGGGGACACTCGCTTTGCGCGACTAGTTGCTTGTTGGTGTACCAACGAAGGATTGATCCAACGACTAGATCCATGCTCATAGAAGTTTCCACCCTTGACGATACTCTGCGCTTCTTTAATCAGAGTTCCAAAGTCATGTATAAAGTAGAGTTGACTCCATTCCCATCTTGCTAGTGCGTTGAAAGTCTCTGATTCGCCCACTTCCGCCGGATTTAAGGCTTTTGAAGCTACTTTCAGGATGTTTAAGTATGTTGTGATCGCGGTTTCTGTTTTCGTTTTACTAATAAATGATGCAGGTAAGTGTTTAGCCATTCTTTTTCCGCTCCATTGAGTACCTACTGACCAAAATCGCAAAAATCCGCCAGTCAATTCTCTATCATCAAACAATGTCGACTCAAGTCAACCTAACCAAATTAGTCAGGTGTGTCTACAAAGAGTCGGAGAGCTTGATAAGTGCTTACCCAAGCTGGTAGTGTACGGAGATAGAGATTTCAATCCACCTCGAACAGATCAACAGCTTGACCAGCATTGTCGCCTCATAGATGATAACCTGAAATGTGTCAGCTCCTATAGTCGAGAGTGCCTGCCTGCTTTTGCGCGCAATCTTTACTCGGTTGTAACGCGCAGATTGAAGACTCAGTTTTCCAAAAGGTGCAAATCAAAGGACGGTCGAAGAGGTGAGCTAAAATTCAGCATCCCTGCACCTCTATTGAAAATCTCTCTACAAATTCTGACCGACCAATTTCGCTATTGCTTATTAAAATATAAGATTTCATAAATCTTATGGCATGCGCAGATCCTCTTCATATGGAACCTGCACACAAATGTATGGACTCCTTCGTCGCCCAGCTCGAGAACATTGGATCAGGTGACCAGAGGCGCCAGATCGAGCTCACTTGTTGTACCTTCCAACTCTTCCAAGAGTGCATCTTCACAGGTAAGTCACAATTTTGGTTGAGAGAAAGCCAGGACCTTTCGCAAGGTAAAGTTCCCTGTCTCTTATTCATCGTCTTATCCTTCAAAAGCTGCCAAGAGGACGAACTGTCCGCAAAGGGTGCTAACTGCAGAGAAGGCAATTGAGTATGTGAGATCTATTATAAACTCAATGGGCGGGGACGTTATGGACTTTATGTGCGGACGATACGATAAAGTATCCTCATGCCTAGCAGGTTACCCGGATATGATGCACCGATTTAAATTGATCACTGAAAGGATTCAAAACGGAACTATAAAACCTCAATCAAACTCGCCATTAAAGCCAATGCTAGAACTATTCATCAACGGTCGACAAGAGGATTAGAGCGCACAGTCAATCGTAGAGAGTCGTAAGGAGGAGCGTTATTGCCAGGGGTAGATTCATGCAGTAGAGTGTATCTAAAGTTAAATAAACAATGTCTCGAAGTATCTACTTATGATAAAAATGAATTAATAGGCTCTTGACTCATCGCCCCCCCCCCTCCACCAAGTTCTAATTCAGGAGAAAGTTCCGCCAATAACACATCACGGCTAAACTGATCTTCGCTGCTGGACGAGATTCACAAGGCTAACCATGTGTCAGGTGAGATTGGTCGTTGCCATTTGCCCTAGGAACGGGTGCTAAACTAGACCAAAAACAAACAAAACATTATATCCAGCGGAACCTAGTTGGCCACCCGATTGTTGTTGAATTGATTGTGTTCAGATCTTCGATGCTAGGTTCTCAACGGAAGCAAGTGGCAACGCACATTACGGAAGCTTGAATCGTCCCACTCGTTGCGTTCCATTTATTTCGGGTCTGAATCTCATAGACTTTTACGCGCTGGCAAAACCCCAGATTGACGGGCTAGAAACATAAGCTCGGCGTTATGGGGAGACTAAGGTAGAGAATCCACCCCTCGAGTACGCCCGGCACGCAGGCGCCAATTCCAACAGTTCCATCATACTCGATGATCCAATTGGCCATCGGCTCGCCATGCAACGATCTATGCGGGTTGATGTGTATGAGTTTGTATGTGCGCGAGTGCAAGTGTACACTTGTGCGTGTGGTTTCTAGCCAGTGGTGTCCATTGAACTTCCAAGGCATGCAAAAGAAATCAATCGTACAGGAGGTAGACAGAGCTGTGTTTTTCTCAGCCACATTATAACCCTCCAGTCTTTGGTAGCATTTTACAAATTGTTATCAAATAATTAAGATAATCCAAGATGACAGACGCAAAATACTTTGCAAACACCAAGAAGGGCGAAATTTTCGAGCTCAAAAGTGAGCTCGCAAGCGATAAGAAGGAGAAACGACGCGAGGCTGTCAAAAAGGTTATTGCGTCCATGACAGTCGGCAAGGATGTCGGCACACTATTTCCAGATGTACTCAATTGCATGCAGACAGACAACCTAGAGCTTAAGAAGCTTGTATACTTGTATCTGATGAACTATGCCAAAAACCAACCAGATATGGCCATCATGGCAGTCAACACCTTTGTACGCGACTGTGAAGATCCAAACCCTCTCATCAGAGCACTAGCTGTACGAACAATGGGTTGCATCAGGGTGGACAAGATAACCGAATACCTGTGCGAACCTCTCAGGAAGTGTCTTCGCGACGAGGATCCCTATGTTAGAAAGACCGCTGCTGTTTGTGTTGCTAAGTTGCACGATATCAATGGAAATCTAGTCGAGGAGCAAGGCTTTCTAGATGCTTTGCGCGACCTTCTTTCAGATGGAAATCCAATGGTTGTGGCAAATGCAGTCGCAGCTTTATCTGAAATCAACGAGGCCTCAACCTCTGGTCAACCAATCATTGAATTAACACCTCAGATCGTCAATAAGCTACTTACAGCTTTGAACGAATGCTCAGAATGGGGTCAGGTTTTCATATTAGACTCCTTAGCAAATTATGATCCAAAAGAGGAACGCGAGGCTCAATCTATATGTGAGCGTGTCACACCAAGATTGGCTCATGCAAATGCAGCTGTAGTTTTAAGTGCCGTCAAGGTCCTCATGAAATTCATGGAGATAATGCCGAACGATTTAGAATTCGTGCAAAACTTGACGAAAAAGTTGGCACCTCCTCTGGTCACACTGTTATCAACTGAGCCAGAGGTTCAATACGTGGCCCTTCGGAATATTAATCTCATTGTCCAAAAGAGGCCAGATATACTAAAACACGAGATCAAGGTTTTCTTTGTAAAATACAATGATCCAATTTATGTTAAATTAGAAAAACTCGATATCATGATTAGACTGGCCAGCGAACAAAATATCCACCAAGTTCTAGCTGAATTGAAAGAATATGCCACCGAAGTTGACGTAGATTTTGTTAGAAAAGCAGTCCGAGCAATTGGTAGATGCGCAATCAAGGTGGAAAGATCTGCCGATCGATGTGTAGAAACATTATTTGATTTAATCCAAACCAAGGTTAACTATGTAGTTCAGGAGGCTATTGTAGTTATAAAGGACATTTTCAGAAAGTATCCAAACAAGTATGAGAGCATGATATCAACTTTATGTGAGAACTTGGATACACTGGATGAACCAGAGGCGCGTGCGAGCATGATCTGGATTGTTGGTGAATACGCCGAGCGTATAGATAATGCCGACGAACTTTTGGAAAGTTTTCTAGAGGGATTCCATGATGAAAATCCTCAAGTGCAACTACAACTTCTCACATCCATAGTCAAGTTATTTTTGAAAAGGCCCACCGAAACGCAGGAGCTAGTCCAACAGGTTTTGAGTTTAGCAACACAGGAGAGCGATAATCCGGATCTGAGAGATCGAGGATTTATTTATTGGCGCTTATTGTCCACGGATCCTGGTGCCGCCAAGGAAGTTGTGTTGGCAGAGAAACCTCTCATATCGGAGGAAACAGATCTGCTGGAGCCAGCCCTACTCGACGAATTGATCTGTCACGTTGGCAGCTTGGCCTCAATTTACCACAAGCCACCATCAGCTTTCGTCGAGGGAAAGGAGAGAGAGAAGTTGAAGGAGAAGGCAGCTAAAGACAAAGGAACAAAGGACAGTAAAGAGAGCGAGCCCGAGCCTGAGAAGGCGGTCGGAGGTTTAGTTACTAGGCTCGATTTAATAGAACTATGAGGAGAGAAAGAGGAGGACGAATAGAGAACCAAGCTGAGTTAATGGGGGCCCAAAAGTTGCAATTGCACACTACAAATAGACAGTTAGATACACTAGACTGGAAATTACTGTATTTGTAAATTAATCTCAACGTTTTGTACCTCAGCCTCTATGCTTGATTTGCACTCATTATGTTTTCCCGCTGGTGGCCAGCAGTCGGTGATGATGATAGGGTTTAAATTGGTTTCGATGATAATGAGCTGTTTGATTTGTGTCCATCGCCGCTAATGATAATGCGCTTGGATAGCGGAATCAATTAATTAATTATCAGGGATACGAGCGAAAGGGGTGCGAGGTGCGAGCTGAGGGGGTTAAAATGGTGGAGGGGCCGCCAGGTGAGGGAGAGTGGAGGGGCTGAGGGTTGAAGTGGATTAGCAAGCGGAGCTTTGGCCCCCGAGGCTAGAGTTTGCGTTGCTTGGGAAAGTTGATGATCAGTCATAAAATCAGTGTCCCCACCTTTAGCGAGGGTTGCCCACTAACGAGGGTTGCCATAACAGTTGCTTGCAGCGCTCCCACCCTTCTGGCGGATCCGAGTCAAGGGGGAGGGACCATCCCTACTTCCTTCAAATGGTTTCCATTGGTAGACGGCACATATTGATCGGGCTAGTGGGGATGATTCACGGGTTGCACCTCCTGTTTATTCCATTAGGTTTGCCCGATCGGCGGCTAGGTTAACGCATGGAAGCGGCTCGACCTTTTGTGATCATGATGGGATGGGCGAGCTGTTTATCGCTCCGGACCATCACAAATACTAGACAGATGAGCCGGCGTTACCATTTAAGTTAGTGTGACGGAGCGCGCGCTTCATCGGGTTTGTGTCACAACAGCAATGGCAACAGCATTTGAAACGGCAATGGCAGCACCAATGAAAACAACATCGCGAGACACTGGCGCAAATCAAATTTTGGCTGATTATTTCCAATGCATCTTGGAAGCCGTCACTCTGTTCCAGCCAGACTCTCTTTTCCGCCCGCTTTAGTGTAGGTTTGGCCGGAAGAGGCTGCAACGAGAGGCTTGCTGTCTAAGCCAGCAAATGGGAGGCGCCTACTCGTCCAACCAACAAATGGGTCCCCCTCAAGCAGCCGGCTAACCATATGAGCGGTGTTTGATTTAATCCAATTTCATGCACTCGCCCCCCAAAGCCAGTCCAGCTCCTTGTGTCCGCGCATTGCAGCTCCAAGGAGTGGGATTGTTTTGGGGGCCCCAAAGGAGGGAAGTGCTGATGATCAATCAAGGTGCGCACTAGCCCTGGCTGAGCGAGATTGATCCGTGCGACGAGTGGCCGATGGAGCCTCTGGTTTGGATTGAAACTAAA
>ENA-UOVY01000818-UOVY01000818.1-plant-metagenome-genome-assembly--contig:-NODE-818-length-9809-cov-4.907628_pt1 | contig 9809 bp, 5 predicted proteins | sample MGYA00249840_ERZ761561 | MGnify/ENA primary metagenome ERZ761561 (study PRJEB28882, sample SAMN05720143) | plant metagenome | isolation source: Guanajuato, Mexico | place: Mexico:Guanajuato, Mexico... | reverse complement strand
AGAAATAGTGGACATAGGGAGGCGAATAGGGCAAAAGACCACCCAAATGCGATAATGCTCCCTAAAAATGTAGTGGTTACCACCCCTATAGCGAGATAGAGGGGTAATATCCATAATATCACCCCACAATGGGTCAAAGATAAGGATAGACTAAAGATGGGATCTATCATATCCCACCAGTTCTCAATCAATTTTAATGGTAGATAAACAGCTAAGGTGATGAGTAAAACGAGGCTAATAAACCAGTTGGGAACTATTTTACCAAAGAAAGCTTTAGAAATTATAAAAAAGGCACCTACAACCACTTGGCATAGGGCAGCATGGATGTAATCTGGTCTAATAAACCAATAACTTAGAATGGCAGTAGTGATGGTATAGATCCCTATTAAATATAGGGTAATATCACTGGGTATCAAATTACTCAAGGTTTTTTTTCTATTGGCCCAAGCATTTTGAATAGTTTCTTTTCGTTCCGCGCGTTTCCGGGAATCCTCTTGTTGGATTTGTTTAAATACATGATCAGGTTTGACCCATCCTGTACCATCTGGCTGTTTGAGTAGATAGTGTGCAGCCATCATAGCTAAACCATTGGCCAGCATAGCAATAAAGGCACCATTTATACCTGTATCAGGCTTAATCCATTTATTCCAGGCTAAGATGGTTAAGAGACCGATAGTCATACCAATTAGAGCGGTACGGGTAGTGCCCCGAAAACCGAAAACCGCTAGTAGAAAAGGAGCCGATATGATCGGTATATCGTAATCAATTGCCCAGTATAATAATACTAACAGATCTTCACAATTAAATGCTATTAACGTAGACAACAATCCCACTACTAGTGTAGTGCGCCTAGCTATTTTAATCTTAAAAAGATCACTTATTTTTGTTTTATTTTGTATAACCTCTAGTATATCATTGGTAAATATAACAGAACAAGCATTTAAGTAAGAATCCGCTGTAGACATGGTCATCGCAAGTAAACCAATAGCAAGAAATCCTTTAAAAATAAGGGGAATATTGTCTATTATATAGGCCCAAATCTTTTCTTTCGGTAAGTCTGGTGTGCTTGCAAAAACAAATAGGCCAGTTAATATGATAAAAGATTGTATAATGGAACTAAAAAAAGTGGTATAGAAAAAGACTTTTTGGGCTTGAATGGGATTAGAAGACATGTATACCCGTTGCATAAGTCCAGGACCCAGATACGGTATCATAAAGGATAAGATCAGTAAAGACATACTGATCAATTTAGTGTTGTGAAATAGATGTTTAGGCTGAAAATTAGCGTAGCTGTGTAGTACAGGAACTATTTCTGAAAGTGGTTTACCTACATTTACAAACATAAGCCAACAAAGTAACGGAATAATAATCGAAAAAGTTAAAAATTGCAATACATCTGTATAGGTAATGGCCCGAACGCCTCCAAAAGTGGAGTAGAAGATAAGAATTAAGGTAGAAAGAATAGTCATTACAAAGGGATCAATAGATCCTAAAAAAAAATTAAGTGTCTTAGACATTACGACTATTTGCCCCGTAATAACAATAACTCCACCACAGATACCAAATATGGCAGCAATAACTCTTGGATATCTACCGTATATACTACCTATGCTTTCTGCCATAGAAAAATGTTGCATAAATGGTCCCATACGTAACACGAGCCTACTAATGGGCCAGAACGTAAAACAACTAAACAATGAAAGAATTATCCAGTATAAGCCAGATTCATAAACACATTCTATGACACGTACAAATCCTCCCGAACCAAATCCAGTAGCCAACACTGTAGCCACTAAGGTAGCCGTAGCGAACTGCTTATTTCCCACTGCATATTCTCTAAAAGTGGTTTTTTTTCTACTAAAGTAAATACCTACCACTAAGGTTGATAATAAAAAAGCCCCTACTATTACAATAGGCATATTGAAGTAAATCATAGGTCAAAAAATTAAAAAGGTATAAGCAATATTATAGTGGTGGCATGTTTTGTATAATAAAGATTTTCTTTCAAAAAATCAAAAAAAGCAGGGATCTTGGGGTATCCTAAAGATTTTCTAAAATCGGGTTTCTTATCGTTTGAAGAGACAGATGATGCTTCTAGCCCCGTATGATGGGTTAATGCTATAGGTTTTATCCATACGGAAGAGGGTAAGAAAACCAACGAGACAGAAGCTATTTTGTTCCTCGTATTAAATTTTATATCATTGTAACAACCTTTTACTGGCTGTTTGCCATAAGGCGTTATGCAAGCAATCTATTCTGTATTTAAAAACAGCTCCTATGGCTATGTTAAAAAAGCAAAACAATTTTGTACAACGTTTTTTTTCGATTGTCTTCTTTACCCCTGTTATTATTTTTGCTATCTTTTGGTCCGCATGGACCTATTTTTTTCTTTTTTTTTATGTAGTTATGCTGGCGATGCTGGAGTTTTATAAGCTGCTTAAACAAGCAAATGTTGCGCCTATGCGTGGCTACGGCATTTGGCTAGGCTTACTTTTATATACCTTGGTCTTTTCCTATTATCTTCAAGATAATTGTTTACCCTTATTAAGCTATGGGTCTATTTTGTTCACTATTTTAATATATATTGCTGCGCTCTATAGCCGGAAGCCCTCTAACCCTTTTTTAGATATTGCGGTTACCTTTTTGGGTATTTTATATATTGCAGTACCTTGTGGAATGTTACATTATTTGGCCTTTTTTAGAGGCATCTATTCGCACCAATTGATACTGGGCTTACTGATCATTGTTTGGAGCCAGGATACAGGGGCTTATTTAGTGGGTTCTACCATAGGAAAATCTAAATTGTTTAAGCGGATTTCTCCTCAAAAAACATGGGAAGGCTTTGGAGGAGGTGCATTGTTTGCCCTTGTAACAGGTCATCTTATTGCCTATTTTTTTAATATTTTACCCCCATGGCAGTGGCTTGCTATTTCGGCCATTACCATACTTACAGGGACCTATGGAGATTTGGTTGCCTCATTGCTTAAAAGAAGCGTAGATGTAAAAAACGCTAGCGAAATGATTCCAGGACATGGAGGACTCTTGGACAGGGTGGATAGCCTATTGCTAACCATTCCTGCCGTAGTTGCATTTTTGAAAATAACTTTACTATTATGTGGGTAAAAAGATCAATTCAGGTAGACTACTGGGTGATCTATAAAATCCAGCTATAGATTGTAAGGCTTCTAATAATGAAAATACATAAAGAAGGAAAAGGAATTTTGTTATGGACACCCGTTGTACTGCTGCTGATTTATTATGGCATGCATAAAAAAGTGGTATTTAGTTACCGCCAATCCATAGGATTTACAGTAGTAAGTGGTGCTTTGTATTTTTGGTTGATCTATTTTTTTAGAGATCCATACCGGATTATTCATACCCAAGATCAATATATATTGGGGCCAGCAGATGGTAAAATTTTGAGTATTCAAAAGGTGTATGAGGAAGAATACTTACGGGAAGATCGCATCAAAGTTAGTATATTTATGTCTCCTTTTAATGTACATGTCAATCGATTTCCGATGTCTGGCAGAATTGTCTTTTTTAAGTACCATCCAGGTAAGTACCTGGTTGCTTTTCATCCAAAAGCCAGTACACATAACGAAAGAACCTCTATTGTAATTGAAAATGAGAATGGTCAGCAAATTCTTTTTAGACAAATAGCTGGTTTTATGGCACGTCGTATCAAGTTTTATTTTAAAGAAGGTGAAGCAGTCCAACAGGGTGAAAAATGTGGCTTTATTAAGTTTGGTTCAAGAGCAGAGGTTTATTTGCCGCTAGATGCTGATATTCAAGTATCTGTAGGCGATAAAGTAAAAGGTGGCATTACTGTTTTGGCCAAAATATAATCTACTAAATGTCCATCTGGGCAAGTTTTTCTAACTATTCTATTTGTATTAATTTTTCACATTGATATATGGCAGTACGTGTACGGTTTGCACCTAGTCCAACAGGAGCACTACATATTGGTAGTGTTAGAACCATTCTTTATAATTATCTTTTAGCCCAAAAAGAAGGAGGCAGTTTTATACTTCGTATTGAAGATACCGATCAAAAACGTTGGGTGGCTGGTGCGGAGGCTTATATTCTAGAAAGCTTGAGCTGGCTAGGAATTGTACCAGATGAAGGCCCTCAAGAAGGGGGGGCATTTGGTCCTTATAAGCAATCTGAACGGATCGAGATCTATCAAGCCTATATCCAACCCTTGTTGGATAGTGGCCATGCCTATTATGCATTTGATACACGAGCAGAAATTGAGGCGATGCGGGAACGACTTAAAGCAGCAAAAGTGGCCAACCCACAATACAACGCTACTAGCCGTGAATGGATGCGGAATGGATTGACCATGCCTATTGAACAGGTTAAGGAATGGATTGCCATAGGAAAACCCTATGTGATTCGACTAAAAATGCCCCATAAAACCCTTATACGCTTTCATGATGGCATCCGTGGCTGGGTAAAAGTAGATACTACGGCCTTGGATGATAAGGTTTTGATGAAGTCAGATGGTTTGCCTACTTATCACTTTGCCAGTGTGATAGATGATCATCTGATGCAAATCAGCCATGTCATCCGTGGTGAAGAGTGGCTACCTTCTACGCCTATTCATATATGGTTGTACCGTTGCCTAGGCTGGGCAGATACAATGCCCCAATTTATACATCTACCGCTACTATTGGCCCCAGATGGTCAAGGAAAATTAAGTAAGCGTCATGCCGATCAATATGGCTTTCCTGCCTTCCCTATCGCTTGGCATAGTCCAGATCTTACTGTTGCAAAGGCATTTAGAGAAGCAGGCTATTTGTCAGAAGCATTGTTGAATTTCTTGGCTTTATTGGGATGGAACCCAGGTACCCATCAAGAAATATTTACCAAAGAAGGATTAATAGAGGCCTTTTCTTTGGAACGACTAGGCAAGTCAGGTGTTAAGTTTGATATGGCAAAGGCCAGATGGTTTAACCAACAACATATTAAAAAACAAGGCCCAACTGCTTGGGTAAACTACTTTATAATAGAAGCTGCTCAAGAAAATATAGTTTGTAGCCAGCAAGATGCAATAGCCATTTGTAACCTGGTCAAAGATAGAATTACTTTCCCAAGGGATTTCTGGCAAGAAGGTAGATTTTTTTTCTTTGATCCTGTGGACTATAATCCTGAACTAATCCAGAAAAAATGGAATCAGCAAACCAAAGAGGGGATAGTGGCTTTTCATAAAGCGCTTTCTACTCTCCTAGCATGGAATGCTAATAAGATTAAACAGTTGTTAGAAGCAACGCCTATTTCTGGTATGATGCCTCTATTGCGTATGGCACTTACAGGGAAAATGGCTGGTCCAGACCTTATAGATATTATGGTCCTACTGGGTAATAAGAAGACCCATACGAGAATTACTATATTTTTAGAACGAATGGGATAGATTGGCTTATCGTTAAGTCTACTAAAATTAAACTTTAGGGGTTACTCTTTTGTGCTTTCTTTATACCATATATAGCATGAGAGTTCTCTTAAATAGCGTTTTTATAAGGTTCTACTCTATTTGTTTTTTCTTGCATCGCTGTAATAAAAAACATACCTTTTATGAAAGTCGCTTGCATTTATTTTAAAAACTCTATATACTTGTTCCAACTAAAGTAGACCATGATAACTGATATCCAGAGCGCATTGGCTTGTAGCCTACTCTTGCTAGAATTAGCAGGTATAAAAGTATGCCAGGATGCAATATCATCATCCGATCAATCTATTGATGCCAGCTTAAAGAAAATCAGCCAAACCTATGGCGTAAAACTAAAGCACAGAAAGTTAAAATATGCCAATCTTTCAGCAAAGGATCTACCTATAGCTTTTCTTGCCAAGGATGGTGGCTACCGGATATTAGCTAAAATGGACTGCACACAGTGCCTTATACAACATCCAAACAAATCGCATAGCGAATTGTGGTCTATAGAACAACTGATCAACCATTGGATGGGAAAGGTTATTACCTTATCTGGTCCCTCCTTAAAATTTAATTGGTCTTGGTTTGTACCTGCATTTTGGCATTACCGTCGCATACTGGCTGAAGTATGCTACTTCTCTTTTATTTTACAATTACTCGCTTTAATCCTTCCTTTATTTTTTCAAATCGTTATCGATAAAGTTTTGGCCTATAAGACCTATGATACTTTAGTTGTATTAATAATTACGTTACTGATTACAAGTATTATTGAAGTTTTACTCAGAGGATTGCGGGAATATCAATATACCCATACCATGCATCGGATAGATATGTTGCTTGGGGTAAAATTGGTTAAACATTTGCTAGGGTTACCCTTGGTATACTTTAAAAATCGTTCAATTGGTGCATTGGTAGCACGTGTATGCCAGTTGGATAGCATTCGATCTTTTTTAAGTGGCTCGCTTTTTACTTTGCTGATTGACATCAGCTTTATGAGTGTATTCTTAGTAATCATGTGGATGTTATCTCCTATGTTAACCACTATAGCCCTTTCCTCTGTTCCTTTTTATGTAATGATTGCTTGGCGTATGACCAAACCGTTACAAGCTAGATTGGCCATCCAATTCCAATATCATGCAGCCAATACAGCGAACTTAACAGAAAGTATATCGGATATTGAAACGGTTAAAAGTCTAGCTATAGAACCCCGTTTGGGCCAACGTTGGGAAAGTCAAACTAGGGATTTAGTCTACGCTAGCTACCGTACACAAGTCTTATCTACCCTGTTCCATCATATGGTTCAAGCTATTGGTAAACTAACCAGTCTATTTATTTTATGGTATGGGGCTAGATCGGTTATTCGTCTTGAGTTGACCACTGGTCAATTGATTGCATTTAATATGCTCTACCAAAATTTTTCTGCACCATTGGCTAAGATCGTTGAGTTATGGGGGCAGTTTGTGCAGGCTCAAGTAGCGGTAGATAAGCTTGGAGATATACTTAATTTGCCTGTTGAACAAGAAAAACCTGGCGTACCACAAAAATTACAAGGGGCTATTACCTTAAACCAAGTAACCTTTCGCTACCAACCAGGTGGACCGCTCGCCTTACAAGGTATCTCATTACAGATTCAGGCTGGTAATCATATTGGTATAGTAGGTGCATCAGGTTCTGGTAAAAGCACCCTTGCCCGATTGCTATTACGACTCTACCTACCAGAACAAGGGGAAATATTATTTGATGGCCATAACCTTCATACCATGGATATACGCGATTTGCGTCAACAAGTAGCCGTGGTGCTCCAAGAAAATTTTCTATTTAATAGAACGGTACGGGATAATATTGCTTTATCTGCTCCTAAGTCTTCTTTAGAATCTGTGATTCATGCAGCTACATTAGCAGGCGCCCATGAATTTATTCTGGCTCTACCTATGGGTTATGATACCATATTAGCAGAAGGTGGCAGCTCTCTATCAGGGGGGCAAAGACAACGGATTGCTATTGCTCGGGCCTTATTAACCGATCCTAAGATATTGATTTTTGATGAAGCAACTAGTGCCTTAGATGATGCATCTCAAGCAGCTATTCAAGCCAATATGGATAGAATTGCCCATCAAAGGACGGTCATTACGATTGCCCATCGGTTGTCTACGGTACAACATTGTGATCGCATCATTGTACTTCAGGAAGGAAAAATCATTGAACAAGGTACACATACAGACTTGTTGGCATCATCTGGTCAATATGCACGCTTATGGAAACTACAACAAGATTTACAAATAGAATGCTAAAGGCTTTTAGGTCTTTATGTAAGAAAAAAGTACAGCAGCCTTGTATTACTGATCCGGCTGTGCAGCAGGAGAGCTATGACCCATATGAATTTTTACCTGCTTATATCCAATCTATGGAACGTCCCCCTTCACCTTATGCCAGGGTAACAGCTATGGTAATCAGTATATTGATATCGTTGGGATGTATATGGGCCTATTGGGGGGCATTAGATATCCATGCTACGGCCTATGGTCAGCTTGTTTTACCTAGTCGTTCACAACATATTCAGCCTTATGAATTGAGTAAAGTAGTTAAAATCTTAGTAAAAGAGGGGCAGCATGTTCAAGCTCGCGATAAGCTATTGGTGTTACATATGATAGGATCTGCACAAGAGATTCGTCGTTGTCAAGCACAAAAATCTTTTCACGCCTTAGCACGGGCACGCTATCAAGCATTACTGAGTGGTCAACCCTTAAACCATCTCTTTCTACCCAAGGGTATAGATAAGGCTATAGCAGACCGAACTAGAGCCCATGTGTTGGGTATTTGGAAAGAACATCAAACTATGTTGCAAAAATTTGATGCAGAATTAGCTACCAATCGATCAGAACAAATAGCCCATCAAACCAGTATCAAGTGTTTGCAAAAACTGCTGTGTAATATAGAAAAACGTTTGACATCAAGTCGTAAATTAACGCAATCTAATATGATGGCTAAAATGGAACTTTTAGCTAAGGAAAAGGAAGCATTAGAAACGAAATTATCGTTATCTACTAAGCAAAAAGAATTAAAAACTTTACAAATAAAAGCAGATACACTTCGAAAAACCAAAACCAGTTATATTGCACAAAAAAAAAGAGAATGGCATGATCGTTTCAATGAGGCTGCCTCTGCTTTATTAATTGCAGCACAAGAATTGGCTAAAGCGCAAGATCGAGGTCGCTTACAAACCTTACAAGCACCATTAGATGGTCTAGTGCAACAAGTTGCGGTCCATACTATTGGTGGTATTGTACAAGCCGCCCAAACCTTAATGGTTATTGCGCCAGATGATGCGCCCAAACAGGCCACCATTGACATTGCCAATCAACATATAGGATTTGTAGAACCGGGTCAGTTGGTGGCTGTTAAGATTGAATCTTTCCCTTACAGCCGTTATGGCACCATCAATGGAAAAGTAATAAGTTTATCACGTGATTCTGTACAAAAAAATGGCTATCATGGTCAGAATGAATTGGTTTTCCCAGCTCAAATTGAACTGGACCAGGACCATATAATGGTTGATGGTAAACCAGTTGTACTCACGCCGGGCATGAAGATTACGGCTGAAATTAAAATTGGCAAACGGCGTGTAATAGATTATTTGCTTAGCCCGATTAGAAGATATACCTCACAAGCTTGTCGAGAACCATGATGAAAGGAACATATGGCATACCAGCCTTGGTCAGGGCTGCTCAAACTTTTCACGTATTGGTAACAGAAGAGACCCTCTACCATAGTTTAGGCCAAGATAGCCAGCTATTAACTGCTATAGATCTATGCAAAGCAGCTAGACAAGTTGGATTACGGGCCAAATGGTATACAAAAGTGCATAAACATATACAAACTTTACCTTTACCCATACTAATTTGTCTTGATCAGCAATGGAGTGTGATTGAAAAAATTGAACCAGACGGATCCTGTTTGCGTTATGATGTAGCTACCCATCAGTTTCATCGAGAAGCTTTACCTAAGATAACCGCTGATACACCCATCGTTTTACTGGCAGAAAAAGCATTAGAACCATCTGAAGTCCCATTTGGTATGGGTTGGTTTGTACCTGCGATATTGCGTCATATAAATCAATTCCGTGATGTGTTGGTTTTGTCTTTGGCACTGCAATTGATCGCCTTGGTAACCCCTTTGCTGTTTCAGAATATTATGGATCGCGTATTGGTTAGTAGGGGATTGACTAGTTTACACGTGCTCGCTGTGGCTATGTTGGCCCTTACCATAGCCGAACCTTCCTATAGTTATTTAAGGAGCAAAATATTTACCCATTTATCGAGTAAAATTCATGCAGAACTATCTGCTAAACTTTATAGCCATTTATTAACCTTACCCT
>ENA-UOVY01000814-UOVY01000814.1-plant-metagenome-genome-assembly--contig:-NODE-814-length-9889-cov-593.830181_pt1 | contig 9889 bp, 10 predicted proteins | sample MGYA00249840_ERZ761561 | MGnify/ENA primary metagenome ERZ761561 (study PRJEB28882, sample SAMN05720143) | plant metagenome | isolation source: Guanajuato, Mexico | place: Mexico:Guanajuato, Mexico... | reverse complement strand
CTCTCTCTCTCTCTCTCTCTCTTTGGTCGCCAGTTTTCTAGCCAGACTCGACTCGGGCAGGTAAAGTGGATGTGTTTGCGCCCATCGCACTTAGGGGCGCTCGCTGGGATCAAGCTGTTTGCGCAACTCCACGTTATGCAAATAAGAGCTGAGTTTGCTTTCTAAAACTGAAAATGAGACCAGATTTGGACCATCATTTTGCAGGCAACAATGTAAATACGCTTATCTACTGGAAAAACAATCTAATATAAAACGAGCTCCCCCCCCCCCCAGGACTCGTTCGTCAGCGTTTGCCTGCCCGCGAGCACAATCTGGGCTAAGCGCGCTCTCTTTCCATGATCATCACCACCACGGCGGCGGTGGCTGTGACGGCGACGGTGAGTGAAAATGAGGTGTCTTTGCCCGCATGAGGCCATCCAGGTGAATTGTTGGGTGGTGAGAAATTTGATCAGGCGCAATCTAAACGCCAACAGAGGTGACACTCGACGACCCCTGCCGCTAATCCACCATCACAGGCAAAGTTACTTGCCCGCCCCGTTCGCTCGACTAAACTTCACCGGAAGGCTCCAGCTAGCGCCAGCGGCAAGACCGTCGGCGAGCCCGCCGACCCGGTTGGCTTTGGCCAGGCGGGCGGCGAGATAAGTCAACATTGGTCGGCTAGGAAAACAAACAGCGGCGCGATAATGAGATTTGAATGCACGCCCAAAAGGCAGGCACCTCCCGAGCGCGGCTACCTCGCCGCTCAAAAGCAAGCGGCCCGATTAAGTGGCTGTCTAAACGTCCGCCGCTCATAGGAGCCAACTTTGGCCAAAGTTGCTAGCCCGCGGGTTAGCAACCAAGCCAAGCTGCTGCTTGTTAGCCAAAGCTGAGATTCAAGCTCGAATGGGCGCCCAGATAGCATCTTGAGCGATGGGATCGCCCATCAAAATGCGCCCGATAGCTTTCCGATTGGGCCAGCTATCGATTGACGGCACAACCCAACTCTCTAACTTCTTGACGACTTCCTGGTTGCCTTTTGTGCCTCGCACTAGTGCAAACATTGTGTCGCCGATAGGAGCTAGCGCAAGACAAATGGAGGGCGCACAGCCGACAGTCTCGTCGGCTGTTAGAGTTCCACCAAACTTTCTGGTAGCCAGTTGTTGGCGGAGGTTGGGGGGCCACTTAACCATCCATCAGCGAAAACTTCTCGCCCTCGCAAGCCGAGGATCCATTGACAGCAACGCCGGCGCAAGTAATGTGTCCCTATCATTGGACTCGAGCGACTCAAACGCGCGGCCAGCAACGTGAACTCTTTCGCCCAGTTTGCTAGTTAGCCAGCCAGCCAGCCTGCTTGACGACGCCAACTGGAGGAGACGAGATTGATATTAATGGTGCTTGCAAAATCTAGCACTCAATGAATCTAATTGACGACAGCAGAGACTCCGAGTCAGTTCCTTCTCTCGCCCTCTCTGGGGCCAAGAAAGGGTGTACGTGTTTGTGCGTGTATCCTGTCCAGATTCAATGTTCTCAACCTCCAAAACTGGCTACATCGGACTGCTTGGAAGCATGCAATTACAAACAATGGGCTCCTCCCCCTCAGCTGGCCGCCAGCAAGCGAACTCGTCCTCCATCTCAGCGGGAATTGGCTGCAGCACCAGAAGCGACTTCCAACAAATCGCTCTTCCGCTTGTTTAACGCCCGAACTCGTCCGGCCGAGGAGCATCTTATCAGTTTTTGAGCTTGGGGAGGCGAGCCAACAATTGCGGCCTCCTCCTACAGTTTGGCCGGCGCAAACTTGCTTGGCCAAACCTAATCTTATCTTCCCATTTTAACTTGCGTTAATGTCAAGCCAACGACAAGGTAGAGCAAACACGCTGGCCAGTGAGTTAGTGTTATTGGGCCTGACGAGCAGCTTATCTTCGTTGTGTCACTCGGCCGACCTTGACTAGTGCCGGCGCCTCCAGCAAAGCAAGCCGCTTGGCCGGCCCAAACCGATGGAGCTTGCTGGCTGGCTGGCTGGCTGGCCGGCCAGTCGGCCGAAACTGCCCCAAGCCCGCCGATCGGACGAAACAATCGCCACTGCTCTCAGTTTCTCCTTTGCCTGGCAGCGGCGATGCCATCGCCAACGCAAGTGCCAGTGGCAGCGGTGGCGTTTGCCGGAACCAGCCGGAAGCGGACCAACTCGGGGCCGACGAGATATCGGCCATTGTTGGGCGCGAAATGAGCGCCATCGCGCGCGCTCGGTGCGCCAGCCGGCGCGAACGGTCGCGGCCGAGGTTTAAGCCTGCCAGAGGCTCGCCTGAACCAAACTGAGCTACCCTAGGGCAAGCCGAGCCTGAGGCCGCCACCAAGGGGTAGCTTTTCATCTGGCTGGCTGGCTCGAACGAGGCTCGAGTGACGGCTTCTCCTAGTGCTGTTCCCAAGCGGAAGCCAATTGTTTCTCGTAGGCTGCCAGTGAACTGGCTGTGCCCAGTTCAGTTCACTCCCTCTCCCTCTGACCGACCGACCCACCGGCTGACTGCTGCCGCTGCTTTGTTGGCCTGCCCGCGCCAAGTGGGCTGCTGCCGTCCGGAACGGGACCCTATCCAGTACCTCGCACTGAGTGGATGGGTGGAGGCGGCGGCGAGTGGCTGGCAAGCGAACCAGCTGAGGAGGGCCCGCTAGATCCATGCAGCTTGAAGGCTGTAACTTGAACTCCAGCTTAAACCGAGACCAGCCCGGCCGGTCTAAGCGGCAGACAAAGACTAGCGGCTGCCTGCAGACCAACAGAGCATGGCGCCAAGCGGGTGGGCGTGCCGAATGTCGCCGCCAGCCGAATTGCTATTCCAGCTCCAACGCTGGCCAAGGATCGACCTAGACTTGGAACTCAAGGGCCGCTTTGAATGGGAGAGCTCGAGAGCCTTTCTCGGGCCAGTTGAGCGGAGACAATTTTTGTGAAAACAAGAAACAATTTCCAAGATGGTCCCTCAGCCAAACACTGGCAAGTCTCTTGTTGTTGTCGATGTTATAAAACGACTATGGAAACGACAACGACAATAACAACAATAATAGCGCCTACCCAAGACCGCGATGACAATTCGACCATTCAACTAGAGTCGCATGCTCGCCAGGCTGACTCGAGTGGCTTGAATACGAGCTTTAGGTAGCGACGGCGGCGACGGAAAGGTTGGTCGTGAGTTGAGACTTCAACTTGGTTGGTTAGTTGGATGAGAATTTTCCAAGATCTGGCGCGACAAAGAGTCCCGAGGCTGTGGCGAGCTTTTGGCCCATTGACTAGACTCCCAGCTGGAGCTTGCTTGCTTCCATTGGAGCGCACTTTTGGAAGGGGCCCACTTGTGCCAAGTGGCTGGCAAAATTAGGCCCTGGTTTGTGCTGGAATTGCGATTGCTTTTCCCGCTTCTCCAATACAAGATTACGTCTGTTAAGTCTGGTAGGGCTCCCTGATCACTAGGTGCCTAGAGAGCTGCACTATATTTGGCCCCAGCTCTCGCCCGCTCTCTCTCCCTCTCTATCCCACGCGAACAGATGAACATAATTTGTAATAGGCTGGCGATGAGAGAGTGGAGCTGGCCAGAATTTTGCAGCTAGCGCATGGCTTGCGCACGAAGTAATTAGGCGGGATAGCGGAGATTCCGCCTTGGGTTTGGGGCAGGCGAGTAGTGCAAGTGTCGCCGCCAGATGAATGATGATGGCCGAAGAGTTGGCGAGTCTGCTTGGTTTATCATGGAACCGCTGGCCTTCTTGGTGGCTTGGCAACCAGCCAGCCAACCAGATAAGGAACACGCCTAGCTATTGGTCGATTTTCCTTGCCCGCCGAGAATTGTGGTTAGCGTTGGCCTTCCAAAGACAACGCGCCGGCCTATCAGCTGATGAATGGAAATGGACAAGAATAATAATGAACACGACTCCTCCGAACGGAATTTTGCTGGCAAGAGTCTGACTCTTACTTGTCCTAACTGTTTACGTGTTTTGCGTCGGAGTAGATTTGAATATTCGGGCAGGACAGATAAAGTGGGGCGCCGACTTGGTGCCAGATTCGAGACTTGAACAAATATAACCTTTTATCCAACTTTGGCGCCGTAATTTTCAAAACTCGAGCCGAGCTCGTGTAAGGTGGCTGCGCGCGCATTTGGCCAGCCGCCTCCGCACGAGGACAGAGAGGCGTGTTAAAAACAATAAAAGTCGCCAAATATAATGCGGTAATGGCGGGCGCCGAATTTTAGAGACGCGCGCACTTTGAACAAACGTGACCCGAATTCAAGCTGCCCGGCCGGCTATGCAACTGGCAAGGCAGTTTTGTTTGTTCTCAGAGCTCTGCCCTTTAGTTGTTTTACTGGTTCGTTGGATGGTGTTTTGGTTGAATGGCCGGCAGGGAGCCGAGGAGAGCTCATTAGGTTTTGCCTAGGGGTAGCTTGGATTGTACGTGCAAATTCAGCTACCTGTGCGCTCTCGTCAGCCTCGCAACCCTAGCGCGCCAAGCACATCTCATGCCCCTCTCGCCCCTCTATCCTGCTGAGCTCTGTGCCCATTAATTCAGCTGCCAGCCAGGCTAATGAATGATTTCTATCAGCTCACCTCTGGTGCATTCGAAGATCAGACACCTGGGCAGAATTGTGGCCGCAACTTTCGGGTTTTGGCGTGGACGCAATCAGTGGCCATTGGCAGTTTAGCTGGCAGATAGTTAATAGCCTCAACCTTTGGCGGCCCGAGCGCCGGCTAGACAATATTGTGATTAAAACGTTCCATTCCGTTCCTCTTCTCCTTCCTGTTCCCGTCCTTTGCCAGACACTCGCGTTCGGTGGGCAAAATCGAGCGCTCGAGGGTAGAGAGAGAGGCGCGAAAATTCAGCGCTTGCCAGGTTGAGCTCGCTTGAGGTGCGCACAAATTAACTCTACCCCGAGTGCCTCAATCCAGGTAGTTGCTTGCTCGTTTTATCTGACTCTAGAATTGGCGCCGCCGAAACAATCATTTGCCGAATTGCAGCTGGCCCAAGACGGAAACCATGACATTAATCAAGCTTGCGACGGTTGGCCAGGCGCATCGGACAGGTCGCCGAGTGGACACATCTTTGCGCTCCGCTTGGCGTCCGCGCAACGTGCGGCCAGCGCTTATCAATCGATGCAAAATGCCTCCCCCTGGAGGAGCGCCCATTCAATGCTTTGCGCTCAAACTGTAGGCGGAGCAGAGCGCGAGGACTCTAGAGCACGCGCGCGCCTAGCGACGTTTGCGACCAACTTTTGTGTGGGCCAGTTCGAGTTGCGTTGCTTGAAAACATTAAACTAGATTAGACTGGCGCGAACATGGCCGAGTTGGAACTAAACTAACCCAAACTAGTCTGAACTCGTTAATTAATCCGCTTGCCTCCTCCACTTGGCAAACTCGTCCGTCTCGGCCAACAACGAGCCTCTAACGAAGTATTAACGGTAACAATTCTCTCGCCCAATTCCTGCCCTAAACGAAGGGCAGGATTGCGAGCGAGCGAGCAAATGTTTGGCCGGCCAATCGGACATTCTGGGTTTGGAAATGCGCAAACTGGGCCAGCGAGTGGCCGCATAGCCGGCGCGCGCAGAATGGTTATGAGGATTAGGCGCCGACCGCTGGGCGCTAATATCCGGCTCAGCGACAAACATCCCCCGCCGCCGCCGCCGCCGCCATTACTCGGCGCAGATCGACTGCCGCCGCTCCGAACGAGCGCGCTCGGCGCCCCCTCAGTGGCTAGATAAAGAGTCCGCGGAGACAGACGCAACCGTCGCCGCCCTCTCAATGCTCGCGCAACAACAGCAACCCTCTAATCTGGTGATGGCTGCCCGTCATGACTGTGCTCCAGCGCAGACAACTCACGGGCTGGACCTTTGCCGGACTAAACAGCCGAGAGCCGGGCATTTGAGATTGGGCGCGAGTTTAAATTTTTCGATCACTTTAATCCGGCCGCAAACTCGACGCCAGCTGAGCCCCTAATGGAATAGCGATCGGCTGGATCATTGGCCTCCGTCCGAGTTCCCTCTAGATGAGCCGCCTTGAGTTGCGTTCGCCTGAGAGCCTTTGCCTCGCTCGTACACCAAATTCGGGAGTGGTGGAGTTTGCATCAAGCTTAGGCAAAATTTTGTCGCCACTTTGTGCACCTTTTCGGTTAAGCTCTTGGAGAAAATTCATCGAGCTGACTACAAACACGACGCTGCACTCCTCTCCATCAGCTGTCGCCCTCTCTCCAGCAGCTCAGTGCTACCATCGATTCAGTATTGGCGCACTGATTTTGAATGCACTATTTTACGCGACCCTGAGCCAAACTTACCTCGCGCGCTACTTTGTTAGTAAAACTCAATTGCTGCTGGCTAATAAAAGTGGTCAAGTTTGATTCGCACTCGCCGGCCAATGTAGTCACTTTGTTAAATTACAACTCGCGCCCAAGAGGAAGCGCCGCTCGAAAGCGGTTACATGATGCTGAGCACAAGCCGACCCAAAGCTCGTTGACCCCATTTTGTGCGCTCAAAACCCAAAACTTGGACGGCATCAGGATTCTGGCAGCTTTGTCGCAGCTAAAATGGCCCCAGGAGCGACGCAACCACAAAACTGAGCTCCATTTGACGCTAGCTTTGTCCACTAAGCTTGAGCTCGGAGCGCCCATGAGTCATATCACCTGAATTGAAGTTGTCGGCGGCGGCGGCGGCGCAACATTTGTCCGGCCGAATGGGACTTGTGGGCAGACCTAAGCGATTGTTTTTCGCTTGCTCTGGTCGCCCCTCTGGCTCGCCGCCACACAATCGTTTTCGGATAATTCGGGCTAGTTGGCTTACGTTTTCCCTCCAAGCTCGCAACTCCAACGGCGCGAGCAGTTTACAATTGGAACTTTTGGGCCCAAAGACAAAGCGAAAGCGCACTTGAGATCCTCAGTTGCACTAGCGAAACTTGGCGCAAACCTTCGCATCAGAGCTGAGCCAGGCAGAGATGTTGCGAGCTAGGTTGCGAGGAAGCCAGTGGAGCGTTATGGGAGGGCTTCCGTGCAGAGTTTCGCTTATCTATGCGCAGTTTCTCTACCACCGGCGACCCATTGTGCGCCTTGCTTCCATTCACTTCTACAGAATCCAGAAGCCGATGCAGAGCCAGGAGGTCGAAAGTTGAACCTTCAAAGTGTTCGAACCCGGTTTTGTTTGCAAGCTCGCGCTCATATCTGAAAAGTAAGCGCAGCAAAATAGTCTATCCAAGCCGCCGACAATGCCCTCAAACAGAGCGATCTGATGCAATACAAAGCCGTTGAAGAACAATGGACGATTTGTGATCATCAACATCATCAGCGGGGCTGCGCGCATTTCCCGCCGGTTGGCTGGTCTCGTCTCTCAGACGGCCTAGTTTTGTTTGCAACTCGGATGCAATGTCATGACCATCATATAGCTCCTACACTCTTTGTTGACATTCGCGCTCAAACTCGTAAAGTTTACTCAAAAGTTCAGGCCAAATTTTGTGGCTCGCTCGTGCTGGTTCCACCATTCACGTTTGACTTTAGTAAATATAAGACAAGAGCCATGTTGGAGCTAGGAAAGCATGAAACAAAGGCCCCATCTTCAGCCCGATTTAGCCTAATAATATTCCAGTGGAGCGCCTCTCAAATGCAAACTAAGCGCAAGCTCGCAGTTGTCCCATCTATTTTGGGTCGCCAAGAGGGGCGATAAACTGGAACGAGCGAGCCAATAGTTGGCAAGCGCGACCACCGGAGAGAGTGAACGACTGAGCCTATCCGCTCCTCGGGCAGTACAGTGAGACGAAGAGTTTGCCATGTATTTTAGGCACCATGAGTTTGCCATTCCAAGTCCAAGTCTTAGAGTCGGATGGACGATACACTATGAACACGATAGCGCAATCGGCAACTTGAACTCAACGATGGGCCAGTTTTGGCCGTAGACTTAGGGATGATGAAGCAAAGCGGGAGCGCATTGCTTATGGCATTGGGCTCATGTTTCGCGGTTGTTATTGTTATTATAATGAAATTACTGCCCACTTATAAGAGGGCCCAACGTCCCGATTGGTCCTCGAGGGCCAAGAGCTCCTATTCTTAACTCACGCCGGCTCAAACAACAACAAACGGACAAGCTCTTGCCATGCTTCTATGACCCGCCGCCCTCCACTCGGCCGCCGGCTGGTCAGAGTTGGTGGCCCTGCTAGCAACACGTCCGCTGATCAAGTGGTCAGCCGACCAGTGCTGATGGTGTTTACCATTTAATGGACTCTCCGGCTCAACGAGCTAGCAGTTACACTTACACTTCCAGTCCAAACTCAGCACCCTAGATGCAGATATGGGGCCAAAAAGGAGGAGCGGCGGCGGCGGCGGTTGCCTGGAGTAGGGTCGCCGATTCAGCGCTTTTGTAATTCAATATAATCCGCAGAGCAAAGGCAAAAATACCCTCCATCCGCCGGCTGGACACACAAACAGCGCCGGCCGCACCCCCCGATGGCGATGAGATACAGCAACGTATGGAGTGTTGAGCCGTGTGGCTGGAGCGAGTTGCATGTGGCAAACATGGCCACTTGCTTGCTCCGGCTAGAATGCGAGAGGCCGAGCAAATGTCTGTCCTCGACCCTTTCAGACCGAAACTGGCGCCACCTGATTGCGTTTGAGCCTTTGGGTGGACAGAAATGCGTCTGTTCTTGGCTTCCATTCTCAGTTGCGTTCTCTTCTTCCTTTTCGCTCGGCCCTCAGCCAGGCGACGCCGCCCGTATTCACGAGACTATGGCAGACTTAAGGCCACGAGTTAGCGACCAGCAGATTGTCGAGAGTTGCTCACAACTAAGCCAAGCGGCCGTTTGGCGATGGTCCTAGCTGCCTCTCATTCCTGGCTGCCCATAGCACCAAGCCACTCTGTCGCGAGGCGCGCACTAATTTACGAAAATCCTTCGCCGTGCCGAGACCAGTCGCGGGCAACAGGCGCGGCCAAAGTGACACTTCAGCCCATTTTGGACGCAAACCCATTGGGGTTCCCCTTCACGGGCACGAAATGTGCAGCTTGCGCAGCCTGCTGATCAAATTCAATATTATTGTTAATAATGCCGGTTTACTTCATTAAGCTCAGATGATCAAGCAAGCAATGGGCCAGCGCGCGCATTGGATGTTAGCCGGATGGCCACGCTTGCCAGTAATCTCGCCACCAAAACCCGTAATGACATTCTCTCGCCGCGCGTTGCAAATTCAAGCAAGACCGGCTGGTTGTTCGAGCAGAGAGTGGAGTTGCCCTTGGAGTCGCTTGCGAGTTGTCCAGCAAATTCAGTGGCTAGTTTGCAGGGGAACCAGTCGAGTGCAATATGTTGTTGTTGCCGCCGCTGCTGCCACCGCTGCTCCAAATACCCCCGCTACTGCCGTTGTTTGTTTGTTTTGCCTCATTTAAGTTTGGCCATTTGCATTTCTTTTGCTTAGTCTGCGGAGATGAATCCATGCAAACACACTTACACGCATTCAATCTCAATTCATGGAGGCTAGCATTTCCTTTGAAAGCCTCTATTTCACTGATTTGGCGCTCGCCTATGAGAGGAGGAGGAGGAGAGGAACAAATCTCTGCTTGGAGAGGAATCCGCTCTCGCTCAATATGGGACATTTAGGGGGCGCAAAAGGATTAATATGCGAATACCGTGTTAACAGGCCAGTTGTTGCTGTCGCCGTTGGGCTCTTGTATGCCCATCTAGTGATCCTTTTTGTTCCTGAATGCAAGTTGCCAAAGCTGGCAGCCATTGAGTGTTGTTGGAAAGGTTTTTATAAGCAATTATTTGGCTACTAGTTCCGGAATTCGGGCTCTCGCGTGGAGGTCGCGAAAGTCGCTATGCTCTCCACACCTGTGAAGCGCCATCTGGCGGCCAAAAACCGAAACAACCTACCAGTTGAAATAACTCTCATCGACTTTCTCGCTCTCTCTCTCTCTCTCTCTCT
>ENA-UOVY01000811-UOVY01000811.1-plant-metagenome-genome-assembly--contig:-NODE-811-length-9924-cov-599.913365_pt1 | contig 9924 bp, 6 predicted proteins | sample MGYA00249840_ERZ761561 | MGnify/ENA primary metagenome ERZ761561 (study PRJEB28882, sample SAMN05720143) | plant metagenome | isolation source: Guanajuato, Mexico | place: Mexico:Guanajuato, Mexico... | reverse complement strand
AATCATTGAGACGCGGATCTCTGTCACAATATAACCTTGCATCGATGCTTGTGGTCAGTTCAAAATTAAAAGCTAGTGTTACAAAGACGAACCAAACAGTAGAATTGTTGGCTCTGAATGAAGGAGTTGCGGCAGCATAATGGCCGGTGCTCGCGAGATCAGCATACGCGCGACAGGTGAGCTCGCCACTCTTGCTTGCTGGCCGGCCGGTCGCTTAAACTGGCCAGTTGGACTTTGACAGGACTGCCGGGCAATCTGGTTGCCAAGCGTTGAGGGTGAGGAGAGGTGTAGTGCAAACCGGCTTACTGTAAGCGCGAGCCTTTGCGCCCGAAAAACAACCACGAACATGGTCATTGGAAGTAAAGTAACAATTATTGGCTTGTTTTAGTCTTGATTTGGCTCTACTCTAGAAGCGAGTGGCCATGCAAGCCCTCATTTATTCTGCCCACTCTTCACTTGGTCAAGATGGGCGAGTTTGTTGGTGTTTTTCACAGTGAAAGCTTTCGGATCCTATTTGGCCGCTCGCGAGCAGAGAAGGCTCCATCCATCGGCGAGGAAGAGCAATCGGCGGAAGGCTCTCGTTTGCGTGGGGGAGGGAGGGGGGAAAGCATCGAGCGTCGAGCTTGCAGTTGACATGTCTGGCCAGCGACCTGCATTTTCCTCATCTAGATCACTCGAGTTTAGTTCATGTCTCGCTGATCGTTCGCGCTCACTGCTAGACCTATCGTGATGCCCACGGACCCTTCTCGTCCACAACCGAGCTCTTCTTTGGAAAGCCCGAAATTAATGCCAAAAATGGCTCCTCCTCTGATGGCGCCCAAGGCAACGCGTGCCCAAACCCAAACCAATGGTGCCAATCAAAGGCGATCTGCTTTGTGCTATTGCAGAGCGGAGGGTTGAGGGCTGGGAGCTACAATGGAGGTGACATGACAATTTCAGCCAAAGCGGTCGTGTTTAAGCGTTGCACAGATGAATGCCTCGAGCTTCAATTACAATTGCTCCAAATTCACACCACAACCTCACGGCAGTGGAGCCTCACGAACGCTTAAGGGAGGGGGAGAGCTGCTGGGGCCAATTTATAATGCTAACGCAACCGCATCCCCTGTATCTCAGCCCCGCAATGGCGTTGCCAGGTGCGACGGCCATGGCTACGCTGGCCTCCAACTTGGCGCAACCAGCTCGTCTCGATGCGAATCCTCCGCTTCCGTTGGCCAGCATCATTAGCGGGGCCCCAAAGTCCCTGCGTCTGGATTGGCTGGGAGGAGGAGGAGGAGGATTGGCTCTAGCTGCGAGCTGCTAATCGATGCCGATGCAATTGAAACCGGCCAAGCGGCCAGTTTGTCCATTAGCGGAAAGAGACGGATGTTGCCTTGTGACTGGATTGACGGGCCCAGTTAGGCCAGCCGGCGATGAGTTCAGGTGACACTGGGGGAGGCCGCGCGAGCTTGGCCGAGCTCGTGTGGGCCCAAGGCAAAGCTTAACTTGCGGCGCGCCCTCCAGGGGGCGCGGGCGAGCCCAATTCCATTGAACTAGAGACCCTCGAGGGCTGGCTAGCCAGTGGCCGATGGTTGTTGTTGTTAGCGCGAAATTGGTTGCCTTTTTCTCACTCCATCGGCGCGAGTTGGTGACAGCGAGACATATGCTCTGGTCGCTAGTTGCAGTTGACAATGGTGACAGAGTTGGCGCCCGCGATGAATGCATAAAGTAAATTAAAAGAACTCGCTCTAATTCAATAAAATAAATTCCAAAAGTGAACTGTCCAAAGAGGGGCGGCAAGCTGGCCGAGCGGCCGAGTTTGGAGGGCGAAAGCACCAGAGCTTCCGCTTCAAACTGTGAGGGGCGAGCGTTAGTTTAAAACTGGCGCCAACATTCATCATAATTGGCGCTGGCGCTTCGAGTATTGCCTCTTGGATCTGGCCGGCGGTCTAGCTCGAAAGCGGCACCCCTTGCGCTGGTTTTGGACTCAAAGCGTCAAGTCGAGAGCTCGAGAGGTCAGCGGGCGCAATATTTGGACTCGGGGCCATGTCAAAGGCTGGCCGCGCTCATATGTTAGAGATTGTCCACTCAACTTGACGAGCGGCCCTCTCCCTGAATGGAGTGGGCCGCGCCGGCCAGTGCATATGCGCCGGCCGCATATGGGCGCCGCGAGCAAGCCGCTCTTCTCTCGGGCCGACGGCGCCCGAGGGCCAGTCGGCTGGAGGGCGCGCAACTCCGCCCGCCGCGCCGCCGGATGGGCGCCCACGAGCGCGGGCGTCCTCGCTGGCGGCGGCGGCGGCGGCGGCGGCGGCGGCGGCCCAATCAGGCCGGGGGCGGCTCGGATGTGGGCGCCTCCGTCCGGGGCGACGACAGCGGCGGCGGCGGCGGCGGCCACTGCGACAGTGAGCGCGAGAGCGGACAATCAAATTATCGATGCCGCCACTCGAACAGACTCGAGTGGCCAGGTGAGCGGCGGGCGGCGGAAGCTGGCCGGCCTAATGGGGCCTCCTGTGACCAATCATAATTTGCGCGCCGCCAGCTCGCCTAGCCGGCGGCCGGGAGCCAAATTCCCTCGAGAGTCGGGCGGCCGCCAGGGGCAGCGGATAGTCTTGCCGCCGCCGCCGCCGCCGCCAGTCCAAAGCCGCTCCAGTTGCGCTAACTCGCTATATTCACGCGCTAACACAGAGATTAGAATCAATTACTTTGCCATAAATCTTGGCTTCAGTTTGGAGCCGAGAGTTGGCGAACGGAGGGAGAGAGGAGCCAGTTGGTTGCAATGTTCGCGAGCCAGAGAGTTGCCCAGAGCGGATGGTTTGGAGGAGGGGCTCGTTTGGAGCGCAATAAAGGGGCTGCAAATGTGCGCTTTGGGGCGTTTTAATTTTTGCAAACGCGCTCGCTCGCATTGGCGCCGCCAGAGGGCGGCAGGCGCGCGGCCGGCAGAACCAAAACAAGCCCCCACCTCAGAGCGAAGCGGCGCCAACAAGGGATTTTTGTGCGCGGAAATGAAGCCAGATGAAGAGGCGAGCGAGAGACGGCAAATAAACATTATCATGATAATGAAACAAGCGGCCGAAAGACATGGCGCCGACAGTGACGTCTTGGCCGCGAGGGTGGCGCATTAGCTTAATGCGCGGCCGCCTCGAGTCCAGGTCGGAGCTTAAGCATTGGCGCTTCCACTTGCACTTGGATCCAGGCTTGAGCTCGAATCGGAGCTCCGGCTCGAACTCGGCCAGCCGCCCTTGGCCAAGCCAAGTCCAAAGCTCCTTGTGCAAGCGCGAAAGCTGGCCCGACTTCCGTTCGCTTGTCTCGCGCTCCAAAGCAAGAGGGGCGAGATTGTTGCCCACTCGGATGCGCGCAGTCTAATGGGCGAGAAAAATGTGTTCATTTTCACCTAGACCCTTGCTCTTTCCTTAAGGCCAGCGCCAGCCGAGACTGGCGGCTTGCGATGGCCAGTTGTTGGGTCTGTTTGGGTTGGTTCAGTTTGGTTTTGGGGCTCATTGTTGGTCGGCCGGCCGGCCAAGCGGAGTGAGCGAGACAATTTGCGAGCTTTGTTGACAGAGGCAGGCCAGTGTGCAAGTTCAGTGTCCGCGAGTCTAATGATTCGTCTTTGTTCGCCCCCGCCGATCGAGGCGCCGCCGCCGCCGCCGCCGTCAAGGACACTCGGATGTGCGCCGGCCAAAGTGGGCCGCCTCGCTTGGCGGCCAAATCTGGCCCACCGAGAGCCTCGAGAGAGGAATCGATGGCGCCCTCCACTTGGTGGCGCCGGTTTTGGTGTTGGCCAAGCGGGCGACATCATTAGTCTGTGCATGGCTTGACCAGAGGCGTGGACACAACAATCGAGCCGGCCGCTTCATCCGCGCGCGAGTTTTGGGCCCCAAGCTGGCCGGCCGAGGACTCGAGTGCGGCTCGCGCGCAGGCAAACAATTAGACGCTCGAGGCGGCTGGGGCTGTGATTGGCGGCGGAAGTGGGCGAGCGAGAGGCGCGAAGGAGGAGGAGATGTAAATAGAATGGAATTGGCCTTTCATTTCGCTCCCCGGCGGCGAGAAATGAAAGCAGCCAGAGTTTCCGGCCGCCAGCGCGGCTCAAGCTCAGCGCGTTCGCCCCACGAGCACCTAGAAGCGAGCGCCGCCGAGCGGAAGGGGACGAACAAATAGCGGAAGCGGCCGAGACTCTCGCGGAGGCCAAATTCGGGGAAAAAATTTATTATTGTTTATCAATTTTTCATTGATTTTCCGCTCCGCTTGTTGGCCAAATTGGTGCGCCCCCCAGGTGGCGCTAGTGGCGCCATTCGATCGTTTGCCTCGAGCAAGCTGAAACTGTGGCGCAACAACAACAACAACAACAACAACAGCAGCAACAAACTTGATTGCTTTCGGCCGCCAGGTGAGCAGCTCTCGCCCATTCAACTGCTTTGCATCTGTCAATCAGTTTGGCCAAGTTTGTTGCGAGATAACAAATTTGCTCCACTTGAGTCGTTCGGTCTCGTGTTTTCGTTTTGCCATTCATTTGGTTGCGCAACAGAATGCTCTTGCCACCTCTTGGGCCCAAACTAGCTCAAGCGGCGCCATGAGCGGCAACACTAATTGATTATTGTGGAAAATCCGTGTTCACTGGCCGCCGCTGGCAGCGCTCCAGTTTTGTGTTGATGTAGCGCGAAAGTTGATGAAACTATTGGAATTCGCGAGCTCGATCGGCTTGGCCAGAGGGAAAGTCGGAGCAGAATTAGAATCAGCATCAGGTGCAAGCGCGCGAGCGTAGGCTGGACCTGAGAGGTAGAGGTGAGTTCGATTGCGGTTGTTGGCGCCGTTTTGTTATTGAAAATTTAAATTACTCGCCCGCTCGCTGGGGCAACAACGAGCCCCTCTCGCGCCACCTGTTTGCTTGCTCGCAGCGGGCGTCCGGCCAGCTGGGGGCAGCCTTGGCTCGCTCGTCCAGCTTGCGCTCTGGCCGCTGAGCTCTGGCCAAGCCGAGCTGGACTGGCCTCGAGTCGCCCGCTCTCGCAAGCCGCCTCTCCAGGAGCAGCGGCCGACGGACAAGATTGGGGCTGCCGGTCGGCCGGCCATCCGCTCACCTGCTCGAGATTGGCGCCCAGACTGGCGCTTGGCCGCTCCAAGTTGTCCAAGTTAAGGCAGCGGCTAGTGAACGTGAAAGTGTTGCGCAAACTAATGGCGCATTAGACGCCCTGGCACAAAACTAATTGAGATATCGGAGCCAACTCGCTGACCGGAAATAAATCACGCAAACGTCCTCGTTGGCGGCTCCTCCTTGGGCGCCCTTTGCCGTTGCCTTGGCCAGTGCCATTGCCAGCCGCATAGCCGCTCTGCTCGGTTGGCCAGAGTGAGCGCGCAAATGGGCGCGCAAACAAATCGGCATCAAGATAATCCAAGCGCAAGGCTAAGCTGGGACAGTTTGATGAAAGTTGAAACAAGCGCAGAGCTGGACGAGCTGCGCCCGACGCTTGGGAAACAAATTTTGATTGGCAGCCGAATCGGCGGCGCCCCTCGCCCGGCTTGAAGGCGCGCCGGAAGCGGAAGGAGGCGCAGCTCGCGCGGCCAGATCTTGGCCGGGCGCCGCTCGGTTGCGCACATCCAATGATGACCAATCAAACGCGCCAATGTCGCTGGCGCCGCCGCCGCCGCCAATTCCAGCGCCGCTTTCGCTGCGGCCAATAGTAATGAGAACCAGCTAGGCCCGTAATCCGCTTGTCGCCGGACAGGCGCCACTAGAGGCGGCTGGCGGCCAAGACGCCGGCCAGCTCATTAAACGCACCTCTCGCCCTCGGCGACGACCAGCCGCTCGAGCAGCAGCCGGCCAGGCGGCGGCGGCGGCCTCGGCTTCCGGCTCAAAGCCAAACATCAATACGCTCGCATCCGATGCAAGAGGCGCCAGGCCTCTCGGCCGAGCCAATCTCGACTCGTTTGGCCAGCTGTCTGGCTGGCCCACTTGCCGCCTCCGCTTCCGATTGTAAAGCTCGCGCGAGCAGTCGTGCCAGCCTGGCGGCCAACTGGGGCCAGGATCGATTGCCTGGGGCGAAAACTAATTAACTCTGCATATGTTGGACCAGTTGGCGATGGAGTTGCTGTTGTTGTTGCTGGTAATTGTGGCGGGTGTTTGCACGTAGCGGGCGCCTCCAGAGGTTAGCTCGAAAGGTGAGCCCGAGTTGCCTCGGGCAGGGGGCGCAGTTTGGCCGACCGCCAGATGGCGCCACCCGCGCGGGCTTGCTCGCAACGCCGAGGAAGCGGCATGACTCATTAGGGGGCAAATCAACTGACTAGCGCCAAGCTCGCCCACTCTTTTCTCGTCCAGGCAAATCTTCAAACTCGTTATATTTGCCCCACTAAAACTAAAATGCTTCAGCTAAGCTGAGCTGAGCCGAGCCGAGCCGAGCAGGTAAAGGTCGCGGCTAATACTCTCGCCGGTCCAAGTGGGCCAAGAGAGTCGTGCGGCCTCGCAGACCCAAGGCGAGCTGCACGCGAGCTGACCATCCGGCGGCCCAGCGCAGTGGCAATTAGTCGAGCTGAGGCTCTCGCTCGGCGCAACAGCGTTGCAGCAGAGGAGCGAGTGGGGCCCTCGGCTGGAGCTTTGGGCGCCAACACGCGCTTTGAGTTGGCCAGAAGCGGCGCCCGTCAGACCGGAAGGAGGCGGCCGCCTGATCCCTCAAGAGGCTGGCTGGTGTAATTTGAGCAACTTTCTCCCACTGAAATTGTTTACCTCGTTTGGGCGTTTGAGCCTTTTTGGCGAGCGTCGTTTAAATTGGCTCGTCTGGTTGATTGGACGATGAGCGGGGAGAGCCTCATTGGGAATGCAAACACAATTGGCCGCCCGCTTACCTGCCCGCCCGCCCGGCCCATGATTGCAAGCTGCAGCCTCCCTCCTCCTCCTTTCGTGCGCGCGGAGCCTCCACGAGCCGCGCGCCCCTCCGCGTCGCACGCGAGCGCCGCCCGCCACTTCCGGCGCCACGAGAGCCCGCTCATGATTGAATGGTCCGTCGGGCGGCTGATTGGCGCTCGGCTTGGCTGGCCGACGGGGCTGAGCCGGCGCTGGGGGAGGTGCCTTTGTTTGTTTCGTATTAACAAATTATCCGCCAGCATCGCGCTCGCCTCGGGGGCGCCCCGCTCGGCCTCGAACTCGGCTTGCGCGACAATCGGCGCCACCATTGAATCATATTTCACCTTGGAGCGGATCAATCATATTGGAACTCTCGGCCGGACTCCACTCGGCCGGACTCTGCGGGCTAGTGTCTAATTTTGTATATTAGATTTCATAATCGGCGCCAACAATCGCGGCCCACTGATATCCGACTCTCTTGCCCGGCAGCTTTGTCGCCACTCGGCGCCCCGAATTGGAGCCGGCGGCCTGAAATGAGTGGAGTTTGGATGGGATGGAATGGGATGAGATGAGTGGAGTGGAGTGGAGGGATGCGATGGGTTTGGATGGGATGCAACGCAGCGCAATGCAATGCAATGGGAGGAGGAAGAGGAGAAAGGTTGCGCAAATAGGAGATTGGGATCAGATCGCTGACCCAAATGCTGTTTGCCGAGCGGCTTCAGCTGCCGGCGGCCAGCGCGCGCGCTCGGTATAAACTCACCTAATTTACATTTATTGGCGCCCAGCAGAGGCGCTGCCGGCGCCCCTCAAACTCTGGCCGGCGACCCGAACTCGCGCCGCTGGTAATCAATGCGCGCTGGTTGGCCGGCGGCACTTGTTTGGCCCCTCTGCTGCGAGCGGGCGGCCAGGTGATATATGGGCGCCCATTTGCACGCGCGGCTCCACTTGGCCGCCGCCGCCGCCTCCGCTCGCTCTGAAGCCGGCTTCTCGGGCCGCCAAGATGGTCGGGCGGCGGATATGCGAGTTCGAGAGTGGAGCAGAGAATTATGATGTCAGATTGAGTGATTGCGCAATTATACAAGCGGACTGTCAATTTTAGCTCCCATTTGGCGCCGCCGCCGCCGCCGCCGCTCACCTGGCCAGAGGGTCGCCGGCTGGGGGCGTGGCAGCCGACCGAGCGAGCGACCTCCTGAGGCCGCATCGCTGCTCTCGGCTGATGCAAAACCGGAAGCAGGTTGACACTGGCGGCGCTCTGGGCGCCAGTTGGCCTCTGCAGTGGAGCTTAAGCGAGCTCTCGCTGGAATCGGCGCCAAGCTGCGCGCTCGACGGGCACAACATTTATCACTTTAATGAATTCCGAATTGCACTTTTGTTTTCACTTTGGGCCCCTTTCGTCGCCAGCCGAGCAGCCAGCCAAGCTAGCCAGCCAGCCAGCCAGCCAGCCAGCCAATGGGGCCACTTCACTTCCAGGCGCCCGCTCCTCGTCCACTGCAACCAGCAAAGTCTGGCGCCGGCGCCGCGGGAAGCGGCGCTCCAGTTTGCGGCCGCGGCGCCAAAACGTTTTACTGACACCGAGCGGAAGTGGCTTTTTGAATATTCGGCCGCACGAGAGGCAGGAAGCTCGCAATCTTGGCGCCGCTTCCGTTTGCTAACTCGCCGGCTTGGCTGGCTAATTAATGGCAAGTGCTGTTTGGTTCGATAATAATAATTCAATTTGGCAACAGATTGCGCTGCGCTCGCCGAGCTGGCCTGCGATCGCGCCCATGCGGAGGAGGAGGAGGCGCACTAATTTGCGCAAAGTGGCGCTGGGCGGCGCGCTAAGCGGGTTGCGCTGGGGCGCTCGCAGTGCAACAAAGCAAGGCCAGCAAACGCGCAGACCAACTGCGACGACCGATGATTAATTTGGCCGCTTCCGCCCCGAGCGGCCAGTCGGTGCCACCGGCAGCTGAGACGGAAGTTGCGCGCTCAATTTGGGTCCGAGCCAGTTCCGGGCGAGCGCGCGATTGATGGCCGCCGGGCCAGCTGAGCGTGAAATGGAGTCTCGCTACGGCTTCCTCCTCAACTCTAGTCTGGCCCTATTGCTGGCCCATGGGCCGATTGCTGCCGTGTTGCCGTGTGTTTAAACGGGCCGATTAGCATTGCGAGCGGAGATTGATGAAAAAGGCAAACAAACCGCCGCTTGTTTACAAGCAGCCAGGCGGCTGCTTGCGCAAGCAGAGGCGGCCGCCGACAAATCTGCGCGCCCAGAAACAAGTGCCGCCCTGCTGGCGGAAGTGGCAGTGGCGGCGGCGGCGGCGGCGGCGCCTCCGAGCCGAGAATCAATCAGGCCAAGTGAGTTGGGCCACTTCCACTTCCACTTCCACTTTAAACCCCTTTCGGCGGCCAAAATTCAAATCTCGTCCCTTTGCGGCGCCAGATGGAGCACTCAAGTTGATGGCTGCGCTGGCGGTAGTTTGCGTCTAGTCCATTTGGGGCTGGCAATTTGCATGCGCCTCTGCGGCCGAAAGTGAGAGTTTGAGAGAGAGACATCCAGTCGGCTGATTGAGTTAGCCGGAACGGAAGGAGCGAGTCAGCGGCCGGCGCGACGGAGCCATCAATCAATCAGCGCCGCTCGCGCATGGAAGCCGCCCGCCCGCTCGCTCGCTTGCAGCCTCCGAACTAGCGAGCCCCGAACGAGGCTTCGCCGCTTCCGGTCCCACGCAACACGCACCTGGCCGCGTGTGTTTGTTTTGCCGGCGGCGCCAGTTGGCTTCGTTCCAGGCGCCGCTAATGGGAAGTTTGCGCTAATTGGGCTAGACTGGCGCTGTTGTTCTAGGGCTGGCGGCGCCTTTGTTGGGAGCCCATTGAAACAATTGATTCGGTTCGCGCGCTCTGGGCGGCCCTTGCGCCTGCGCGCCAGCGGCGAGCGGCTCGATTTGGACGATAAATTTGTATGTTTGGCCGAATCAATTACGCCGACTCGGAGTTAGCTAACCGGAAAGGAGCACTCGGCGGCCGCCTTTGAGTGTTGCGACGGGCAAAACAATATGCCCTCTAATTGAATTAGCGGCTTGTCGCGGCCAGATGGCGCTGGCGGCGCCCGCTGTCGCACGCTCGGCTCGGCTCGGCTCGGCTCGGCT
>ENA-UOVY01000810-UOVY01000810.1-plant-metagenome-genome-assembly--contig:-NODE-810-length-9924-cov-629.477151_pt1 | contig 9924 bp, 9 predicted proteins | sample MGYA00249840_ERZ761561 | MGnify/ENA primary metagenome ERZ761561 (study PRJEB28882, sample SAMN05720143) | plant metagenome | isolation source: Guanajuato, Mexico | place: Mexico:Guanajuato, Mexico... | reverse complement strand
AGCCAGAGCTCGGCCGCTGAAGCCGGCGCCGCTTCCGCCGCCAGCACGGAAGTGGCCTCTCCTCGGGCCAACGATTGTCGGCTGGCAGCTCAAGCGAGGCTCGTCCAGGTGAGCGCTCTTCTCCTCCATTTTCTGCGGGCGCCACCGGTTTGCTGTTGGTAAATCGCGCGCTCCAGGCAGATTCAATGCGCCGCTTGCACAATGGCCGCTCGCTCTGGTCGCCCGTTTTCAGGCTGCGACAAACAATTAGTCAGCCGCTGGAGGAGCCTTCGCTGGCCAGTCAAGTGTAGAAATATCATCCGATTTTCGGCCCCGCCCGCCTCCGGCCGGCGCCGCTGAAGCGCCTGCCCGACCTGCCCGTCTCGCTGCGTTCAAGCGGAGGGGCGGCAATGAGCGCTCTTAGATAAGAGCTTTGGTCATTTGTTGTTGTCGTCGTCGTTGCTGCCGCTTTTTGGTTTAAAAATTAAAATTAAAATGGAACTACGAGCGGCCAAAGCTGAGGGTCATCCGGCCGCAGGTAAGGCGAGCGGCGCATTTCATGCAAATGAGATTGATACCTTTTGTTTTGGCAGCCTCTCCTCCTTTCAGCGCTCGCTTTGCCAAACGAAGGACCAGGAGCGCATGCAACACAATGCCGACCCGAACTCGGCCAAAACTCGTGCGCCGCTCGTTTAGTTTGGCCGCCAACTTGCTCTTGGGGCGACACTTGAGTCCAAACCAGCCAATGCTCGCCCGTCGCTCCAAGCGACAAACCAACAAAGTGGGCCACTGTTTTGGTCTTGGCAAACAATTAGCGCGAGCCGAGCGTCCGGTTTGCTCGGCGGCCAGGCGAGGAGCTTGGCTGACATGTTGGCCTACTTGTTGTTGCGCTCTTGCCCATTCCTTGGCCAGCGCTTATCGTGACAAATCTGGCCGTTGCTGGCGCTCGGAACGAGCGGATTGCGAGCAGCCCCTCGGCCGGACAATGGAGTCGCGGAAGTAGAGCGGGCGAGCAAATCAGTTTATCGCAAGGCCTAGTGGGGCAAAACAAACTTAGCGCAGATCTCTCACCTGTTCAAGCGGCCTCGCGCATCCCATTCCCACGCACTCGCTAACCCGGCGGCTCTCCCTTCTCTTGCAACGCAACGCAACGCCGACTAAAACCGAAACAGGAGCGCGAGTGGCGCGCAATTCAATCGGCCGCCAAGCCGAGGCGCCGAACGCGGAGCTCGAGGAGGATGGCGCAGAGCGAGCGGCGCACACGAACAACTCGCTCGGGCCCAAGTTGCGCATTGTTGGCCTGTTCGCGCCGGAAGAAGCCCAAAATGGAACTCAAAACGTGACGCTAGGTGAGTGCACTGAACTCTGGCGCCCCTCTGGCGCGCCGCAAAAGCCGCCCCACTGACCCCACAAATCACAACTCGCCCCCAAAACGCGCGCCCACTCGAACTAACCCGCGCGCCTGGACCGAGCGCAGATTGCATGTTCAAGTTTGACAGGAAACTGGATCAGCGGCTAACAGTGAAGTGGTAAGTGGGCGCCGAGCAGAGCAGAGCAGAACAGAACAGAACAGAGCCGGCCTGAGCTTGCTGCTCGACTCAACTTAGCGGCGGCCAGGTGGGCGAGCGGCGGGCGCGCGCGATTTATTGGCCGCCGCCGCCGCCGCCGCCGCTGCATTGTTGCAAGTTGCAAATTTGCCGCCTGGAGTGTCACTCGCTGGGCCGGATTGGTGCCGGCGAGCTGCCCACGCAAAGTCCGCCGCAAGAGCGCACTGACAGCAGCTTAGCGGCGCCGGCCGGCCATTGTTCGCGCCGCCAAGACTGATGCGCCGAGCCGCAGGTGCAGGTGCAAGCGTTGGCCAACTCAGGCCGAGACTCCAAATGCAAACTCGGACGCAACAAGTTGTCCTACTCCATTCAGCGCGCAAACGAGCCGCTTGTTAGGAGACGAGCGGCTGGCCGGCCGGCCGGCGGCGGCGGCGGCGGGCAAACAGCCGAGAGGTATCGATTGTGTTTGCTGGACAGGCCGGCTGATTGATCGGCGGCCAGTCGGCGGGCGAAACGGCGCAAGTGCCTTCAAGCGAGCGGCCGCTCGCGAGTGCAATATGAGCGCCGCCGCTCGTTAGCTTGCGGCGGCCAACTGGCGCTCGCTCGAAGCCCAGACATTTGAATACTAACAACCCGCTTCCGCTCTCAAACCAAAACCGGCAAAGGTTTTTCAACGACGAGGTGGAGCCGATCTACCAATGGATTCCCGAGCTTAACAAGCGAGTCTACTCGGACAAATACGAGCGCTTTCTCGACAAATCCTACGAGGTCAGCGAGGACGTGGACTTCATGCTGCTCGCTTACAGGCGCCTGCTTGCGGCCGAGCCAACGCGAGCCGAGCTCCATCTGGAGGCGGAGGCGGCGGCTGCTGAGGAGGCGGGCGAGGCCGCGGCGGCCGCCGGAAGGGGCGAGTTCGGGCGGCGCGAGCTGGCGCGGAGGCTGGCCAGGCTTGGCGGGGGGCGCCAGCTGGTCGAGTCGTTGCGCAGTGCGCTCGAAATGCAGCAGCTCGATTGGAGCCGCTTCAGGGCCTTGAGGCTTGTTCGGCCAACGAGCGAGCTTAGCGGCCGCTTCACCTGCTCCGTGTCCTCGCTCGATGGCGACGATTTGCGCTCAACGCGCCTCGTTGTCTACGGTAAGTTCCACGCTTCCCCTTCACACCCAAGCAAGCCTCTCCCCTGGCGCCAGGTAAACGGCGCGCGCGATTCAATTAGCCGCCAGCCGGCAGGAGGGACGGACAGCCAATTAGGGCGGCGCAACAATTAACTTAATGAAAAGTTTTCCAAATGGGCGCGCCTGTTTGCGTTGCGCTCGCCACGCAAACCGGTCGGCCCAGAGTAAGCGGCTCAAGCGGCCGCCTCTCCACTTCCCTTTCCAAATCCACATCCACTTCCAGACCATACTCGAAGGCCAAAACGCGCCTCTTAGCTCCTTTGCACAAAAACGAAGCGCCGACTGCCGCGATTGAACAACAGCCAACAACAACATCTCACTCAACCTATTTGCAATTAACATGCCCCCGCCTCACCTGTTAGTCTGGCCGCCGACGCTCCACTTTTGCGCAACTGGCTGAGCTTCGAGCCGGCCAAACCCATTGGCCATCGGCGCGCCGCTCAAAATCAATACCCAAATCGTGACCAAGCTTAGGGGGCTGACATTGAACACTTTTGGCGCCCGCTTGGCTGGCGGCCGGCCGACCGGCCGTAGAGGCAGGCAAGTTCCGTGCAGGCGGCCCGTTTGGCTCGCCCACAGGCGGCCGGCCGAGCAAAGTGGCCATTGGCGGTGCAGTACCGAGCTTTGGGCGCCCGCGGCTCCGCTCTAACCGCTCAAGTTGGCCCTTGAGTTTGCATATACGAGCGCGCAAACTCGGCGAGCAAGCCGCTGATAATTCAATTTCATTGGCCAACTAGAGTCTCGCCCAAACGAAGAGCAAGCCGGCCGAGTGGCAATTTGGTTGCCGGCTGCTCTGCGTTGCAGCTTGAGAGGCCGGCTCGCACTCATATTGCACCGCCTGCAACTGGAAGCGCCCGTGTCAGTAACCTGGCGGCCAAGTTGATTTGCACGCCTCGTTCACGCAAGCACCTTTTTTGGCCAATGCGCCCGCCCTGTGCCAAGCTCTGTGCCACATCCAATCACCGGCTTTGCAGCGAGGACGGCCAAACGATGCGCGCCGCCGCTCACCTGGCCGAGCTTGCGGCCGGCGGGCAAGCAGATGACAGGCGGCCGGCGAGACCGCTGCCATCTTTGTTCTTCTCCCCTCCCTCCGCCGACTCACACACTGCCGGCCCATTCAAGGGCCGCCAGAGATGGGCTCTCTCGGCGCGCTAACAATTTACACACATTCATCTACATTATCGCCGCCAACTCGGCGCGACCGCAAATGGCAACAAGCGGAGTCACGATTTGCTAATTAAGTGGCAGACTGGTTGCGGCCGGCCAACCCGGTGGCGCCGCCTGGCGACCAACGCGGGCTCCACTCGCGCCAAAGTCCGCTTACGCAAGGAGGCCAGTTTCACTTGCTTTTCCTCCTGCTCGCCGATAATCAAATTGAAAGCGCCAACCAGGATCATTGCGCGAGCATCAACTGCCCGCGGCTCAACGCACACGCACACGCACGCTAACCGCCAATCGGTCGGCGAGCGCCTCTCGCAGGTGCCGCTCGCAGCCGGAAGCCGGCCGGGCAGGCGCGAGCAGCCGGCAAAACGCCTCCCATCGGCGGCTCACATTGGATGATCGATTGGTGCCACGACTGGCGAGCAGGCGCCGAAGTGCGTGACCAATGGGCCAATGGGCCCGGCAAGCTCGTCGGCCTCGCTAACCCGCCTGACAGGCCCACTGGCCGCCGGTGTCAATTCATCAAGCCCGAGGAATTCCTCTCTCTCTCTCCTCGCTGGTGCCTTACCTGGCCGGCCGGCCGGCCGCCTGTCTGGCCGATAAAACCTTTTTGCGGCCCACTCTTGCGGCAGGCAACTCTGGCGCCGCCGGCATGAGCAAGCGGCTAAAAAGCCATCGGTGGCCCCATTCAATTTGCAAACGAGACTCGAGAGCGGCGAAAAAGTGGCGCCAGAAATGCGCCACTCGGCCCGAGCAAAAGCGCGCCCACTTGGCCTAGAGTGGCGCCGCCGCCAGTGGCGATTGTTTTTAGTCTCTCCTCAAAGCGCCTCCATTGTTGGCCTTTGTTGGGGGGGGGGGCATTATTGTTGCCATTACGCAACCACTTGTTGTTGCGGCTCTTCTTTCGCTCGCTCGGCTGACTCGCTGCCACTATGACGATTCATCATAGTTGGCCCGAGCAAAGTGTGTGAGAAAATTTGAATATACTCGCCGGTGGAATGGCAAATTGTGCCCGCCTAACAACTGTCCGGACAGCCCCACCTACCAACCTGTTGGGCCAACAAGACTTACCTGCGCCCGTGCCTTATGTTTACTTTGGCCCCGGCGCTCGTTGGGTAGCCAAACTGATTGGCTGCTCTCTCTCTCTCTCCTCTGCCTGTAAATGGCGCAACCCAACGGCTAACAAACCAAACCGCCCAACAACAACAACGAAAACACACGCAGAGCCGGCAAAGAGCCTCACCTTTACTGTCGCTCGCACTCAGGGCCAACAGTACAACCTCACCTGCCAGGCCGGCCAAACCTTCCCGAGGCCAAGTCTCGCCTTGTTCAGGTATCGCGCTGGCCCCTTGGACGCGCCGACGAGCTCGCAGCAGCCATTGCGGCAAAACGCAAACAGACCAAAGCTGGCGGCCACACTCCTTCGCCAGGAACCAATTCCGGGAACCCAAACGCAGCTGCTCGTGAACGCTCGCCGCGGGCCAAAGCAGCCAGATTCAAGCCAAGAGCTCAAACCTGATCTAACTCCCGTGGACTCGGTTCAGCCGTTAGATTTGCCGGCTAGCCCAGAGAGGACGACGACAAACAGGCAACAGTCTGAGCTCGGCCAGCAGCCAAGTGTTTACGAAATTTCAGCTTGGGCTCTGGTGGACGAGCTGTCGCTTTCCAGCAACGTTGTAACCCAATTCGAGTGCCTCCTGACCATCGAGGGAACCAGCTACGAGCAGCGCCAGTCGCTAGCTCTCCAGCGAGGTAAGTCTTGCGCCCCCCCCCTCACCACCACCAAAACTAGCCTGTTGACACTCTCAATGGGCTCTAAATCATTGCTTGCTCCTCTCTCTTCCGGCCAAGATCGATCCTAGAGTCGTAAAAATACCTTCACTTTTGAGCTCTCGCCTCAAGCAACCGCCAGAAGTTGAACCAACCGACAGATTCCTGCCGGCAAACGGAATCCAGCTGCCTGGCGAGTTGTGATTTACCGCTACAACTTGTTCACGTGTTGTTCTCGGCTCAGAGATAAGAGGCCAGCAGGTGCACCAGTTTTATTGGCTAACGCAGCTTTATTGCTGTTAACCTGTAGACTGAAACTAGCCCACTAAAACTTTGTCAATCTCCTCCCTCTCTCTGTGTGCGATGCCGCTTCGAAGAGGCAAGTCGCTGTGCTTTTGAAGCAACCTGAAGCAAGCAATGCCGCTTCCAGGCCAGGGCAATAAAAATATTGCCCGCTTTGGCCACTTTCTGGCGCTAATTTTTGGCTCCCAAGATTCTTATCTAAATGGCCAGACAGCCATGCAACAGGCCCGCGCCCAAGACTGGCAGCTGACGGGCAACCGATTGCGGCCATTCAGATTGGTGCTCCTCTGGTTGGACAACAGCGCCTGAGCTCGCGCTTGGGATACAACACTCAAGTGGGCGCCAATTCTATTCCTCCTCCAGTTCCATCTCGCAATTCCACCTCCCCCCCCCCCATTTGAAGTCGGCCAGCTCGCACAGAGGCGTCCCCAGTTGGATTGCAATTCTCAAATTTCGCATCAATCAAGAGGCTGACGCGCGAAAGGTAGATGAACGAGCGAAAGCAACTTGAGATACTTGAAGCTCTCCAGCTTTGGCCAACCCTCAACTCAACTGCCGTCAGCTGGAGGAATTGGAAGGGGCGACGAGGATGAGAGTGTTTAAATGTTTTTGGCTTTGCAAATTTGCAAATCTGGTCAACGGCCAGTGGGGCAAACAGCCGATGGGCGAGCGGTCAGCTCGGGCCCAGTTTGGGGTCCTGAGCTCGCTCGCTCAGGCCAATAACGCACACGCACACGCACACACATACAAACTTGCGTTTTACCTCCACTCAGGTACGAAACAAAGCACACTTTTGAGGCCTGAGATTTCCAATTGTTGTACCTCCAATTGTGTTGCCTCTCGCTCTATCCTAATGCTCTCGATTTGGACCAATTTCGGTTGAACTTGGCCAGAAACCAACCGCAAGACAGGCATATTAATTGGTTGGATAGGTTTGCTTCGTGTGCGATCTTCCGAGCTCAAGCAGAGCTAATCGGCCCTCAGTTGGTCTCCGCATCCAAATCCAAGGCCTCCAGAAAGAGAAACCGCCTGAACTCGACGAGAGCCGAGTAAATAAATTATAACCAAATTGAAATGTCAACTTGGCGCATCTCTGGGCCCACTTGATTGAGTGGCCCCCAGTTGGGGTGGCCAGTGGGCAGATTGGAGCTCGCAAGAGGAACAAACTCATCCCAAGAGAGGCCAAAACCCAACCGGCTTCACCTGGACCCACGAGCTCTAAATCAAGCTGCAAATTCCAAACTGGCCAACAAACCAATCAACCAGGGACACTCTCGATAAGGGAGCGGCCAAACTCGCTTTCTCTGAGCAGAGATAGATCAATTTACCGATAGCACAACCAACAGTTATCGGCCCTCTACAGGTGCCCAGCCTACTTCTTAGTTTATAGTTTTCTATACTCTAGCAAAAGAAGGCGGGCATATGGACAAAACCACCAGATGACGTCTCTTGCGCACCTGGCCACGAGTTCTAGGCCTTTCAGGTAGGAGGAAATTTGAACAACTTTTGTTGTTGTCAAATTTGGCCGAGGTTAAATTCGTCTAGCTGAGACAAACTTGTTGCCTTTATAAGATGCTTTACGACGAGCTGAGGCTCCAGCATTCGGAGGCGCCAAATGGGAGGGAAATTTATTGACTTTTTAGATTCCCGCTTGCTCTAGCTTCCAAAATGCCTGCCGACATCATGGCAACGGTTTGTTCTCGCTTTGGCATCACTTGTTTATGGCTTCCAATTGGCCAATGTCAAAGCGGATGGCCGCCAAAAGAGGGGCCCCAGGTTAGTGTAGAGGGGGAGGTGAGGGCAAAGGGGGGCTTGTTCATTCGGATGCACTCGATGGTCATTGAGAGCGCGCCGGCATCGCGATATAAATCATTCAATCCAATTGATTGCTGAACTGCGATATCTTAATCTTTGGTCGAGCAAACTGGATGGCATTAGTTGAGATAGCGGAAAACCCAAAACACTAACCGGCAAAATTTAAAAATCCCAAAATGTTAACTCAAACCAACCAAAACAGGTTGGCATGTAAACTCAGCCGCAATGAATTCGCGCTCAAACCTCATGAGTCTATTCACCGCTCTTGCTTCGCTTCTCTGTCTCATGCTAGCTCTCGGTAAGTCTCAGACAAACTCACTTTCGTGCGCCATTCAGGGCCAGCTACCTGGACCACACCTGGTTTGCGCCCGTCCAACGGATCCTGGCGAATTCCTCACCTAATACGGCTCCCCCTTTCCCCTGTCCGCCACCTCAACAGTCTCATCCATGCTTATTCTTAAGCTGCTGAAACGGCACGCAAGGAATCGCGTCCACCAGGAGAAAGCTCGCGCAAACGGTGCCTCCAATACCATCTCTGGCCCAGACAACAATAGCATTTCAAGTGAAACCAACTCGACAGGTGGAGGAGTCGCTTATACGGAGACAAGCGCCAACCGAGGGCCGGTTGAGAATTTGGGCGTGACGCAAAATAGAAACCAAAACCAAATTGGCCACAAGTCGGCCGAGCAAACGTTCACTAGGACGCCATTAGACCTGTCGGATGGAGTCTATCGAGTGCCAGAGTCAAAGCGTTTTATCACTGGGGGCTCCACCAATAATAGACCCTACGAGCAGACTAAACAGCCGGCTTTTCCACCCACCTCTTCCTTTACACCAACAAACAGATCTCAGCGCTCACAGATAGGCGCATACGTTGGAACTCAAGGTATCAGGCCACTTTATTGTTGATCCAGAGGCAAATTGATGACCAGACTCTCGTCGCTTAGCGAGTAACAGTTTCACCCTATCAACCTAGCCCACCCTGCCAAGAGATAGGTGTGCAACATCTTCCTATGCTCGCTTGATCTAACTTAGTGATTGTACATATGTATGTTAGTTGAACAGGTTTGGAGATTTTCAAATCTCAGCCTCCACACTGTCAAGTTTTGGTATAGTTTCATGCAATTAAAAAGCAAATTAACAGACAATATCCATTATTTGAAGAGAAACACTCCCCAGTAGTTAGCTAGCTTCTTCAAATTGAATCCTCGACTGCAGCCAGAATGAGGCTCTCTGTAATTGAGGCCTCCAGTTGATTAGGGAAACAACTGCCACCTGTCTGCTCGACAGGAAAGCAATCTTGTTGCGTCAGTACAGATTCAAAGAGGCAGATCTTTGATGCAATTGTAAGCCGGAGTGAGGCAGGTGACAGACTCGAGGCCAGGCGTCTTGTGCAATGATTCGCGTGATTGCAAATCGCAGCTCTGCGCTGAATCCTATGCCAAGTAGATCTCTTGCACCAGATCCACAGCGAGCCACCTCCACGCAAGGAATTTGTCGCGTATCGTTCCGTTTGATTGATAGCCAAGCAACACAAACTCAGCCTACAATAATAATGGCGCCAACCTCTAGACTAACCAAAATGGAAAACGTCGATGAGGATTCAATGGACGTCGAACAGACTTGGGTGAGACTCAAAACGGGCGATGGAAAGCGCTTTACATTGAGCAAGTCGGAGGCGTCTTGCTCCAATGCTCTTCGCACCATGATTGAGAGCTATCAAAATGTACCAAATGCATCGGCCGAATACATAAACCTTCAATCTGTGAATAGCAACATGCTGACCAAAGTAATCGAATGGTGTCGGGCGCATTGTAACGATCATTCAAACAATGTCGACGCCACCTGTAGCCGCAAGTCGGAAGTTCACATGACAGACTGGGACAGGGCCTTCTTGAACGCTTTGTCAGAGGAGGAATTATTCAAACTAATTCATGTGGCCAACTATCTGGATGTAAGCAGCCTCTTTGAATCAGCTTGTCACATTGTGGCCAAGCGCTGGGAGGGCAAGCGAGTCGAAGAAATCAGACACATCTACGAGCTAGAAAGTGATTTCTCGCCAGAGGAGGAACACCAAATATTCTTAGAGAACAAGAAATTAGGCTTGGAACAGTAGACAGCGTGATAGTTATGTCGAAACCTCCTACAATTGACGCATTCCAGTGAGTCCCTCAATAAA
>ENA-UOVY01000809-UOVY01000809.1-plant-metagenome-genome-assembly--contig:-NODE-809-length-9925-cov-9.653394_pt1 | contig 9925 bp, 12 predicted proteins | sample MGYA00249840_ERZ761561 | MGnify/ENA primary metagenome ERZ761561 (study PRJEB28882, sample SAMN05720143) | plant metagenome | isolation source: Guanajuato, Mexico | place: Mexico:Guanajuato, Mexico... | reverse complement strand
CAGGGTGGACAGCATCTCTCCTGGGAGTTCAGCCTGCAAGGGAAGTACTAACTCAAAGTAAGGAGATGTAGTGGGAGGCCCAGTGGCGCTGCCAAGTGGAGTTCCTTGAGAGAAGTGATGAATTCCAAATTTTATAATTGCAGGGCATTGAGAAATAGCAGTGCCCCTGGATGTGAACTGGTGCTTCCCTCTATCTGCGGTATTGGTGTTGCACTGCCACCCCATGTATCACACTGTCTAATAATCTTGAATTCTCTAATAAGTGTTGCGAATCTTCCAATGGTACTAGCATTAATGCATCATTTTCCTGGATCTTGACTCCTAGAACAATTGTAGACAAGAAGAGAGAGGGGGAATGGAAATTTATGGAAAATGAGGGTGGGGATGAGGATGAGTGTGTGATGAAGGGGGTTGAGAGGGAGGGAGGCGAGGAGGAGGAGTGGGGTGACAATGCGGAGAGGAGGATGAGTGGGGTGTTGAGGTGGGGTGGGGGAGGATGAGGGATGAGTGGGGGGAATAGTATGTAGGTGTTGAGTGATGCATGGTGAGTATATGTTGCTGGTAGGAGTGTTAGGGTATGGGTGTGTGTGAGGGAGACTGAGTGGGGGTGGAATGTGCAGTGGATATATAAGACTGGTGAGTGTGTTTTGTTATTCAGAAGACATCAATTGTTGCCAAGGTATTAGTGTGTTCCCTGTTTTCTGTGGTTTATTAGTTGGTGAATGTGTCTGCGTCATTGTATTTGCTGTGTTTTATACTTTATCGGCAAGCATTTGGTGCATTGGCGTCTCAGTGGTGTGGTGGAGTTTCTAAAATTTGTTGTTGATGCGCCCAATTAATGGTGTAACTCTTCTAGTGCGAGAACGCTTGTACTTGTTCCCTGTGGGTGGTAAGTATCCTTATATTGTTGAGTTTAGTTTGTGATTGTCTCTGTGGAGGTGGGATCCTATGGGATGTGGCTTTGATGTATGCTGGGATCATTGTGGTGGTGAAGGGGGGTATGTAGTGTGGGGGGAGAGGTGTTGCTGGAAGATGGTATGATGAGTAGGATGGTAATGAGATGAAGAGTAGATGTAAGAAGTGTTTGAGGGCGGGGGTTACAGGGGATAGTTGGATGATGGGGATAGTGATTGTTGGTGGGTGAGGAAGGTGGGATGGTTGTAGAGGGATATGGATTGTGTAGGAAAAGTGTAGGGAGTGCTAGGTTAGAGTGAGGCATCAGTTGTGAGTTGGGGTGGCGGGGTGGGAGACTGCCGGGCGTTTGGAATGAGATGTAGCTGTTGTTGATGATGTTGGGCAGTTATACTTAGTGGTGTGTTGGTGAGGTTGGGGTGTGAAGTAGAAGTGTGTGAGAGTTGAATGTGTGGAGGGTTTGTAATTGGGAGTTAGTGGGGATAGCTTTAAGATGGGGATTGATGGTGGGATGGATTGGATTGTGGAAGGATAGGATTATTGCAGATAGATGAGGATTATTTGGGAAGGGTGGAATGAGAATGCTAGGGTGGTACATGTTGGCAGTTTGTGAACTGGGGTAGTGGTGAGGGCTCCTGTAGATAGTTGGGTCTAGGAGGGAGTGAATGCGATGCATGTGGTGAGGAATGGGGAGGATAGGAGGTGGGAAGTGTTGCGTTTGGGAGTTTTGGGGTTTGGTGTTGTGTGGGGGATAGGGCGCATTGGGGTTGTCATGTTTATAAGTATGATTGTCATCAGGGAGGGAAGATATGTGTTGATTATTATTGGGGTTATTATATGGTAGTTAATTAACAGGCTGGGAATTGCTGTTGCAGGTTCGTTTGTTATGGAGTCTGGTTCTGAGTTGGGTGTTCACCCAAGGCAGTCACCAACTGACGTTGAGGGTGCTACTGCACAGTCAAGCGATGTGCTTGCCATTATGGTGACGGGGATGGGGATCGATCATGCAGATCACCCTCTTACTTATGAAGATGTGGATACTGATGTGGAGATTCAGCAGTTGTCATCACAGGGGAGCATCGATGGGACTCCTGGTGTTCAATTTCAAGATTATGGGGACATTGTGACGCAATGTAGAAGAGGTATGATGTTTGTTGCGGATGATGATGACGACAGTGTGTTGTGTTATGATAGCATAATGTTCTAGCTATTGTTATAGATGATGCTGGAATAGATGATATGGATGGTACAGACGATGAGGATGCTGAGTTGTATAGAAGAATGGAGAAGATGGAGGAGAAGATAAGAATGGAGTTGAAAGGTGACTTTGGTCAATTTGCTGATGATTTAAAGGTGCGACATGATGAAGAGATGGAGATGTTGAAGGGTCAACTAAATGCTGTCACGGAGCAGTGCACCGAGTTGCAAGGTGCACTGAGTGCTACACGAGCGAGGGCGGGGATCGCTGAACAAGAAGTTGACCACTTACGTGGTGTTGTTAAGAAGGCCATCAGACAACGTGATATGTGGGCTGAGAAGTTTGTACAGGTGACGTCCTCTAAACGTGAAGATAACGGAAAGTTGGCAGCTTTGTTGGCTGCTATTGATACTGCATGCCGCCCATTCAGAACTGGGGAGGGTAGTGTCACTCCTGCCTCCGTTATCAGTCCAGTTTCTGTCATTGGTTCACCTGTGTCCAGTTCTATGGGGCCAAGGACAGGATTGCGCCAAGGTCAATGGCAAGGTACCCCAATTTGCGCTACTGGTGGTGATCAGCCTGTGAATCCTATGGCGCTAAGAGACTTGAGGGTGGTATTGAAGGATATGAGGGCAGTAAATCCAAAGGAGGATACGGAGCCGGTAGCCCAGTCCAATCTGTTGGATGTACCATCTTTGCCAGAGAAGCGACAGTCAGAAGATGGTGGCGGAGGTTCTGTACCAAAGAGGAGACGGGGAGGCCATAGCAGTGGTAATGTGATGCCTTTGAATTCTTATGCCAAGATTTTTGAGCGGAGTATATCCTCCTTAAAAGGGATGGTGAGAGCGGAAACATTACCTCCTAAATCAAATAAGAGACTTTGTGAATTGGTGTGTAAGACCGTAAAGGATTTTGAAAATAACCGGCAGCGTCATAAAGGTATCCCAATTGCGATACCTTTGATCAATTTCAAAGGGGATTTTTGGAGAGCTCAGTTTTTGAGTGATTGTTTGTTGTTAGCTCCTGTTGAGTTAGCAAGTGCATTAGTTGAGAGATTGGATTATGTGAAGGAGCAGTTAAGGAAGGTATATCCTGCGGGAGTTCCTGAGACAGTTGCAAATTCTACTGTACAAGGGCGGTTGTTTAAAGTGGAGTTGGAACAAGGCATCTATGATGCTATTATAAAAATGGATGAAAGGAGAGTTAGGAAGGAAAAGGAAAAGAGGAAGGGGGATGATTTATCGCAGAATGAAGAATAATGTGAATTGCTGATAGGACTGCGTATTGTTATGGGGCTTTATTGGGGGTCATATAGTGTTACTATATTCATCATTTGAGGATATCCTAAGGGTTGGTTACAGTTATTATTTGCATATTTGTAAAATTATTGCTGTTTTATTGATGTTTTTAGGGAGCATGGGGTTTAGATAGTGTAATTGATGATTTGTGGAATTTGATCTTAATTTTTAATTTTAATTGATTTGAGGTGTATTATTAAGGTGTTCAAGTTATGTCATTTGACTGAGTGTTATGCAACTCAGTTTTTATTATGTATTGATGTAGTGGTGTTGGTAATAAATCAGATTAGAATATTAATATTTTGGTGTTTTTATTGTATGTACAATGCATAGTATACTTTTGAGGGTGAGGGTGAATGAGGTGGCGATTGGATATATGAGAGTGGTGTGGAGAGAGGAAGGGATGATGAGGGTAGCATTGGCGAGGATAAGGAGAGGTGTGAATATTTGGGGTGTTGATGTTTTGAAAGAAGGTGGAGGAGAGTAGTAAGGATTGGAAGGATTATTGGCTGTTGAGTGAGTGGTTGTGAGTTCGGCTGGGAGTGAGGATGGGTGAGGATGGGTGGGGGGCAGAGGTGAGTTATGTGGTGTTGCGAAGAAGGAGGATGTCTTTAGCCATGATTTGCAGTGTTTTTGTTGTGAGGGGGTTCTTAGTGGGGATAAGAGAAGAAGTTGAGTGTCTGACTTGCCAATGGAATGTGTAGAGGGCAGTACCCAAGACCCCCTGTGGGTACTATTCCAGTTCAGATAAACTGAACAATATTGAACTCCGGTGATTGTGCGAGCTTAACCCTAGGGTGTCGGTCAATTTGGTGAATGGGAGAGTCACTGGTTTGGAATCTTTGGTTGATGGCATTTCAATTCTGCTGTGAATATTCTTTGGAGATTCAGGTGAATGGACGAGGGGATTGATCTTTTGGAAGAATATTACTATTGGGAGGTGAATTCCAGAATATTGTAATTAATACAGTGTTTGGATGTGAGCGTACAAGCTCAGAGTTGTGAGAAGTAAACCGCACTGCCCAACCACCGACCAAGATGCATCTGCGGGAGCCCCCCCCCTCCCTCCGCCAGTCCTAATTGCGCCTTCAAGAAAATTTTTCCTTGAGGATTATAGTCCGGAAGAGCATACTGGGAGCATAGTTAATCTCATAATCACATTCACATTTGTGAGTTGAAGGGCATGGCCAACAGTGAGATAGCAAGGGTAATGAAGTGCGTGAACCAGCGAGCTCGATATTCTTGATGCTCAATCCAGCCCAGTATATATCGGGAAAGTATTAATCCTAGCTGTTCCCATGGAACATAATGGGGGATGCCTGTCCTCACACTGTTCTCTTCAGCAATAAGTTGCTTGATCTAGTTTAACTAATTCTGTCCCACAGGCCGATGGAACTGTCCATGGTGTTGTCTATCAGCCCAAATATTGTCATGTCCAATATGTGACAAGCATTGATGGGGAATCAAGTGGGGATGCAAATTGTCCCAATTCAAGGAAGTTCCCATTGGCTTTGACCATCTGCACTGGGTTATTACCTGTGCTGGCAATCCCATCACATGTCCATGAAAATCTCATATCGCAAGCCCAAGGAGGAATGTGTATAGCCTGCTGTGGGGACGGGGTATTCTCATCGGCTGAGCGTCAGACTGGCTGCAATGAATGTGTTATCAACGCTGTTCTCACCAAACTCTTCAAGCGACAGCCAGACAACCCATGAGTTCATTGTAGCAATTGTTGCAAGGAGTTTGGTTATGATGCTGGACCCACGAAGTGCATGTGTAATGAAATAATTCCATTATATTTGGTCAAGAGAAGGGGATGGCCTGTATTGGTGTATGAGTCACATAGAACCCATCATTGTGTCTCTGATAATAGGAAACATTCTTCTTACCAAGGATCCACTCGTAATTCCCCTCTCATCCAAGTGGGCTCTCCTATGTGAAGTTAAGATCTTGTGAGTATCTCATACTCCTGAAAGGTTGATGGTCACAATGATATAACATGAGTTCTCGGAATGATCTATATGAGATCACACTGTAGGCCAGGACCACCGATAATTGTGTCCAAGTATCTCTTGACATTCCTTCCTATTGGTGAGCGTATTTTAGTTACGGTATTAATTTGCGTAGTCTCTCTAGATACCGCGTAATTATACAATCAAGGGTATGTCCTCACAGTGGCATGCACCACCATAATGAAATCTGAAATCCATTATGCCGCACTGACCCCAGTACCACAGCAAAAGTGTATAGGACATTTCTACTTATAACAAAGGGTGGCATAGGAGTCATCGGACACAATTGATGCGAGGAAGTGGTGGTGAATGAGGTGAATGAGGTGGTGGCAGTGAATTTCTTTGTTGTCCATCATTGTAGCCCCAATAGTGCTGGAAAAGTATCCAGATGTGGCGCGGAACAATGGTTACAACATTTCACCTGCTCAGTATTATTAATTCTTTTCATTATCAACAATCCAACTGCTTGCACCCAGTAAAGGAAACATTTCGTAGTTCCTAGCCGGTTGCACTCGGACCAAAGCTGAGGCATTTCCCAGTGTAGTAATTATGAGAGAGGCAAGATTCATAATTTGCACTAAATAGGTGACTGTTGATTCGTGGCATGATTGCAAGTTGCGATCAATGATTATCTAGTGAGTACTTCTATAATGGAATGATTGGAGGATAGGAAGAGAGTTTGCATTGGGTCTGAGCAAGAATGGTGTATATGCATGTTTCAATCTCAGGGGGGTAGTTCTTGTATCAATGGTGTATACCTCTTATTTGCATGCACGTTTCAATCTCAGGGGGGGTGGTTCTTGTATCGCTAGTGCTATGGTTTCATCCATTACTGAGTGTAGAATATACAAGAGTGTTTCAATTGGCTTTGATACTAAGGACATAGGAGGGGAAGTATTGAATTCTTTGCTGTCCGGTAGTATTAGTTGTAATCTTGATTCAATTAATTTGTTTGTTTGGATTGTTGCGTGTATCCTGTAATTGTTGTTTAATACTTCCAATCGATTGTTCAAACCATGTGTATCATGTATAGGAGATATAAGATTCCAGGCTTTTGCCGGTTGTTGCAGAGTAAGGTGGATTTAGCGGTTGTTACAAATTAAGATGGATTTATTGTCTGTTTTGGTGAAAAACTTCAATTCAAAATTCGCAGCAGGCAGTCGACCTGCGAGTCGTGGAACGAATGTAATGGCGAGTGGTTAGTTATTTAATACTTTGAAAGGGGAAGAGTTGTGTGAGACAATTAATGAGAATTATTGGTGGTTCAAACAATTGTAGTTATGATGTTCCTTTTCTAAATCAACTGAAGGAAGAAAAGAGAATGTGACGAATGGCACAGGTTTTGTTTTGCTGTTGATGCTATTTTGCAATTCATGAATGAATGATGACTTGATGAAAGGATGAATTGATGAAGAAATACTAGCATAGTTCCCAAAATTCAGATTTCAATTCCATATTTCGTAACTAATGTTACTTAATTCTTAGCTTTTGTTGTTACCCGAAACTCTGCACTCTATACTCTAGATTCTTTATTCTAATCACTACACTTCACACTTCCTATTTACACTCTATTTGAACTCTAAGCTCTGAGTTCTGAAGTATATGTCTGAGGCTAAATCTAACGCTAAATTGGACTATAGACCTAAATCTAATTCTAAAGCTAAATCCAAATCCAAATCCAGATCTAAGTCCAGACCAAAATTCAAATCCAAGCCCAAACCTAAAACTAAGTCTAAATCTAAATCTAAATCTAACATTGTATCCAGTTAGCCTCCCTGTATTATTACAGAGAAGGTGATGTGGGACTTGATGGACAGTTTATGGCCACATATCAGCAGGACTCACTAATTCATTGCTGTGAGCCCAGTGACACGTAGGTGTTCCATAAACTGGGTAAGATATTATTATTATTATTTTATTTTATTTAATTTATTTTTTTATTTTTTTATTTTTTTTTTTTATTTATTAGATATACAGTGCAAGTGTGAAATATTGTATTAATATAGATGGTGCAGCAAGAGACATTAAGTATAGAGATGTATGATGTACGGTGCAGTTGCAAGACATCATTTATAGTTTCGAAGGATTTATGGTGCGGTAACATATATTGATTATAATTATGTAGAGTATATACCATGTCAATGAAGTGGGTGTTGTGCATCCATGTCCATTGCAATTAAAGCTCTTCCTATGGCTGCATTAACTTCCTCCTTGAAGAGCGGTAATGTGATTTCTTTTTGGGTTACTTCTTCTGATAATGGGTTTGTGTGATGTTTCATGAGTTCTTGTCGTCTGCGGTGGAGTTTTCTTTGTATTGGAGGCGATAGTTCTGTTGGTAGTTGTAGTTCTTCGTTTTTGAGATATTCTTGGCGCCAAAATGGCTGTTGGAAGTTATACAATGGAATTCTGAAGATAGGATTGTGTGTGCGCCTGGAATTCTTGAATTTGTTATATTCTTGCATCAATGCTCGTACCTTGTTTTGTGATGATCCTGGCGGTAGCGTGTTGGTTTGAAGCATTCGCGTTAATTTATTTCTGCTGACCTTATAGATGTCACTCCAGTTATTAAGTGGGTGATTAGCCAGGTGAGGAAGGCTGCGGGCAGGGGGCTGAGGGGAACTGGAACGTGAAGGTGGGAGATAAGAGGAGGCGGGGGAAGAGAATTCTGAAGATGTAATGGAGATAGTTGATGCTGTGGTTCTTGCGGTGTGTGGTTTACTGATTGTAGATTTTGGAGGTGAGGAAGAGGAGGAAGAGGAAGAAGAGCAAGAGCAAGTGGAAGTATAAGAAGAGCTGGTATTGTTACCTGAAATGTCGGGAGTAGTTGTCACGGTGGCAGAAGAGGAGGAAGAAGCAGTTGGTTGCATTGGAGTGGGAGAAGAGGAGGATGGAGTGGCGTGTTGGGTGTTGGAGTGAGGTGGTGGCGGCAAAATTTTCTGGTGTTTCTGGTTATCGAGTTGTTGCGTGAGGATCGCTATTTGTTTGTTGGCCTGGTCAAGCTGCTCCTGAAGTTGTTGAGTTTTCTTTTGCATTGTCTCCTTCAGATATTTTCTGTGTTTTTCCTTTAGGTCCTCATGTAGTTTAACAAGATCGTTCAGATAATCTTTCTTCATAGAAGATTCTATAATTTGTATGGCCTTCGTAATGTATTGTGTAGTTCTGGCTGGGAAAATATGTTGGAGAAGTTCACCATTATCGCCTACTCCAACGCTCCTAGTTGAATTTGGCTGACAGGTAGTTGTTGGTAAATCGCCGTCAGTTCCAACTCCAATACTTTTTGTTGAGATCATCGAGCGTACGGTGACTCCGGATTCCTGTTCCAAGGTAGAGAGGAGATTAGCCAGAATGTTAGTTGGGCTGTTGTTGCCAGAGTTGCCATCCACTGAGTTGTGGGTGCTCAATTCCATTTGATTTCGATTAGATGCGATGTAACAGTAGGAATTGCAGTTTATGTAAGCTGATTCATTAAATTCGTTGTTATTAATTGCAAGGTTACACTTCACTGTGTTCACTTTTAGTTAATTCACTTGTTTCACTTGTATATTAGATGAGATGCCTAAAATATTTCATAAGTTGTAATTCTCAGTTTGTTGCGAGGATCAATGCAAAGTATTCAAGATTAATATCAATATCAATATTCAAGATTAATATTGCACCAGTATTGTCCCTGCATTGACACACTTCACTTCACTTCACTTTTAGTATTTAGAGTACAGTATTCGTTCAATCGATTACCAAGAAGTTATATATTTAATGATTTGGGAATGGCAACAAAACTGTGTTATTATAAGTGTTGCATTCACTAGAGCGCGGGCTCTGTTTGTTGATACTTCACCGCCACTTTTGCGAATAAAGTATTTCCTAGTTTGGAACTCGCGATTTGCAACAAGGAACGACGCGAAGTATTCAAAATTAATTAATATTACACCCGTGGTGTTTTCGTATTAATACACTTTACTATGCTCAACACATCTCATTTGTGTTATTCGATTCGTTCGATCTAATACCGCGGACTCTGTTCGTTGATACTTCACCGCGTCACTTTTAGCTGATAAAGTATTTCCTAATTTGGAACTCGCAATTCGCAACAAGGAATGATGCGAAGTATTCAAAATTAATAGTAATATTACACCCGTGGTGTTTTCGTATTAATACACTTCACTTCACTTGTGTTATTCGTTCAAAGCATAAGAATTCGTTCAATCTAATTCCGCGGACACTGTTCATTGATACTTCACCGCGTCACTTTCAGCTAAGAAGGTATTTCCTAATTTGGAACTCGCGATTTGCAACAAGGAATGATGCGAAGTATTCAAAATTAATATTAATATTACACCAGTGGCGTTTTTGTATTAATACACTTCACTACACTTGTGTTATTCATTCAAAGCAGAAGTATTCGTCCGACCTAATACTGAGAATTAGATATAGTGCACTTATTGATGGGGAAAAATATTAACAACTGTGTTATCACAAGTGTTGGATTCACTAGAACGCGCACT
>ENA-UOVY01000807-UOVY01000807.1-plant-metagenome-genome-assembly--contig:-NODE-807-length-9947-cov-574.753538_pt1 | contig 9947 bp, 11 predicted proteins | sample MGYA00249840_ERZ761561 | MGnify/ENA primary metagenome ERZ761561 (study PRJEB28882, sample SAMN05720143) | plant metagenome | isolation source: Guanajuato, Mexico | place: Mexico:Guanajuato, Mexico... | reverse complement strand
CAGAGTGGAAACGGCAGCAAGATGGCGTAGCAGTCTTGCTCTAACGCCCAACGAGCTAGTCCTCTTACCGTTGAAGTTTCCTTCTAGAAGATTGTAACGGGAAAGCACTGAAGCTGAAATGGCAAACCGCTAAACTCGAACTAAGGTAGCCACTACCTTGAGCCTTCGCCCTGTGCGACTCCTCCCCATGCCAGGGGCAGCAGTACGAATAGCCTGTATCTAGATAAGGGGGTTAAACACTACTGACCGACTGACTTCCTAGTCGAGAAACCTTTTCCTCACTCCAACTGGATCTCTGAGGCATGGAATCTCCTCCGAAACATTCCCGAATATTCTCCTCCTCCTCCTCTCGAACCTAAGTCGCTATTCAGTTCACCTTCACCGACCCAGTGCGCGTCTCTACAGACGTTAGCCAACCTTGAAGTCGCTATCATTGGCTCAGGCTAGTAAGCCACTTTTGCTCTCGCTAGCGAAAGACACGATTGACCATCGCTTTTTGCATTCGTCTCTTATATGCTGTTAAACTAGGTTGGTCCAGAGTGACCAAGGTTCAAACACTCTATGCTGACTGTATATATTTGTAGCCTACTAAAAATACTCAAGGCTCTCTTTCTCTCTCAGTGGTTGTTTCAATCATATCTTTCCACTCATTATAACCCTTTAACTCTGCTACCTTATTCGTAGAATCGCAACAATCGCTCTGCTTTTTAACCTTCGATCGGTTTGCCGAGAAATAGCGACTGAGCTGAGACTTCAATTTCACCACAATCAAACTTGGGTTTATGTTTAGTCTAGAAATTTCGACTCGCAGTTGTTGATTTGTTGCGTCAAAGCTACCATTTCTATGATTTGAGAAAAGGAAAAGCGAACCAAGTTCGATGACCCAACTCTCAATGACAGAGAACTCTCGAAGTGTAAACCACCTGGACTATAATTAAATTGGAATTATTCCAACTTTAAAATCATAAATCTAACCTTGAAAGAGGCAATCATTGTTTCGTTATCTTCTAGATAGCACTTGTTTGGATCCAGAGAGGAGAAATTATTGACAACGATTGCAACACTCGTATCATGATTTGTCTTCTACTTACTTTAGGATGGCGAATCCCCATAAACATATGAAGGTATAAAAACTATGGTATCCGAGTAGTGGATACGAGATCAGGTGAAAGGCTGAGGGCAATGCAATGACAAGCGGCAATTCGCCGATCATTTTAGCCACATAGTATGACGACAGTCTGTAGGAGCCAGCGAGACCTGTTGGTGTTCAGGTAAATTAGAAAAGAGATTTAGTTAATTGCTGGGCGTTTTCAGTTTGTTCGGGATATTTTCGAGCTGAAGAGCCAGAGAATTGGACCACTCCTCCCACTGCTGGCTTTGGGAAGCAATGAGAATATTGCCCAGCAAGGGCCTGGTTGCGTAACCGCTTGAAGCGGCTTCGCTTGATCTTGGTCCGCGGCCGCGGCCGCATCGGACTGCTTGTTACAACGCATAGCGGATTTAACTGAGAATCCCGGGCTTACAGGTTCTTCCTAAGTTTCGAGCCTCCGATGGCTAGGAGAGTGAACCTTGAAGCAAGAGTGGGGCGCGATTGCGCAATCAAAAATGCGATTTTCTCCTGTCAAGGGAGGGCCTTTGTTCTTTGCAGCGCGCCTGCATCATACTTGGATAAGACCTACCGGTCGCAACAAAAAGATGGCTGCAAACGGCAACAGATTGACCACCTTTAGTGGCGTTAGCAAGATTAGGTTCGTCCATCCAGTGGAGCTGAGAGAAGAAGCTCTGCGTCAGTTTGGGAGCCATCTCAAACTAATAGCACTAAAGTTGGGGTCTTTCAGTGGGCCGAGTTGCATCGGTTGGTCGGCGCATTCGGCAATCATCATCATCATCATCATGAAACTGGTGAGCAGTGTGGTGCAAAGGCAGCTCCTCCGCTACGGTACTAATGCATGTAGTCTCGCTCAGAGATCCATCTTGAAATTCAGCTGATAACGCTGGTGGCGGAGAGATGGGCCGAGCGATAGAGGTTTGGCTGGATGAGCGGCACACGAATGCGTGCTTGTATGCAGTCCTAAAATGACTTCTCCAAGGCGGACTCAGCTGCGCGGGATGGAGGAAGAGACTCCAGACAAACGGGCAGACCGAGGAACAGGTGCACCTGGGTCAGGGCCCTCATCTGGTTTCGGGTGGTCATGGGGGAGGCGTTGTTTTGTTTGTTGGGCCGCTGAGTGAGCCTGAACGTGAGTGGGCTGCCGGACGCTGCGAGTAGTGGAGCTTTATACTTACGTTCTTTGTTGATCACTTGACATTCGGCTGGAAACGATGTCATGGCGTTGAATAGGGCAAACATCATCCAATACATGGTTGAAAAATACATCCAACCTTTGATATCGGTCAAAGTCTCTTCGGTTCTTTTAACTTGGAACCAGATGGCGCCCGCAATTAGAGCTAAACCAAGCGTTTGTACCCAATTCAATTTGCTTAGCATTCGCGCTTTTCCATCGATAAAGTTACGTGATGTTAGTGCGTAGAGTTGTGTTGTAAAACTAGACGGCCACTTGTTCTCTTTGCAACATTGATCTCCGTAGTCCTCATCGTAGCTATAACCATCATCGTGGTCATCGTAAATATAAATCTTGGACCAGCTGCTGTGGATTGAGGAGCTGAGGTCGTCGTGTCCAGTTTCATGATGATGGTGATTGTGATTCAGATGATGATGGTGATGGTGTTGGTCCAGTTGCATTTGGAGCTGGTGATGTTGGTTACTGTTAGTGGTGTTGTTGTTGTTTTGGTGTTGTGGAATGTTGTTGTGGCAGCTGTTGTTGTTGTTGGTTTGGAGGTGATGGTTGTTTGGTTTGGTGAGCTCATGGGGCGAGACAAATTGATGCTGCAACTGGTTGCCAGCTTTACCATTCGGAGAAGAGTGCGTGGTGCCACTAACGAGCGACATGTTGTTCTCGAGAGAGTTTCGCTTGTAGATCGAAAAGTAACACTCGCGAGCCTCTTGCGCGAGTTTAGTCAATTCCTTCTCATCGACACTCTTGATGACCTCCATGAGGAAGTCGGCCGGATTGTAGCTGAGATGTTGCATATGATAGTTGAAGTGTTGGAAGTAGGGTAGCACCTGTTGGATGGAGCCAAAGTACATCATCTGGCCTCTGCTCAGAAGGAGCAGCTTGTCGAATAGGTAGAAAATTTGCGATGAAGGTTGGTGGATTGAGATGATGATTGTCTTCTGCTCCTTCATTGCGTACTGCTTAAGCAGCTTGACCAAACTGAGCGCCGTGCAGGAGTCGAGCGAGGAGGTTGGCTCGTCGAGCATCATGACTGCCGGATTTGAGAGGAGCTCGCAAGCTATTGAGCAGCGTTTCTTTTCGCCGCCAGACAGGCCGCGCCGCATCGAGTCGCCAATGATGGTGTTCTGGCAGGACTTAAGATCTAGCGCCTCTATGACCTGGTCGACCTGGCGCATTTTGTGCTCGTGCGACATTGAGTCGGGGAGACGAAGCATGGCCGCGTAGACGAGCGTCTGGCGCAGCGTTAGATTCGAGAAGAAGACGTCGTTTTGGAGGACGTAGCAGATTTGTCTTCGCAGCGACTTGTTCAATTGGCTCCCATTCAGGAGGATTCGGCCGCTCGACTTTAGGCGGCCGCTCAAAGCGGAGAGGAGCGTTGTTTTGCCGCTCCTGGTTTGCGAAGGAGAAGGAGGAGGAGGAGGAGGGGCGAGATTTGGGTTAGTTGGAGGCCCCAGTGTTGGCGCCTGGCGCTGAGCTGGTCGCCCACTCGCAACGGCAAAACTCACCCAGATGGACCCATAACAGCTGTCGATCGGTGCAATTCAATTGGGAGGCGCGCGACAAGCGGCGTGTGCGTTGGACGAGATGGCGGATTGCGCGAGGCGAGAGGGAGAGAGAGGAGATTTGGGTTAGTTGTTGGCCTCGATAGTGTGGGCGGCCGGCGGTGTGAGCGAGCGGGCGAGCGAGACACATGGCGGCCGCATCAGGCGCCGCCATGTGTTGCCGGCGCCCTCGCAACATCCTGTTGCGCGTGCAGCAGGCGCAACCAAAACCGGCCGACGCGCGGCTGTTGCGTCGCATCCTGGGCGCTGGTTGCGCGAGCGTGGAAATGGGCCCATCTTCTCCTCCCACAACTGGGTCGCTTGTTGCGCGCAGAGAAGCGGCCCAAAGCCAGCGCGCTCGCCCAGTTGCGCTGACCTGGATTTGGCCAATTGTTTGCGCGAGGGGAGCCAGAGTTGCCTTCGCCGCCGTCGAGCGAACAAACTGGGTGCGTGGGTCGGCCCGCTTGTGCCGCGACTCGTGAGACTTTGCGGCGGCGGCGGCGGCCTAGTTGCTGGCTCGGCGACGCGCAACAGGCGGCCCTCCCGCTTGCTGCGCGCTGCTAGCGGACGAGCCGCGCGCTCTGCCGTCTGGCACCCAAACGTTCGCGAGCTCGCCTCTCGTTCGCTCGCGCACAACCAAAGACTTACCCAAAACTTGGCCAGGCTTCACGTGGGCGCAGATGGAGTTGAGCACTTGGCGCGGCGGCTCAGTCAGCTTGACGCACAAGTTCTCAACTTTGAGCGTGATTTGCATCTTGCTTGCCGTTCGCTAGCTCGTTCGTTCGTTCGCTCGCTCGCTCGCTTGCTGCGCCTTGCTCGCTTGATGTGCGTGTGAGCGCGATAGAGTTGCGGCGCAAGGAGAGCGCGTGCTCGTGTGAGGTTCGCGGTTTTGCAGTTCGCCACAATTCGTCAGCCCTGCGCTCGCATTCTCTCCTCTCTCAGCTCGCTCACTTCTCCCACTGCAACAGCAACCGAAAGCAGCAAACTTGATTTCCCTTTCAACAGGCTCAAACGCTCTGGTGTCGCCGAGCGTTTGTTCGCAAAACGCAACTTTGCCCCGTCAAGCTCGCGCGCGCTCTCCACTCTGTCCCACTCTACCTCTTTCTCTCTCCTTCTCTCACTCACTCGGCTCTCGGCTCGCTCGATTCAAGGCTCGACAGAGCTGCGATCGCGGGAGAAAGGGCTGAGCTTGTTGCGGCGGCAAAGGCTGGCTGCAAACTGCAGTGGCGAAGAAGGACGAGCAGGCGGCTGGCGCGCTCGGCCGGCCCAAGTCGAAGCCGGTTGGCTGCGAGACGGCGGCGAGCGTTGGACGGGCCGCCGAATTGGGAGGCGATGGAAGGAGCGCCAGAGTTGGAGTTTGAGCCCGAGTCTGAGGAGGAGGAGAAGGAGGAGGAGGAGGAGGAGGAGGAGGAGAGGCAGAGGGAGGAGGAGAGAGAGAGAGGAGAAGCGAACTTTGCGCAGTTGGCCAGCGCGGCCGCTGCGCATGCTCGGCCGGCCGACTCTTGTCCGCTGGCCGCGAGCCGCAAGCGGCCGGCCCGCTGCTGCTGCTGCCGCCGCCGCAGCCGCGGCCGGCCGGCGCCCACCAGCTACGTTTGCCATCGAGACACACTGACACACAGACACACTGGCAGCCGAGCCGGGCCGACGGCGCCAGTGTTGGTGCTGGCGTCGACGAGGCCACCGCGGCGCCCGCAAGCCCAGCGCGCCGGCCGACAGGTGCAGCGCCGCCAGTTGCACAAGCACGTTGTGTTGCTCGGCGGCCGCTCGCCTGGTGCCAAGGGTCGCGAGCTGAGCCCAGACACTTGGCGACACTCGGCGGCCGAGAGGCGAGGGTTCAATGGTTATGAGAGGAGGCTTAATCGGCCGCATCCGCATTCTCGCGCCTGAGCCGCGAGCTGAGGGCTGCCAGTGGCCGGCGGCCGGCGGGCCGAGCTGGTTCCGGATTGGAAAAGCAAACAGACGCGGGCGGCCCAGTTGGGTTCGGCGCGCGAGGGCAGAGGGGCTGCCAGTGGCGGCGGCCGAGTTGTCCAGTTGGCCGGCGGCAGAGGTGGAGAGGAGGGAGAGGAGTTGGCGGTCAAACAATGTGCACTGGCACCGGCTACAATGGATTCCGCCACCAGCCTCCCCCTGCCGCCGCCACTAACCCCAAACTAAGCCCAAAGCGAAGCGAAATCCCAACAGCATACCAATCAGCGCCAACGAATTCAAATCCGCCTCTGGCTGCCACCTCAGCTGGCCCCAGATACTTTGCATGTGTCGCAGCAGACGAGGCCAGCGGCGGCCACTGACGACCATTCCAGGGAGAAGGAGGAGGAGGAGGAGGCAATGAAGAGCTGGCTCATCATTACCGGCGGCCCGCTGCACTCGCTTGGCTCTCGTCTCGCTTGAGCTCTGTGTCGCCAATATTATCGCCGGCGGGATTCAACAAGTTGTCAGCAACAAACGCGTAGCCAGATGACGCTAATGCCAAGCAAATATGGCGCCCGAAAATCGCGCGCTGCCCCGCAATTTCGGCCAACTAAAAAGATGCCATCTTTTATTATATGCAAAGGTAAAAATTTTTAATTAAAAATCCTCCTCCGCCTCCAGCGTCGTACTCGCCTCTTGGCCACGAGGGGCGCTCAAACACAGGTCCAGAGCTCGAGAGGCGACTCGCTTCGGCCATCTCCAATGACAAACCAACACCCAACAACGCATCCAGTACATCCAATACATCATCCAGCCCAACAAAGTTCACCTTTCCCTTCCGCACAATGAGCGGACGAACGAAAGGTTCAAGATGGTCGATGCTGCCGCCTTGGAGTGTTGGGCCAGTCTTGAGCTGAAACTAAATTGAAGGCTGAGATGGCTGCAAAAGCGCCCACATGAACCACGTGCACCAGGCGGCCCCATTGGTTGGGCCCATTGACCAACGGTCGGCGGCCAGCAGGCAAACCAGGCGAACACGCGCGCACAGTCCGAGGCCACAGAGTTCAAAAGGCTCGCCACTTGGTTCCGTTTCTTTTATTGGCCGACAAACTCTCGGTTATCTTTAAACAAACTCGTTACACTCTCACAAGCAGACACACAAACACTAGCAACAAGCGCCAGCCGCACGTTTTACTCCAATTCTCCATACGCGAACTTTCCCCTCCTCGTCCAAACCCAAATGGAGCCGCGAAAACGAGTGGGCCAGCGAGCGGGTTCGTTGGCCAAATCCTATTCAGATGCCACCTCCGCCCAGTTCCAAGGAATGTAACCCACCAGCGGCCATGTGCTCTCATTTAGCAGCGGCAGCTCCTCCTCCTTCGCCCTCTCCTCTTCCCTCCAACCATTCAAACGCTGTCCAGCGCGACCCATGACCGCTCGCCATTCAAAAGAGGCCGGACGTTGTGAAAACCAGCGGCGGCGGCGCCCTTGCAAGAGCTCCAGCTTGGCCAACTCATTCGGTCCGACACAAACAAGCTCACTTACTTCCTAGTCCGACAGGCGACGCAAGCAGCTCCCGACCAATGCGCCACCTGCCGCCAGATAAAACTAGCGCTCCCTCAATCGGAACCTGGAAACTCATTGCATACGCCAAGGGTCAGCTCGTCTCTGACCACTCCGGGTGTAAACATGCGCCAGTTGGAGGATCCAATGTGAGCCGATGCTTACAATGCACCTACATACGTGCACTGGCCACCCCCGCCAACCTTTCTCGTATCAAGTCAATACTAGATGGACAGACAGGACGTCTTCCGCGTCCAAGCCTCCTGGAGACTATGGAACTTGCCAAATACTTCCCCAACCTCCATGTCCGAGCAACCTAGAATTGTCTGATCACATTGCTAGCTGCCAGAGGTCGGAGGCTCCAAGCTGTTGGTGTTCACTTGATTGAGGATACCGAGATCTTTGCATCTGTGATCTTTTGCAGGACTATAAAGATTTTGTCTTTGCACATCATCAGGAAAGTAAGCTTATCGTCGCAATGCCCTCATGGACTGTGAATCGAACCGTGCTCGGGTTCGTTCGAAACTGAACTACCGGCTGACGCATGAATAGAGCAAATTTAGGACCTCTCGCTGAGGAAGAGTGTGAAATCATACTTTTTAGGCCCATCTGTCATTTCGATTGGGATCTAGCTCCATGATGGATAACGAGATTTAAAGCGCTAATTATGCTCGATGCTGGATTACAAGTATTGAGAGTGTGCTGAGTTGTGTCACAGGCACCCAATCAGACACGAGTCACGGGAGGAATATGTCGTTGGTAAGGAAGTATTGACCAGAGATGTTTCACTCGAACTAGACAAGTCTAGTGAGGCTTAAGCGAAAATCTTTCGCCAAAGTTGCAACGCTGATCGAGTTTTCCTCTAATAGATAAACAGAGCGATCAGGTTAATCTCACAAACCACCGATAGATCTATCACTCGCCCCTTACACCCTCCGCCTGCCAAGAGGGGAAGTTGACGATTTTGGTTTCAGGTCCGAGCCAACAAAAATCCATCTAGTTAAATTCATGTTCACCTGTTAGCTGCATCAGGCTTGAATCCACATGTCCTATCATCTGGACCACCTATGAAACAAAACCCGAAGCAAATAATCAGACGCAATTGCGGATTTGAGACATGTGTAGCGAGAAAGTTCTAATCTGTCGTTGCAAACAAGATTGTTTAACTCTGGGTGTTCTTGGGTTCGATTCTCGGTTACGTTCTCTTTTCCCCTTCCACGTCACCGTTTGCTGAATGTGACTGCCATGATCTTGACAGACCGATTTACGATTTTGAGAATATAGGTGGCGTCGCAAACATGAGACCAATACGTCCGATTTAGACGTCACATCTAGGGCTTTTTCAAGCGGCCATCATTTTGAAGTTCACGGTTGTTAGGATATCAATATCAGAGAGAAGCTGGTGGGTTTATTTGTGATTGAATGTTGTCGCTTATCTGCAAAATATGAGCGGCTTCATCGCCCACTTTTATGAGTTGCATCCCCTCGAATGACAAGGCCAAAAAACGAGACGCCCAAATCACTCTCTGGGCGCATCAAATCGATAATGTCGTCCAAAAGATAAGAACGTCAGCATCCAGCGGCCTGAGTTTCGCCTGGTGTTACCAAAACACTAGATGCGGCACCTAGCTTGCGCGAGTCTGCCTCAGTGGCTAGCGCTCCATACGTGAACCAATTTCAGAGGAGGAAAAATTTTCATCTACAAACTCTCATTTAGCCGGACGATATCGGATGCACGTAGACTGGATGACAAGTCTGAGGCTAACGTGTAAAAGTCTAACTCCGCATGTGCTCATTATAGAGGTTTGCATGCTAGTGATAGTGTTTCGTGGGTAGTTTTTGTACTATGTTAGACTGTCCACACAATCCAGTGAAAGTTTGGTGAACTCGTGGACTAAGAAGATTGGGAGGATGACAGTTGCGCAGCAGTTAGATTGGCAGCTCAAATTCAGTTATCCGAGTAGAATCTTGGCGCCATTAGGAGCCGCATTGCAACTATCAATTGCGTAACTTAGGACCCTTGTTTGTTGGGCGTCCACTCGAGTGAGGACGCACCGAGGGTCGCATAGTGATCGATATATCTGTAGACCGATTGCTGTCCAACTATCCGACTAACATAGTCAGACGCATGGCTAGGGGCGAAGTAGCTTGTTGCCGGCGCCTATTCAAGCAGATGTATGATAAGAGTCATTGTATGAAAACGACGGACGAGCTGATTGTACGAAATATTAGTGTAAGTGTTGACCGTGGATGTGACAAACGAGGCGAAAATGAACAATGCCGATAGTTAGAAATAATAGCTTCCTCCCTAGCTCATTGGAGTTATTTAGCAGGTCAAATAGTTGCTAGAAAATTTGCTGAGATAATATCGGTCGTCTAGCTTATGCTTCAAGCTTTCGCGATGGCCACAATGAGCATTCGTGACTTTCTTTTACAAGTCTGTTTCCATTGCAAAGCCACCATACCGCCACAATCAATATAAGGTTCAGTCGTCTACAGTTATCACAAACGTGAAGACAGTTGCTCTGATCGACCATTCTAACCTAGAATGTTCCCTTGGAATCTCTCTGCTTTCCTGTCGAGCAACAATCTGTTAGCTCTCTCTCTCTCTCTCTCTCTCTCTCTCTCTCTCTCTCTC
>ENA-UOVY01000806-UOVY01000806.1-plant-metagenome-genome-assembly--contig:-NODE-806-length-9959-cov-621.767973_pt1 | contig 9959 bp, 8 predicted proteins | sample MGYA00249840_ERZ761561 | MGnify/ENA primary metagenome ERZ761561 (study PRJEB28882, sample SAMN05720143) | plant metagenome | isolation source: Guanajuato, Mexico | place: Mexico:Guanajuato, Mexico... | reverse complement strand
CGACGTTGTCACCGGCGGCTCCGTTGGCCTGAGGGCGGCCGGCTGCTGCTGCTGCTGCTGCTGCTGCTGCTGCGCCCTCTGTGCCGGCCCGCTCACGCTCACTGGGCCCGACAGTTTTCCATTGAGCTGGGCGGCGCGCACCCTGTAGACGTGGGGCTGGCGGTGCTGCTGCTGCTGCGGCTGCTGTCCTGGCCGGCCGCGCTGCAACAGGTCCACCTCCTCCTCCAGCGCCAGTCTCTCTGGCGCGCTCCTAGGCTGCGCCGCTTGCTGCTGCCGCTGTCTCGTCTGCTCGCTCGCAAGCGCGCCGGCCGCGAGCAGCGCCAGCGAGAGCAGAGCCGCCGGCCAAGCTCGCATTTGGGGCCCCTTGAATCTGTTGTGCGGCTGCTTGTGCCACTTGCGCGCCGACCTGTTGAGTTTGCTGCCGCTGCTGCCTCTTGATGCTGCTGCTTGTCGCGAATCCTCTCGCGGCGCCATCCACTCTCCTCCCTGCAAGCCGCTAACTGCGCGCTCCCTGGCCCACGAGCTCGCCCCTCTCTGACTGCATCGCGCGCGCGCTCGCCACCTCCAATGAAGCCGCCGCTGCAAACGCTTTCGCCGCGCCGGCCAACTCACCTCTGGCGCTCCATTGCTCGCGCCTCTAAGCTGGCCGTTGAGCTCTATTTTCTAATGGACGGGCAACCTTTTTGGTCTCTCCTCGCTCTTGGTTGCGTAATTTTGGAGTCAGCGCAAGTTTTCTCTGCGCCAAAAGTGAAGTGAGCTGAAGTGAAGTGAAGTGAAGTGAAGTGAATTGAACTGAGGCGCATTCAATGGAAACTCCAACAATCTCTATCACTTAAAGCGCTTTTACACACTCACACTCACACACAAACTGTCCGACTCTCAGCCAGCTCACCTGAAGTGGCCACCAAAGTTTAGCCACCCCAAGCGCATTAATACGAACTTTGTGTAATTGATTCGCCCAAATCGCGCTCTCTCTCTCTCTGCCGCCGCCGCTGCTGCTGCTGCTCCTTCCGCGGTTGCGCCCGTTTGCATTTGAAGCCATTGAAATGGGCGAGCGGCCGACAAAGGCTCTCGGGCTGAGACTTGCTCGGCTCGCGCAAACTTTGCCCGCCCGCCCGCCTGACTCTCGCGCTCGCTTCGAAGCCAACGCTAAGGCAAACGCCGACGCCAGCGCCAACTCCGAGCCAGCCAGCCGCTTGCGAGCGCTCGCCGAGAGCGGCGCGCGCATGCGCACCTGCCGCCAAGATCTCCAAAATTCGCCACCGGCTCCGCCGACGCCAACAGGTGAGCGCCAATAACAATAACAACAATGATAATAATGTTTCCCTTTGTCGACTCGAGTCGCAGGCGAGGCGGGCCCAAGGGTGGCGGCGGCCAGGCCAGGCCAGGCCAGGCCGGGCCAGGCCAGGCCGGAGCTTCCTCCTAGCGCCTCGCCGCCAGCTCGCGGCTCTCATGCTCGGCTGGCTTCGGCGGCGGCGGCGGCGGCGGCCGTTTAGTCGGGCTCAGGCTGAGAGTCGCCTGCTGCTCGCGAGCCGCAACCGAAGAGGAAGGCGATGACGATGACGACGACACCATTTGCGCGCCACAACACTCGGCTCGCAGGTGAGCCGGCAAAGTCAAGTGCGAATTTGCATCGACTTTCGAGCTTGCAGCCTGGAAGCTCCAAAGCGAAATTGTCTCTCCTCTTCTCTTCTCTCCTCTCTCTCGCTCGCTGCTCCGTGGTGACACGCAAGACTGCACGCTGCCGCCATCTGGAGGCTTTATGGAATTCTACTTTATTTAGTCAACCTGTGGAGGAGTTAGTCTCGGGCCGGTTCAGCCGCAGCCAGGGCAAACTCGCTCAGTCGTCAGTAATTGAGAGTTGCGCTTCCGTTATTGAATCCGCGAGCCCATTGACCAAGTCCACAAAGTCGGGCAAGTTTGCGCGCAAGTTTAGGGCGCCGCCGCCGAGGAAGCGCACGAGCTGCCGCAACTGGGGCTCCACAGCGTCCATCACGACGCCCTCAACGCTGAAGTGCACCATGTCGTCGCAAAAGTCGCGCACAACCTCGAGAGCCTCATCGACGCCCATCCGGCGCAAGGGGCCCGCGGCAACGCCGAGCGCCGTGTCCAGGCCGAGCAGGCAGGTTTCGCCTAGGATGAAGATGGTTGCCTCCGTTGGAGGTAGTGCAAGGCCGAGCAGGAGCAGCGTAAGCGCGAGCGCCGCCAAGAGTCCATTGTTGCGCTTGTTGGCTGCCATCAGCTAAGGTCACCTCTGGCGCAACCCTCTCTGCTTGGCCACTCCAATTTTAAGCAATTGGCTTCGATTTGCGCCCTTTGTTTTGGTTTAATTTGCGCGCGCGCGCTCACTTGTTGAAGCCGGCAAGCTAGTCCGTTTGTTTGCCTGTTTGTTTAACCCTGCAAGCCGATGGACTTGAATGGTGGCCGAGCGTTTAAACCTTCACGCTTTCCCTCCAAAAATTGGGAGCCTTAACTCAGATGGATCCGAAAGGCAGTGGCTGTTGCAGCAGTGATGGAAGTGGCGGCGCTGGTTTGCAATTGTGTGCAGTCGGCTCGCCTCTGACTGAGCCGCCTGCGCCCAACTCTCGCTAAAAATTCTCCCCTAAAACTCTGACGCGATAATTGAAAGCCGCGAGCATATGGACCAAAGGTGGGCGCCGCTTAAATAGGCTCAACAGGGCCAATTTGGGCACAAAATGTGGAGCAGCGGCGCATCCAGCGGCCTGTCTAGTCGGCCGCTGAGCCAAATCACGACCTTTGCGCGCTGTTGCAGCGGCGCCGCAACCAAGTTCAAGCTGTCCCAGAGCGGGCGGCAAGCATGCGCTCGCCCGCTGCCAGCAGTAGGCCGCAGTGCCAAGATGAGCGCACGAGAGTGGCGCCCTCCGCGCGCAACCCGCTCAACGCCCAAAGTGCACCCATCCACCCATCCACCTGTCCACCCTCCCCCTTCCGGCAGTAAAATCTGCCCCGAGCAACAGGCGCAATTGTCGCCCACTTTAAGCTTGGCTCGGATGAGCAAAAGCCTCGTTGAGCTAAGCTTGCGGCCGCCCGATGGATGGGCAACAGGTTGGCGCTCATCCAAACGATCGCTGCTCGTTCAAGTGGGCCCACAGCTCGGCGATACAAACTCACAGCTGCCGCCACTTCCCCCATTTGGGTCCAATTGGCGGCCCCCTCGAACCCAAAGCTCGCCCCTCGGAGGCCGCGCAACGGCAAGCAGAAGCGAAAGGGAAAGGCTCAATCGCGGCATCAAAGTCCATCCAAATCTTGAGTTGAAGCCACTCAAAAGGGAAGAGCCTTTCTAGCCTCTTGTTGAGCTGCGTGATTGAGTGGCCCTCTTTAGCGGCTGTGTCAATCGGCTTCCTGCTTTTGTTTAATTGGAGAGAGGCTATTTAAACAGGCAAATCAATCAAGAGGGGGGACGATTGTTGGCCGTGCCAACAATGGACTGAAAGCCTCCCTTTCCACTCAAACCGATTGGTCCTGGAGCCGAGCGAGCTTGCAAAACTCGAGAGTCGCCGGCGGGACTTCCATTGGGCTTTGAATGGCGGCCGGACGCTCGAAAGCGCACTGATAATGACCCGAGTTGGCCGCTCTAATTGTCAACATTGTGGTTGCAAACAAGCGGCGAGGCGCCCGCAAACAAGCGGGCTAGCCGCTCGCTAGCCCATCCAGTCCTGCCGCGGCCAGTCAGCCGAGCGAGCGGAGGACAAATTTGGGCCAGGCTAATGTCGTTTGGTCTGCTCTCGGCGTCCCGCTATCAGCTTTGCGGCCCAGCGGCTGGCCCAAAACTGGCAACCGAGACAGAGGCCGCGCTGGCCAGCGGGCAAGCGTTTGTCTTTGCCGCAATATTAGGCAACTTTTTGTCCCCTTGCAACATTAGCGTTGACATTAAACAGCAACTGAGCGCGGTTTGGCTTCCATCCAGGTTGCTGTGGATTTGTTTAAGCTGAGGGTTGAGCGCTAGCCCGAGCAAGGGCAGCCCAGATTAGGCCTAGTGATCTACCCATCGATGTGCGTGTACAAATTTAGACCAGCGCGCGCTGACCCTCCACAAGGCGCGAGCCCACCCAACTCCCCTCTCTCTGGAAGCCCCAAAGCGGAGCTGCCTGAAACAAAGCTGCATTTTGGTTGCTCTGCAAGGGGAGAGAGCCAACAAATTAGCTCATCGCTACCAAGCCGACGGGCCAGTTTGCGCGCGCGGCTTGGCTGGCCGACTCTCGTTTTGCTCGCAGGCTGGCTTAGCTCGCTGACAGGAGAGAGAAAAGGTTTGGACGGGACTGGATAGGACTCGGCTCGGGCGGACGGCTAGCCAATTTGGGTTTAGAAAGGCGGCGGAGATTGAAAGCGGACTGCTTTGGTTAGGCAAACAATCGCGACGAGAATGCGGCGTTGATTTGTTCGGACTCGGACGAGAGGCTCGCGTAAACAAATCGGCTGGCATAGAAATGAGAGACTCTCTCTCTCTCTCTTTCACTCTGGCCGAGAGTCAACGAGCTCGGCGCGCGAGCCAGAGGGAAGGCCGCCGCCGCCAGCACCTGGTCATAACTTTTAAGAGTCTTATATCTGTCAGCCTTTAAGCGAGCGCCCAGAGGGGCAAACAAATCGGACACACTCGCATGATTTAGCGGGCAAACTTTGTTTGCTCGCTTCCAAGTTTTAGCTTGCAAAGGTATACATTTAACGAGATTCTCGCCACCATAAGTTCGTGATGCAAGCGTGAAGTTTGCTCGCTTCGAGTCGAGTCCATTCGAGTTAACCTTAGCTTGAACTCGCCGGGCGGCCAGCCATTTCACTTGTCGCTCGCTCGACAAGATAACTAGCCTAGCTTGTCCATTTGAGTGCGGTGCCGCTAGCATTGGCATCGCCGTTGTCGCTGTCGCCGCCACTGCAGCCGCCGCCGCAGCCGCAGCCGCGATACGAGCTCGCCTACTCGCGGCCCCCGGATCTGAGCCTGCGCTCGCCCGTTAACCTCTCGGCTGGCCAATTTCAATCAAGACCCGAAGGCCGAGCTCCTGTCCAGACAGTCAGGTGTCACGAGCAATCTAATCGGCTCAAGACAATGGCTCGTTTGGCGCAATTTGAGCGCCCCCGGCTACCTGATTCGCGCAACAGGCTCAACTTTCGCCCTCCACCCACCGAAGCCCTCATCAGGCGGCTTGCAAACGATCAAGTCGTATTGTCAAGCCTACCGCCAAGTTGTCGCACAAAGTTGAGCAGCGTAAACCTGCTAATCAGCGGCCAGCTTAGAGCCATGAACTGAGGAGGCTTCTCCAAGCTAGACCAGGCAAAGCGGCCATACACACTAGCTGCAGCGTAAGGCCATCAGAGACAACGAGCGGATAGACTCCCTGTTTTTGTTTATATTATCTCTTTATCTTTATCTTTATATCGGATGGATTCGTGTTAATTTTCCTCCATCAGTTTGGTTAAACATTTTGAGGGGGCAAAAATAGTGTTAAAAAATAAAACATAAAATGCTAATCTGTGTACATTTCAAGACTTCTGCCCCAACCATCCGGCTTGTCGTTTTCGGTTTGGTAAACCGGAGAAGAGGATGTTTGCCGTCCAAGCTGGCCGTTTGGTTGCACTTGTTGTTTGCGTGTCATCCGATCGTCCGCCGGTTTTGCCCAATCAAGCGGGCAAAATGACCTCCGCTTTCACTCGCTATGCCCAACTCATCCAAGCCAGCTGCCATCTGCTGACATCCGCCAGCCCTCAAAACTCCCACAGGCTTGCCTCCCGTGGATCGCACCTGGAGAGAGATATTGTGCCGTTTGTGCCTAGTTGCATGTAAGCATGATTATCACTTGCACGTATAGCTATCGCGTTGTGGCCCCTTAATTCGAGTATCCAAGGTTGAGCGCAAGCCTTGTTTGTTGCATCACATGTTACGCTTGTATCGTTGTCGCCAACGACCAAATATCTATCGTTTGAGATTGTCTTAAGGTAACAGCATTCGAATTGCGCCAACTGGTCAACAGTTGAAGCTCTCGCCGTGGCAAGCAGCTCGCAAGCCGCCGAGCTGCCTGTGCCGCTGGACTGGGCCGACGAGGAGGCTGCGCTGGCAGTGGAGCAGGACGTTATGATACTGGCTGTATCTGAGCCGGCCTCCTGGGCTAGCTGCTGCTGGTTTCTGGATTGCTGCTGGGTTTCAAAGGAGGAGGCCAATTTCAGCACCGTCGAGCTAGCCCGACTTGCCTGTGCGGTTTGCTCACGGTTCCTGCTCGGCGCCTGCTCCTCCATCTGGCCATTGTTACCATTTGACAGTTTAGCGTTAGAAAATGAGCTTATTATTGAGGCAACACTTGGTGCCGATGACGATTCCACACTTCCGTTCGTCTTCTTTTCTAAGTCGTCGCTGGAGGAGGTGCAATTGTTGTTGCCGTCAATGCCAAAATCGCTTTCCTTGGACGAGTCGGCGTTGGTCTCCTCGAACTTCGCCTGCGACTCTTGTTGCTCTTGTGGCTGCCTGGTGGTGTTGAATCTATCCAAGACGCTCTGGCCCATCTTGGTGCTGTTGAGCCTGACGTTGAAAACGTTGATCGTTTGCTGCCCAACCGGCTCATAGATTGGCTTGGCCGCGATCTCGGGCAAGCTTGGCCGGACTTCCGCAAGACAGTTCGAGATTCCGTTTGTCTCAGTTGAGCTGCTAACCAGCTCGCAGTACTCGATTGCAATAGAATCCGGAGTCGTCTTGTTTGCCTCGAGCTGCTTACAGTTGTTTGCTAGCGTTTTCAGGCCGACAAATCCATTGCCCTCGATGGGCCGCAAGTTCAGCAGTTTGCGGTTTTGGAACCTCATGATAAACTTTACACCACTTTGGGTTCCGCTCGCTAAAAAGAGTTGACCACTCTTGCGGGCGGCAATCCAGCGCTCTTGTCTGCTTGAGTCGACAAATTTCAACGAACAGGTTGCATCCGAGTCGCTCCAAATAAGCTTGAACTGGCCCCTATTCAGGGCCTCATAGTCGCCGGGCTTGCAAACTGAGACGGTGTTTGTGTTTGGTAATACTGTCCAAAAGTTGCTGTCATAAGTCATTATGCTCCAATTTTGCGTTTGCTTGTGGTGCGTCATCTGAAACACCTCGAATTTAGAGGACACCTCTGTCTGGTTGGCGGACAAATCAACCCCCTGCTTGATGCTAACCCAGCGATTGTTGAAAGTTGCCTTGAGCGATATTTGAATGGGCGAGCTCTCGAAGACAAAGAGCTCGTCCCTCGAGACTCCAATTGATCTTGATCTCAATATTGACGATCGACCCGCTGCGGCCAGGTAGTGGCTAAAGGAGTCTCTGAATGCCAAGAAGCCGCTGTGGTATTCGAGCGTGAACAAGCACTCGGCCGGGGGCAGGGCAGACTCGTCTGGTGCCTTCCAGTCGACGCACTTGCCTTCGTTGGTTAGATACAAGCAGTCGCTGGTTAGGAGAGAGTATCTTCCTCCCTCATGGTACTTGAATTGAAACAGCGTCTCCGAGCCCCAACTTATGGTTGCGTCAAGCTGAACCTGAGCCTTTCCAACATTTCTCTCTTGAACCTGGTGTCTCGAGTACTCGAACTTGGACTCGTCCTCAACGACCCTAGCAAAGCGCTTACGTCCTAGCGATTTGAGGGCAAAGAATGAGGCTCCTCTAGCTGGAATGAGATGGAGATGCCAAAGCTCGGCGCGCGATCTTGGCATCTTGGAATTGCAACAGATCATTCCATCTTCGGTTGTTCCCAAATAGTAACCACGTTCAACATTTCTAAAAGCCCAAAATATGTGCTCGTCCTTGCTGCGCCCCTGCGACATTGAACAGATTGTTATGGTAAAGCGAGCGTTCTCTGTTTTCTCCTCAGAGTCGCAGGTTACATTTCCGAAAGAATCGACGGCCAAATACTTGTTCAAGTGCGACTTTAAGGCCACATTTTCGTGCTCTTCGCCGCAAACGTCCTGATCGGAAGTGGAGCTCCCATTGGATGAGCTCTTGATGGAGGTTAAGCTTGATCCAATTGGTCCGGAGCTGAAGGTCAATATGCAAGTATCATTGGGGTCAAGTGGTTCGATTGGCTGTTGGAGTTGCTGGCTTGGACACTGGGAGGAAACTGAGGCGGCGCTGCTCACCGAGCCATCAGGTCCCAGGTTCTCGGGAAATGGTTCAATTGTCCACTGTTGTCGCTTCTTCAGAGCCTGGCCATTGGAGTTGATCTTGAAGCCGAATGTTTCGGCCGTCAAGTAGCGGTGCTTCCCATTGATCAGGCCGACAGTTGAAGACCACATTCTATTGACACAAAGGTAAAAACAATTATTATTAAACAAAATAAATCTAACTTTCTTGGACTAGCTTGTGATTAATGTGGGTTTGTTGTAATGTATTTTGGTTGCTAATATTTGTTGGTTCAGGGGCCCGTTTTGTTGGTGTTTGGGCGAAGCAAGCGCGTTAGTTGGAAGCTCCTCAACTCGAACCAATATGATGGCGGCTGCAGTTTTGGCGCTTATGGTTTCAATTGGAGTCAACCTTCTTGATTAGAGTCGCTAATTTAACGATTTCAACACTCTCCTATCCTCGTGCTAAGTTCTCGTACGAAATCTGCGGTTGTTCATGGTGGAGTTGATTACTGTTAGTCGCTTCAAGTTAGGAATAAATAGACAGCAAATCGAGTAGGGCGAGATAGTGAAAGCAGCTGGCTCACAAAGTCCGAGAGGCTCGTTTAAGTGAGAGGTCGCAAAGAGGAGGAGTCTAATTAGAATTGGCTTGAGCAAAGTCTGAGCTGGTTGTGTCTAGCTCTTGGAGTCGTGTCCAAGTGAGAGACTGAAAGCTGGCCCAACTTGGCCGCCGCCGCCGCCGCCGTGTCAGCCTAACCGCGTGCCATTCGTTCCACTGAATTGCGCAACCATATCATCCCCTTAATGGAGGCCATGTAAACCAGTATGACTTTGGACCACTTTGGGGCATCAGTTCACTTCCAGTTGGTTCCGCTTGTGCCGCCATATAAAGGCGGCCTCTCGGTCAGCGATGGCCGGCGGCCGTGGTGGTGGTGGCTTTAGCTGAATTACTCGAAACCGTTGACATGGGCAGAGCAATTCAATTTTGGCCAACTAGAGTTTGCCAATGAAGCCTAAGAGCAATGGCAAGTTTATGTATCGTCGTCCGCTCGTTTAACTGTCACACTATTGCTGGTCCCCTCGCTCTGGGGGATACAGCGGCGCGCCTGTCATCTGGTCTGCGTAAGATTGATGATCCCGCTTAGGAGCGGGCGGCGCCCACTTGCTCGGCCCAATAGGCTTGCCGGCCGACCGACTGACCGACCACTCTAATCAATGACACTGGCGTTGAATTTGCCTGTCAGCTCTTATCTTGCTGAGCGCGGCGATTAATTAAAACCACTCGCTCGATTTTGGAGCTCAGATTGACTAGGAGGGACTTCGTGGCCTGGAATTGTGTTCATTGTAAACAAAAGAGAGCCAACCGTAAGCAGGCGGCCCAAAGTTCCAAAACTCACATTGAATTTTATGACGACAACGACGACGCTGCCGCCGATGAACAAATAGGTAAGCAATCTCAACACTGCCCACTAATTACCGCCCATTGTCTCTCCAGATTTGCCTCGGCTTCATTCGTTCATTCCTCCACTTCAGTGTTGTTGCCTCTTGCTGGCAGCTTTATTGCCGGCGCTCCAAGTTCTTGTCTCTGGTTCGGGTTCATGTCTTGTGCTTGCTCAAGAATCCGCTAACCAAAGTGCATGAGCAACTCTCGGCCCACCAGCTGACCGGCCCACTTGGCGGCAGGTTAATGAGGGGACACACGTACGCAGACTATCGATTTGTTTCGGCTTGAGGTAATGAAGAATTAGCATTGGCAACAATGGCCGGCAGAGCTGGACACTGGAGGGATTGGCTGTGCAAGGAGTGTTGTTGTTGTTGTTGCTGCTGCTGCTGCTGCCGCTGCCGCTGCGCTGTGCGAGCGCATTCGTCGCGGC
>ENA-UOVY01000803-UOVY01000803.1-plant-metagenome-genome-assembly--contig:-NODE-803-length-10017-cov-608.807870_pt1 | contig 10017 bp, 4 predicted proteins | sample MGYA00249840_ERZ761561 | MGnify/ENA primary metagenome ERZ761561 (study PRJEB28882, sample SAMN05720143) | plant metagenome | isolation source: Guanajuato, Mexico | place: Mexico:Guanajuato, Mexico... | reverse complement strand
GCCGCCGCCGCCGCCGCCGCCGCCTCCAGTTTGTCCGGTCCAGTCCGGTGCAGCCAAGTCAAGTCCAATCCGGGCTGATCTGATCTGATCCCATCTAAGCGGCGGCGGCGGCGTCCCGACAAGTGTTTGCCAACCTGTGCCGGACCACTTTTGTGGAGGGCGCCGCTTTGGCGGTGATTGAACGGGCGCAGGTTGCGCAACGAGCGCCCAGCAGCGATGGAAGGAACGGCAATGCAGAGGGGCGGCGAGTTATTAAAAATTCACCTCCAAGATTGAGCGAGCGGCGAAGATGCGATCACACTTCCATCTCTCTCTCTCTCTTTACCTGCCGCTCATAATTGACAAATGCAGCCCCGGCAGCGAGGGGGCAATTTTCTTGCGCTACAAAGCGCGAGAATGGGCGAGCTAAATGCTGCGCCGGCAGAGCGCAATTTGGAGCTTTGGGGCCGGCAGAGTGGCCATTTAATTTGTGGCGAGCGGCGCGGCCAGCTTGGCAGCAAAATCAATACAATGCAAGATCGCCAATTGTGTTGGCCGCGAGAGGATGCGGCCAACTGGCGCTTGGAGGCGGAGAGGGCTGCAGTGGGCTGGCCGCTGGAGGTTGGCGGCTCGAGGAGAACCAGCTGGGAGGAGGAGGAGGAGGAGGAGGAGGAGGAGGAAACGGGAGAAGTCTCGCCCTGTGTCCCTCTTATTTGATTTGTACTCGGCTGCCCCCTCGGCCAGCTCACTGGCTTCCTCTTGCTCGCGAGCTGCGAGCTGCCGGCCGCTTGCTGCAAGACGCGAGATGGATTCAAGTGGATCTGGTGTATTGGCCGCAGCCTGTTGCAGGGGCGCGCTGCTGGCCAACGCGCCTGCCGAGCCGCCTCCAGGCGGACAGGTAGGCAGCGAGGCACACTAGTCTCTCATTAGTTTTCTCCATCCGTCCATCCATCGTGGCGCTTGCGTCGCCGGCCACTTGGCGCTCGGCCCGCATTCAGGTGGTGAACCGAATCCGAGCGAGCGGCCGAGACGGACGGACGGACGGACGGACGGACGGAGCCGCTCTGGGTCGGCAACCTGAATCGAAGCTGAAGCGAGCGGACTCAAGCGTCTGCGTGCGCTGCCATTCCCATTGCGGCCGCTGCCTGTTGGATCGGGCCGCGGACACAATTGAATCTTGCGCCCGCCGAGCCTTCCAATGGGAGCTCAGGTAAGCTGGCCCATTGGAGCCACTTGCGCGCAGGTTAGCAGCGCCGAGTGGCAAAGAGTAAACACTCTTTGCCGCCGCCGCCGCCGCCGCCGATGATCTCGATCATGGAGCTCGAGTGGCTAATTCAATTGGATCCATTTCGCCACTTGACGCGCCGACCAAAGGAGCTCGGCTTCCATTGAGAGCTCAGGCTTCCTACTCGTCCAGCCGCAGCCTGGCCAGCCAATGAGAGGCTGTCCCCGTCGCTTGCCACTCCTCGCGGCCGCAGAGCCCCCAATTAACTCTTGCCGCCGCCGCTGCTGCCTCAGCTCGGGCGGCCGAGCACGCAATTGGCGGCCGCGGCTGGTAGCCGGCGATGCTCTCACAGGGACACACAAAGACCATTGATGGCGGCCAGGCAGCTGGACGGATCGATGCGTTCAGGATGTGGGCGTTCCCAGTGCGTGAGCAGCGGCCGACCATCGAGCGCCTTACGCAACTCAGAGCTCGAACTGGAACTCTGATCTGGGACCTTTGCTCAAGCTGATAATTCCACTTTGGGCTTTGGCTGACTTGAAACGAGCGCTCGCCACGGATACCTGCGGTGCCTGGGAACTGGCGGCCGAGTGAGGCTGAGGGAGGCGAAGAGGAGGAGAGGAGACAAGTGTTGGTTTTCTGCGGCCGCGCAAAGGGGCAAGCAAAAGTATTGTTACTTATTCGCTGGTGTCACTTGCCTCGCCCGGCTTTGCCTTGCCTTGGCCACCGTTGAGGGCTTTGTTGTTGTTGTTGTTGCTGTTGCTGTTGCCGTTTGCCTTGGTAGTAATTTAGTTCATCTTTCGCGCGTCGCCATTCAATTTTACGTGAGAGCGGCCGGCCACCAGGAGCGCGCGGGAGGCCGCCTATACGCCCGCTTGAGGGGGCGGCGGCGCAACTCGCTCGCCACAAACGGAAGCGGGTCGGCCGATTATAGGTTGCTCGAGCTCCAGCCTCGAGTTTGAGCTCGAGCGGCGAGTTGCGAGCGGCGAGTTGCGAGGATTGGGCCGAGGGGGAGGCGCGAGTGGGGGAGCCCCTGACCTCTCTGTTTACGACGCCGCCGGGCGGCCAGGGCGCCCACGGCGAGCGGGGCAGTAAAGCGCTTGTTTGGCCGCCCGCGAGGCCGGCTCACCTGGCGCCCGCCCGCCAGGTAGACGGCAGCGGCGGCGGCCAAGGCGCAAGAGGGCGACAAGCGAGACGACACAGCCCAAGGAGTGGAGGAAGTTTCCTTCTAACAAAACAATAATAATTCAACTGCCAACACAGCGCCGGCCGCCGCTGCTGCTGCAGTGCCAATGGCGACAACAAAAAGCGACAAAAAGCCGGCCAAGCGAGCCTTGCTTGGCTTAAATTCAATAAATAATTCAATCATCTGCCAATCGGGCAGCGCGAAAAGCTGACAAGCGAGCCGCTTTTAAACAAACCAAAGCCGCCTTAGTGCCGCCAACAACTAAGCTGGCCGCTGACCGAGCTGCACCTGTGGCTCTGGCTGCGGCTCCATATTTGGTCGGCCGAGAGAGGGAGAGGGAGGCCCGCTCATTGTGCTGGCCGCTTGTTTGCGCTGAGAGGAAACGGAGCCGACACAAGTGGCCTCTTTTCCTCCTCCTCTCTTTCTTCTCCTCGCCTCCTCCTTCCAGCGACGTTTTGCGCATAAAACAAACACAAACGAGCTTGCCAGCGAACGCGGGCAAATCTTTCAATTTATCACCATGAGTCAGCGTGGCCATCGCACCTGCGACCTGTTCGAGCGGCGCCGCAAACTCTCGCACAGGCGGCCCAAAGCGAGCGGCAACGCAAGCTTGAGGGGCCAAACAATGGGCAGAATCAGGTGAACTGTCGGCGGTGTCGCTTGCAAGCCGGCTAGAGCTCACACTGCCTCAGCCAGGCCAAAACCCAAGCAGACTAAACCAAAAGCTCCCATTTAAAGGCAAACACAAATCCAAGCTCAAGCAAAGGCAATGCAAATTTATTTCCTCCTCAACTCGCCACTGTCGCTCGCTTGCGCAAACCCGAACTGATTCCATTGTTGTCAGGCGGATGATGAAAAGTTTGATGATGCGAGCTCCATAAATGCAAGGTAGGCAAAAGCGTCTCCATCTTTCGATTGGCTGCCGTCATTTCAACTGTCAATTGGCGGCTTCCTCGGAGACAGGCGGCGAGGGAGTCACGAGGCGAGTGTGTGTGGCCGCCGCCGCCGCCGCCGCCGCCTCCTCCTAAACAAACAGCCGGCGCCCCATTCATGGCCGGCCGAGTCTGCGCTGGGAGCCGGGCTGCCTTTGTTCCTTGCAGGTGGAGTGAGTGGAAAATGTTGTGACTCGCAGCCCGTAGGCAAGTAAATCAGAGCCCAGAGAGGTTCTGAGCGAGACAGAGAGAGAAAGAGAAGAGCTGAGCTTTGCCGGGCGGAATTGGCGCCGGCTAGCCAACTGGCTCGCTCGATTTGGTCCCTCAATTTGGAATGAGGAGAGTTTGCGGCGCCAGTGGCCGCCTTTCGTTCACACGAATGAGAAATTATTATTATTATTCGCCTCCCTTTTTCAGTAATTATCATCAACATTTGAGGCATTTCCAGTTTAGCGCCGCAACGAGATGGATCGAGGAGAGAGGAGGAGAGATAAAGCGGGCGGCAGGGCCAGCGAGCGGTATTGCACATGTGAATGGCCGCAAGTGCGCGCGGCCCTCAAGCTGCAGCTCCAAGCCCTCGGCCAGGCTCAGAGCTAAAATTCAGGCTTGCGCAACACAGGCGCCGCAGACAGGTGAACTGGCATTCAATCAGTCGGATGCGAGAATGAGTTTGATGATCTTCTTTCTTTCTTTCTTTCTCTCGCTCTTGCTCTTGCTGATGCACTTGCTCTTGCTCCTCGCTCGAAAGGCACCTCACTGGCCAGTCCACGCTCGACGCAGCCGCCGCCTCGATCCCATTCTGCCTCATTCTGGTCGGACGCGTTTGGCTGGCAGCTCTGCAAGCAGCGGCTCACATTGAAATGCGATTGAGATGTTTCTTTCTCAGCGATCTAAACGTAAGCACCGCTTCCAGTGCCGCCAATTGGCGCATACATTAGGCGAGCAAACGAGAATAATGATAATGAAAACAAAATTCTATCCTATCCGCGGCCGGCCAGCTTGCGTCATATCCTCTCCTCTCCTCTCCTCTCCGATCAAAACCTCACCGAGACGAGACGAGACGAAGAGGAGCCAAGCCCGAGCGAGAGGCACGGAGCGCCGGCCCTAAATAGCCGCCTCTCGGCCTCTTTGTTGTCGGCTGAACGAGCCAAACGAGCCGCCCGTTTAGCCGGTCGACCGTAGATCTGGATGATCCGGCGCAAAGTCCACCTCTCTCACCCCTCCCCTTGCACCCTCCCACCTGCTCGGCTCGGCTCGCCTCGCCTCGCGCACAAGCAGTCCCATCGGCACCTCGAGGGTGAGCTTGCCAGGCTGGCCGCATATCCATCCGGCGACCCATTAGCGGGCGCCCAAGTGCCAGCGCCAGTGCTCGGCGCCGGGCAACACAATAAACGGAACTCGTTCCTCTAAAGTTCAGCCACAATCAGCCGCGATCTTCTTCCCCTTGTTACCTCCATCCATCTATCCAGCCCAACTAACCAAGCCATCCAATTCCGCCAACTCCAACCAAACCAAACCGGCAGCCCTAACTGCGGCCATTAGCCGCTAGACACTTTTGGTTGATTTCGCTTCAGTTGCATCATCATGATTTAAATGGACGAGCGCAATTCAAGGCTTTCTCTTTGCTTTGGAACCAAAAACCAATTCCCTCTCCTCGCAAGCAGCTAAACTCTCTGCCATCGAAGTGATAACTTGCGGTCGCCTCTGCTGTCTGGGCGGCGCGAGGGCGCTTTAAAGGGCCGCTCGAGGGAACCTTAGCGCAGGTTAGCTCAGCTCGGCTCGGCTCAGGTTAGGCCAGGTGAATTCTAATTGCGTGCGCCTCTCAACTCTCTATTGTGGTTGCAATTCAAAGCTCAGATCGCCGAATGCACTTCATGTAACCTGAAAGTGAACAAAATAATTGACAAGAGCAAATTTAATTTAAACAAAACTTTCGCCCAATTGGCGCGCGAGAGGCCGAACGAGGAATGAAGCCAATCTGGGGGCGAACAAACGAACGAGCGGCCCTTTATCTTTACCTTTACCTTTACCTCCCATCTCAACTCCGACTCCAAATCCAACTCCAGCTTCAGCTCCAACTCAAATGGGAGCCCGACATTCGCTGGTAAAGGGCTTTCAAGTTTTAGGCTCAGTTTAGGCCAGGTAAGGCCGAACCAACTTTCGGCTGCACTAGTGAACGAATTCTAGTTTCTTATTCCGCCAATCAAACCACAGAGCAAGCGGCAGTGGCAGCCACCAGACGAGCATGGCAAGCTGGCGGCCAAGCTGAGCAACAACAACAAAGAGCGAGCGAAATGATTGACATTAATTGTGATTTATTGTTATTGGTGGCGCCGGCGGTGGATCCTCCATTGGGTATTGGCCGCCCGGCTAACCTTGCGGCCGCCTCGGTTGCTGTTGCAGTGGCGGCGGCGGCGGCAGCGCAAATCAGCTGACAAGTGGCATGGGAACTGCGTAATGATAATTCTCGCCCTCTCGCCTGTGAACCAAACTGATGCCGTCAACTGGCTTCTAGCCGAGGAAGCAAAGCAGGCGAGCCCAAACCCAAGCAAGCAAGTGAGGCTTCCCCTCTTTGCCTACAATAATTTTCCTCGGGCCAATTGACAGGCCAAAGCAAGCCTAAACTAGCTCCCCCCGAAGGCTTGGCAACAACAAGGAAGAGGCAATAGTTTAGATACAGGAAAACTAAATTATCTCAGGCTCACCTGTTGTTGGCCGCGCTTTGCCCAATATAGAGTTGCTTCGAGCCGATAGAGTTGAGCAGGAGCTTAGATGGCGCCACAGGCAAGCGCCAAGATTGCGCTCAAGGCCAGCCGATGGTGATGGGCGGGCAAAGTTCACTAACTGGCTGACTAAACTCCATCCTCAAAACTCAAAGCCCCTTTCACGGAGACAGCAAATCTAGATCTCTGGCAAGGGGGGAATCTAGATTTACGATCATCAGTTTCAAGTGCTAAAAAATAATTTGCATATCGCTCGCAACACTCTAAGCGGCAACAAATGGACTTGAATTAGCGACCACTCAATCCGTGGCCACAAGCTCGCCTGTTGTATTACAATTACAATTCTTTCCCTCAAACCGCTTTGGCTGGAGAGGTGAGCGAGCGAGCGAGAGAGGAAATTCTCTCACCTGATGGGTCGACAAGTGCACAGTTTTGCTCTTGGCTCGTTGGCTCAGAGAGCAGAGAGTTTCGCTTGCTTGCTCTCGGTTGCTTCGGGCTAGAGACTGGCAACTTGGGCCAGCCGAGGAGAAGGTTGCCAGATTGATGTCCAGCTCGGGGCTGTTTGTTCCAAGCTCCCCATTGTGAGCCAGTTAGGCGCAATCATGGCGCAATCGTGCTCGCGCCGTCATTGTTCTCCTCGCACTCGATACTCTGGACCCTAGCAAGCGCCAGGTAATCACGCAAGCGCAAGCGCGATAACGAGACTATCCAGCCGCTCGCTTCTTGCCGGCAGCTTAGTTTGCTAGTTAGCTGGGTAAAAAGGTGCCAAGTTTGGTGTTTCAAAATTTGCTTCCAAAGGCAGCGGCAAGTTTTGGTTCGCTTTCGGCGGCCACCAATTGAGTTAGGTTAGATTTCGATGCCTGTTGGCGGTCAGCGCGCAAGACAACGGCTGCCCATTGAGAGAGAGAGAGCCCGCTTAGGGGCGGCACACCTGCAGTTTAAGGCGCAACTCCATCCACCACTGACAGGCCTCAAACAGGTTGCATCCAAGGGAATCAATCGCTCGCTTTCGAGCGCGCAACAGAGTGCGATACCCCCAAAGCCAATATGTAAATGCTAATAAAATCCCCTAGCCAAAAGTTTACAACTGACCCCGCCTCGAGAATGGGAACCAGAGCAGTGGCCAGCCTTGGACGCAATCAGCCCATCATTTGGGGGCCAGCTGGCTGGTGAGCGGTCAGTCATCCTTCAAGCGACGGCGAGAGATGATTTGCAAGATCCAGATCTCTCATCTTTATTGGCTCATTCGAGCATATGAGTCCGCCCCTCAAGCTGCGCGGCGGACGCTTTGCCGGCCGCCAGCTCGTGAGGTGTTTTTCGAGGGGGGGCGAGAACGGAATCCCCGAGCTGAGCGGCGGGATAATAAATAGAGTCCGCAGGTCAGGCCGATGAATTAGATTGATTAGCATTTTGTTGTTCCTGTTTGTGTTCCTACTCCTCCTCCTCCTCCTCCTCCTCCTCCTCCTCTTCTATCCTCGCTTTGATTGGCGCGACCTATTGCTTGCAGAATTTATACCTCCAAACTTGCTCGCTCGCTCGCTCCTCATTCATGATCTTGCCTTGGAGTGAGTCTACAAATGATACAGCGAGTTTTACCTGTTTGTCTTATTCGGTTGGTATGCGCGAGCTTAATTTCAGTGCCCCCCAATTGTGGCTGCGGATGCAAAAGCAAGAGGAGAAGGAGGAGCACAAGCGCCTTGAGTTGCCCCACCGGTCGCCGGCTCGACAATAAGCTGCCAGATTGGGGCTGCCTTAACCAATAACCTCAACCAGACCACACACGAGCCGCCACCGCCAGTGCTCCAGTCTAGTCCAGTCCAGCCAAGTCCATTCCATGGCAGTCAAGTCAAGTCTAGGCCTTTTATTGGCCAGCTTGTTGCCGGCCGGCCGACAATCTTGCACCATTTGACTCTGGACTCTTCCCTTTGAAGAATTTGCCAGCGCTTCAGGTGAAAGGTGGAGCAGGAAAGCGGGTTTATTTTAGAGGCAAACCAGGGGGAGGAAGTTGTTAAGTAAATCATAACAGCTCAGTTTGTTTACAATGCTAGCAAATTGTGCCAACACAAGACGGGCATCAGCTCAAGCTTGGTTGCTCAGCTCAGCTCAGCTCAGTTTAACTTCGCATTCACTCGCCAATTGATTGAGGTGGAGGAAATGATTGAGATTCAGAATAACCAACCAAGCGAGTGGCTGACTAAATGGGCAGGAACTAAACGCTTGGATAGACTGATTTAAATTGGAATATTAATGTAAACACAAACGGAACGAAGCAGCTGATTGCGAGTGGCCAAGTTTGATTGTGCATCATCAGAATGATGATTATAATGTAAGATGTGTAAATCTCATGATGAGCGTAGTGGCTGAAGCCTTCGTGCGTCGCTCGGTTGGCCGTCTTACCCGGTCGGCCGGTCGTGTTGGTTCGTGTTCACAATGAGCTAACGAATGGGCGGCGAAATTCGTGTTTGCGTGCAATGTCTTCTCGTCGCGGCGCAACTCAATGGGCGAGGGGGCGAGCAGTGGCATCTGCGGCCGCCGCTAAGCCTAGAGAGGCGGCATAGGCGGCCGCTGCGGGCTGCAGCGGCGGCGCCACGCAACTTGCAGCCCCAACTGAGCGCAAAAACAAAAACAACGACAACAACAACAACAACAACAGCAACAGGTTGCCCAATATAGACTCAGCCCAGTGGCGGCCAAATAATAACAAGAAATTAAAACTAGGAAACGATAATAACAATCAAGAACACAAGCGAAGGTGAGACTGTTGTTTGTCGATAATATAATGGATTGCAAAGTGATGGAGGCGGCCGAGCTGGTGCTGTTGGCCGGCCGGCCAGCCGGCGAGCTAGCCTAGGGGGCGCCCGTCTTGCCCGCCTCGGCCGCCTCAACCGTCTTGCTCGCTTGCTAGCTCAATCGGCCAAATCCTGGAGGCGGCGGCGGCGGCCGTCAGCGCTCTCGGCTCCTTTCGGCCACTTTAACTGGCCGGCAATAAATAGCTTAAATTTTTAACCTGAGGCACCAATTCAATTTGGCGGCGGCGGCGGCGGCGCGGAAAGCTTTGCGCCGGCTCCCAAAGCCGCCGCTGCAAACTTGTCCGGCCAACACAATTGAATTTGCCGCCATTGTTCTCCTTGGTTGACGCTTATTACATTTGAATATTTTCAATGGGGTCTACATGAGCTCCCAGTCGAGCGCATGAGGCGGCCCTCGCCTCCAGTTCCAGCTCGGCCCTCCTTTGCTCGCCTCCAATATTGTCCGCTCTGCTCGGCTCTGCTCGGCTCGGCTTGCTTACAAGCGGGCGGGCGGGCGAGCCAGTTCAGGTGCCCGCTCAGCCCCCTGAAGGTGGCGGCCCAAGAGGAGGTTGCCACTTCAAAGGGGCAGACGCCATTGTTTGCTTTGAGCGCGCACCAGTTCGATGGCGCGCTCAGCGTCGAGCGGAGCTGAATGAAAAGTCAATTGCTTGTTATCAGTTCAATTAATTGAAGTGCAAGGTGCAAGGCGCAACGTGCGAGAGGTGCAAGTTTTGAGGGGTGAAAGGTGCGCGGATTCAGGCCTTTGGCTTCGGCTTTCGCTTTCGCTTTGGGAAAGCGAAGCGGGCGGACATGAGAGCGGCGATGGGGGCGAGGAGAGTGGAGTTGGAAATATTGATTTGATTTGCCTGTTCCGCTTCCAAGGCTAAAACGGGCTCCGTGGGCCAAAGGTGCTTCGGCCTGATGGCTCAGCGGCGGCGACGACGAGCGGGCCGCTCTCGAGTTGTGCCCCATTCTGGCGCATCTGGTCTCCTCGGTTGGCGGCCCGCTCGGCGCGCTCACCTGGCGCCCGCGAGTGGACCTGCTCCTCCTCCAGGCTCAGCTTCAGCTGCTCCAACAATCAACTGGGCTGAACTGGACCGAACTGGATGATGGTCGGCGGCGCGAAGGCTCCAACCTCGACTCGAGGCGCACCGGCCGCTCACTCGGCAGAGTCGAGCCGAGC
>ENA-UOVY01000801-UOVY01000801.1-plant-metagenome-genome-assembly--contig:-NODE-801-length-10035-cov-29.261523_pt1 | contig 10035 bp, 6 predicted proteins | sample MGYA00249840_ERZ761561 | MGnify/ENA primary metagenome ERZ761561 (study PRJEB28882, sample SAMN05720143) | plant metagenome | isolation source: Guanajuato, Mexico | place: Mexico:Guanajuato, Mexico... | reverse complement strand
AATAATAATAATAATAATAAATCATAATCATAAAATTCAGATGGTAAAAATGAAACTATATTGCTTAAGTGGGTTTGTCTAAGTCAGCATCTCTGCTTTCCACTATAAAGTGTCGATTCAGACAGGATAAACCTTTACAGTTCTCGCAGGCCGCTGAACATTTTAAGGCTGCAAAGTTTTAGTATTGATGCAAAATACTCAGGGCTTACCAACCCACAACTTAATTTGTTGGTAAGATAATATGCAAAACTTTGAATTTCGACCAACCTGCTTCACAGCAACCGCATGCAGACATACATTCTGTTGTGCGCCGACTAAATACTGTTTCAAGAAGTTTGACATGTGGTGCCGCCCTCTCATCTTCAATTGGAATGTATTGATCGTTCAGCTGTCGCCATCCTCATTCTGTGGGATTTAGATCGTCTTGCAGCCACTTCTAAATGATCGAATATACTCTAAAACAATTTTGCCATGCGGCCTCACTTTTTGGTGGTGATAAATCTCCTCTGGTAACGTTGTACGACTATTGAAAATATCGGCAAGGGTATCATTTGGTAGCTGAACTTCAACGAATACAAATTCTTGCAGACTCTTAGACTCAAGGCAGTCAACAGAACGAGAAGATCAGTATCCTTTCCTACCACGAGCACACTTCTTTTCTTTGGGATTAGTGTAATCTAATTGCTTCCATGACTATCATACGATCGGCATCATCTTCTCCCCGCGTTACTTCTACATTGTTCTTTGAAATTTTCAATTTATTTACTTCCTGAGTTCTATATTATTGTTGTCTCGAAAATGGTAATGAAACATTCCTTATTTTTGGTGTTGAAAAAGCAAAGTGTCGAATTACATAAAAACAGTTGTGAGGTTGGCCAGAAATCATAATCTCAAATCAGTATCAAGACTTAAAATTAAATTGTCCGAATTGAAAAATTGTTTCACAATAGTTCACTGCAAGGCCGGTTCCGGTAGAATAAACAACAACTGATTCGAAAACAGAAAACCCGATGGTAGAGTAGAGAATTCATATTCTTACGCTCAGGCTTTTTCCAGTTTGCCCAACGTATATAGGGCAGGACATTGCGCGCACTGCAATTGGTACACTCTAGACTTTGTCGTGAGAGGTTTCGAATCTTTTAAGGAGCTCAGTCTTCGGATTGTGGACAAGGGCTAGAATCCCACCTTGTAGTCAGCCTTTCGAAGCATGGAGGCGAGATTGTCAGAAAGTCTCCCAACACACGGAAGTAGAATTATGTTCCGATGCCTTAGAGAGTGCGAGGGAGTTGCCGATGTCTGACGCGCGGAGGGATTGCTTCAGCAATCTGCGTTGGATTAAGAGGCTGAGGTTGACATCGAGCCCATTGAGCCTTGCTATTGTGCTCGTCGCTTTGAAACCGGTCGTCAATAAACCTGTATTAAAGTACATTTCTGTAATCCTTAATTCTCTTTATTCATGATCATTTTAATGTATATTAAATGTGCACTCGTTATCTGCGAGTAGTGACGTCACGTCATGGGACAGATAGGTATATTCTTACATTTATGTATTATCCTAACGAGTAATTGTACAATTTTTTTCGTCAGCAACGCAGACAGACGATTATTGGATACAAATTTGTCATAAGGCTAGCCAAAACCCAAACGTCGACGATCTTACAATACTTTTAGAAAAAGTCATTCCGAATGAAAGTTAGAAAAAAAATCTTCCTTACCGTTGCGTTGTTGGTACATACACGAGGTCGTAATTCCCCCTTTTCCAATTTGAAACGCCCATTTTATGAGCTTCTACTCCGAAGAAATCCTCCAAAACACGCTAATGTTGCCGACACCAGCTGCTGAACGCCGACAATAAATACACTATTAAACTTAGTAAGACCTTTCGTACGTACATGCTTCTGTTTTTCATTTTTAAGAACGATCTTATATTATTGCGAGTACTTTTTTGTTTTTCATAATTTTTTAATATTAAACACACCGCGCTCCTCCGAAGTTGTGGGTATTTTAATGGGAAGGAGAACGTAATAATCTGGAACTAAGAAGCACTTATACGGACCAAAACAATACCCCGGCGTTTAATTACCGAAACGAAGTTTTAATTTGCATTTTACGTGCTGCATACTAATCAAAACGTATACCACTTCTAGGATGAAAATATCTTTCATTTTCTATCCCTTTTCTGCCTGCGCCCGCCGACTATAGGAGGGCTATGCTCAATGTCGAAGTTATGGTTGCGCTGTTTTCGCCGTAGAATCCTCTGGAGGGGTCGAAGGAGAATTCTCGAGCTTTTCAGCCACGAGAATGAGCAATCTCTTGCAAATCTTTCTTGACCGAGTGGGATATGTACATGGGAGACGCGACGCCCGTCAAAAACGCTCGTTTCCAGGCGTACTCTTCTCTCGGCGTAATAAATATCGAAAACTTTTTACTAAATCCTTGTATGATGAAATAATACTAAAGTTTGTAATAAATTACGCCATTCGTATTATTTGAATGCGCGCGTATACCGCGAATGCAACGCACCGTGCGGCTTATTCGCGCCCTCTATTGAAATACGTGCCAGATAAAAGTGTCATAAATGTAAATGCGAAACATTTCGGCGGCGACTATCCATCGGCAATAAAACCGCCACATTAGGGGGAGGGGGGGAAAAAAGGCTGGAAAACGAAAACCGCGAGCACGAAGCCTTTACTTGAAATTGGTACGTAAACGAAGGCGTCTTCGTGTATCTAGAGTGAGAAAAGAAGATGAGGAAGCCAGAAAGAAGGGTAAAAAAAAAAAGGCCGAATTAAAAGGTAAAGAAAAAAAGGAAGGATAGCTTGGCGCGTAAGAATTCCGGCGCAAGCATTACGTGGTTTACGTTGCGTAAAAGCTGTAAAAGAGAATTTCAGATTGGAGTACGTTCACGCGAAGGTAAGTAGAAAGAGCGAGCGGTTTATTTTAAATAAGACTATATAGTAAGTTCACTTTTTCTTCCTCCTTCACTCGATAAATCTGTCTTCTTTCGTCTTCATTTTCTTCTTATATTATTCTCTCTTCCTTAACCGCATCGAATCGACGAGGTCAAATTTCTTTTTCCCGTTAATTTTTCATCCCTTTCGAACTAAGCGTTCGCGGATAATTTGGACTTGGCTTTAAAAGCTCCCTTCGACTCGTCGATTAAGAAAAAGAATTCGTAGAAAGTATATTTCTGATCGTTTCTGCGGCGGTAACATTACGTTATAGGCGAATTTTTCGACATTCCGCGTCTAATAGCACTTCCGCCCAAAATGTTGATTCCTTGTGAAAAGAAGAAAAATCGTTTTCCAATGTTAATTCGCTTATTTCTACTCTCATTAAAATCATCCAAGATTCAGCCCTACATAGTCAGTATATTTGCGATAAAGTCTTACCGATATTCTAGAGCTAATTCGATGGAGACGTTGTCATTGAAGTGGAATGGCATCGGCCAAAGACGGAGGTGATAGCGAAAATGCCTTGCGGTAATTTAGAACCTGATATTGCTCAAGTTTCGGCTACTCCAACAAGATACTACTCACCGACAAACAAAAACTATACTACCCGTTGTACAAAACCGCCACCCAAAAACCTGTGAGACTTTTCACCCGGAAAAACCTTCAGAAACCCCAATTATCAAACCCGTGCGGAATTAGAAACCCAAAGATACCCACAGAAAGCCGCTGACACATCATGGGGGATTCATGACTGGGATTTCCTGGGTAAGAAGTTTCATGGTAAAAAAAAAAAAAAAAAAAAAAAAAAAAAAAAGAAAAAAAAAAAAAAAAATAAAAAAAAAAAAAAACATTTTCCCACTGAAACCCGTTTTGAGTAGTGGTTTTGCATAACTTGCTGCTGCTTATTTGCCCAATAAAAGCTTTGACATTCAACTATGGGGCACTACAGCAGCAGTCAACTATGTAATAAAATCCTACAAAAAATCACCAGGGCACTGTGGTTTGTTAACAACATTCCACTGCATCATGATCTATCTATGGAAACTGTGGATAAGGTGGCATGTTGACTGAGTAGGCGTTATGAGCCTCGGCTCCACAACCATCCAAGCATTGAAGCACTAAATCACCTGAAAGCACCACAAGCCAGCCGCCGCCTTTGTCAGCAGCTGTTTGTATGGTATCACTCATAGTAAATTTTAGTTTTTGAATTAACGTGTACTCATTAAGTTATTCTTAAGATTATCGCTTCTATTACAGTACGATTCATCTTACAGATATTTTAAGAGGTGATAAGTTAATATAAGTTATAAAAACTCGAAACTAAGTAGGCCTACAATCCACTTTTAATTATAAGTAAAGCTTACAATAGTTCTTTTGGGAGCTATTCCATCATCAATTATATCTCAACTAAGGAATAAGACCTAAATTACGACTATATTACTTAAAAACTTAAATCTACGTTCCTTATTGGGTAAGTTAAATTTAACCTAAATTTAGAGCGCTTATAGGTTAACATAAATCTAGAATTTTTATTGGTTGGTGGGCATTCAGCGTTGTGATTGCCTTAATTCCTTAGGGTTGGCCATACTCGATTATGATTGGTTAATCTCTCTTTATACTCTTGTGCTGAGCTCCTGTTTGCTGTTCTGGTTAGTCTATTTGCGCTCTAGAGTTGTGTTCCTATTTGCCATTCTGGTTATAAAATTATGCCATGAAATTGGTGCCCGTAGTAGCTGTTGAAGCGTAGTGGTTTGAGTAGTGGTTTTTTTTTTTGGTATTTCTCCAAACATATTAGTGATGTCTAAGGATATCAGCTTTTCATTGCTCTTGATTTTCTGTTTGTTTAAGCCTTCTATCGGTTCCAGATTGTTCCTGATATTGTGCCTAGTTTCTAACTGAAAGTTTTCCTTCAAGAATTTGGCAGCAATCTTTGATACCTTGTAGCATGATGACTGCATGCAATTTAACAATGGTCTCATGGGTCTGGCTTCCTTTTATACAAGATCACCTGTGGACAATGCGACAGTGCCCACATTGGGGAACCTACCATATGTGACTGAGAATAGACTCTAAAATGTTCGCTGTTTAAACACTGTATCAAGTAAAAATGAGACTCTTCCATAGCAACTCACTACTACTGATAAGCAACTATACCAGAGTGACTCATTTACTACTGATTTTCCAGTTTGGACCCAAAGTGAGACCCTTACTACTGTTCCAAATGTATGAAAATGGAATGTGGTTTAAATATGCTACGTAATTCAAAGAATTCCAAACCACATCACTTTTAGGCCCTCCAATGCAGTTAAGATTGAATTAGCAACGAGCTACTTTTTTCTACCTATTTTAGAACCTTCTCTCCAAGTTACACTGGAAAAAATAGAAAATTAAATTTTTGGTTGATAGGGACGTTTCTCCATTTGTGGTCACATATGTGGGAAAGCACATTTTCCAAAGTTATCAAGGCCTTCAAAACACTATAGACGTAAATGTAGGAATAATCAACAATGCAGCAATGGTGAAAAGGATTAGCAATGACCAAACGGAGAAGAGGGAGAAGGCGGAAGATCACCTGTGGACAATGCGACAGTGTCTACATTGAGGAAACTGGAAGAAAGTTCTGCATCCGGATGAAAGAACACGCAAAGTCCAAAGCAAAACAGGATGAAAAATCACTGTTTAGAAAAACGCTGCAATGATGAGGGACATTCTAGCAAATCAGCAGAATCAAAATTCCAAACACTCTACACAGAGACTTCCACCAGGGGGAGGAAATTGAAGGAGCAAATGGAAATTGTGCGGGCGTAAGAGGAAGAAAACAAAAGACCTCATAAAACTCATAAACAACGTAACCAAATTTGGAAGCGAGAAACTATTTGGATTGATTATAGACGGAAACTAGCGGAACACCCTCTGCCAATAGGAGACACAGATATCATGGCAGAATAGCCAATAGGGACACAGCTGAAGAGCGCAAAGAGATGAACCAGAACAACCAATAGGATGCCAGCACAAGAGTGAAGAGAGATTAACCAATCACGATCAAATAAGGCTAACCACGGTGGGATGAGATAAGCCAATCAAAACGCAGAACGCCCACCAACCAATCAGAACTCTAGATTTAGGTTAACCAATCAGAGCTCTAGATTTAAGTTAAATTTAACTCACCCAATAAGGAAGGTTGATTTAAGTTAAATTTAAGTATAAATAGTTGTAATTTAAGCCTTATTCCTCAGTTGAGATACAACTGATGATGGAATAGCTCCCAAAAGTATACTTATAATTAAAAGTGGATTGTACTTAGTTTCCAGTTTTTATAACTTATCACCTCTACGTTGAAATGACCTGCAGGTAAATGCCCTCCAGAAATCTCTGCGTGTGAAGAGAAAGTATATCTATATGTCCCTAACAACATTAACAACGTGCAATTTTCTTTCCCCCATTGATTTTTCATTTATTTCAAAGTAAGCGTTTGCGGATAGTTTGGACTTGGTTTTAAAAGCTCTCTTCGACTCGAAAGAAAATGCAGAAAAAATATTTTGGATCGTCTCTGCAGTGGCAGCATTGCTTTGTATAGGCAATTTCATCGACATCCTACGCCTAATAGCATTCTCGTTCAGAATGTTGATTCCTCGTGAAAAGAAGAAAAATCGTTTCCCGATGTTAATTCGCTTATTCCTTCTCTCATTTAATCATCGAAGATTTAGCTCGATACGTATTCTGTATATTCACGATAAAGCCTTACTTATATTGTGGAGCGAATTTGACGGAGACGTTCGGCCAGAGACGAAGGTGAAAAGATAAGCAGGAAAAATCACTGGAAAGAGAGGGACCGAATAAAGCCTTAAGATAAATAGTGCCCCCTCAACCCCTGTGCTCCACGATCTTATAAGCGCTGTGCTGGACGGCAACGATAGCGACGATGGTTCGATTTTCCTCGCGATGCGTTGGGTAAGGGAAGCGAGTATCGGGGATATCGAATTCTCCGCGAATACACATTAATGATTGTGAGCGCAAACGACGCACCAACCTTCTTCTATTCATATTTCGAGGCGATTTACTCGCAATATCGTAAAACTTCCTGCGCTCTCGACATTGTAAACAAAATTAGCCATCAAATCTACGGATGCGACATTTTTTTAAGCGACTGCACAACACGATTTACTCTTTCGATTACCATAAATACGATGTACAGACAACGCGACAGTCCTCTCTCGTCTGCACCCTTTCGCTGATGCCTAATACACCTTCGTGCACCTTCCCCTGCAACAGGGCAACAATGAAAATGCTAAATTCTATACGAGGACGTTGATTCGATTTACGACCCTTACACGACGCGAAAAGATTGACTGCGTATCTTCCTTCTCTTGAGTCACCGTTGAAAAATTTCATTTCTTCTTTCGAGGGAAAAATTGCCAATAAAAGTAACGACGTCGCGGGCGACGCACCCTCTCACGCATTCGGTGGCTCACACGCCGGCAAATTTGTATGCCCCGAGAGATGGGGCGAGCGAGAGACGTTGCCATCAGACCGGGCAGAGCGGACTATTGTCCGCAGCTGTTGTTCTGCGAAAGCTGGTACTCTGTTCTATCTCTCTAATGAAGCTGCTTCCGCACTCTCCTCGGGATTCGATATAAGTTTTCTTCGCGTATATTTCATCCGGCCGTGGCCCATCGCGCCTAATTTTTTTTCCACCGCTCAAAAACCCATATATGTTGTACACGTACAGTTTCATCACTCAAATCGTTTTTTGCCTTGTAACGTGTGTGTGCGTACATCTTGACGTCGGAAAGATGGATATTAGAATACACAGAAAATGTAATATTATTATTGTTATTATTATACCGAAGGCGGCGAAAACTCGAGTTACGTATTCCAAAATGTTTTTTTTCTCTTTCTCGGCATTCGGAATGTATTTTGGCTTTGGAATCCTAGAATGATAATACCTCTGGAAACCAGGAAACAGCTGGACTGTTCCAGAGTACAGTAAATTTACATGATGTTCGGTCAGCTTCGGCTGCTTTTTCAAACGAAAATGTTGTCGTTTCGGAACTTACAAACGTGTTATCTGAAAATCGGCTTTGATTTTTGGGCGAAAAATGTCTTCCTAGCGTGAGCTATGTGTAACGATCAAAATTATCGATACTAGAAATTAATTTGTCCATAATTTACACGTACACCCTACACCCTCGGTGACCTGCTGTAACTCACACTAGGGCGTATGTCCCCAAATTTTTGATTTCATGGTCAAGTGAACAGAACAGATAGGTGAACAAATTTGCACCTAACCTAACCAGTCTATGTTATTTAAGCCGGTCAGTTGAAGCGCGTTCGGATTGGCCAATATAGAATTCTCCACAGGGACAAGAGATTGTATAAGTTCCACACCGATCCAGGAGAAGTACAAGAGACGTTCGAGAGGGGGTTATTGTCGCGGATTAAGGCATAATTGTAATAGATTGTTATGCCTTCAAAGGCCACTGACTACTATACGTCATACATGTACTTTATGTGAAGCTATTATTGTGACCAACAAACTCGCAGATACTGTTCGTCTACTATTACATATTATACTAGTGAAATGTACTAATAAATTACCTGTTAACTGCCTCAAATACATTTATTATTTGAACCTTGTTGATATAGACAATCAAGTAGGAACTGCGACCACCAACGGAGATACGCTTGTGAGTACATATGATTAGTCACTACAATTATTAGAGAACAAAGTATATAAAACAACCCTGTAGTTCTGTTGGCGGTGAACGTGATTTTTTGAAAATATAGAGATTGAAGAAAGGATGTATATTTGCAAGTTTTCTCGACTACGAAAAGACATATAACGACATGGTTCGAATTCTGAATGAACGAGGTGCAGACGATTTTGACTCAAAGATAATTGGAAACCTGCATTGTAACCAAACGACAACGGTATTAATGGAAGGACAGGGAACTGATAGTGTTAATAAATGCAGAGGAGTAAAACAAAAGTTTGTACTACCTCCAACGCTCTTTAAGATACTGAGAGTGGCATTAAAGTGAATGGAAGAAATATGAGCAATATCCGTTACGCTGACGATACTGTCCTACTTGCAGATTCCACGGAAGACTTGGAAGATCTGGTTGATGGAGTAAACATGGAAGGGTGGAAACATGTAGTGAATATTAATGCGAAGAATACAAAATTCAGGATGATTAGCAAAGAGAAACATCCAAAAGCTCTGCTAATCATAAATGACGAGCAAGTGGAGCGAGTGCGAGAATTTAAATATCTTGGGATGTACATAACAGAGCGGCTAAAACCGATGATTGAAGTGAAAAAGCATATTGTAGATGCCAAAACAGCATTTATTAACAAAATGAAGTTTTTTTTCATAATCAGTAGTGGGTAAATTGGAACTCTGGTGCAATACTTTGAATTTTTGCCGCCAAGAGTGTTCCATTTTAGTTGCAAATATTTCCACAAGATGACGCTCGTGTCGTATTTTAGTTCCAACTATTTCCACATGATGGTGCTAGTATCGCACCTTTAGTTTCAACTCCTAACACCAGAAGCGCTGGTGTAAAATTTTTTCCCACAATTTACCGCTAGATGTAACATTTTAATTCCGCAATTTATCACCGGGAGTGCTGATACCAACTTTTAAATATTCATTTCATTGATTGTAGCATTTTTAATTCTGCATCATTTTACTGTCAGATGCCATGCTGTAAAAGTGAGATAAGGCTGAGTTAATTTGAGGTAAGAGTGAGGTAAAGTGAGATACAGGATGGGACAGAATAGTGAAATACAAGTGAGGTATGGGACGAAACGGGATGGAATGGGACAGGGTGTCTGACACCACTCTGACAACAATACATAACGTCTACCATCAGTCTGACAACAAATGATGATGTCTGACACCACTCTGACAACAAATTATGGCATCTGACACTAGTCTGATAACAAATGATGGCGTCTTAACCTCGTCCCATCCCGTCGCATACCTCACTTGTACCTCACTATTTTCTCCCTTCTTGTCCCATCCCATACCTCACTCGTACTTCACTATTCTGTCCTGTCCTGTCCCATCCCGTACCT
>ENA-UOVY01000800-UOVY01000800.1-plant-metagenome-genome-assembly--contig:-NODE-800-length-10103-cov-587.094944_pt1 | contig 10103 bp, 9 predicted proteins | sample MGYA00249840_ERZ761561 | MGnify/ENA primary metagenome ERZ761561 (study PRJEB28882, sample SAMN05720143) | plant metagenome | isolation source: Guanajuato, Mexico | place: Mexico:Guanajuato, Mexico... | reverse complement strand
GGTGCTGACCTACAGACGCAGATGCAAGTGATGAGAAACTCTAGTTCTGAAGTAGTAGAGGAGAGCTTGCAATTGGAGCATGGAATAATCAGCCGCTGTTTGAGACAATGTTGCACCTCGCAACATTGTCCCTGAGAGGGCTTCAACGTCTTTAAGTTCAGCCAACGAGCTTTGGCCTCGTGAGCGCGCGCTGCCCGCCAATCTGATTGGATCTGGTGGTTACGATTTTCAAGTTTGCTGGTCGCCAAACAGTGCAGCTCACCTGCGTTGGCTTTTTATTGCCCACTTAAAGCTGGACGCCCTTTAGCATTAACCGCGACCAGCAAAAACCAGCCACCCAATTCGAGCTCAAACGGTGCCAAGCCGAGCTCACTTCGTTCAACACGGAACAAAACGCAAGCCAGAATTGCGAAATATTGGCTTGCTTGCTAGCTGGCTGGCTAAGTCGTTGCGGGCGCTCCTTTAGTAGCCGAGAAAAGCGTTTGAACTAATTGATTTGCAATCTGTTCAGCTAACTGAATGTTTAGATGGCCACTCCAATTTACAGCGAGCATGTTTGCCTGTTTGAGGGCCATTCATTCAGACGAGAGGCTCGCTTTGAACAAACTAGCTTCCTAAATAAAACTTCATCGACGTCAGCCGTTTGCAAGATTTACGGTGCAACATCCCATCTATTATGTCTACTCAGTAGCGCAATGTACTAGGCTCCTTTTACTTCAGTTGCCCGACGAAAGTCTATATTGAATACGAGAAAAGGATAGGATTTCGTCGCACAAGTCAGCTCGAGAGGCCAAAATCGGATGTAATCGAGAGAGATCGAAGCATTGAGAGCTTTGGAGATCATGGAGCCGCCTGTTGCGCAATTTTACAAGGAGGAGCTCAGATCGCAGCCCGCGAGATGGCGTCTCGAGGCCGTAAACAAGAGCCCCTTGGAACTGGGCGCTGCTTAACTTCCCTTCGAGATTGCGCGAGCTTTAAGACGAAAAAAGTTGCCGATTCTTTCCTATCTTTGCGCCTCCAATCACCGCCAGATCTCATTAGGGATTTGGAAATCCTTACCTGAGCATGCAAGAGCTGGATTTACAAATCTTGAATCTGAGGCACAGAGTTTCTCGAGTGTTAACATTTGAGATCGTCATCGGCGCCGTCATAATCATCGTCAAGCAACCAACTAGGCTGGGCTCCATCCATTGCTGCTAGCTGATAACACTCGAAAGTATTGACAAACAAACCTGCCTGCCACTGTTTCAAAGACAGAATCGAGCGTCGAGGAGGAGAGAGAATACGATTTCAAGGTTAAGAGGGTTCAAGTCAGCCAGCTGAGGCTTAAGTTAGCAAAGTTTCAGCTTGGCCAAGAGGCTTGGCTTTCGTTTAGTCGAGGGATGAAACGAGTCTGCAATTGAGCGCGTTCACTTCGTTTCGAGGCGCGATTCAGAAAAAGGGGGCGGATGTGGCAGCTCTCGTCAGGTTAGCGATGAGCATGTTGTCTAGACCCCGATCGAAATAGTTGAATGAGTGACGGGCAAACATGAGAGCGGGCTGGCAAAGTTGGAACAGAGCAACAGCAACCTACTATTGCTGCATCGGCTCGTTTACGATTGGGCCAACAAACGCTTGTAACGTCAACTCTCGCTTGTTTATTGAACCATCCCAGGCGAACAGATTCGCTTGGCCTTAAAATCGGATTGATGAGTTTGTGCGCTTCGTCTGAGCGCAAATTGAGAGCAGTTTTGATTTGAAATCCAGATTTAGTATTGAGAGTTCTCGGCTAAACCTGAGCAACCATTAGGGCAAACAATTGGTGCCCGCTTAGCCCTGGCGCCAGGCGACCTCTAATTATGCGCATGCAAAATCACGCCCGAACCCTGAGAGCGTGCAGGCAAGACTAGCCGCCGGCGAGCGGATCCGAGCGGCCAGCTAATGCCCCACTCACTTAGGTTTAAGACTCTAGAAGTGGACGGCCAGTCGGCGCAGCGGCTTGATGTGGCGTTGAAAATCGTGATGCCTTGAGCTCTTCCGTTCAGGTGGAAACTTTGTCGGCGCCAACCAAGCTTAGCTGGAGCAGCAAAAAGTGGGTCTAGTATCGCGAGTCTTGCGCAGAGGGGCTCGTCTGGCGGAGGAGCCGCTTGCGCGAGAGGGCCGCGGGTTGGCTTTGGCGGAGGAAGTAGGAGGAGGAGGAGGAGGAGGATGAGTGAAAGGCGAGCTCGATTGAAGGCTAGCAGGCGGGTCCAAGCTGATCCACGGGCGAGCTAGTAATTGAGCGCCGGAGAGAATGTTGCATCAACATGTTTGCCGCCCTTTTATTGTCTGCCAGAGCCAGTTGGTTTGCAAACAAACCTGCAAGCGAGCCGAGAGGACTAATTAGCGGCGCCGACACAGAGAAGCACGGCATTTGCGAACAGTGAAAGGGTCCTAATTGAATGAATCGGGCAGTTTTCAAAACCAGATGCAGGTTGGCCGAAGCCAGAGCTCTCTAGCTCTCTTCCTTCCTCCCTCCAGCGAGCGGCCCTAATCTCGGCCGTGCATCTCTGCTGCGAGTCTCGCGGCGCCGGCAAGACAATTTTTTAGCAAGTGGCAGTAAAACGAGAGAGAAAGAGAGAGAGCCGCCGACCAATCCCAGCTCTGTTGGCTGCCAACTGAATGTTTGCTCTTCCTTTCGCTCGCCATTAAGCGCACAATGCGGCAGGCGGCCCAGGGCCAGGGGGCAGCCTTGTAGTGCTAACCTGGATGTTGCATAATGTAAATCTCTCACTCCTCCTCCAGCTCACTACCGGCACCCGTTTGCCCTTTGCCTTCGAATTTAAGACTCAAATTTGAGCTGCAACTTTGGTCAGGCGAGCACTTTCGCTTGCAGCCAATGTTGTCGGCCAATTGTTGCGCCGTGCGAGAGTTCAAAAGCAATCAGAGGGGAGAGGCGAGAGATTTTTAGCTTAGATTAAGCCGCTGAAGGTCAGTGGAGGATGCCGACTGGCCATCGTGCGTCTTATCTCTCGGCCGTGCAAGCGCAATGTTGACACCCGAGATGGTGCAAGCAATCCGCTTCCGCCGCCACCGCCGCCGCCGCCACTGCCCGTTATCAGGCCCAGACTGCTCGCTCGGGGGCCCGATCAAGCGAGCAAATCCCTAGGGCTCAACTCTAGCTGGCAATATTTGTCATTCCAATGGCGCTAATGCACTTTAATGCAATCTGCGAGCTCAGTTGAAAGAGGAGGCCAGCATGTAGCTGGCGCTGCGAGTTGAAAATGAAACAAAGTCGTCTCCTTCCCGCTCGCTCTCCTTCTCAACACTTTGAACAAGCTAGCCGGCTCGAAGGCTCACAGGGCTCCATCATCATGATCGCGCTTCACTCTCTGCCCCACCGTTCGCCCTTTAATTGTGGCGCCAGTGCCGCTCTACTCGTCTCGCTGGCCAATCTGATCTTTGGCCCTTTAAAAGTTGCTGGCCAGAGAACAGGAGCAATCTGGCCAGAGGAAACGTTTCGCCCGCCGCTGGCTTTTTGAGCGCAAGTTTGGCTAGCTGAGTCAAGTCTTCCTTGTAGCTGGCGGCACGAAAGCGATCCAAAGACTTCCTTGCGCTCGCTAATTAGATCCATCATATCATACACTACTACTCTTGAGTATCTCATCCTCTTTTAATTAACCAGTAAGCTGGCTGGGCGCAAGTTTTGCTGGCTGATTGATTGGATTTGCGGGCATGCAGCTCGAGGGTTGAAGTGGTGTCTGGGAGGTTGGGTTGATTCGGTGGGGCTTCGTGGCGAGGCGAAAGTTGGCGCAAACAAGCGAGAAGGGAATGCGGACTATGGAAAAGGTTAAAGGTGTTGGCTGGCCACCATGCTGGCCAGCGAGGGAGAGAGCAAGCTGGTGGCTCTAGTTTCGTACGCCAGCGGCGGCCAGCTAGATAGAGTTGGCGCCGGCTAATTGGCCTTAAGTGAGCCTACGCCTGCCAACGATGTTTGTGGGCGCAGGCACAACAATGCAATGGAAGCAGAAAGCGGCTTTGCTCTCCAGGTGACTTATTTCAGACAATGGACGGCTCGGAGGGAGCATTAGCGCGCGAAAGGAATGGCGACCAGTGGGGGCCGCCATCCATGAGGGAGAGCTGAACGATCAGTCAAGGCAGCGGAGAGGGAGGACGATGATCCATCAGCCAACAACAAATAATCTACCGCTTAGTTAGTTTGCTTTGGCCGCTAATAAGCTTTGCGTGAGCCTTGGAAGGTGCGGCGAGGTTTCACTTGAATTGTGTCCGATTCCAGTTCGGGTGCCACTTTTCCCATTTCCAAAGAAAGCCACCGGAAGAGAGTGAAAGAGAGAGAGAGAGAGAGAGTTTTTCACTCTTTCCCTAATTGGGAAGCCAGCTGCTGGCCTGTTGGCCAGTGTTTGTTCAGTTTCACCTTGCGTATCGGGCCGATTTGTGGCTTTGAAGCAGTATCGTTCCTTGGCTCCCTCTCCGTCTGCTTGGGGCTTTGCACTCTGCGCTGAGGGTTGGCCCGAGTTAGTCGAGGAGGGATAAACACTCGCGCATTTGGACCCGAGCGAAGAGAGAGAGAGAAACAAGCCAGCAACAGGCGGCCGCCGCCTGAGTGTGTCATTTAATTTGCTGGCCGAGCACCCCCAGTGCACCTGCGCCAACTGGGCTGGTTAACGCTGCCTGATCGAGCTTGCTGAGCCTTACTATTGGGTTAGCGAGCAAGCCAGTCAGTCAGCCAGCCTCTTGGAGGATGATTCCTTTGAAACTATCAAATGGGTTTTAGGCCCAGTGGGGGCTGCTTTGTGCTCCGCCATGGGCTTGGGCCGAGCGCTCACCTGTTCATGGTTTCGCCTAAACGCGCTCGGCCGTTCGCAAAACTCCGCTCCAAACGCAACACGAGCTAGCCTAACAAACCCATAGACCACCAACATTAGTGGCCGATGATAATAATGCGCAAATTTTATGCTCTATCGACTGCTCACAAGCTAATATCAGGGGCAAAGGACGAGCTTCAGCGCGAGCGCGCGCGCGCGAGCTAACTAGTAGAGGTATTAGATGGATAGTTGGCGGTTGAATTTAGGGTAGAGCTTTGTTTTTAGCCAAGAGGCTTGAGACTAGTTGAACAATTAAACATACACTTGCCTTCTCCTTCCTTGCCATTCATTAGGTTCCAAGCAGACGGGATTCTCTTTGCGCCAAACAGAGAGCTTTGGTTAGACAGTGGAGAGGGGTTTTGTTGTTTGGGAGCTGTTAAGTGATACAATTAGCTGGCTCTTTTAACGCCGGATATAAGCAACCGATCGTAGGCCAACAAATCGGGCAAGAAAGCGTTTGCATGCAATTAAGGGCCAAGAAAGAGAGAGAGAGCGGGAGAGTTGGTCGGGTGCGGTGGCTGTGGCTGTGGCTGTGGCTGTGGTGGCCATGGCTGCTGGAAGCGCCGCTAATCAGCATGAGCTGGGGGCCAGAGGAGGGGGGAGAGGAAGCGAGCATGTTTCAACTAGCCAACTAGCTGCTCATTATGCAGATATGGCTCATGATGGTGCCGCCAAGGGTTCAATATTCTCGAGAGCAAGGCAGAGAGAGAGATAGACGGATTTGATTTTTAGCTGGCTCCTTGCTGGTTGCTCGATACACAATGCCAAGGGATCAGTCTGTTGTCGTTCCATCCATGATATACATCGATGGGTTAGAGTGCGAGCAGGAAATGCCAAAGATGGAGTTGGAGCCAACAATTGAGCCGAGATTTGGCGTTCAATCTCGCCTATTTCTCGCTCGCTCAGCACCCCTCAGTGTCCAGTGCCGAAATTTTAACAGCAAAACTTGCTCCCGCTAGCTCCAATCTTTCATCTAAAGCTTTCATCTCAGCCCATTACGTCAACGTTAGCAACTAGTCCCGAGAGCCTTCCAACTTGAAGCCGGGGGTGCCTTTTAAAAACTAAACCTCCATTGGTTTGTAGTAGGAACAGTTGCGGTTGCAGCAACACCAACAACAGGCTGACGTTTTGCTCTAATCTAATTCTTCCACTTCCATAATCACTCTCTTATACATATTCATCGGTTTGCTCGCAAACTCGCCGGCGCTAGGGAAACAATCATGTTTCGTTTTAGCACGGCCATCATTATCCGGCTTCCTTGGTGCCCATTTGGCAAATTTCAATCGCCGTTTGCGTGCTCTGGCCCCTCAGCCGACTGACTGACTGGCTGGCTGGCTGGCTAGCTCGCAAATTGGCTGGCCGATTTTATTAGCCCTCTCGGCTCCATTGGTTTGAAGAGTGAAGCTCGGCTCCCTTTGTTGCCCATCTCGCGCTTTCGCTCCTTTCGATCGGAACGAAAGCCTGGACTGGCTAACTGGCCGGCTAACAAAGTTGCCGGCCACAATGGTTGCCCGGCAACGAGAGACTATCGGATCCATTCATGTCGCTGCCCAATGTGGATCGGAGCCGGATTTGTTGGCCGCCTCCACCTGTGGATTCAATTGAGAGCCTTTGCGAGCTGCTAACAAGTTGCCAGAGCAACAGGAGTGAAAGATGAGATATCACCAGCATGGCGAAAATTGATACACCTTCCGCCTTGGGCACAGGCGATGCTAAGCGGCGGCGGCGGCGGCGGCGGTGGAGCCCGCGAGCTCGAGCGGCGAGGCGGAGATCGGGGGCAGATAGGCGGACAGGGGGTGGGGGCGAGGGAGAGTTGGAGAGTGAGAGTGTGCGTAATGATTTGTGCTTCAATCCGAGCGACGAGCGCGGCAGGTAAGTGTCGGCTTGATTATTAGGACACGCACATCATTTGTATCGAGCTTTGTGCGATTTTTGCCGGCCAGCGAGGGCGCATGCAAATGGCAACAGCGCTCTCGGGCCAGGGGCCACTGCAGGCGGCACCTGAGCCCCAGCAGCGAGCCAGCTTGGAGGCGCGAAATCGCCCGCTTTCACCATCGACCCTCCGCTGCTACTTCCTCTGTTGCCGCCGCCGCTGCCGCCTCCGCCGCTCCTGCTTAGGGCTTTAGTCGGCGGCAAGCGCTCTAACAACATTACGACTCGGCATCTGCAACCACTGCAACTACAACCACAACCGCAATCATCCAGCTGCTAACATTAGTTGCTCGCGTAAACGCGCGCAACAGTTGCCTTAATGCTAAATTTCCAGGTGCTCTCCTCCAAATGGTTCCAATCCGAATGCCTTCAGCCAGTCAACCTAACTAGACTCCCACTCGTTTCGAAGTAACAGCCACCAATGACAAGACAACTGAATCTATCCTGATCCTTGTTGGACTCTCATGTTGGCTCTGTTTTGAGGAAAGATAGTTCGCGCTTGGGCAGGCGATTACAGGTTGAGCCCTTGCAAGCTCCCCCCATCCATGCTAACTAGACGGCAGCTCGTTTGGAGGCGACAGCATCCGTTTTGCTGCCTCCACCTCTGGAACAAACTCGCGCACTTGCAAGTCGCCAATTGGCACCAGTTGCTTTGCTTGCCACTTGCAAACTTACAAGCTGCTCGCCAGATGGAGTCGAGGATGCTGCCTTTGATTTGGCCAACAGCCTCCAATCGATTGCTGGGCCAGCTTGCTACTGGTTTGCTCGCTGCCCCATTGGCGGCCAACAAACTGGCGACACACTTTTCAATGCCGCCACTCCTCCTATTGGCGAGGGCGGCCGCGCACCTTCGCCAAGAGGAGAGTTCCGTGAGGTTAATTCTAATTAGCTGCATTGATTATTGTGTGATGACAGGGAGAGGAGAAATAGGGAGCAGGGAGAGACCATTGCAGCTGCTGCTGCTGCTGCAGCTGTGGCTTGCGGATTTGGGTCGCCTTGCTCGAGTTCCGACTTGGTGGCGGAGGTTATTTATTATCACGGGCGAGTTGAGCCACCGTTCGAGCGCCGGTGGTGGTTCGAATTTGGTTATTAAAGCTTGTTGTTTGTTCAAAGTTGTCCGAGTTGAGACCAACTTTTGCGAGAGCGAGAGAAATGTTGGCAGCCGAGCTCGGTGCTCTAAATCTCGTTTCCACTCCATCCATTTACATTGGACCATTTAGTTTCGACAAGTGGCCACCATTTGAACTGTTCCGGCAAACTCAAGGAAGAGCGGCCAGCATGTGTCCCCCTTGGCCAAGTTCACGTTTCCGCCAGCCAGCTCCTGTTTCCAAAGACTAACGATGGCGGCCACCAGCACGACCCATCTCCCACGCACCCAACCGGCTCCCCCGCTTGACCCGCCGCTGCTCGAAGGGCGAAGCTCTGGCAAATGCGGCGGCGGCGGCGGCAGCGGCAGCAACTCGCCTCTCTTGCATCATCATAATTCATCCTCCCTCGTTAGAGGTGGGAGAAAATTATTCAATGTATCTAGGGGGCCATTATTGCGAGGGCGCCCGAGAGTTGAGCCGGCGGCGGGCGCAAACAAGCCGGCGAGACCTGCCGCCAGATCCACTGGCCGGCTGCCAACTGTGCCTCTGTCGCGCTCGAGGTGGTCGACTCTCCCGTGCTCAATGCTCGCTCGCTCGCTCGCTCGCCGTGCGACGTTCGAACGGATGAGCCAATAGCGCGATGGCGCAAACAAAAACAACAACAACAGCAGCCACTCGTCCGAATCCCATCGCCAACTCGGCCGAAAGTGTGTGTGTGTGTGTGTGTTTGATTAGTTGCGCAAACAAGCATGAGCCAATCAATCGGCCAAGACACTCGGCTCCCTTTTGGGGCAAAAGTTTTAGTTTAAGCTAACTGGAAAGTAAGCTAAACAAACAGGCAAAGCCGGCGAGCTAACGCGTTAGCGAGACTTGACCGGCTACCTTGGGCAAACAGCGCAACAAGCTGCCCTCCTGAACGAGGCGCCAAGGGTTGGCGAGGCTGAGAGGCTAGCGGGCTAACCGGCTTGATGCAGATGGACCACACACACAGCTTGCAAGATTGTATTGTGTTGGCGCGCTACAGGCAAACTCAGCACGCACTCGCCTCCCTCCATCTCTCTCTCTCTCTCTCTCTAGCTGCCGCTCACAGCGAGCGGGCGCCAAATGGAGCCTTGGCGCCCGAGCTCAGTTTGAAGCCCGCCTCTGGGAAGTGCAACTCCGGCAGCACTTGTTGCAGCGCCGCTGGAGCTGCCCATTGATGGCTGCGTTTCCGGCGCCGAGCTTGCGAAGGAAGCGGCTCGTTTCGGCTTTGCGCTCTCGCTTGCGGCTGGCCGCCGAGTGGATCGGCAGAGCGGGCGCCTTCCTTGGGCGCCAGCAGGCATCACGAAGTTCTGGCCACCGCTTGGCGCCAACAATGGACAGCGCGAGCCACGTTTGCAGCCCACTCGGCGGGCGCGCAAAGCCAGGTGGCGCTCGAGTTGCTCGGGCTGCGCCACCTGCGCCTGTGTTGCATGCCGAGCAGCTTTGTTTCAACTTTAGCGCCGTTTCCGAGCCGAACACTCGCCGCCTCGGCAAGGGCTGAGTGCGCCGCCACTGGCGCCCTCCTCGGCCGACTCCTCCCCCAATCAAATCAAATGGGCGAGCCAGACGGCGTTCGTGGTTGGAGCCGCGGCCGCTGCCTCTAATCTAATGTCAGTGCGGTGCGTGCGCCTCGTCAGCTGCGATGGGCGTTCGGCACAAAGTTTCTCTCCCTGAGCTGGCGGCTGCTTGCGCAGAGTGGAGCTTTCTTAGCCGGGCTTCTGCGTGCGAGCGCTCCAGGGCGGCCCGGCCGGCCGAGTGGCTGCACAGGCGAGTGCGTTGCTCCGGAGCTGCGGACTTGCAGCCAGACAGACGGAGGACGATCGGAGCGAAGGGCCAAGCTGGCACCAGGCTGGCGGGCGGAGAGCCCGAGCAGCGGCGGCCCACTGGCTGCAGCTCTGTGCCGGCCTCTCCCGCGCATCCTCTCGGGCGCTCGTGCCATCGGCAGCATCACCTTCTGTTGGTTTCGCCTTTGGTGAGCCACCGAGGCTTTGGCGCAGCGGCGCCCCCTCTGGATTGCGGAGGGGGAGGGGGCGGGAAAGGGCGGGCGCCTGGCCGGCCTGGGAGCGCCGCCTTGGCCAAGGGGGAAGGGAAGGCAGGGAGGGAGAGCGAGCGGCGGCAGTCGCGTTTGTGCAGGCGAGCGGCGCAGCATTAGCGACGACGAGGAGCGCGCACGCAGAGCAACAACAACAAGCGTTCGCGCCGAATCACAACAACAAGT
>ENA-UOVY01000799-UOVY01000799.1-plant-metagenome-genome-assembly--contig:-NODE-799-length-10139-cov-603.105415_pt1 | contig 10139 bp, 5 predicted proteins | sample MGYA00249840_ERZ761561 | MGnify/ENA primary metagenome ERZ761561 (study PRJEB28882, sample SAMN05720143) | plant metagenome | isolation source: Guanajuato, Mexico | place: Mexico:Guanajuato, Mexico... | reverse complement strand
TCACTGCCAAGTTTCTGCTCTCTCTCTCTCTCTCTCTCTCTCTCTCTCTCTCTCTTTCTCTTTGTTATGCGTCCCGTGGCAAAGATCGATCCTTCGTCAACTTGGCTTGTCTGTCACGTTAAAGAGCAAGAACAAAATCTAAATGTGACGCTTGAAGACGGTGAGCGGGTTTAGGGACGAAGGTCTCACTTTGTTCCTCGTAAGACAGATGCTGTCCGAGCTAATCCATGACGACTGTGCAATACTCGCAGATGTGGATAATTGGAATTCTTAGGCGCGCGCGAAAACTACCTCATTTTAGGTGAGGGAGAGAGGCACTGACGGCTCATCGGTCTTTCCCGTTACAAGCGTTTGGTGTTAAAAATAAATCCAATTTACTTTGCTACCGAGCACTTTGTCCGCCAAGCTGCCTCTAATCGCATGTTAGCGCTTGCTAGGCGGAGCAGCGCACCCTCGGCCAGCATTTCTAATGGAAGGTCAACTGGCAGCATCGGAGGCGACAGCAACGGCGGCGGATGTGGCGCTGAAGGCAAACATTGGAGGCCTGTGCCAAGCCTATGGCCCAGAGTAGTCTGGAGTGGAATTAATTGTTTCACAACAAACAGGGTTGCTGGCGTCACCGAAGGGACACCATGACCACAGGCCGAGCGCAGTGGTGAGCGATGGTTGATTTGATGCAAACGCGCCCGGGGCTCGTGGAAAAAGAGCTGGGCGAAGTTGAGATCGGAAGGGCTCAGGGAAGTGCTCAATTTTCTTGCCCAATTCGATTACATGGCCTCATTTACATTCTGTTGAACAGAGCGAGCCAGCCAGCCAGCCAGGCTGCTCACTCACTCGCCCAGCTCGCGGAAGTTTACATATTCAGTCTCTAATGACAGATTGTTGTGGCTGCTGGTGCTGGTGCTGTTGCTGTTGGTTTATAACACGAGCAGAATCCTCTGTTATTTGCTCGAAATCGCGCAAAGTCTAGGTAGCCGCGTCAGCTGCCATCGGTTTGTTGGTTGGCGGTCCGGGCTATAAACATTAGCTGGGCTTGAATTCCAGTTGCTTCATTAAAATTACAAAGCTACCGGCTGTTGCTCCATGAGAGGGTCTGACTTCAGTCTCGAGCCGCAAAAAATGGATGATCTATTTCCTACAAGTTCCTCCAAGTCTAAGCAGCGGCAGTTATGCGAGCGTCCGGAAGATTAAATTGGCACTGAATTGGTTCACTTCTCGATATCGCACCGAATCAGACTAGAATTGTTGAGTCCTAGAGCTCTTTTCAGTTTAACTTTTGATCCTTTAAAATTGGCAAAGGGATCTGGAGAGTGTGCAACCTCGTCGGTAGAGTGAATTCACCCCTGTAATCCAGTAATTGATACTACGAACGATCGTTGTTCATATTAGCTCTAAAATTCATACATATATAGACAAGATTAGTTTTAGGATAGTTGAACAAACAAGTGGCATGTGAGTTGAGTATACGCATCCTATGATACATACTCACTACGCGAGCATCGGGCCTCAAAGAATCATTTACTTACCGTTGCCTCTGGGCGCCTGAATCAGGGCTAAAGGCTCAGTGGAATCCATTATAACACACCCGATTGTGCCCGATGAGGCATAATAGATCCATTAATATCCGTCCGCGGCCCCCTAGATAATCATCGCCCTCAAGCGAGCTACTCTGCTCGGTCATACTTTAATTTTCTTACCTCCTCCAGCTCTTGGAGGAGCCTTGATCGAAGCAGTTCGAGTTCATTAATACGACCTTGGCACTGATCGATTAGACGGACAAACTCGAGAGCAGGTTAGCGGGCCTGCTTGAGTGTCCGATCCACCAGACGCGGATTCAAATGCGAGAATACTTTTCTCCCACCGGGTATCGACCAACGACCCTTGATTGGTTTGCCGCAGTGGTCCGGAAATTTCCAGGTCTCTGATCGCCAGCTGGAGTTCCTTTGCTAATACTGATTTGATCCGGTTCAGTTTCCGAGCAAAAATAACCAAGCATTAGTTCAGAGAAATATCGAATCAGTCTCGCTCGACCTCTACCTCCGAGAGTGGACCACGTTTCGTCTGGCCTCGATTCGAGCCTTTGCTCGCTAGACTAATTTCAACAAATTAGTGTCCGGCAAAAAAGTTACTCGCTCCTATTATGCAAAAAGCAGTCGACGAGCTCGGCTACAAACAGTCCGCGTACACATTTTAACGTATTAGCATTTGTCCCGTATTGGTGGCGGAAAGTCCTTGAGTTGATTTCAAAGAGCCAACCCAACTAATGAATCCCCCGATGACAGAGTCAGGGGCTGCAATCAGTGCAACACAGTTGGTCCCTCCGGCTACTTACACATTAGTCTCGGAATTAACGTTGATTCAGTGCCAGTAATCAGAGGTGGAACCAATCAATCGCCCTAATGGCCCCCCAAAACTAAGCGCGAGGTTGGTCGAGTTATATAGCCAAACCATTGATTCCTCGGACCAACGAAAGCAAAAATCATCGCGTATAAGTGAAAGATCTCTCGCTCCTTGTAACTGGGATATTTCTTTCCCTATCGCTTCAGTAAATACTTTTGCGATGGCCGAAGTCTGGAGGGCCTCCATTGGGCTCCTATGGTCCAGAAGCCCTAATATAATTAGCAGGCTAGCCTCAATCGACCCTTGATCCAGTCTGTCATGCATGAAATCAAGAGTGATGCGATTCGAGCAAAGATTTAGCCCCCAAGATGACTGGAGCCACTTAATCGGCTAAGCTTGAGCCAAGGTAGGTCCATGAGGAGCAAGAGGCGTTGTTGACTACTTATGTGTGTGCTCTGGAGGCACTCGTCCGATACATAGGGTCGTGTTCTTTCCAAGTTGGAATTGGTTCCAATTTATATAATGTTCCGGAAAAGACAAGTAGACTCTTACTGGACCCAAACACAGAGATGGGAATGGCAGGAGGGCACGAGAAGGCACTGCCCTCTCTCTCTCTCTCCAGCCTTCCTTACAATGCAATACGATCCCCATTGAGGGCTCAATCACACTCGGATGGAAACGCAGCGCTCGCCCACAAGTCCACTAGCCCAATCAATGTGCCTTCATCTTGGCGCATCGTTTTGACCTTTGAACTGTTTTACCTGAACGGCGTTTAGCTGGCCGGATAGTGAGGGAATATCAATTCGGTTCAATCAATTCCACATGGCTGATCCCAAGCCAGAGAAGTGCACCCAGTGTGACATTTATCAAACTGCAACAACCATTGATATCGAACATTAGCTGGCGTGCGTCTCCCAGTTTGTTCCAATGATCAGATTAGATGCCGTAAAGAATTTCCCATACACCGCAAAGCAAAGCGCGAGGCAGATTTAGATCATCAGCAACTGAGGGTGTTCGTGATGCTGAAGTCAAGTTCCACCCATTAGATTGTCGCGCGAGCGCATAGTAAATCCCTTCATTGTTTTTCGCACTCTTTCCTCAGTGCTGCTCGTCTCTCTCGCTCTCTCTTTCATCATGGCAAATGTTGCTGATGATGCAGTTTTGGCCACTAGACGACCACAAGCATATGGCCAAGGCAGAGCACTAAAACGATAACCATTCGCCTCCACTATCCATCCGCTCTGATTGCAAACAATCACACGCGAACCAACCATTTAACGTGCCTGAACAGGTCAACAATCTTCTTCTCACAGCATCTGTCTAGGACTATAAACATAATCTCGATAGCCTGCTGGATTATTCCGCTAACCATCATGATAGCGTGGTTCTCATCCAGTCCATGTCAAGGTAAGTTATATTGCCAGTGAGAGTTAACGGATTGCAAAGGTTGACTTGGTGGACGATTGCCGATCGGGACTGGCGACTTGGTCTCGCAGCTGACGATGCTTCTTTGTTCTATGCGATGGGGTATAGCAGTTAGTGCTTGCTTTAGCGTGGTGCTAACTCAACGGATTGAAGCAAATTACCTTCAGTCCGCCAGCTTGCAATATTCTTCTCTCACAATCAAGCCTCCTTTTCACTCTCTTTCGACTCCTTGCGCCAGCTATTCATTCGAAATGGGACACCCCGAGTTGTCGTGATACTAAGTTGCCTGCAAAGGTAACCTCGTTTATTAGGCACCTTAACTGTCGCTGGTGAGGATTGGCGCCATCGAGAGGCCGGTCGCGACCTACACTTTCGGACTCACTAGCTGTGCGCCTCACAGTGTCCAGCGCAGATTTGAGCCTCTAGGGGCGCAATCTTTGATGGCAAATTTGTTTGCCTAACAAATCCCATTGCGCTATCCTATTAGTTGATATCCAACAGCTGGGGGAGAAAGAAGCTCAAAAAAGGCTGAGTTAGATGAATTATCTCACTTGGCGCTCTAATTGTGATTGATTTTCAAGTGATCTTTTAGTTGGTTCCTGACATCGATCGAAGCGAGTTGCGTTTGTCTCGCGAGACGGTTTCTCCCTAAAGCGAACTCAAGTACCATGCACCTGAAAATCCTGACTCACCTACACTGGCCGAATTTTGTAGATGGAGAGGTCATCGAGCGTAGCTTGGCTCACTATGTGTCAATCTGAACGAGCAATTGAGCTGAACACACAGTAGGCTAATCTCGATATGTACCAAACCTTGTGAGCCGGTTAGAAGAAACGCTGATCAATCATTCTGAGCGTCATTGAGGGCACAACTTGAGAAACACAAGCGAAGGAGAGGACCACCGCCTTTGTGAGCTCCTGCAAACGATCCATTTAGGGGCGGAGAAGTTGGGCTCATTTGGTTAAGAAGTTGGCCCACCATCGTTCAATGTCCATCCCCTCGAAAGGATCCCCCTGAAGGCGTTCCACTGGCGCTATGCGAAGTTTTCGCTCTTCTGGACGCCAGAGAGGCTTGACTTTTCCTTTAATGACTCTCGTATTTTCTAGCTTAGTTGGATTAACAGTGGGCCAATGATGCCAATGCATCATATCGTATCATATCATACCATATGCGCATACAATCCACAGAATTTGTGAATAAGTAACCTTAAACAAACTGCATATAGGCGCCCCTCTTCCGCTTGACAAATTTCAGAATTTTACATTCGGATTCGTGAACTCTGCTCGCGAGCAAATCCCACCCATCACTTGCGCCAATCGCTCAATTCAATTCACCCTTCATTTCGCTCTAATATATTTTGGTTAAAAAATTCCTCGTTTCCTTTGGACACGTTCTGATCAATTCAATTCCATCTCATTCTAATTCCTAAACTCGAAATGTCATCCCGGATGTTACATAAAAATAAACGAAAACACTCTGCGCATAGGCTTCCAGTCAGCGGAATGTGATTACCTGTTTCTGTTGGGATTCACCTTCAGGTATATGGTTCTCACTCTATTCGCCTTGCCCTTGCTTCTCATGTCGATTATATATTTGCGAATATTTATAATCATAAGTCGACACCAGAAAGGGCGCCAACTGAACCATGAGCGTTCAACTCTGACTCGAGGGCTCTTGAATGCTGCTGGCAGCGTTGGAACTGCTGCTGCGGTCAATATTCCTCAATTGTTGGCCAATCCTGACTCTACCAGGTGCGCAGTTTGCGCAGCTAAGATGCTCTACGATGATGGCGAGCCCACAATATCAATCCTAAGCGAGGAAACGGTCGAAGATGATGCAAACATGTCGTTAGTTGAGCGTAGCGTTTGCAATGATGAGGCCCAAGCAATGCGAGGCCATGATCGTTCAGAGAGGATCGGCGCGTACAAGGCACTGAAATGTAGCATATCCACCTGGAGCCAGTCGAGCTTATCGCGCGGATCATCAATCGGAATGCCGAGAATCAAGCTAGGTGAATCGTTTGAGACTAGAGTGGCCAACGACGGAAGCAGCAGCAACAGTGGCAGTATTAGAAATGCTAGCCTGTCATCTGATGGAAGGAGGAGTATTCTAAGGCAAGCTAGATTAGAGTCACATGATGCTGAAAAGCTAACCTCGAAGCGTGAGATAACAGTAGCTGGGGACTCTACAAACGGCTGCCATATTGGACCAAATGTGCCTTTAAGCACGCGCGACATCAGGAGTAAAATTGATTCCAATCAGGGAAAGAGCAATCAACACGTTGAGTCGAATAACGACAAATGTCTCCTGGATGAGCAGGATGAACACGAAGGCTGTGTCAAATTGATGCCCAAGAAGGAGGAGGAGTCACTCAGCAGCTTTACTTTACCTACCAAGCCAATAATAGCGTGCAAGAAACGCGCCAGCAGTGAACGAGTTGAAGAGGAAGCGGAGGTACCTGATAGAGATTTTGTTGAGCCTAAAACTTTGATGGAACCCTCTAGCGTAGGGCAGGTAAGACCCGCTAAGTCGTCCATAGATTTAGCAACAACTATTTTAATGACGACGACACCAAACTCGAGCACTCCCTCCACCGAACGGGCCAGCTCTGCTGGGATTAAGGACAGAGATGGCTTCTCTATTGGTAGGGATTCAAGGTCCAATGGCAGGCGACTAAAGAGGCGTCGAACAAGCTCATACAAAAACACAAGCACGATTGAGCCTAGAGCTGGATTGAAAGCTCAATTTAGTCTTGGCGCCATGAATCAGAGTCAAACAAGAGAGGCGCAACTTCTTTGCCCAACCTCCGACGGCGCTCGGATGAACTCGAGACTTAATAAGCGAGCATTGTACCCTCGTGAGCTCTCGCTGGATGAACAAGGGCAGTTTAGTCGAGCAAATTTGAATCAAGCAGACAGTGCATCGACCACGAAATGTACCTGTGATAATAAATTGGGACGACCGAAAGCGAAACTGTCCCGCGCGAACACTATTGGCGATAACGTTAGATCAATTGCAAACTCCGCTACAAGTAAGATAATGCTCACTAAGTCCTCCCGACAAAAGTCATCCATTTCATCCTCTGAGACTGGCACAGATTCCTTCGGCCAAAAAGGTTTCCAACAAATAACCAAAACTCAGTCGCATCGTCTTGAACGCTCGCCCACCATTATATCAGGGGCGCCCGATGTTCAAACAGACTTCCGGTCCAATACGGCAGCCAATAATCATAGCGCAGCTACAACTAGCTTAACAACATCGTTCTCTACTTACGAAGCTCAAAGACGTCATATACACGCATCAGCAGTTCCACAAACCAATACGAAAGCGCTCATCACAACTTTACTTATTTTAGGAACATATTTTATATCTTATGTGCCTGCAATAATATATCAGGTATTGACTTGCATTGACAGTTGTCCATATCCTTTGTACACGATATCGTTTAGTCGACGCGTTTTATTGGGCGCAATGACCACCTTACTCTTGATAGCAAAATCAATTATTGATCCATTCATATATTCCTATCGAATGAGTGAGATACAAGTTGCAGTCAATAGATACCTCTCAAAACGACGATCTAAATCGTCTATGGCTAATTCAATGCAAAACACCAGCCAGAGACTCAATGCAAACCTCTTACAGGGTAGCATCAATAACAACAACATCGTTGGCCCCACTAACCCGAATGCTTTAAACAGCACTCAAGCAGCAGTAAGTTCATCGAAGATACTCAAACAAAATGGAGGCGACCAAATGATTGATCCGAGTACAGCGGGCATGTCAAGTCTTGTAAATTCAACCAACAAATCACGCAGACAAACGTTACCTGAGGTCAACGCCGAGCAGCTTACGCCAAAAGTTGTGGACGGTGGAGTTGCAATACAAGTGCCAAGTCGACGACAGCAAGAGTCAGATACCCAGACAGAGGAGGAGATGGTCGAGTTTGTCAGGAAAGTCGACAACTCTGACAAAACATTGGTTACAACAAAAGATCATGATGATGTCGGGTCAGACGGTCAGAAAGTTATCAAATTTTCATCTGATACAGCTAAATATGAGCAAACTAATCCTAACTCTGCAATTTGTTCAAACGAAATCACCAACACCGCCGATAATCCAGCAAACCTCAAGAGTCAACCGGAGAATCCGGTCGTTCACATCAGACCTTTCCATGGGGCAGAGGTATTTTAACGATATGTTTCCGCATTTTGTAGAAATTCTCATAAAGTTATGGTTCATCAATTCAAACTGCTTGCTTTCGATCTTCATTTGGTTTTGTGCACCATGGCGAATCTTATCCGGTCCAATGTGGTTTTTGGTCGCCTTTGTTGTACATGAAATATGTACAATCTAATCTTTGGTTCACAGAGGAAAAGTAATGCAAAAATTCAGGCAAAAACTTACGTCAATGCGCACTAGTGACTAGTCTCTATGATTGTTGTATTTTGCATGGAATTAGAAATCCTCAAGGCTGATGTGAGCCAAAATCAGTCAATTCAGGAGTAGAATCCATGTCGAGGATGAGGTGTTCAATTGATAAGACTGTGGTTAAAACGGCGCTTATATAGACCGAGTTTCAGCTCGAAGCATCGTGCTGAATCCTGGAAGTGGACAGAATCAAAATGGACAAGTGCGATGTATGATAATTCATTGCGTAGCGAGAGTTCACCTGAAGGTGATACTCTTTGAGCAAATTTCAACAGTTCATAGACAGTGAACTGATGTTTGCTCACGTTCACCATCCTCCATCGATGTCGAGATCGTGCTCGGTTGGTCCACCAGAGTGGTGTCGATCTTTTTCAAAAGTAGTGGCGGCCTTCCTCCTGACACCCTCTTCCTCTAATCTTTCGACCGCTTCCAACGAGGCGACGAACGCGATATCGAACTCAGCTTGCGGGACCGAAACCCCAATCGCAAATCCTCTCTTCTACTCTTCTCTTATAAATGAAAACGTTCAAGTCGCGAAGTTGGCTTTTATTTATTTTCAAGGCTATACAGTCGCCGACCGTATGGGGTGACGCGTCACAGCTCAAGGTGCGTCGCCCACAGGTGCGGGATAATAGGGTCGGTACCGAGATTGGGGAGAGGGCGGGTCGGACCAGTGGACTCTGTCGACCAAAAGCGGGACAGCGATACCTGAGGGTCGCCCCACCAGAAGAGTTTCACGCAAGCGAAGACGCGGGTAGACCGGCTAGTGCCTTGCATAAAGTGACGTCGTGTAGTGGTAAGCAGACATGACGGAAGTTCGTCTACGCGCGTACTTTAAATAGGCAGTTGCAATCAAAGAGCCAGCCATCCAGTGTCCTTGTTGCCGAGTAGTCAGCTCAGCTGACTACTGAGTAATACAACACGACTTGCATTGAATATATAGCTTTGTCGGCAACCAAGTGCCGTACAGATGCGTTTTCGTCGCCGATTTCAGATATCGAATAGTGGTCAGCAACCCACGAATTCGGACCTTGTCTTTCTACCTGCAAGATTGTGAGATCCGAGATTTGTGAGTCCGTTCGCGACTCTGATTCAGCGTCTGGCCCCAGCATCCAGTCAGGCTGCACTACCTGGACTAGCTGTAGTACTTGTAGTGCCTGTTGTAACTCGACTTCCTCGACTTCTTCGACTACCTAGACTACCCAGACTGCCTAGACTGCCTCGACCGCCCAAATTACCCAAACTCCCTAAACAATCTGGAGTGTCCGAGTTCCCTATGCTAAACAGACTCGCACGTTGGTATTAAATTGAAATTTAGTGACCTCGTGGTGCTCGCTCGAATCCCGGAACCCGATCTCCCGCTGTCTCAGGGAGGCGTGGTTTCGGGTTAGACCGCCTGAACTGGCAGCACAGCGACTGGCGTTCGAGTGATCTGGTACTCGAACGCCAGTCGCTGCACAGTCTCAGCACAGTTAACATCACTAGTTAGCTTTCTTCCGGGAAAATAGGTATGCTGAACCAGCGTGTAACCTTTACGAATAATCGAGGAGACTCGAATCGCTAGGTACGGCGCTGTCTTGCCGAGACGCAACATACCAACATTAGAATCTCGCTTGTAGAAATTCATTTTGTTCACTTTCGAATCCGTGTAGCAACCGACCTCTCGCATCGTATTTAATTTTGGTTTTGAATTCCGCAGACTTGACGATTTTCTATCACCGTGATGAGCCATGAACCTGACCAACCGATGCTCGACCAGGGCCGATGAAGATCGAGAAGCCTAACAGTGTTCGAGTCTCCATCGTACTGTTCCATATTCTCAGTTAGAAGTTCAACCAATATGGATAAGGAATTCGATGTCATCGTCTTTGGTGCCGCTGGCTTCACTGGCCAATATGTTGTCGAGGAGATGGCCACATCAATGAATGACGAGTCGCTCTATA
>ENA-UOVY01000798-UOVY01000798.1-plant-metagenome-genome-assembly--contig:-NODE-798-length-10167-cov-587.540744_pt1 | contig 10167 bp, 7 predicted proteins | sample MGYA00249840_ERZ761561 | MGnify/ENA primary metagenome ERZ761561 (study PRJEB28882, sample SAMN05720143) | plant metagenome | isolation source: Guanajuato, Mexico | place: Mexico:Guanajuato, Mexico... | reverse complement strand
TGCGTGTGTTCAGGGTTTTGATGGCGCCACTGGCGGCTGTGGCGGCGGCGGCGGCGGCGGCGGCGGCAGAGGTTGCGTCGCCGCCGCCAGTTGAAGCCGGCTGGTCCACCTTTGCCGGCTCACATTTGAGCGCCGAGCTGTTTGTCGTGTCCCTCCGCTTGCTGAACATTCTCGAGTGCGCCGACTTGAACTCTTTCATGAGCATTTCTGGGTTATGTTGTGTTTGTTGTCATGTCGTTTGTTGTCGGCCGTCCAAGTTTGGGAGGAGCGAGATTTATGTGTTAGTGTTGTTTGGCCATCGAGTTTCGGATTGGAACTTTGCCGACTGGCCGACTGAGCCGTCCAGTTAGAAACAATAAACAGGATCGGCCGCTTTCACGGCCTCTTGGAGCGGAACACACTCGGCATCTCTGCCCCGGTCGGAAACTCCGCCTTGCCAATGCAAACAGCCATTCGAGGGCCGCTTAGTTTTAGGTCACCTGAGGGAGGGGGCAGCTAATGGCGTTTAACTTGTTGTTAGCGGCGCAAGAGCGCGGCCGGCGCACAAGAGTCGCCATCTGTCTCATTAAGGGCGCCGCGCGCTTTGAATGGAGTTGTATTTGGGGTTCGAGTTCGAGTTTTAGTTGGGCTCTGAGCTTTGAGCTTTGAGCTTCAGCTCGCAGGCCGCTTATCGTGCAACAAAGCCCACTAAAGGCGACAACAAAGAGCCGCATTGAGTTAGAGGCGAGTCAAGTTCACACTGGCGGCCCAAAGCATGAGAAACTGGAACAAGTCGATTATTCGGCCTGGAAAGCCTTTGATCCAGGGAGCGCGAGATTGGCCGCCGGCCGCCGCTGCTCCTGCCGCAACAACAACGCTAAGCTGGCAACGCAATTGAGACGTCGCGACGGATCTGGCACAGGAGCGCCGCCGGCCCGACAGGTAAGGATCCCTATCCGGCGGCAGCGGCTGCGGCAAACCTGTTGAGCTGGCCGAGGGTCGCTTTTCGGCTCGTTGGCATCGCGGACACTTGAATTCACACACAAAGTTCGACTTTGCGCCGGATTTGGCTCACGGCGAGCGCGGCACTCAGGCGCCGCTTGCACGCAATCGCACCTGACATGGCCGCTTGTTAGTGGCGGCGGCGGCGGCGGCGGTGGCGGCGGCCAGTGGCTCTCACGTCTCTTGGCGGCCTCGTTCCGCCGGCGAGGCTCCCACGCGCGAGGGGTGTGGCGGAAGTGGCGCCCCTAACGCCGAGAGAGAGAGAGAGAAGCTACCTGCACTTACCGTGTTGGCGACGCTTGTTGTCCTCCTCGCTGAGCTTGGCACTCTTGCCGCCCGAAGACTCCTGGGCTGCCGCCGCTGCTCTGCGGCTCGAGCACTTGGCGGCGCACTTGGCCCGCTGGCCGCCAGACGGACTTAGACTCTCCTCGGCGGCGCCACTCTCTTGGCGGGCGTGGCAGTTGCAGGTCCGCTTTGGCGCCGACCCGCCCGCCTTGGAGGCGTTGATAATCTTGATCAGTGTTGCGCTTTCCACCGTCACCTGTTGGCCGGCCGAGGAGTGCTGCTGCTGCTGCTGTTGCTTTGCGAGCATCTTCAATTCGTCCACAAAACACAATCTGTTCTGCTTGTCGGCCAACTGTCGCTCCAATTGCAACTGCTGCCTCACTCTCTTCGGCTGCTCGCCGCTTTCGCTCGCCGCCCTCTGACTTCCGCCGCCCGTTTGCTGGCTTGCCAATTCCAGCTCGGCGCTTCGGGCGGCGGGCGCAGGTTTGCAGTGGAGCTCGGCGTCTGGCACTGGCATTGGCGGCGGCGGCGGCGGGATGTGGCGCGCAGGACCGCCGCCCTTGTCCAGGCGAGCAAGGCGGGCCGGGCGCAAGCTTAGCGGCGAGTACGACTGCGGGCCCGCGGACAGGGACGAGTCGGTGGGCGTGGAGGGACACATGGAGGAGCACGAGGTGGAGGCGGAAGCGTAGCTTTGGGGCGAGAGCTCGCTCGAGTTTGCGCGCCGGCCGCTGTCGAGCGAGCAACCGCTTGTGTCTGAACTGGACACGAAGGTTGAAAGCCGCTTCTGGCCGCCCGTAATCCTGGACGAGAGTTTCCTCGAGCTCGCTTGCTCGCTTGCGGCTGGCGGCGGCGGCGGCGGCGGCGGCGGCGGCAGAGGTGGCGGCTTTGGGGCGGCGCACATCTTGAGTAGGCGAGGCTGGCGGCGGTCGCAAGCGCTCAGGTAGCCGCTCGAGTCTGTGGTTGCGCCGCCGTCCAGGTTGTACCTGCGCGCGAGACCCTTCGCTTGGTTCCGAGTGGTCGCTCGTTGCTGCTGCTGCTGCTCGAGACAGCACCTCAGCGGGGCTGCAGCAGCAGCGGCGGCGGCCGCGCAACAGGCGTAGCCGCCCGAGAAGCGGCTCGAGAGGGGCGCGCTCGTGCACTCTGCTGCGGACGGTGCAACGTAAATGGTTGCGGCCGGGCAGCAACTCGCGCACTCCTCCCTCAGCCGGCGAGCCTCCAGCGCCAACTGCTGCTGTCTCACTGGACGCAGGTAGGCGCGGCCGCCCCCACTCGCCAGGTACACGTCGGCGGCCCCCTCGAACTTGGAAAGCTCGCAGACGCGGCAAGAGGCGAGACTTGCGCGCTCGGGCGGCAAACGCTTGCTCGAATGGACGAGCGCGACCGCTGAGATCAGTCCGGAAGTGGTGGCGTAATTGTACACTTGTTGCTTCTGCGTTTGGCGGGCGCAATCCATCTGGCTTCCGGCGAGGCAGCACACGCTTTGGTCGTTGGTTTCGAGGCGCCGCTGTTGTTGTTGGCGCCGCTGCTGCTGCTTGCACAGGAGCCTCTGGTCCAGCTCGGCCGCCCCGGCCGCCAGGTGGCGGGCTCGTCGCTGGTTGAGGCCGATCTTGACATAGTTCAGGTTGATGTTCATGTTAAGCTTGTCCACACTTTGCGCCTTGAACCTGGAGAGCGCAAAGGGGCCCGCGAGCGTGTTGCTGGCAAACTGTTGCTGCTGGCCGCCGCCGCTGCTGCTGCTTTGCACTTGCCGCGCCCGCTGCTCTGCCACCAGGCGGCAGCAGTCGGCTTGGCCGGGCGGAGGCCTGCTGATTGGATGTTGGCCGCACCTGAGCCGGTTGCGCCAGCTCGTTGCGGGCTGCTCCTCGGCCAGCGCAAGCGGCTGCGAACAGCAGCTCGCCGGCTGACTCGAGCCGAGCACGCTGTTCGAGCGCCGGTAGAGGCGCTCAACGGGCGCAACTCGGCCCCTCGCTGGCGCTAGGCGCGCGCAGGTTGCGCCGGCAAGCCGCTGGTGCTCGCACTCGGGCCGGCTCGTCGAGGCGCTGCGAGGCGGCCGCCGCTGCTGCTGCCGCTGCTCGGCCAAGCTGCAAATCGGCCCCAGGTTGTCCATGGACACGTAGCGCTGCAGGCGGCTAGCTTGGCCCAAACTGGGCGCAAGTCTGCTCGGCCGAGCCAACTCCCTCTCCTCCAGCTCGCTCGCCTGGCGCCGCCTCGCGAGAACCGGCGCCCTCCTCTTGCTCTGCTGCTGCTGCTCTTCCCTTGCGGCCGGAAACGGGAACCTCTCGTGCACGATGCTCGACTTGAAGCTCACATTTGACTGACTGTGGAGCTTGCAATTCTGGCTCACGATTCGTATCTCCTCCTCTTGCTCCTCCTCAAGTCCGCCCATCGCGCAAATCTCGGCCTTCGCCCGCTCTCGCCCCATTGAGGCGCCCGCCTCTCGCTCGCAAGCCAGACTTTGCTTGCCCTCGCGCTGGAGCTGCTCCTTGGACATCTCGGCCGGCTCCAATTGGCCCGGCTTGCTCAGGTGCCGCCGCTCTCTCTGAGTCCCACTGCAGCGGGCCGCCGCTGGTGGCGGCAGCGGCGGCGGCGACGGCGGCGCTGGCGCTGGCCTTCGGTCGCATAGTCGCCCTGCACGCTCCAATTGGTTTGCGCCCGGCTCCGCTTCCAATTCCAATCTTGCCGCGCAGCAGCTCGAGTCGGCCGAGCGCCGCCGCCGCCGCCGCTCCTGCTCTTGCTCCTGCTTCTGCTCACCCTCCACCTGTCGCATCTCCATATTGACATCCTGGCTCCGCCGATCATTGTTTTCCGCCAGCCTGGCAGGTTTGCCGCTCAGCTGCCTTTCTGTGCCACTAATTGCGTTTGCGCCCTTATTACCTGGCGGCCAGTCCGCCGCTCGCTCGCCCGCTGACAGGCGACAACAAGTTGGCCCGAGGCTGGCAAAGCCGCCCGACGCCTCAATTGGCCGGCCCGTCGCTTGAGGCGCCAGCTCGGCTTGGCCGGCGGCCTGCTCGCAGCGGTCGCCGGCCGCCCTCAGCTTGGGCCTTTGGTTTGGATGTGGATCTGGATGTGGATCTGGATGCGGATTTATATTTAGATTTAGACTGGGATTTGGGCTTAAATTGGCGCTCGAGTGGCCGCTTGTGGCCGCCCGCTTGGAGCCCGCGAGCGCAAGACTGTTTGATTGGCCGCAACGTTGCATGTCCGCCAGATACCTGAGCGCAGCGCCGCGCCTTACATGCAACAGAAGCTCGTCCTGTTCCAGCTGGAGCCGCTTGATAAGGCTTATCGCGCACTCGAAGGCCAGCTCCTGCAGCGGCTGGCCCTCGGCGCGCGTCAACTGGTCGCCCGGCTTCAGGCCAAGCCGCTCGGCCAAGCTACCTGGCTTGACGTTTTGCACGAAAATGCCCGGCCACTCGTCCGGCCCCTTGACAACTCCGCAGCCAAAGGGCTCGCTGGTTGCGCGGCCGCCGGGCACGCGGATGGCCGTTTCCGGCTCCAGTTGGCCTCCCCCCTTGGCGGGCGCTTGCTTTGGTGTGGCGTCGCTCGTTTGCGAGCTCGTTAGCGAGCTAACGCTGCAGCTTGAATTTGAAGCCGAGCTTGAGCTCGATAGGGAACTCTTCTCGTCCTCTTGGTCGCCTGTGGGCGCGAAGTTGCCTTGGTGGCCGCTGGGCGGCGCCACCGGCGAGCTCTGGCCGCCGCAACCAGAGCTCGCGGCGGGCTCAGCATCCGAGTCGGCCGAAAGTGAACGCGCTCGCTGGCTTCCAGCGCAACTCTCAATGCCCTCGTCCGAGCTCAAGCTAGCCGGCTTGCTCTCCTCCTCTTCCTCCTCCTCCTCCTCCTCCTCTGCGTCCTCTTGGCCATTGTTTGCGCTCGCGGCCGCCACCCTCCTTCCGGCCTCGAGCTGGCCAGCGCCGCAACAGGCCGCCGCCTCGCCTCGAGCGGCCACCTCGAGCCACCTGATGGGCTCGCCGCTCCGCTCCTGGAAGGGAATGCGGCCCAGGTTGCGCACCTCAAGCAGGATGTCCCTGCTCCTCGGCGTCCGCTTGATCAGCCCGATCACTTCCTCGTAGGTGGCCTGGTCAACGCTTAGTCCGTTCACCCGGATCAGCTGGTCGCCGGTCTGGGGGAAGCGCGCGCGCGCACGTTAGGCGGGTTTCAAAGAAAGGGACGGTGTCGATAGGGTTAGCTTTGCTTGCCTCCGGCTTCTTTAGTCAGTTGCGCTCGCAAACCTCCCAAATCTCGCCCACTTTGTAGCCCAAAGCCATGCGATCGGAAGCGGATCGCAATTACCTGGCAGAGGGAGACTTTTGTCGCTGCCGCTCCGTTGCGTGCCTCTCATTCTGCTGCCTCTCATCGGATCGTTTTGCATGTCTGCAGTGTTGCGGCTGCGGATGGGAGAGATAGCAGGCGCAATAACAATAACACTAACTCTCGCAATAATCGCAAGCATAGAGAGAGAGAGAGAGAGAGAGAGTCTCGACTGGAGCAATTGGCTTGCGCTCGGCCGCCTCGATAGGCAAACGAAGGTTGCAACTGGAACTGGAGCTCCGCAAACCGAGGCTCCATTCCAAGGCTCGGCAAGCCGGACATGATTTGAACGAAGCCAGCGGGATGGGGCAGACGAGCGGCCCGATCAGCAGGCAGGCAGGCAGGCAAAGGGAGAGGCGGAGGCGGCGTTGAAGGCGGGAAACGGTGCCAATAATTGCCCATTACCTGAGCAAGGCAACTCTGGCTAGCTCAACACTTGTCTCCTCTTAGTCTCGCTGCCGCTTTCGGGAGCTCGCATTTGTTGTTGGACTTGCGAGCGGCCGGCTGGAATTGGCTGCGTCGCCTTCGCGCCGTTTAACTTCAATTACATGGCAGATTCGCGGCGGCGCCAACTGGTCAGCGTGTTTCGATCCTCCTCTCTGTTTGCGTTTGGCAAGACATAGCAGCAGCAGCGCCAGCGACGACAACAGCTCAATAGACAACAACAACATCCATGGGCTAGCCAAAATCAATGCCCAACACTCACCCTAAGTCCCTTCCTGTCGGCCTCGCTCGCCGACTCGACGTTTGATACGAACACGCCAACGGAGGATCCGGTCGCTTCCTTGCCTGTCGGTGGGTTTGTTGGAAGAAGAGCTTTAGTTGGTTAGTCGGCTTGCTTTCCTCCTCTCGTCTGCGCGGCTTCAATCTGCGGAGCCGCAAACTTGACCCGCAAAATAACAATCGATCGTTTCGGCAGCGAGGAGTGTTGCGCTGGAGCGGCGCTCATCGCTCGCATGCTCTTGCACTGCCTGGCCGGCCGGCCGAGCTGCGCCAGTCTACCGCCAGGGTGGCTCCAATTTGCCCGCCAACCTGCCGTGGCCGCTAATGAACTCGCCGCATCGGACAGGTAGATGTGTATCAGTGGCGGTATCAGTGTCAGTATCACACGCACGACGCAGGCTGAGAGCACGCGCGCTGCTTCCTCTCTCGCTCTAGCTCTAGCTCTTGATAACCCCAACCCTCACTCTCACTCTCCATCTCATGTCATGAATAATGAAATGGGTTTGCTTTAAAGTTTAAACACCGAGCTCAAACTGGCCGCCTGTCGTCGCTTTGCCCTGCCTTGGGCCAGCGAGCATTTGCGGTTTGTCGGCTGTAAAAGCGAGCGGGCGGCCGGCCGAGCAGAGCAGAGCAGAGCAGAGCAGAGCGAGGAGGCGAGTTGTTGCGCCGACCGCGCTTTCCGTTTGGTTTACCTGGCGAGCAAACGAAAGCCTTGACGCCGTACAGACACACTCGCTCTAATTAGATCTTGTTACCGCTCCAGATTTTATCTGCCCCCCTTCTTGCAGCCGGCCGAGCTCGCCTCGCTCCTCTCGCCGCCGGCCGCTCTGCCCGTCCAGCCAGCGGCCGTCTGCTGGGCCAAGCGAGCCGGCGAGACGAGCGATTTGCGGCCGCCGAGAGCGCGCCGAAGGGCCAACCGGCGGCCACACAACGAGCGCCCAAACCGCGCTCGGCTCACACACGCAGACTCGCAAGCCGTGAGCCCATTGCGGCCGCTCGTCCAGAAGTCCACAACTCAAGCTCGAAAAATGACCCGCCGACTGGCCACTTCCGCCGGTGACTTACCTGCGCCGTTGGTTGGCCGGCGCACTAAGCCGGCGAAAGTAACATTAGCGTAAGTGAGGAAGTTGGCCGCGTTTCATTGTGTGCAGTGTTGCTCGTTTGCAAGGCGACCGGCGGCTGCAAGTCGGCCGGCGGCAGTTGGCAGTCGGCAAAGATGGATGGAGTTGCCAGAGTGGCTGCGGCGCAAGATGTTCCCCGATAAGAGGCGAGAGGTGAGCTGCTGGAGGAAAACTGGCGCAACCAAAGTTGTGGGAGCTGCAATTGTTTGCGCCCGCTTGGACACCGAGGGCGGCGCCAACGGAGACTCGATCTGAGCGATCACACAAGTGGCCGCTCAAGAGTCCGAATGGGGCGCCACTCGGGCTTAGCGGAGGGAGCTGTAATTAATTATCTTGATTCAGCCCACGGAGTTCGGGCGGCCAACAGGTTGATCGGGCGCCATGATAAAGCGCTTTCGCTTGTTTCTCGCGCTCAACGGTTGCAAGCGCACAACTTGTCAGTTGTTTTTCGCTACCATCGGGTGGCGCAAATTGGCGCCTCGAGCAAGCAGGTGAGCGGCTTGCAGTCTTGGCAACACTCTTAGGATGCAAAGTGGACGCACGAAGAGCGCCGTCTCATCGGCCCATAAAGGCACTCTCGCCCAATAGTTCACGATTGTGCGCTCAAACAAAACGAGCGGCGGCGACCGAATGGGGTGAGTGACTTGCGGTTGCAGCTTGAGTTTGCGCTTCATTTCATCCGGCTCGAGTTTGTTGTTGAATCGGGCGCCCCCTCCGAGCGGCTCCAAGTCGGCCGGGCGGCAAACTTAGTGCGAGCTGCAGAACCGGGCTCGCCCCTCGGCCGCAAAGACAGGCTGCCTCGCCCCAGTGCATCCGTTCAACTCTAGCCGGCCGAGTTCGTGGCCAGCGAGCCCAGCTCCATTTGCGATGGATGCAAATGGAGCCATTAGCTGTAATCAGGGCGCCGCCGCCGCCGCCGCCGACGGAGCCACTTGCTGCGCCGCCCAGATGCGAATGGGCGGCGCGCGTGCAAGGCGAGTTGCGCCCACTCGACAGGTCGCCGCTCTCTCACCTTTGGGCCAGGAAGCCGGCCAGAGTTGATTGAGGATCTCTAATTGAGAGGGGCGAGAGAGTGAGCGCGACGCCCATTGTTGGCAAGGGATGCGCTTTCGGCCGGTCCGGTCTAGTCTGGTCTGGTCTGGTCTGGTTTGGCTGGCCAGCGCACAAACAAAGCTCATCGAGTTGCCAATTGTTTTGGCCAGCGCCCCTCCAAATCGCACGCTCGTGACACATCAAGCCCATTTGGATCGAGAGTGAAATCGGATGCGGCGCCTCCAAGCGAGTGGAGGCTCACGAGATTGCTTACTCTTGCCGCCCGCCGCCCGCCGCTCACGCCTCCAAGGGGAATTGAATCATAAAAGTCAGCGGAAGTGCCACCACCAGCAGCGGCTTGGTATCGCTCGATTGGCCGTGCGGCAGCGCGCTTATCAATCTAGTGGGCAATTGGCACGAATGCGTCCGTTTGGCTGGCCGCAACAATGAGCAGCTTTGTGTCCAATCTAACCCGCTCGCCTGTCCAACTCGGCTGGGGCTCGGCCAGCGCGCGCCGGCTGAAGGGCCGAGCAGCAAGCAAACCAGGCAGCGCAACACGGCTGCCCCTGATCCCAAACACTGGCCAGCTCCTCGCCCACATTAATTGATTTCACTAAAACCTTCTGGCCAAACTCTCAGCCCTCGGCTTTCAGCTCTCAGCTCTAAACTCGCCCGCTACAATGTAATGAAAGCGGCCGGACTGAACGAGGCTGGACTCGGCTCGACTCGACTGAGCTGGCCTGAGCTGAGCCCGAAAGACAAAGGCTCGCGAGGATCTGCAGCCTTTCAACGGGCATCCGAACAAACTCTCGCCCTCGCGCTACCTGAGCTGGCGGCTAGCTGCCAGCCGAGTGTTGCATCGGCCGGCCGAAATGCAAACTAGCCGATCAGTTCGGCTGGCCCTCTAATTGATTGCTGTTGTTTTCGTTTTCGTTTTCGTTTTCATTTTCAGTCCGCCTTTAGTTCGGCCTAAATCCGTTGCGAATCGAAACATCGGCCGTCGTTCAGTCACGCTAGCCAAGCGGCTCACCTGTCGGCCAAAGTGAGCCTTCGCTTCTAGCGCAACCAGCCCTCAAAACTTACCCCCTCGCAGAGAGAACCCCAACCTGGAGTTTGTGTCACTGTGACGCAACTTAACAACGCGAATGAGCTCCTCCAAGCGATCAGACGACGACGACGACGACAATTCCATCTTGACTGGCCTCTTTGGCTCAAACTGCTTGCGCGCTGGCTCCTCTGGCTGGCCACTGTCGCCGGTCTCCAGCTCCTCAGGTCGCCGCTTGCTCCCACATTCGAGCCTGGAGTCCTCCTCTCTCGGCCCACGCGAGCTCATGCCCCTCCAAACTCACCGCCTCCTCCAGCTAAACCCAATTTGGTTCAAACATTGTCTCTAAGGCAAACTAACCACCAGCTATAAGCGCGCCACCTTTTTCTCCAAACTTGCTCGACCTCCAAGCTTGAACTTGTTGCTTCTGGCTAAAACTTGTCGCCAGAGTTGCCAGTTTTGCTCTAAATTGACTGCAGACATTTGAGCTGAATTGTAGTGGTGCATTTGTTTAAAATGACAAACAAAACTCTTTTGAAATTTGCCATCCTCTCGCTCTCATCGCGGCAAAGCTGGCAGTTAAATGGATGGAGCACAACTAAAGAGCGAGCCAAACCAAACTAAACTAAACTAAACTAAACTTACGAAAACCTCAGTGACATACCAACAACT
>ENA-UOVY01000795-UOVY01000795.1-plant-metagenome-genome-assembly--contig:-NODE-795-length-10233-cov-621.500983_pt1 | contig 10233 bp, 6 predicted proteins | sample MGYA00249840_ERZ761561 | MGnify/ENA primary metagenome ERZ761561 (study PRJEB28882, sample SAMN05720143) | plant metagenome | isolation source: Guanajuato, Mexico | place: Mexico:Guanajuato, Mexico... | reverse complement strand
CTCTCTCTCTCTCTCTCTCTCTCTCTCTCGCGCGCGCGTTCTGGTTTGTTTGCGAGCCTTGGGCTTCATTTGCGCTTCCACTGGCGCCGGCTCAGCAAGCCACTCGCTGGCCTATATTCAACGCTCGCTCGCCCGCCTCCATCCAGCGCCAAGTGTTCGCATTTCGCTTGTCAACCAGCGCAACTGGCTGGCTGGCATCTTTTGCCTCTCAATGAGACGAGACGAGACGAGCTGAGCGAAGCGGGCGGCTTTAGTTTCAGACGAGAGCTTGCGCGCGAAAACCTTGAGCCGGATCAGCGGCGGCTTGTGGAGCTTGCAGAGCGGCTGGCAGAGTTGTTGCGCTCGCGGCTAGATTCAGGTTGCAGCCGCTAAGCTCGCGGCGGCGGCGAGAGGAGCGCTCGGATGAATCAGACTTTGCCGCCGGCGCCGCCACTAGTGCTGCCCCCCAGCGCTGAGGGGGGGGGCCGCGCGGACGAGACGGCGAGCGGGCAATACGCGCCCAAGGACGTGGCAGGTGAGCCCGGCCAACGCGCGCCTGCTTGGCGTTGCGTAACCAAGCAAACCCATCATAACACTCGGCCCAGAGCTGACTGGCCAAACGTGCGCTCCAAGCGGCCAGTTGGACTCTAAGGGGAGCTGAGACTGGCCGCTTGGGTGCGCAAGATTTGATTGTCGCACTTGGCGCTCGCCTCCCTCATCTGTTGCCATGACGATCGTTTGCCCGAACTCAGCCTCAAATTCAATTGGCCTGAACCCTGGCCACTAAGCGAGCGCGTAGAGTTCAAGCGAGCGCTAAACTAAAGGGCCGAGCAGTAGCATCTGGCGCAAGGCAAGCGTCGCTCGACCTCGCGAGCCAAAGCAGCAACAACAAGTGGCTCACTAATCCGCCGCAACAGCCTGCAGGTTAAATGAAGCAGCGAGCCTTGCAACCAGATAGAAGCCAGTGTTTGCTCGCTCGCTCGCTTGCTGCTGCCATTTCCAATGCTTCATCTCTTGCTCGCTCCGAAAACCTGCCGGGCTGGAAATTTCTCCAACTGCCATTAGAGGCTCGCGCGTTCAGCCACCAGCAAGCCGGCTCAACGTTGGAAGGCCAGACCAAAGTCTTCCTTCCCATCTCCGCTCGGAAGTTGTTTGTGGCCACAAACAAACACACGCACTCGCCCAGCCGGCGGCACAACAATGACATCCGGCGCCGCATTGTACTCAATCATCGTGGCGTATTATGCGCCAAACTGGCGCTAACAATGGCCGCCGCCGCCGCCACCATTGCTGCTGCTGCTGCTACTACTACTGCTGCTGCTTTGTGCCAGCACCACCAGGCCGTCTCTTCAGGCTTGGAGCGCGTATGTGACTTACATTAATTTTAAACCTGCTAATAGAGGCTGCCAGCGAGAGCGGGCGGCATCAGTGGCCGCCCGCTCGTTTGCCAACCCCGTGAATCGGCTCATTGCTGGCCCAGTTCGAGCCGGCCAAAGAACAGGTAGAGCGACGGGCGATGCCGGATCCCAGAGATGACAAGTTAGCGAGCAACGTAAGCTGACGCTCTCTTTCTCTCTCGCCCAGTTCTGACAGCAAGCAACCCCCGACCATCGAGCAGCGCGCAGCCTGCAGCTTGCAACTTGAATTTCAGAACAATGAGCCACTTCCGACGGAAGGCTCGCCCCTGACAGGTGTCCGCAGTCTCTCCCCTCGTCGCTCCTCCTGTGTCTCTGCTGGCGAGCGCTTGGCAAGGCGCTCGCCTTTGTTCCTCTTCCTGCCAACCTGCCCGCTCGCCTCAGCCAAGCCAATCTATATTCGCTTGGCCGGCTTGCAGCTCGCAATCTTGAGCTCGGGCGCACACGTATAGGCCGGCGTCTTGTTCGCTCACCAAGCCAACGAAGCAAGACGCTGTGGGCGGCCAGTGTTTCTAACCACCCGCGCGCCATCTAGCACATCCAAACTGAACCAAAAGAGAACAGCTCAAAAATACCTCTACCGAAACTAACTTGAGCTCTCGCTCCCATTTTCCATCATTGAGCAGGTTAATTACGACCACGAACTAATCAATCAGCTTAATAACCATTACAACAAGAATCGTCATATCGAGGTAAGTGTGCAGTTTTGTCGGCTGTTAAGTGAGAGTTGAGTTGGGTGAAAGGAGAGAACAGGTCGCCCGGATCCCAAGGTGGCACCATCAATGTTGTGCAATCGTGCCCGATATTGGGCCGTCGTTTCCGATTTATCCGCTCAATCCAAGTTGCTCACCTCCCCCCTCTCTAAACAAATCCGGATCGAGTGGGCGCGATTCTTTTGCAAACAACGAGCGCGTCCTGTCACTTGGTCTGAGGCCACTCGAGGCGGGGCTATCCCTTTTGGCCTAGTACCTTAATGGCTAATTGAGAGTAGGCTCGCTTCAAGTCTCCATTCAACCAACTGGAACGGCCAAAACTTCGGGCTTCATAGCGCAAAGCTCAAAGCCCAGGCCAGCTAATCCTTAGGCTAAGTGCGCAACGCAAACTTGCCACTCCATTTCCATGGGTCTCCTCCTCCTCTTCCTCTTGGCCAGCGTTTGTTCGTTTTTGATTTCTTCTTGCCGGTTGAATATCTGCCGGCCAACTGTATTTCCATCCAGCTGGCAACTTGTTTGTTCCGGCCGCACCATTACCTTAGTGGTTTGGGTCGCTCTCTCTCTTGGTGGCTCCTGCTTGTCCGCGTCTAGTCTCATTTACTCCGCCCGCCTGTTCAGCCGCCCGAGTTGCGCCTGTTCACTAGCCCCAATAGAGCTCAACCTAAATCTAGATTAAACATCAATTAAGACCTTGTTTTCGCTTCATTTCATTGCGGCGCCGCCTCGAACTTTAAGTGTCCAATTTGAGGGCTGCGGCAACATTTTTATTACATAACTCGGCCGGGCAAATCCGTCAGAGGCTAATGCGAATCCAAAAAGTGGTCGCTCTCGTTTGTGCTCCCCTGCACTCAGAATGAGAGCGCCAGTAGAGGCAACCTTCCTTGGCCATTCCGCCAGCTCCAATTCAATCAAACTTCCTTCTTCTTCCTCCCAATGCTAAGCAAGAATCTCACTCCCATTGCGGAAAAGAGCTTCTCGCCCAGCAAACGGAACATCCTTTTCCGGTTCCGCTCGCACTCTCTCGTTCTCGTTCTCGCTCTTCCCTACTATGGAATCTCTCGAAATGATAAATTACCAATCTAATTGAAACTGAACCTAACCGAACATAACTCCGCGAACAACACTCCAGCTTCCCGAGGTCTTTAGGCAGGTTGTTGAGGAGACGCTGAGGCACTTTTTCGACGCGATTCACAACAAACGCGACCAGGAGCAATCGTGGAAGAAGGCAATCTACAAGCTGATAGCTCGACTCGACCAGGAGGTGCCGGAGGTGTTCAAGACGGACGCCTTCAATGAGCACCTGGAGTGAGCTTGGCCAACTTCAATGGCTAGCTTGCTTTAAAACCACCAACATAAGTCACAATCAGGCAGTCATATTAGGAGTTGGAAGACGCGAACAATTGTTAAATTGTTGCTTGCAATCCCGTAAACAAACCAACTCCCCATCACCATCATCATCACCCTAAACCTAAACCCAAATCCAAGCAAGCTGGTTGCGTTTGGTGCTCAAATTGTTCAAATTGAGAGCGGACAATTGATGTAATGTAAAATAGTTGAATGAGTAAGAGGGACAGTCGCACAAGAGGGACTTGGCGCCAATCTTGAGCATGTGGCGCCATGCTGAACTCGGCCCGCAAGCAAATGTGACGGCTAGAGAAAGAGGCACACACAATCCCGTATCTTTCACGTCTAGACCTGGATATATATAAGTATGTGTATATTTAATTGTAGAAACAGACTAGCATACATCTGAACGCTCGTATAGTCTTGAAGTTATCATTATTGCGCATTCATTAGGTCAACAAGAGCAACAACAAGAACAGCAGCAGAAATAAAAGTTACACCTACCACCTCTGAGCCTATTGCATTCACAATGCACCGATAACAATCCACCCGAGACAAACAATAACATCTAGCCTGGATGTGGATCTAAAAGTTCGCCTCCAGAGCGATTCTGACGCTTGACGGCCTAGCACTAGAGAGAACATTTATTGTAGTTACATTACATATAATGCCTCTTCAATGATTAGACTTGTCCACCGCTCATTGTGGCCATAAGTTGAAGTTGAAACAAGTGGCATCTATGTCCGAGAGCACTCCCATTTATTGCCCTTAAGCTAGATATGCTCTGCTTGGCAAACGTTTGTCCAGAAAAAGAGCGACTTATCATACTTTGATCTCGGGCTTCACTCTATTTACTCTTCGAGGTTCGTTGCCGAGCACAAAATTGGGCAACAACTTCTTAGATTCATCGACACTGGAGATTTTTTCTGCCCCTAAGTTCGTTAATCAGCCATAAGTTTGCACTAGTGGTGCAGTTGTATCCATCTTGTCTCCACGATTGTAGAACAATTTCTGACTGGATTAGGTTAGCTAAAAGAGCTACTTATTCACTTCATCAGGCTCATACTCATTGTGCTCGATCAACAATGCTATCCTATCTTGAAATTTCCCTTATTGTCTCTCAGAAAAGCTGCATCCGTTGTTCAGCATAATCTCGAGAGTCTAACCTCCAAATTTACATTGCGAGTGCAAACGGCACCTCCCCTTCCACTCTCATAGTGGAATCGAGACGTAGATTTAACAAAAGCACCAAATGTCTTGCTAGGCGGCTATCCTCTTGTCGAGACAATCGGCGAATCCTGACATCTCGTGGCCATCATTTAACGAGCTCACGTTTTGCAAATCGCTGGATCGCGCCCAGTGCCTTTAAGCGCTGCCTCGTGCTCAAAATCGTTGTCAGATGTGCACGGTGAATCTCCAGAGACGAGGAGTAAACTTGAAACAGTCATGGGATCTTCTCTCCTTTCTCATGAATGCCATAATTCATTTTGTAAATTACATTAGGAGCACATCAATCTAGTTAGAATGGGTTGCTACTCTGTTCTCAAGCAACAGGAACACGCGCACGATGATGCAATATGGACAGTCTGTTGGGCTGCTCAGAATAGCTTGATAACAGGCAGCCTGGATACAACTGCCAAAGTTTGGAACCTCCAAAGCCAGAGCGGTGAGGGTAGACTAAGCGAGGACCGTGTCTTCGATGGCTTTGCACTTGGTGTTGTGTCAGTCGATGTGGCTCCAAAATCTAGCACGGTCGGTATTGCGGCCATGGACAGCAAAATCCGCCTCTTCGACCTAGACAAACCCATAGAATCATGTGAACTTAAAACAATCGATGCTGGACCAGTCGAGTCATGGAAAATTAAATTTTCGCCAAGCGGTAAACATGTTGCCACTGGAGGTATATCTGGCAAGATAAACTTATTTAGCACAAATGTCGAAGGCGAAACAACAAAAACTCAATTTGACACCGGCAAATTCGCGTACTCAGTGGATTTCGTAAGTACTCCCACATGTTCAAACACCTAATATTCTGAGCAAATCAACATGATTATTGACATCCCCACTTTAGAGCCCAGACGGAAAACTTTTGGCAGCGGGTAACGTGGCCGGAATTATAAATGTCTTCGACCTAGAGACGGAAAAGCTCCTGACCCAAATTGGTGGACACGCTTTGCCGGTCAGAGCCGTTGCTTTCTCTCCGGATTCCAAGTACCTTTTAAGCGGGTCTGACGACACATTAATCAAGATCCACCATCCAGCCCAAGGTGAGCAAATCAAAACCTTGTCAGGACATGGCTCATGGATCCTCGACCTCTGCTTCTCGCCAAATGGAGTCCACTTCGCATCCGGGTAGGTAAATTTTTGACTTATAAACAAGTCTCTATGGGATGACGCCTGACTAAGAACCATCGCCTCGCTTTGAACAAAATATAGATCCACCGATAAGAAGGTAAAGATTTGGGATATGACGAGTCATGAATGTATCCAGACGTTCAGTCACCATACGAATCAAGTGACAGGAGTTAGGTACGACCCGAATGGAACAAGACTGGCGTCGGTGTCCGAAGATAACTCAATCGTGATCTACGACCACGTTAAGTGATGGAGCTGTTAGTTCGGCTCCAGTAAACCAGTCCAGTTGGCCTCTTGATCTCCGCACACATGGGGAAACAGTGCCCAGTGTGTCAAAAACCGGGCTTATGCTGATTGATCGGCATCACTGGGATGACCTTGTCTGTGAAAACACCGCAGTTCCCTCCTTTCCATAAAAAGATAGAGAATGGATCCACCTATGTTACATCATGTTCGATTTTAATTTATGATTTTTCTTTCTTGTTTTCACCTAACTTGGTCGAAGAGAGGCTCAGTGTTGCTTCTTTCTGAAAGAGCATCCGTCCTTGAGTCTCGCCTTTCCGCCCGTTGGTGTGCATAAAATAGTGGAGCATCCTTTACATGGTACTACCATTTGGGCATGGCTGAATACAGTTGTGATCTTGAGGCAGCCAGGACATTTGACATCCATAAAATAGGAGTTTGGGTGTTGGACAAGCCTCTTAAGCTTACATTTGCGTCTCTCTTCGTCAAGTGATGGATGTAATAGATCTTTAGCGAGCTGGTTCGTTCATGATTGGAGTGAAAAAGATGGTTAGTAATCGAGTGCGCATTGAATGAAATGTAGGATCTTCTTGAGCCTCGGAAACTCACCATCTTGCCTAATTTAGTTTCTCGATCAAAGAACTCGAACTACCATAGATGGATATTCCCACTTAGACACAAATATCTATAAGTCAAAACGATCTACAAGGAGTTGGTGGTTCAATTTTGCTCGATAGACAAATAATAATCTGCGGTGTTTGGCCACGCGAGATCTATTCTTTGCGATGCAATATTTGCTTGATTATCGGAACCTCATTTGAGCTGCGTGCGTGCGTCTTGCGATGCATGTGCAGAAATCCGCGTTCAGGCTGGCCGGTGTTCCGCTTTCGCCAGCACGCATGCGCCAACAGGTGATGGCGGGATTTTATGAACGCCTCCAAGGCGAGCGGAAAATAGAACGCACAAGTTCGGGTACAAACTACGATCGGATTTTAATTTTGGGGAACATATGATGGGATACACAGATTCCCTCGGCTGACCTCTTGGTCCGCTCAGCACCAGCAAGCGTTCTCAGGGATCAATAGCCGAGCACAGATGGCAATGCAATGGGTGGGTATCATGCTACCAGGGGAGCCAACTATGATGATGAGTGAGCGACGACCATATTCAAACTTGTTCCACTGATTTGCTTCCGTTTCTCACTTTTTCAATCGCCTCGTTATGGGTTACACTTTCGCCAGTTGTTGTTGTTGAGTTCAACATAACCAATAGTAACCTTGACATGGGCGCCTCCACAAACATGTAAATCACTATTGCGAGCGCGATAGAAAGGGATACACTAGATGTCCACATCTTGATGGCGTCGCCAACAAATCCATAGCCTGGCGCTTGTTCTGAGTTTGTTATTCCAACCGTCAGTATTTCCCAGTGAATGAGGAATATGATGAAGCCAAGCCTGTTGAACGAATGCCAGAATGAATGACTCAAGAATCTAATCACAACTGTATGATTGTAGATTGTTGTCGCATTTAGTATGATTATGGCATTCAAAATTGGCCATGCGATCATGACTGAAACGTTTCCAGCTATAAACTCTCCAAGAGTCGTCATCTTCCCTGTTAGCAGGTAAATCCCATGACTGATTAGGGGCAGTAGGATGATTAATATGTGGGCGAGTGATACAAGTATTAAGGTGGTTTTTGTGCGAACAAATGTTGGCCAGTTCTTAATGTTGCCATCCTCGTATTGGCTCAATAGATAGCCAACAAAGCACCCTATGGAAACGCTTCCAACTCGGCCCAACGTGGTCATGTAGCCAGTTGACTCGAACTTTTCCAACAAATCGGTCAAAAAGCCACCGTAAAGCGAAAAGGCCTCTTCTCTAACGGACGTTTGTTTGTACAATCTAACCCCAATACTTGAGGCGGAGACGACCAGCAGAAGTCCCGCGAGAGCACTCCTGAGCACGTAATTTGGTAGCTTGCAGAGGATGTAGGTTATAAGCGGTAGGATGAGCGAAATTTGCGAGTAGCTCACTATAAACCAAGCCGGTGGAACGCAGGTGGGAGGAAGCCCGAAGCTGCCCAAATAAGGAATCGATTTCCACCAGGGATCGCTCATGCAAATGCCCTTTATTGAATTGTGGTCGACTCCGTAGTCCCACCAAGGACCGGATCCTGTGTAAGGAGAGACTGATTTTGAGTACCAATAGACGAGCATGAAGATGGGCGTTATTCTCAATAGTATGCCCAAATTTATACTCAACCAAACAGTTGGACGGGATAGCTGCTTCACAGTAAACTTTCGCAAGAGTGTGTATGTGGTCAGGACACCAAATATCACAAAAAAGGTGTCCACGCAACGGGGTATTGAGAGCGCCAGTCTTGCTAGCTCACTGACACTCAAGTCGATGCGTTTAACCAGAGATCTCGCATAAACGCTTGCAAGGTATGAACTGTGACCCAAAACCACAAGCAGAGCCATGAGGACCTTGAGGAAATCCAAGCATCCCAAGTTAACTCGGACTCTATGACCTTGCTTGTACTTGACTCTGAAGGAGTTTGTCTTGAAGCCTTTTAGATTACATCTAAGCGAGAGAGCTTCAAGGAGCTTGAGGCTGAAAGACTTTTCGTCAGGATAACTGTCGCCTCTTTGGCTAATAGTCTGCGCCATACTCGATGAAACGTCGAGACTCTTCGCATAATAATCCACGTTTGACTTCTCCTTGCGCATCGCCTTTGCCGATAACTCGTAAATCACAGAGGCTATTACAACTAACACGATCCAACCGCCAACTATGCACAGATAGATACGGCCACTTAGTGGAACCCTACGAATGGGGCTCCTCTCGTCGGGTAGACAGTACATTGAATGGAGCTCAAGTTGGCTCCTGTAAAAATCCGTCAGCTCGAGCTTGGCCAGTCGGCCTATGGAAGAGTTATAGAGACGAAAGGAGAGTGTATCGCAGGTTTCAGGCAAACAGACCCCCAGTCTGATGGTCGTCTTCTGATACATCGTTTCATTGGTTGGCCACTGTCTTGGTTGTAGTCTAACGGTGCAATATCTTGTCTTGATCCTTCCCCCGTCGAGTTTTGTCCGCGAACATCTCTCGTAGGAGCCAAGCCAGTTGACAACACCCGAGTAGAGACCCGACTCTAGCCGACCAAAACTGTCCATCAGGGCGGTCAGCTCATGAGCAAGCTGGCCGTTGATGAGTGTGTAGTTCTGATGTTCGTCTAGTTGCTTTGTAATCCACTGTAGCTGCGAGCCACAGAGAGTCTGATTTGCAACTGGCCAGCCAGATACAAGTAGGTCTTGCTTGTCTGCATAGGAGTAGTCGGTTAGAAAGGGGTTCTCAAAGTTGAGATAATATTCGAGATCGTAGAGTCTTTGCTGTGCGCTTGTTGCTGCGATATATTCCGGTGTTGGATTGATTACTTTCGCTAAATCAAGCAGTTCACTTGGTTTCAGCTTGGCGCCAGTCGGAGGGTCTATAAGTTGCGGATTTCTCTTGTAGTCGATTTCGAGTTCCATGTTGCAGTAGAACCACCAACTGATACCAGCAAACAATGCTATTGTCCATAGTACGAGCCTCAGATCCATCTTAGAGGCACTTCAATGAACAGATGTGACAAAGATCGGTTTGAATATCTACAAGTCTTCCAGGTTCCAGTTGTACTGAGTACAAATCGATCACCAACAAGATCAGCTGCCAGCCAAGTCTTCATCTAGTTGATTGAAACAGTGGAGTCGAGTTAAATTATTCAGCCCGCCAGATAATGATCCCGTCAAATCCACTCAGCGAGTTTTGCAAGGCAGAGGTTTCTTTTGCGTGTAATGCAGATGCTCAAGTTCAAACTGTATTGATCAAGATGGATTCTGAGTGGATATGTTAGTTGACAAGTCAGCTCAGGTTAGATAATCAAGTTCTAACAGGTGAGCGATCATGAACTTAAAGTGCTGCATCTGGGAGGCTGGAACTTTAAAGTGTCAGTTAGCGAACACTATCCTGGAGATATCCTCCACTGCACAGCATTTCTGCTGAACCAACCAGAGTCCTTAAGCGAGAGAAGTTCAATGAGAGGTGAAACTTTATTCTCAATTAGGCAGAAACTTGCAAGATTTACCCCTCTCAGTCTGGTTGCATGTAAGTCTAGCACGCAAGTCTTTCTGCTAAAATTAAG
>ENA-UOVY01000792-UOVY01000792.1-plant-metagenome-genome-assembly--contig:-NODE-792-length-10289-cov-4.726598_pt1 | contig 10289 bp, 9 predicted proteins | sample MGYA00249840_ERZ761561 | MGnify/ENA primary metagenome ERZ761561 (study PRJEB28882, sample SAMN05720143) | plant metagenome | isolation source: Guanajuato, Mexico | place: Mexico:Guanajuato, Mexico... | reverse complement strand
TTACTGATCACAGCTAGTTATGGTCCTCAAGTGCTTCCGGTTGACTTACCACAAAGCACAAATGAAAAAAAAGAATCTCTCCATGTAAATGTAACAGTTACTGCACAATTAACCTATTATGTGGATGGCAAACGGGTTGCTTTCAACCGGTTGCACAATGTGTTAGAGGATCTATTAGCAAAAAGATCCAGTAAGGTAGTTGTATTATATATGGATAAAAGACTTTCTATAGCTCATATGGTTAAAGTAGCTGATATAGTAGATAGACTAGGTGCTACAGTTTCCATAGCAACAGAATTTGAAAAAAATAATGAAAAGTAGCTGGTTATTTTCTCCACATGGCCAAGCAATGACCCTATCAGCTGCATTGCATCTATTCCTTTTAGGGTTAACTTATTCTATACGTCACAGCCCACCCCCAAGATATTCTAATCGGCAGGTTTATAAAGTTGCTTTACAATCCAGGTATACAGTAGACAAAGATCATTCTATTCAATATCATAAACCTCAAGCATCCATGAAAGCCATTGATGTACCTGTTCGTAAGACCAATAATATATGTAAAAATCAAATAAAAAATAAAAATATCCGCCCAAAACAAGCGTCTCAAAAGGATCCAAATGGAGTAGTACAAAAACCCATACCCGATCATGCTCCCCCTCAAATAGATAGACGAGGATTATATCATACAGGAAGCCATATTCAAGCAGCTGCTATGCTTGAACTAAAAGGTTGGGAGTGGGATGTAGTCCCTAATCCAATAGATAAGACAGAAGAATGTGGTAAAATAGTTTTTGAAATTAAAGTAGATCAAGATGGTGAAATCATCTCTATTCAAACAATTGAAAAAACTGTTACACCTATTGTAGAAAAAATTTATGCAGATGCGCTGCTTGACCTTACTTTTAGCAAAACAGCTCAGACTCCACCTGGTATTTCTACAGGTAAGGTTACCTTTGTACTAGTAGTAAAATAGTAGTATATGCGCATGGTAAATTCGTAAATGATCAGTTAACTATTTAAAAAGTATTGCGTAAGCTTAACGTTATACTATATGTTATTAGTTACCTAATTATAGCCTAGATTTAATATAAAGAAAAAATCTATTCAAAATCAAAGAGTGATATGGCCTTTAAATATTTACTTCTACGTAACCATCTATAAAATAACAACCCTCATAATCTTGACTTTTGCTTGAATCGTCCTCTTGAGTCTTAGTTATATTTTGTTTTTCATGCTCCTGATTAAACGAGTTTGTCATCTCCTTATCCTGGTTCTCTTTATCAGCTGGGTCTGTTCTTATAGCATCATCTAGGGATACTGTAGAATCATTGGGCATGGATGGTTGTCGTTTATCAAAGCTACTGTTTTTCAATTCATCTATATCACTTTTTTCTTCGATACTTTCATCCACCATTTTATGATCCCAAGATAGATAGTCGTCTTTTTTTATTGTATCAGCCGGGAAATCGTTAGCGAGCAGCTCTTTTTCAGAGATACCACTTGTATTTTTCGGCCCCCTTTTACTATCGACTGACCAATATTTTTTTTCGATTGATTTAAAGCACGAAGTTCCATTTAAAACCATTATCCCATACCATGTTAAAATTACAATAATTGTTTTTGAGTAAGTGATAGCTTTCATATAAGTTATTGAATTATACTATAGGTATTTTTAGCCGTTTTTATCTATTCCCCCAACCCAATTCGGTTTGGGTTACACCATCTAGAAGTCGTTCCAACAAGGAACCCAGTAAGAACAGCTCTTTAGTAGGTTGCATATTTAATGTAAACAAATTAATTGTATTAACGTGAGGGAGATTAGATTTTAAAAAATAGTAGTTGAAAAAAAACTTTTCCCTTTAAACTTAAGGATCAAAATAGCCACTACATTACCAAGTTCCAGCAAGAAAAAGCGTGGAGTAGAATAGGATCTATAAACTTTAATACTGGATTTTAATATTTTTGATAATCAATTATAAAAATTATTTGTAAAGAGTTGTATAAAGCATAGTTTTCTATAATTTAAGGTGTGGGATACTATCTAAATAGGCTTGTATAGGGAGCATAGAAGGTCGAATCATTGCAGAAGGTATTTTTTTTACTAAAGTAAGATAGACAAAATAGGCCTCTAACCTATCCCCAAAAAAGCCTAACTGAACAGTATAATAGGGTTGCCTGTAGTGAAGCTTAGGAGGATAAGCATAGGTAGCCACTGATTCTTGTGCCTTTAACGCTGCTGTTCTACTACTACCCGTATAGAGCTGTATGGTATAACCTTTTAACCAATTAAGTTGCGCATAAGCTAGCTTGCGCTGTTTTAAACGGTCCAACAAGCAACTCGTTTGATCTAATGGACATATCAATGGCAGGGAAGATCTCTTTTTTATTGCTTTAGGGCCTTTAAAGTATTCTATTCTGTATGGAGCAAGATTTTCGTCATAGATCCCCTTTTTTAATAGTTTCCAGTTAGATAAGTAGGTAGCTTTTGATTCCATAGACCCTATCAGGCTATTAAAAAAAATCCATACAAAGCACTTTATAGTCATAATTAGTTGAAATGTCGTTAGATGATCGGAAAAATAAAAATAAAGTAGCAACAGACCAAATCCGACAGCTGTGTTCCCTTAGATGACAGTAGCAAATTCAATCCTTTTTTATAAATTTAAGAAACGATGTAGATCCTGCATGGCAATATATTCGGAATGGTTACACACCATGTAAAATAGTTTCAACCATTCAGCATCCGTTTATAACTTTACTTTCAGTCTTTAATGTTGTTATATAAGGCTATACGGCTTTGTTGCTTAGAACTATTTGTTTTTTCCCAAGTTTTTGCACAGCCCTGCAGGTATTTAATTTTTTTGTAAGATCTTTTTTAAAGATCTAGTAAAACGAATAGGCAAAAGATACTGGTATCATATCTTTAAATTTTGATTAAAAAACAATGTCCCATACTGGAAAAGTTATTCAAATTATAGGTCCTGTAATAGACGTCCGTTTTAGTGAAGAAGCTCAGTTGCCTAGCATATTAAATGCATTGTATGTTAAAACCCTTTCTGGGAAATTGGTTGTCTTAGAATGTCAACAACACTTGGGTGAGCATTGTGTACGTACCATTGCTATGGAAGGAACAGAAGGATTAACGCGCGGGCTAGAGGTAATAGATACAGGGGCTCCTATTCAAGTACCCGTAGGCGATGGGGTACGTGGGCGCCTTTTTAATGTTATAGGAAATGCTATAGATGGTATGGAACAACCAGTAACCGATCAGAAATTTCCGATTCATAGACCAGTGCCACCTTTTGACCAACTTTCTTCCACAACAGAAATTCTCTATACGGGTATCAAGGTAATTGATTTACTTGCGCCTTATGTAAAGGGGGGTAAGATTGGGTTATTTGGTGGTGCAGGGGTAGGTAAAACAGTTTTGATTATGGAGCTGATTGACAACATTGCTAAATCTTATAATGGGCTTTCCGTATTTGCTGGTGTAGGCGAACGAACCCGTGAAGGCAATGATCTTTTACGGGAGATGATTGAAGCCGGTGTGATCAATTATGGGGAAGCATTTACCGAGGCTATGGCACAAGGCGATTGGGATCTAAGTAAAGTAGATCATGAAGCATTAAAAACATCTCAGGCTGCACTCGTATTTGGACAAATGAACGAGTCTCCCGGTGCAAGAGCCCGTGTAGCACTGACTGGCCTTTCTATCGCAGAGTATTTTCGTGATCATGGTGAAGGTAAGGAAGGGAAAGACATTCTCTTTTTTATTGATAATATTTTTCGTTTTACCCAGGCCGGTGCAGAAATTTCTGCATTACTAGGGCGGATACCTTCTGCTGTAGGGTATCAACCTACCTTGGCCACAGAAATGGGTGCCATGCAAGAGCGTATTACTTCTGTTAAGCATGGCTCTATTACATCTGTTCAAGCAGTTTATGTTCCAGCCGATGACTTAACAGATCCTGCTCCTGCTACTACTTTCACCCATCTGGATACCACTACGGTTCTTTCCAGAAGGATAGCATCATTGGGTATTTATCCGGCTGTAGATCCTTTGGCCTCTTCTTCTAGGGCATTAAATCCTGAAGTATTAGGTGATTTACACTACGATACCGCTCAAAAAGTAAAAAGAACCCTTCAACGTTATAAAGAGCTACAAGATATTATAGCCATTTTGGGTATGGACGAGCTTTCAGAGGAAGATATATGCACGGTTTACCGTGCCAGAAAAGTAGAACGGTTTTTATCTCAGCCCTTTCATGTAGCAGAACGATTTACAGGGATCCAAGGAGAACGTGTACCTATAGAAGATACCATTAAAGGATTTAATATGATTATTGAGGGAACGGTAGACCATCTACCTGAAATGGCTTTTAACTTGGTTGGGAATATTGAACAAGCCATTTCTAAAGGAGAAAAGCTGTTAAGCAGCCCAAATAAAGGGGAATAATAGTCCCATTTAGTTGAAAGCAGATCTGGAACTGTATTACCATCAAGGTATCTTGCATATCTAATGATTAAAAATATTTAAAAGTCTATTTTTTTAGTTAAATTTACCAAGCAAAAGTATTTTACTGACGTAAATAGATCTTGCCATCTGGTTGGTATCTATCGGTGGCAGTAGTGTATAGAAGTAGGGAATATTTAATATTTCTTTTGTATTGATATCATTAAACCTTAAAATTATACTGTGATGAATTATAGATTTTTATTTGCATGGGTACTTATAGCCTCCATGTATACAGGTGTAAAGGCAAATCCACCTAAAGAGGGTGACCAGTCGAAAATGGTAACATCTAGTTTGAAGATTGGGTATGTAGATGTGGCTTATATATTCCGCCAACTACCAGAGGCTATAAAAAATGGTGAAGTATTACAAACTTTCCAGGAGCAATTGGATAGTCAGATTCGAATAAAAATCCAAGAGTTAGAAGATAAAGGTAAGGCGTACCAGGAACAAGTGGATACACTTACAGAAGCTCAGAAAAATCAAAAAATTAAGGAATTCCAATATTTACAGGCAAACATTAAAAAGCTTGACGAGGACAGACATACTAAAATGGTAGAAAAACATAAGGCAATTATTGAACCGCTTTATACCAAAATGAAAGAGGTCATTAATAAAATTGCAAAAGAACAGAGTTATGCTTTTGTCTTGGCCAAAGATACAGAGGCAGGTCCTATCGTACTTTTTGCGCAGCCTGCATTTGATATTTCTGAGCTTGTATTGGACATACTTAAAACAATGGCGCCTAAGGAGATAGAGCCGCCTGTAGTAGGTCCGAAGGGACAAACGCCTGCTCAGCCATCTACCCGTTCGACTAAAGCCGTTAAGAAAAAATAAGTCGAAGCCCCCCTTCTTTCCTATTTTATCTAGTCAGCAAAGAGGGGGGTAATTATTTTTATTGGTTTCTAACCTAGTTTGGTATCATTTTTTTATGGATTCATTTTGAGGCTATCTTATCTGAATAGATTTTTTGTTTATGGCTTATTGTTGATCCTGGTTTATTGGATACTGCGCACTTGTAGTGGTGAAAAAAGCATAAAAAATTCCCCAAAAGATTCTTTTATTGCTTCTGTTGGTAAACAGTATTTATATCCATCAGATCTTGCATCCATGGATCTTATGCATACTGATGTTGCAGATAGAGATTTTTTTATTAAAAAATATGTAGAAGAATGGGCATGTAAACAGCTCCTTATTGCGCAAGCAGATTACCCATCTATGCAGCCTTCTATGGAAGCGAAGTTAAATGACTATAAAAACGACCTACTGGCCTACTATTTTTTAGAAAAGTTAATTCAACTCGAATGGAATCCATATGTATCTTCAGAAGAAATAGCAGATTACTATCAAAAATACAAACAGCGTGACTTTATACTTCCTCATGCTATTGTAAAGGGTCTTTTTTTTGTGTTCCCCTCAAAATCTGCTTCTATTAATTCTATAAGGTCGCTTATATTATCAAATAAAGCAGCAGATCGAGCAAAATTGCAAGCCTATTGTAAATCTTATGCCCATGCCGCCATCTTAGAAAGAAATAAATGGCTACCTTGGGAAGTTGTTTTGGATAAAACTGGCTATTGCCCAGTTGGAGATCCAACTAGATTATTAAAATCTAACAAATTTATTCATATAGCGGACCGAAAGCATACCTATTTTTTTAAAATAGATCAGTATAAATTGGCACAAGAAATTGCGCCATTAGAAGTAGTAGAAAAGCGAATTAAGGCAATTATATTACACAAAAGGAAATTAGATCTTATAAATAAAATTAAATGTAAACTGTTAGAAGATGCTAAAAAAAATAATACCTGTGTTATTCAGATTAACTAAAACTGTAGTATGTGGCCTTGCCATAAGTATTTGTGCTGGATTATCTATCACTAGGGCGACTGATAAATTGTTGTTGGATAAAGTAATCGCTACTGTAAATCAAGAAGTAGTTTTATATTCTGATTTAGAAGAAGTATACAAACAACAATTCTACTCAGAAGAAGAAATAGTAGATGAATCTAAAAAAATAGCTCTATTACGAGAGTTGGTTGTACATAAAATGCTTTTAGCAAAAGCTAAATTAGACGATCTGAAAATTTCAAAAGTATCCCTTGAATCACAATGTGAGGCTAAAATATCCAGTTGGATAGAGCAGTTTGGCTCTGAAGAAAAAATTATTCAGGTTACAGGTAAATCTATCTACCACTTGAAAAAAAAGTTAAAAAAGCAATTCAAAGAACAATATTTGGCTATGTTAGCCTATCGCCATCTTACCCAACATATAGAAGTTACACCAGCAGAGGTAAAAAGTTATTTCAATACATTGCCACCAGATCATCTTCCTTACTATCCTACTTCTGGTGAGGTATATCAACTTGTTGTCTATCCTAAAGCAGTTAATCCAACAGAACAAGAAATTAAATTAGCTGAAATTGAATTAAATAAAATTAGAGCAGCAATAGTTTCAGGTAGGTTAAAATTTGAAGCAGCTGTGCACCAATATGCAGAAGACAAACGAATAACCGTTCAGGCAGACTTGATTACGCATAACCAACAAGGAGAGATATTACCAGGTATACGTATTCCTTTTAAATCTTTGCATCCAGAAGTCTATCTTGCTATTGAGAGCCTTAATGTAGGAGGAGTTAGTGAACCTCAGAAGTATAATGACACATTAGGTAGATCAGCTTGGCGGTTATACTATCTCAAGCAAAAGGTAGAAGCGCATCTCATGAATCTTACGCAGGATTATGAACAGATCCATTATAACTTACTCGAACAGAAAAAAAAAGCAGCCCTTGACAAATGGATGCAAAAGGCTAAATCAGAATTTAGCATAAACTTTGCTCCAGAATATCGTGTAGTAGAGCAGTTACTTTAATAGACCCTTTGACTTACATTTATAGTGGACTAAAAAATTAGGAAAAAAATAAAGTGTCCGTTCAGGGCTGTGTCAGAAGTTTGCTTTTTAGCCTGTTTCAGACATGATTTTAGGACAGTTTTTTTATCGAAAATGTTCAAGATTTGTTCCAATTTTTAGTCAAAATTTAGGAAAAATTCCGTTTTCTATCACAGTGCTGAACGGACGCAGATATTTTAATTACTGTCTTTAGTGATTAACAAGTGAGAAAAGAAATAAAATTTCTAGAAATTTGTTTTAAAAATCAGTCTACTGTAGATTACAAAATAGAAATTTGTTAAATTTTATGTTAATAGTTTTGTAACTGTTTATTGCCATTCAAAATAAGAAAATATAGGCTTTTTTATAAAAATATTTTTTGATTCGGAATATCAGTCTAGTGTCTATTTGCGAATGATTTTGCCTAGTACCCTAACACTTCCTGTATGGTTCATTGAAGACTTCCTACGTTTGTTAAAATTTAATTTTGAAAGTTGTGTCATTCCCTTATTTTTCATGCGAAGATTTTTTTTGCTATGATTCGGAATGTGACCTATAAGGAAAATTTTGTATTTATTAAAGTCTTTCAATTGATGCGCCTAAGCTATTGAGGCGTTGGTCAATGCATTCATATCCTCGGTCAATTTGGCCAATATTTTCAATCGTACTTGTGCCTTCTGCAGCTAGTGCAGCAATTAATAAAGCGATGCCAGCTCTAATATCACTTGAACTCATATGGGTAGCTTGCAGCCTATGGTCAGGACCTAAACCTACTATATGGACTCTATGTGGATCACATAAGACTAGTCGTGCACCCATTTCGATCAAGTGGTCTACAAAAAAGAGCCTGCTTTCAAACATTTTCTGGTGGATTAAAATATGACCTTGTGCATGTATAGCAGCTACAACCGCAATACTAATTAAATCAGCAGGTATACCTGGCCAGATCGCATCATACAGTGTTACTAGCTTACCATCCATTTCTGTTTTAATAGCATGGCAAGGTTGGAATGGAATATGCAATCTATTCTCTTGTGTTTCTATCACAATACCCAACTGTTTAAAACAATACCCAAGGGGTGCAAAAAATTTAATAGGCACATCTGTAATCGTTAGTGCTGATTGAGTAGTTGCAGCCAACCCAATAAAGCTCCCAATTTCCAATAGATCTGGTAAAATGGTATGGGTAGTGCCTTTTAGTGTTTCTACCCCCTCTATCGTTAATAGATTAGAGCCAATACCTGTAATATGGGTACCCATGGCTATCAGCATATGGCAAAGTTGCTGTATATGGGGCTCGCAAGCGGCAGGATAAATAATGGTTTTGCCTTTGGCCATGCTGGCAGCCATGATCAAATTCGCGGTGGCTGTTACCGATGGTTCTGCCATTAGTACATCAGCACCCTTCAACGCAGCGCATTTCGCTTTCCAAGTTGCTTGAGCACCATCGTAGTGAAAAGCAACGCCTAATTGTTCAAGTCCTTCAAAATGGGCATGTAGCCCCCTGCGTCCAATTCGGTCTCCTCCCGGTTTTGCTATGGCTACTTGCTTAAAACGGATTAAAAGCGGGGCCAGTAACATAATAGAGCCCCTTACTTTAGTGTAGGTTTGTCGGAATACTGTGGTACACATCACCTCTTTATCAAGATCCATTGCACAAAATTGATACCCTCCATCGTCCAATGGGGTAATTTTAACCCCTAGCAGGGCGAGTAGTTTCATCAGATGTTGTACATCTGTAATGTTGGGAATATTGTATAAAGTGACAACTTGATTGGTCAATAAGGTAGCACATATGACCTGCAGTGCTTCATTTTTTGACCCTTGTGGTTTAATGGTGCCAGATAATTGGCGTCCTCCATGGATAATAAATTTGCCCATTGCTTTAATTTTGTACTACCCTATATATGGGCCCTAGCTACTTTTTAGCAGTGCTGACTTTGGTTTGATATTTGTTTCTAGGCTTTTGAAAGTTTGCACCTTCATCTGGTAGGGTCCGTATTATTTCTACGTCAAGCATTGTACCATCTGGTATCATCCGCTTGATATCCTGCATCATTCTTTCATTACTGATGTAATCATTGTTCCATGTGCTACTAAAACGGCGCATAAGCTTTCCAGCTGCTATAAGCATTTGCTGTTGTTCTTTAAGCGTGGGCAAAGTAGTAATTTTTTTCAAAAGTGATTCCATATGTCGCCCATAATATTTGTATCTGATTAGCTTGAGAAGGGGCATATTTGCATAATGGGGTTGACTACTTTCTCGTTTAATAGGTTTGGGACTAGGGCTATCAATATCTAGTTTGTAATCTGATAAGATAAAAAGATCACCCCAACGTTTTTCAAGAGATTCTGCATTAGGATTAACCACTTCCATCAGCTTTATAATACTATGGGCCTTTTGCGTGCGAACTGTTTTATCTTTAATCGCTGCAATTTGCTCCATCAGCTTTTGTATGTTTCTACCATACTCTTTAAGGATTAAAGGCGATCTAGTTGTATTATAGTCGTACATTATCGGTTATTGGGTTATAAAATAAATAAATAATATTTAATAGGCCTTCTAAGCAGAAGGCAGTATCTCTAGTTTTGCATAATTTAGCAATAAAGTCTTTTCCCCGAATTTATGAAAAAGAATAACAGCTTTACGCATAGTTGAAGATTCCACCAACTGCAAGACTTTTCCTACACCAAAATGAAGATGTTGAACAGTGTGACCAACCTGTATAGCAGTAGCATCCGCAGGAATGCGTAGGGTAGCAGGTGCCACCATCTGGCCAATAGTGCGGATCGGTTTGTTTGACTGCTTTTGGATAGACTTACCAGTATGGGACGGATCAGTTGCTCCGCTTTTAGCCACAGATTTGGTTGCCGTATGGTCCC
>ENA-UOVY01000790-UOVY01000790.1-plant-metagenome-genome-assembly--contig:-NODE-790-length-10392-cov-590.307246_pt1 | contig 10392 bp, 6 predicted proteins | sample MGYA00249840_ERZ761561 | MGnify/ENA primary metagenome ERZ761561 (study PRJEB28882, sample SAMN05720143) | plant metagenome | isolation source: Guanajuato, Mexico | place: Mexico:Guanajuato, Mexico... | reverse complement strand
AGATGGAGAGTTTGTCGCCCGGTAACAATCAGCAGCAGCAGCAGCAGCAGCAGCAACAACAACAACAACAGCAGCAACAGCAACAAACAAATAGCGCCTCGCAACAACTGGCTCATCTGAACCAAATCCAGCAGCAGCATTACGGGCCTGCCAGCCAGCAATACCAGCTAGTCACCGCCAGCCTTGGCCAACAGCACCTCCACCAGCACCACCAAACAACGCAAATGGACCAGCACTCGGCCATGTTGAACCAACAGATGGCCGTCAATGCCTCCATGGTGCAGCATCATCCCTCCAGCGTGCACCAGCATCATCAGCACCAGCTACATCAAGACGCTCAACAGCAACAGCAGCAGCAACATCTGCAAGCAACTGGGCGCCAGAGCCAAAGCCAGCAGCAACAGCAGCCCCCAATCATAGCTCACCAAGTGCTACCGCATCCCCACCACCCGGCGCACCATCACGCGGTTCATCGCATTCGGCGCCCCATGAACGCGTTCATGGTTTGGGCTAAGGCGGAAAGAAAGCGTCTTGCCGATGAGAATCCAGATTTGCACAACGCAGATCTAAGCAAAATGCTAGGTAAGTTACATTCCATTTGCTGCTCACTGAGCTGAGAGTTCTCGCGCAAACTTGCCAAGGGTTCTCCATGAGCCATCGACGTTTGTCCAAGGATCGACGATAAATCTATTTAAATCCAAACGAATGGCCGACGAGAATAGTATCAATCTGGCATTGTTTACCAACTGGCGCCGGGCGTATATTTAGCCACATAGACACTTGTTGTCTGCTCTGTTGGCAGCCTTCGCTTTTAGTCGCCCCGAGTAGATTCAATTTGGCGCGCGACGATTTTTGTTTACCTACCGGCGCCAAGAGCTCGAACAATCGGAGGAGGAAATGGTTAGAAACTTTACGGGCAGCTTTCTTTCGCGAGCTCATCAATTTGGGTCTTAATGGAACGATAAGCGAGTTTAAACTTTTCACTTTATTCGCGGACAAGCAAACCAAAGTTGCGAGCAACAAGCCTGGTGTTGAACTTGAAAGGCTGCCCCACACTGCCTTCGTCCAACTGCTTCTCCTACTGTTTAGCTAGGAAAGATTGATTGCGAGACTAATCATCGTGTTTGCTATCCTATCTGACGTGTTATGTTGCACAACTTTTACCACTTACAACGCAAGCGCGCCTCCAGCCAAGATGATCAATCTCTGCCTGCAATGGTTGGGCTCTCGACTTCGCCATCAACTTCCTCTCTCTCTCTCTCTCTCTCTTTCCGTTTGAACTCACACCACCATAAACAAATCGTCAGTTCTAGTTTTAATTTCATACGTAATTAATTTTGTATCTACGCTCTTAATTCAAACTCATCACTATCGAGTGGGAGTTGTTGCGCGAGATGCTAGTTTAGCAAAGTAAGCGAGATAATTGTTTCGAGGTCCAGTTGGATCGCTGGTTGGGGAGACAGTGCAAGCGACAACTGGAGCAGCCAACATGGAGCACTGAGGACTAAGCGGTGACCATAGAAATGGGCGAGCTTGTTCCAATGCTCAATGGTGCTAATGTGGCGCTTCCACGCTCTGTTACCGGCACACTATGGAACGGCGGCGGCGACTGCCGCTGCTGGATGGCGCCGGCCATTTCGTAGCGGATAAGATTCACGATTTTTCAACGCAATCCTCAACAAAGGATCGTTGGCGAGAATTAGCTAATCGGAGGGCAGAACTAATCTGTGACGATATATTATACAAGTACGTATGAAAATATATATATATATATATATATATATAAAGGCACACGCAAACTTATGACTACCTTTCTCGACTTGGCGGTCGCCTATGAAAACAGTAAGCAACCCAGTCGTGGTGCACTGGCAGAGTGGAGCCGGCGGCGGCCACAAATGGAGCCTCGGATGTTGTTGCTGTTGTTGCATGAACTTCCTCCATCGCCAGCTCTCCGCCACTGCCGCACAAGCGCAATCTCTCTTACGAGAAGATTTACTCCGCCATCCGCCAAGATTCGTGAGCATCTCCCTGAGCCGCCGATTAGAGGTGGCGCATGCTTTTGACTATAACAAGCCAGGCCAAGAACAATACTTCATTCTCGAGCCCCCTAATCGTTGGCCTAGCAAGCGAGCAGACTTGGCCAGCCGTCTCTCTCTCTCTCCCTAGCCGCTCCAATGGAACAGAGTGACCGACTAGCAGTGTGATAGACGAGAAGATGAAATCAAGCTTCTGGCGCAGCGTGCAAAAGATTGCCCTTCGCGATAAAAATTAACACGACAACGAGTTCAAATGCTCGGCCGGCGCCTCCAGAGGCCAGCCTCCAAATCTTGAGATGCTAGCGGCCCACTTGTTAACTAGCCATGCTGTTCCAAACTACAGCAGATGGTTAGCATTCTGACAAATGCGCCAGCAAGAGAGGTAGAGAGAGAGAGAGAGGGAAACCATTGGGCCGCGGAGATTTTCCGCTCGAGCTTACGTTGCAACGCTTTTAAAGCTCAGCTCCTCATCTAATGGTTAATTGTTTGCCCGACATTTGCCCGTCCGAGTGCTCGAACAATTTCGCGACCCGGTAAGCGGCAACGAAGCGAATTTGCATGCTGACTCTTCACCTAGCTGACCCATCATTGGGCCAGGAGGATTCAGTTTGGAATTGGGTTTGTGTTGGCCGATGTTAGCGAGAGAAAACTGTTGCTGCTGCTTTCTCGTGAGCCCACATTGTTGGCTATTGAGTGGCCGAGATTAATTGGCTGTTGAAATGGTGATCTCAATTCGAATGAGTAATTGAATTTGATAATGCCATTATCATTATCATTAGACAACACGTCGAGGGCTGACAGACGCCTTCACAAAGGTATTATGATTGATTGTCTGGGGCTTCCATTTGATATGACCACAGAATCTGACTTCCTCCACCAGAGCGCTCGCTTTGGCTTAGTGGCCGCCTCTGCTCATGCTGTTGCAATAACATCTAGCGCAGAGGGCCAATTGCACAGAAATCAATCCAACAATCGTGGCGTCCTTTGGGGCTGTGCGCGCCTCCAAGGAACGACGACGATGACGATGACGATGATCCATCTTTGCGCCTTGTGTGCAATTTCTCAACACACCTAGTCCAATGTTGCCCACTTACGAGCGAGAAAAAGGATGTGGGCATTCGTGTAGCCGATGGCCGTGTTTCGTAAGCTCAGTGGCAAGGCCTCTCGCTTCACAAACAAATGGGCCAGCTTAGTTTGGGGCAGGGAAGTTCAATTACACACATGGACTCATTTTTATCAGTTGACCTGTTGCATTGGTAATCCTCGAGCGCGCAAACATAAGCGCACGCAACTACTAATTAATATGTTCGCCAGCCAGCAAGCTAAAGCGGAAATTGCGAGCCACCGCATACGTAAAGATTTCATTTGTAGCTCCAAATAGGTGCGTCTGTCTTTCTCAGGCCTAAGGAAGGCAGCCAAGAGAGCTAGAGCGAACCTTTAGGTCCTAACTTGATTGCGCTCACACAAGTGGCTAGATCGCCTACGCGCGCATCTTTGTGGCATCTCCCTCTCTCTCTCTCTCTGTTAGGTAACTTTACTTTCCAAAGCCGGCACTCATTTGAATAATTTAGTCAGCCAGTGGGCTGGCCTGCTCGCTCTAGTGAGCAGAGCTTGTCTTGAGAGTTTTTGCCCGCGAATGGACTCCTGAGTAGAGCACACGAGTCGCGCTACGCTGCTCAAATTTACTCCAGCCATGAGTGATCCAGCAGATAAACTAGAGTATCCACTCCTCTAGGGGAGAGAAAGCGAGAGTTTTCCGCTTTGTCGGCCATCCTGGCCCAAGTGTTGGAGACTCAAATTCATCGTTTTCTTAAAGTTAAACTGAATTGAACAAAACTAAACTTAGCCGAACCGGCTAATTCAACCAAACTCGCTGCTTAGGTAGAGTTGACGCAAAACTGACAGTGGGCTGCTTCAATGTCTGACATTTGGTCGGATTCTATCCATTCAAGAGTTTGATTTTTCCCAGCCCATCTAAAGAGCACGCGATGTTTTTGGCCAACGCCCAGGTCACACGATTCAGTTTGTCTTGACAATCCAACTCTCTAACTTGAGACCTGCCGAGGACCTGAATCAATAGAATCCAACTGCGGCTGACTCTTGAGGCTTCCCTTGTGCTCCCAAGAGCCGGCGACTTTTCAATGCCAGCTCAGGTGACGCCCAGATCAAACTTCGTCCCGCAGACCAGTGGTCCAGGTAACATCCTTGGGCGTGTTTCATGATCTATTTGCATTCCTGCACAAGGTTGACTTTGAAGCCCCGAGCTAGTTTTGCGAAACCCTGCTGCTGGTCTAATTGATCAGTCGAGCGTCATTTTTGCAATCTCTCTCTCTCTCTCTCTCTCCCATTGCTAGAATCTCATGCTCTTGATCTAGTCTTTGTTGCACCAAACTAGCACATTTCAAAGCGAGAGGACGTATCGGTCTCAGATTGGAAGTTTCACTACTTTTCTCGGTCAACTTCATGGCCACTCCAAGCAGTGGCGAGTGCCAAATATGGGCTGGGTGAAAGCTTTAACCTTTTCATCCTCGTTTCTAAAACATGGAGCATTCAACACTTTTGCTACTGCTCGCCGATGAGCCAACTATATAAGTCTGCTGCAAAGTTTATCAAAGTTCAGTGTTAGTTCTTCGCCCACTCTGGAGTAGTTGGTAAAAATATTGCACTTTGGCGAAAAGCCTGGCGAGAGTTTAATTTTAAATCCAAGATGAGAAGTCAGCCTGCACGGGCAAGAGGCGCCACCATGGGCACTCGAGCACTTAGGCTTTGTATCCTAGTGCTTGCAGCCACCTCAACTGGCCTTCAACAAGCCACTATCGCCTCTAGTTTCTCCAACCAGCAAGGGTCCCAAGCAAACAGTACAGTCAATCAGCAGCAGCATAGAGGTGACTCCATCAGCACAACAACATTCGAGCCATTAATGGTCGCGCGCAATTCAGATTTTGGCTCAGCTCTAAGGCAATTTGAATCTTTGATTGAAAACAGAGCAGACGGGTCAATGTTGAATGGAGACAGTGTAAGGGCTGCCGCCCATGGCGAACAATCAGCAAGTCCGATTCATACTGCGCAAGCACAGCGGAAGCTGATAAGATCTAGATATAGATTGAGATCTGGCGGCGGCGAGCTGGCTGGTCAGCAACAGCAGCAGCAGCAATTAGCAAACTTTTCTCAACCCTTCGACTCGCAACCCGTTCAATCAGTGCCCTCTTTGCCCGCAAACCACCAGCCAGCCCTAGCGCGGGCGCTCACAGGCAACACGCCCAACTCCGGTGCCATCGACTCGCCCCTCCCATACGCCTACCTGGCCGCCCCCTCGCAAAGGGCGCCGGCAATCCAGCAGACTGGCAGCGAAAGTGCAAGCTCGAATAATCTGCTCTTGGACGAGCCAACATCCCTCAACCAAGACAATTTGGTTGATTATACGCCGCCCCTACAACAGGGTTACACCTCTGCAAGCAGTCGCATGTTCCCCGCAACAGGTCGAGCGCATAGCTTCTCCGCAGCCACCAACGAGTTGCCTTACTTTCTGGCCTCGCCCTCAATGAGCTCGGCTGCTTACGGGGACTACGGCTACAGTGGTAGCGCAAGCTTGGACCATCATCACCATCCCTCCCACCACACAGCCAGCGCCACCGACCACGACCTCTACGGGCCGCCGCCGCCGTCAATGCTGCTTGGCAATTACTCAGATCAACTGAGTTTTGCCTCCTCGCCCTACTACTCAACTCCCTCCGGAGGCCTCGCAGACCCAAGCGCCTATCTCGGCCACCACAGCTCAGGCCGAAATCGCTGGTCGTGGCCTTGGAGCGACGTTTCGGCTTTCCAAAACTTGCCCGCCAGTCCAATGACATCGGCTAGCTTCAAGAAGCACCACTTCCATCACCACACGCCAAAGGAGTACAAGGAGCACGACCACCATCATCACCATGAAGAGCATGATCATTTGATGTCGAAATGGGAGCACGGAATATCGATTGGCGAGATTGCCTGCATTGCGGTTGCAGTTGTTTTAGGAATTATAATCTTAGGTACTCCATTCTTTCTTTTGTTCCTAATGCTATTCAATGGTGGTAATCTGTTTGGTGGCACTCAAATGGGTTTGTTGGCGCCAGCAGCGGCGGCTGGCGGAGCACCAGCGGCGACCGGAAGGAGGAGGAGGAGGAGACGGTCGGCAGATGGAGGCGGCTTTAGCGAGGATGAGCTGGCAAAGTTTGGGGAACTCGACGTTCACGGGATGGGCGAGTATTTGTTTGAGAGGCTAAGTCCGTTCTTGGATGCGGACAAGCTTATGCGATCGTTTGGACGCATGATGGGAGTGCGAGACGACATTGAGAGAATAATTGCAAAGTTGGCTGAACGAGGGCAAGGCGAAGCATCGATGGGATCAAAGGTGGAGCCAGATCAGCGTCAGCACATTGAGATGCGTCGGAAGCGCAAGAAATGATAACTGAAACGATTGCCCAGAATCTTGACTCATTTCGAGCGAGAGCATCTCAGCGCGGCCAGGTTCAGAGCGATTGGATGCACTTGACCGTCTTGTTAAACTAATATTCACCCCCCCCCCCCACTCTAAAACCTTTTCCTATTTCGCCTCGAGTTTAAAGGTCTTGAAAGAGATTCCTTAGTTATATAGTTGGATTAAAGGAGTGTTGTGCCCGAAAAATGGCTAATTGAAATTCATGGCGCAATAGGTTTTCATGGGAGAGCAGGAGAGGGAATCGAGCATATTGGCTAGGTGCGCCGGGCGAGAGCCAGAGTCAGAGTATATAGATTAAGGGGCAACCATGGAAGGGTCGGGCTAGCCAGCTAGCTCGGCTCGACGTTGCACACGCATCAGCCTGGGAAGCCATTTTGCCCAGTTGTCCTATATAATGTCGCTCCACTGAGACGCCGAGGGAGGACTTGTTGGGCAATCACGCTGTTGCTGCTGCAGCAGTGGCGGCGGCGGCGGCAGCAGCAGCAGGTTCGGCCACCTTTAGAGCCGCCGAGGCTGTCGTTTTTGCCAGAGTTATCGCTCGGCTTGCGGAATAAAGGAAGGGTAGAGTTCATACCGCTCGCACAGGAGGGCTCACCTTCAGCGCTAGCGAGCCGGCCGGCCACAGTCTAAGGTGGGCAAATAATGAGCCTAGAAAGAAGTCACGTGAATGACTTACGTGTCCGCTGGATAGCTGGCGAGCTGGCAAGCTGGCTCTGAATGGCTTAGCCGCCAGTCGCCGGCAACAGATCATTTTGGGGAGATCTCGGATCTGTTGCTGGCTAGTCTGGGGCATAGGAGTGAGTTTGTGTGTGAGAGAGGGGGAGAGAGAGGCGAGCGGATCTGCGTTGAAGGCGGCCGAGGTTGGAGGGATACCGAGCGGAGTCTAAGAGCGAAGAAATTTCAATATCTGAGACATGGACGGATAACTGGCGGCGGACAGAGGACTGGCGGCGCACGCCACAGTGGCGGCCGATTGGTGGACTCACGGACTGGCAAGCCGAGCGCAAACCTCTCTGTCTCACTCCTGGCGCATACTAATCCAATTGGCACGGTTACCTGTTTATCAATTCAGTCACTGTCCATGCGATCGATGGTTCGCCCGCCGATCCTTGGATCAGGTGTGAATCTCTCTCCTTCTCTCTCTCTTCGCGCTGCCTCTCCTCGGCCCATCCTCTGCGCTGAGTGGCCATTTGGCTGTGAGCGCTCGCGGCTCTCTAACCCGGCCATGGGATACGCAGCCAAGTGTGGAGCCAGGAAGGAGAGTGGCCGGGCCAAATGTGTTGGCGAGAGGGGGACGGACGGACGTTGGGAGCTCTCGGCCGTGTTGCCCACTAAAAAGAGTCGCCGACGACGGGAGAGAGAGAGAGAGGCGAGGGAAGAAGCGGCGCATTTATGATAAGTTCACGATTTTTCGCTCGACTTCTTGCGACGCATCGCCGAGTGCCATCGGGCCCGCAGGTTAGCCTGCACACGTCTCCGCTAGTGAACATTTGTTCTTGGCAAGCGAGCGCACCTGACAGTCGTCTGGCCGCCAGCCGCCAAGCATGGCAGAGAATCACACAAGCCGATGATCTTTCAATCAAGTAGTTCACACGCATCGCATTTGCGGCGGGCAAACTTTTGCAATAATCAATCGCCGATTGTGAGAGTTTCGGGCAAACTCGAGTGTCTCTGAGGCGACACGAAGGGACAGCCTCAAGTTTCAGCGCTCGGCCTCCGCTTGGCCAGCGAAACCTGGAAGCAAATTGAATTGGCTCGGACGATCTAGTTAGCCAAATGCGGCTCTCCATTCTTTGAAACAGTAAGTCGCAGGAACAACAGCGAGAGCTGCACCGAGTCCTGTCCTCGGGAATCGCCTCCTTGCCAGCGGCCAAGTCTGTCCGCAATCTTGGCGCTCACACGCAAAACTTTGTCGGGCATCCGCAAGCGCACAATTTGCACGCCGCCAGTTGGCCAGAGAAGGAGCGAGAGCGGCCACGCCTGCCACTTCCTTCGCCATCGAGCCGCCCGATGGCGGCAAGCGGTAGACGCCGGGCGCACTGTTTGGCCGCCATTGCTGGCGCTGCCGCCGCAGCAGCGGCAGCCATCGAAGTCGCCGCAGCCGATCCACCGGCTCCTCCAAGCCACTGATTGCGGCTGAGAGGAAGCCCAAGCTCGAGGGTCCAAGCAGCTCAGTGGGATAGAGACAAAAGACTCCCTCTGCCGCTCAATTGCACCACAGGGCGACAAGTTTTAGGCGGCAAATCAAAATCTTGTCAGCTACTTAAGTGCTAAAGAATTATTGTTAATGAATATTTCTCTATCTGGCCAAGCAGCAGAAGCCGATGGAGTCTGTTCAAGCGAGCGAAAGTTAGCTCGAGCTGAGATGGAGCCAAAAGTTTGCTCGTTTGCCTGCTTGCCAGCTAGCTAGCTTGTGGGTCGGAAAATTTTCAATTGTTTCGCCAAACTTGCCACTCATTCCGCTAACTGACTATTAGCCTTGTGGCGCAACGAGCACCGCAAACATGAGGCTCCCATGATACATGTAGTGCGACATTCAAGCCAGCCAGTCAGTCAGTCTGCTGGCCAAGCAGGCAGGCTGACGATAAAGAAGGGCTCTCCTGGTTGGCGTTCTCGCTTAAACGGTTGACATTTGTCCTGAGCGGGGCTGGGGCCCGCAGCGGCTGGCTAGCGGGCGAGCGCGCCAGCTTAAATGCGTCGAGCGGCCTCCCTGGTGCGGCGGATTGTGCCAATGAATTAATATCTGCATCCCCCCCCTGGCAGATGGAGGTTGTACTGGAGAGAAGTTAGCAGCACAGACGATTGGCTCCCCTCTCCTCGCAAGCCTCTTTCCGCTTGTTGCCGGCATGATTCAAGAAATTGGTTCATTTAATGGAATGGCGCCAATCTGACAAGTCTAATTGAACAACACAAAATTTGCGCTCCCTTTTCCCCTCTGCCCGCAACTCGCGAGATGAAGATGCAACCAGCGAAGATCTGCGCCGAGCGCGAGATTCACTCGGACGCTACAATCTAGTGGAGCAGAGTTAGCGGGCTGATACTTGAGCAAGTCGCCTGGATCAATCCCAAGCTCACGTTGCTCCCTCTGGCCACAAGTTGGCCAGCGCACCGGACAGTCGCTCACTCGGGCGCTTACGATCGCTCGTAGAGGTGGACGCATTGGATTCGAGAGTAGCCTCTCGTGGGGGGGGGGCAAAGTCGATCAGGTTGAGCTATCGATTCGCCGCCAAATTGTGCGCTGGCCGGTTGGCCGGCCGGCCGGCGCTCTCGCACGACAGGAGCCTGTCTTGCCGCGCGCGCCCTATGCGGCGTCCATGCCTGATGGGCTCGCACAGTGTGAAGGTTGGCAAAGCAGGTGAGAGGCGAAGGGAAGAAAAATGATCCCGAGTTTGAGGCAGAAGCTCTTTGTCTTTGTCGCTGCAGTCTGACGTTCGCTGTTCGGTCCTCGTCTAGGTAACCTTTGCGCGCCCTCTTAGCCCAGCACGACAAAGAGGGGCGCGCGCGCAGGCTTGCGGCCGAAGGTGGGGGGAAGGTGGAATCATTTGGCGAATAAGGAGGCGAGAAAAGGAAGTAGCTGAATACATTAAGTGTCGGTCAATCACGACCAGAGGGCAACACTCATAGGCGTTTTCCAAAACTACACTCGAGACCAGACGAGACTAGACCAAGTTGGGCCGGGCGAAAGCCGAGTGCCACCTCCTGTGCGCGTCTCGAATCGGTTCAAAGGCGGACAGAAGCAGCGCTACTGAGCGTCTGGTTGGCCAGATTTGCGCTGGATGATAAGGCTAGCCAGCGGGCTGGCTGGCTGGCTGGCTGGCTGGCTTGCTTGCTCGCTTGCTGACGGAGCTGGAGCCGTGAAAAGTGATTTCGCGTAGGCCA
>ENA-UOVY01000786-UOVY01000786.1-plant-metagenome-genome-assembly--contig:-NODE-786-length-10453-cov-603.769475_pt1 | contig 10453 bp, 10 predicted proteins | sample MGYA00249840_ERZ761561 | MGnify/ENA primary metagenome ERZ761561 (study PRJEB28882, sample SAMN05720143) | plant metagenome | isolation source: Guanajuato, Mexico | place: Mexico:Guanajuato, Mexico... | reverse complement strand
GACTATCGTCTTTCGTTACTCTGTTGGAGGAATCTACAGATGTCACAGTGTCTTTGCCAATCATTAGACATCTTATCTTATCATCTAAACTAGACTTGAAGTTGTGATCTTTCTGAGCTGAGTTGTCGGCATACGATTGTCTAACAAGTTTGCTATTGTTCACATAAGCAGAGTTTGCCTTATTATTCAGGTTGTTCTTGTGTGGTTGATAGGTGTTGAAACGAGTATAACAGTTGGGCGTTGCGGAGTGATTCACCCAATTAGTCTCCGCTGGTTTATGCGTTACGGGCGGTGCCTGAACCAACTGGCTACTTCGACTTTGAACAGGATCTGCAAGATAGTGTGACACGAAATGTTAGAGTACAATTAACTATCAACTGATGCAAGCGCCAAGCGATGTACTTACTAGTGAAGTGTTGCAATAGACGATTGGGGTTTTCAACAGACTGGCCTTGCTGGAACGAATAGTGATTATCGGCTTGACCGATGAATTCTAAGTTGGTGGTGGATAGGCTTGAGCTCTGAAGATACCTCGTGTTCGGATCTGATCTAGCATTAATCGGTAAGATCCTGATGTTCTGATCATCTTGACGCGTTGCAAAATCAGACAAGTGAGTAACCGATCTACTGCGATGCAAGTTGTTCTGTGCTATTTGTGCGGTAGCAGGTTGTGGAGGGTAGATTGTGGCAGGATATTGATTCATGATATTGAAACGTGAACAATTAATCAGATAGGCAGGTGGAGGGGGTACCTGTGGTGGTTGATTTGTACTCATGGTATTATACCGTTGTTGCATTACACGATTTTCTCCATTAAATTTGTCAAGCTTGAACTTCACTAAGTCACAAGCTTCTAGACTAGATTTTGACTTAGTTAGAGTATATGGCAGATTGATCGGTCGCTGTTGCGAATTAACTCCACTAGGTTGTAACAAGCGGCTAGATTCCAATGGCTCGTCGGGATTTGCTACGGCTTTTTGTTGCTGGTATGGTTGATATGGGATACCGTATTGCTGTTGGCTTGAATGTAATGGCACCGGAGGTCGCTGTAAGGCTTGGTTATAGCCTAGTCGATGGATAGTCATTGGTTGTTGATGTAAAAATTGCTTTGCATCACCATGAGAAACGGATATGACAGGATTTGTCGGCCCCGAAGATGAGGAAATAGATAAAGGGTTAACCGGACCTGGATGCACACTTTGGTGATTTGTTGGATCATAAAATTGATATCGGCGTGGCTTCGGCGGAGCATTAACATAAATCTGCTGATCACTCTCAGAGGGAAAGATGTGTGGCAGTGTTCCGCTAGGTCCTAGCATCCCATAGAACTGATTCTGTCTATTGTTGAAATGGCTCAAGCTGATTTGTTGATTTGCAAAGTTGTTGCTTGTAAAAAAGTTGCTATTAGGGACTTGCTCAACAGATGATATTGGCACTTGGTTGCTGGTGAGGAGTTGCTGAGTATTTGTGATTTGTGTTGGTACTGATCTAAATTGGTTTGTGTAATTGGGATTGACTTGAAAATTCTGTCGATCTTGTGATCTTGTTTGGTTGATCGCTGCGTGATTGTAGCTTCTCGTTCCGGTAGGCGTATTATTTGAATGGAGCAAGATCATGTTGCTAGTTCCTTTGTCTTGATGTTTGCCTTTAATATCGTTGCTTATTGTATCATTTAAAAATAAGGAGCGGCGTGACTGGTAAGTGGCGAAGCCAGATTCTTCGTCGTCGTTCGCGATAGATTGAGATCTTGGAGCTGAATTTACTGATAAAGTTGGCAGCGATTTGGCGGAAGATGCGGGTGAACAGTTGGACCTGATGATGTCGGACTTGTTGCCTAGTTCGTCTAATCTAGAATTGGTTTTTGATGTTCGCTGGTCAGTTGGTGGTAGTGCAACCCTAGTATCTGCGTCATATGACTGGCCACTGAGAGCAACTGTTCCGTCAAACAAGAGTTTGTGTCTCTGATTTCTCGCCTCATCGTTGGCGTGTGGAGGTGGAATGGATAGCCTAGGGTTGGCAACGTTGATGTTCTGTAGTGCCGCGAATACATGTCTCTGTTGGTTCTTGTTGACTGTCATTTTAGCCCTGCCGCTCGTATCCTCATTTGAATGCAATTTGATCTTGGTGTTATTACTCGTGCTTGTAACCTGTGAATGCGAATGTGATCCTTTCATCACTGGTTGTTGATCATCGGTTCGCTTGCCAGAGCTTGCTGTTTGTGCTGCTGTAAGCTTGGAGCTGTTGTCATCATCTCGTTCAACTTGCGGTGGTCTGGACTGATGCCGTGTCGCTGAGGTTGTCTTGTTGCATCTATGTTTATGTCTAGAGTTTTTCGCATCGCTAGCACCATCGTTTGTGCCATTACTATGATGAGTGAATTGATTTAAAATCGAGCGTTCAATATTGCTCAAGATTTTGTTAAATTTTGAGCTTGGGGTCCATTTGGCACGCGATGATGCAACGCGAGCGCTCTTATCTGAGCCCTGGTCGCAGTTGACCGACCGTCGCTCTTTGTCCATGTTGTCTGCTCCAAGAATTGCGACTTCTTGTCTATTCTATCCAATTGGTTTTTGGATTATTATAGCTTACGTTTGGCCTGCTTCAAACAGACAACAGCCTACCCCTTGCCATTCCGTTCAACTAGCTAGTTGGTTGCACTGCCTTGAGTCTACTATTTTAGGTTCCGATTTCGCGCCACTCTCAGTCTAATTCTAACTCCAACACTGATGGGAGAATAAAACAACTCAGGGAATCAAAGGGGAGGGCTATGCTAATATTGTGCAAAACAATCGGGGAAATGATGTTGCCCCCGGTGCAGCCAACAACAGGTGAACCTGGCCGACGCCTCTTTTTCTAACTTGAATTTTTAATTCAACTTCCTCACTTGGCGCACCTGTAAGCTTGTTAACTTGTAATACTGTTGAAACTTTCTTGGTGTCGAGAGGTTTTGTAGGGGCCGCAAATAGGTGAGGTGAGAGATAGCAGTCAGCTTCTTGTTTTCTTCATCCTTGCAACGCTTTGCCTGCGCCTGTTAGTTTTCTCGCCCGCAGCCACAGCCGACTGGCCGCTGAGAATCCAAATCGAATCGAATCACAACGAGCAATCGGGCGAGCGAGCGAGCGAACGAACGAACGAACGGACGGACGAACGAACGAGTGGACGAGCTTCTAGAACACAGGCCGCTCGCCCTGCCGCCCCCTCAGCCAAGCTCAACCATCGAGCCCAGCGCCGCGCTAACTCGAGGGGGCGAGCAGGCAGCTTGACCGGTCGGCAGCGCTGTGCGCGCAACAGGCCAGCAGCTGGCCTGTTGCTGACTCAATGAATGGGCGAGGAGGGAGCATCGGTCAGAGAAGAACGCCCATTTCTCTCTCCCTCTCTATTGCTTCGCCCAGTTGGGCTTGTTTGAATTGGGACTGGCCAACTGAGGCAATGCGCACCAGTTGCCTGGGTGCGCGCAACCTGCAAGAAGCCCGGCAGCAGCAGCAGCAGCGGCGGTGGCGGTTGCAGTGGTGGACACACGCACATGCCGCTCGTTCCATATCGCTAACCCTCATCTTATGATCCCTAGCTTGCCGACACTGCCCGCTGCCGCTTGTAGCGATGCGTCGCACAGGTGACACTGTAACGCCGATCCACCTGTCAAGCTTGCCGCGGCCAGCAGGAAGTGGCTGCCCCACCGATCATTCATCATTTCTCACTGAAACAATGCTATCGCTGGGCCAGATCAGCCTATCGAGGCGCAAATCTACTTAGTTGATGGTTGGAGAAACACGGCGTTAGAGGGAGAGAGGAGATGGCCTATCCCTTGACGGGTGACGAGACGTCGAGGGACAGGGAGCCGAAATTTAGGTCCAACTTGTTTTGGCTATATTTTAGTTAGAGAAGCCAAGAACAAACATAATCGACACGAATCAGCCCTGAATATTTCGAACTGAATTTTTCAAACTTCTCTCTAGCTATTTATAAATTCAGGTTTGAGGGTAAAATTGAGGCAGTAAAAAGAGAGATGTAATTTGTATCGAATTTTCGCCCTGAGGCTAAATCCGCCCTGTTAGCTCAATCTCTACATTCATGCCTTAACAAGACCGGCAGTTTTGTATCGTCTATTTGACGCGACCAACTCTCTCCGCAGTTCTGTCCCCCACCAACACATGAGCGGCCTTAAAAGGCTTGCTGAAACATGAAGTGAACTAGCGTGAAATCTCCGATTCCTCGAGTTAGTTATACAGGTAGATGTCCTATAGCAAACTCAAACTGTTGGCTTCCAAGAGGTTCAGAGGCTACCCTAATGCTACAATCACTGGTGGTTGTTCATCCCAAACCTCCGCCTGTTTCGAAGATTCGCAAACACATTCGATGGGGAACTCAACAGGCAACTCACAAAACAAACGCACAACCAAAAATGGACACTCTTTCCTCTAGCTGTCAGAACCTGGTCTCTAATTCAGTCACTTGTAGACGAATCATCTAGGATTAAGTGCAGAAAGAGAGAGAGAGAGAAACACCAATTTTGGCGAGGAGCTTGGACGTCCTACTGGCCCAATTGCGTAGTAACTCGTTGTGCCCAGATCGCTTGTAATCGCGGGCCAATGCAACGCCCGGAAATATTCCAAGATTAAGGTTGTCTTCGATACTTTTGCAATTCAATTTCTATCTGAGGATCTACCTGGTTCCATGATATCAAACCATTGCATGGGCGGCTCTTAGTAAGAGCTCATGGAACTAAGTTCAACCATTATCGTCTTAGTATCTGAGTCTCCGAAGTTCCAGTTGTATAAGACGCCGTTTGCCTGCTTCCATCAGGGCACTCCAAACCAGTGATATAGTGTCGATCTGATTCTTTCAACTCGAGCACAAGGCCATGCACGCCGCTATTTCCGATCCACTGATCGCAGTTTAGCTACATGTTCATCCCAGCCCGATTGGGTTGCCGCTCGAACCACGAGCTCACGCGCGCTCTAAGTGACAGCCTAAGTTAGTGCAATGAGATTTGCGATTCAAAACGCGACCACCCGAAAGATTTCGGGTGGTCGCGTTTTGAAGTGGGCGTGAGCGTCCCCAAGACCAATCTAACCAAGCTAGACCCTCGAGGGGATAAAGTGCCACTGTGTTTGCCAGAGCTCATGCTTTTGATTGGCTCAGATTGGCACGAAATTTCCCAAACGATCGAGTTGCGTCCAGTCGGGAATTGTTTGGTTTGCAGCCACGCCCCTGCCCCAGAGTCTAGACGCGCCCAATGGAAGCGTCCCGCATGGATTACCATAATTAATGGAGGGGTAATTTCATATCGGCAAATACAGTATTTGCAGCGCGGAAGGGGCGACGGAATTTAAGGAAAATTGTGCCTCCTTTTCGGGCCGTCATCGCCGTGGCCACCGTTGCGCTCGTTGCAGTCCAAACTCTGCAAACAAAACCGGAATTGTGATGCTAGATTGCGACTTGCAAACCAAAATTAACCCATTTTATCTCGAGCGCAGTGGGCTGAGCCAAACGCGCGGCTCCGTTTACAGTCTCCAAGCCTAAAACCCTACTAATGCTCCAACAACCAGCAAACTCGGCGCTCTCGCTGCTGCCGCCGCCGCCGCCGCTGCCACTGTGGAAATAAACGACTGCCATGCTAAACTGAGCTCGCCAAACCGTCCAAGCGGCGGAGGCGATTGTTCATCATCATCATCATCATCATCGTATGCAATAAGCTAAACATATTAGCGAGTCAGCTTGCATGAGAGGCGGGCGAGCGGATGGAGGGGAGGAGAGGAGAGGAGAGGGCCGCTGTAACCTGTTCAATGGGCTGTCGAAGGGTGAGCAACATGGCTTGGCCGAGAGCCGGTCTAGCGAGCTTGCCAAGGATTCTAAAGCTGGCCGCTGAGATGAGCGCTGGTAAGCGCGATGGGCGAGCAAACAAGCTAGCCGGCTGGCGATGGCTAAAAATTTGCGCTTGCCAACGGAATGGAAGTAAATTCGAAATCGGATTCGGGCTCAAATTTGGTCTTCGTTTTTTGAGGAAGCCATGGAAGCTGGCAGCCAGAAACGAATTGCCGAACTCGAGCCGGCTCTTTGCTCTCAGCCCAGCTAGACACTAAAGTTTACAGCTCGTTCGACAATATTGCTTGCCAGTTGAGAGGAGGCAAGCCAAAACTGCCGCTCAAACACAAGCGCCAGAGTGCAACCAAATATCTGCACAACTTTGCCTGGCTAGCCGATCTGCTCGACCGTTTGTGTGGCGGCTCAAGGAAAGCAACCGCTGACCTTCTTTCGCCTTGCCCAGTGGGAGCGAGGAGGGTTTAGTGTTCAAATCGAGCAAGTGTTTTAAAGCATTCCGATCGAAGGTGATTGCAAAGATTACAAAACTATGACTTTGGACTCCCCATTATGGTGTATTCAACAGAAACAGAGTTGGGAGTTGAGAGACGCAACGATCGATGTTGCCGATCCTCCGAGAATGCCGATGTGACAGATACGTCAATCAAAAGCGACCGCATCTGTTGGAGTTTAGAGCACACTTGTCACCCAAAACTGATGAACCACAAATCCGATTTCCGATCGAGCAGTTGAGTTTGGGCGCAAACTTTTGGTCAACTATCTCGCCTTCACCTGATAAGAACTTTAGCGCGCTTTTAGAGTATTGGAGTTTAGATTCGTGAGCGCACTGATGAGTGTTATGCAAATTTTGATGTTTTAGCTAAATCAGGTTTATTCTCGGCAAGGATGGATCTGCCGAAAACAGGGATTTATGGTGGCAGCACGAGGTTTGGAGTAAATCGTTATCGCCCAATATAGTGGGAACAAAAGATCTTATCTCATCTACAAATAAGCGTCGATGCGTTGGGCCAAAGTCATGGAAGCTAGCGCGTTGCACAATTTCAATAACATAACATTTCATCACAGCTTTATCTAATCGGACATGACCCAGCAACAGGTTGACTGTCCACGCAGAGATGTGGCGAGCGTCCAGGGAGGGCAGCGGGTGGGAGTGAGCGGGCGCAGGAGCTTTTGGGAGAGACAGTAGCGGAACTTGGGTCACCAAACTCAGACACCCAAAGCCCTCAATGAGGATTGAATCCTGTCCGTGCACACTGACCATCCACAGAGGTGCTCTCAAAACAGCCGAGGAACGATGGATCGTGTAAGGAGATTGAAATTTGCCTTGCTCCTCCTGATTGCTTGCCTCCTATTTGAGGTCACAGTTACATCATCAACTCCAGCCGCTAGGGACACTGTAATCCTGATCGAGAGTGAGGAGAATGTTCGAAAGGAGGACCAAACTAGGGGAGTTAACTCTCGCGGCAACATTTGTGAAAATAGAGGCAGATTTTGTGAGATTATTTGCAAGAACAACCCGTCGGAGGGGGGCAAAATGTGCAAGTGAGTAGTCGTGGCGAGACGAGTACTTGGAGCCTCCACTGGGAGGTCAAGCTTTCTCTAACTGTTCGCCCATCCATTGCGCGCTAAAGTTGCGACGCTTACGCACTTAGGGCTGATCAAGGAACTGGCCACGCGGGTTGCAAGATGATGTAGGACAACGTTGGAGGGCCGAAGGGAGGACGTGGAGTTTGCACTTTGGTCTTCCGATAAGCTGATGAAGCATCCGATTAGCTCGAATGATGCACCTCTGATCACGATCACTGATAAGACCAATTAAAATAGTCGTTCAATTTTCGGATATAACAATCCGTCACACAAACCTTTGGGCCACCTGAGGCTAGCGTGTCCACAGGGAGGAGGGAGTCTAGCTCGAGTCTGTGAGAGACCCGAGTGGACGAAATTTCGCCAGCAGGTAATTTTGATCCGAGGATTCTCGGTCAGGGCGTTCCAAGTCCAAGTTTTGCCGCATAAACTTAGCCGAGCAAACCTCTCGCTGCCACTGGCCGCCTGGAGCCGCCATCGCCATGAGCGGCGGCGGCGGCGGCGGCAAAACCCCGCGAGTCTGGCCGCCACCGATGGCCAGGCCGGCAAAGCGAGTGGACGAATGTTTGCAAATATTCTCCTCTCGCCGCTCGGCCGGCGAGACGGGCAAGCTAATAAAAATGCGCCGCTCGTCTGGCCGGAAAGAGGGGCGCTCGCGCGATGGTTTGCCCGGCGCCGCTTCCAATACCGAATGGCGGCGGCGGGGGCGACAATTTCGCAATCTTCCGCCTCCGCCTCCGCCTCCACCTCAACCCCAACCTCAGCCATCTGGACTCCTCTTCGCGGCTGACCTTCCGAGTTCGAGCCAACTCCGCCCGTCCGCGACCTAAAAGAGGGCTAATGTCTCCATATGGTGGCAGCGCCGAGCTCTGGGCGAGTCGAGTCGAGTCGAGGCTGGCGCAAACGCTTACTGGCACGCTCGCGACTTGACCCTCTCCGCTGCAAACACTCGTATATATATATATATATATATTAGATATTTGATTGCGTAATTGCACTTTACGGCAAACTTGTTGCCCCTCTTGCCGATCCTCGCTCACAGTTGGCCGCCGGTGTTTGAGGGGCATGAGACAGGTGGGCTCCTCTCAGTCGAGCCGGCCAACTGGCTGGCAGGGAGGGAAGAGGCGGCGATTTGTTTGCCCACCAATTTTGACCGTCGAGCGCTTGTTTCCTGCAAACAAACTGGCCAACCCACTGGCAAGCCAATGAGACCCATTGGCGGGAGGGAACCAGCAGAAACGTAAGCGAGTGGCTGGCTCATTTGAGAGCCAATTTGATGATGGAGAGCTGCCGCTCTCTCCTCTCTGGCTATGAACTCGTGAGAGTTGCAGCTGCATGACTTCATGCGCATTCAAGAATTAATATTTTCTGCCAAACTATTGGCGCTGTCAGAGCTAAGCCAACGAGCCACTCTCCACTCAAACTCGGCTCCCCTCGATGACTTTCGCTTTGCGGCAACAGCAGCAGCGGCAGCGGCAGCCTCTCAAAGTTCACCTCCAGTTTCCGGCCAAAACAGATTTATGGTAACGAGTCAACATTGTCAGCCAAAATCTCTGCCAGCTCGCCAGTCCCGCGCTCATTCATCTCGCTTTGAATATCTTCAAGCGGCCCACTGACTCCGCACACTGGCCGCAGCCAACGGTCGCTCCATCTCTCTCTCTCTCTCTCTTGCGGCCGACTCATTTTAGGAGCCAAACAAACTCGCCTCTCCTCTCCCACAAGCCAAGTTGCGCTTTTCGTGCCCATTTGGCCAAAAGTCATTAGATAGAAATTGCAACTTGTTTGCAGAATAATAAAAATTGAAAATGCGCCCACCCGACCGGTCGGCCTGGCGGCGGCGGCGGCGGCGGCCAAGGAGTGCGATTGTTCCGACCATCGACGTTGGGCAACAAAGTGGCTGATTAGAATCCCTTGCTCTCTCCCTCCCTCTCTGATCCTGAAGCTGGCTCAGTTGTCAATTAAACCAATCCAAGCCCAACGCTCGAGGGAGGTAAAATAATACCAGGCTGAGAGTTTGCTCTCGCGCTCAAGCTCACTAATTGAATCTCGATCATCCGCTCCACTCTTGGCCCCTGCGCACTCAGTTCAGCCTCCCTCGGCGACCCCAATGCTAGCTCAAGGCTCGCAACCATTCCAAACTGCTCGCTAAACCTGAAACTCACCCCTTCGGCCTCGATCCTCATTTCCGAGCAACGGAGGGAGAGAGAGAGAGGAGAAGAGTTCACAGGCTTTTGCTCTCGGTTGAAAGGGAGACTCTCCTCTGCTCACTAAAATTTGGACTCTAAGAAAAGTGTCAACAATAACAATTTGCAATGGCAAACAAACCGAGCTCGCTCCTTTTGTGCTTCGCTGTGGTCGCATTAGTTTGCATTTGGGCTGAGCTAGCGCGAGCGGGGGAGCAGGATGAAGAGTTGGGCCCAACTTCCAGGCACGAGATGGCTCTGGATCGCTGCTCGCCGGCAACAATGAGGCGCTGCTGCGGCAAACACAGAAACAGGTGCAGCGCTTCAGAGAGATCCTGCTGCGCCACTGCAAAAGCTTACCTCGAGTTAACTGAATGCTTCAAGCAGCTTTTGGAGGGAATGATGTATGGAGTTTGGGATGTGCCAAAGATTTGCTGCGCTGCGCCAGTGGTTGACCAGTTGCCTAAGTGCACCAGAGATGCGCCCGCCGTCCAGACGACCAAAGTTCCAAAGGACGAAAAAGGTGCTGGCAAGGATTGAACCAAATTGATTCTCCCCTCATTGGCTTGAACTCTCTGGCCGTCGCGCGAGGGCCAGAGAGACAAAGGATTCATTTGGCGAGCTAGAGTAATGCTGTAATTGTTGCCCTCTTGTCTACTGAATGTTGAGCGAAAATAAACCAACCAACCAACAGGCCAAGCGAGATCAACCAACTCTCCCTTCCATTCCCACTCCGCTGCCCTCTCCGCCCACAAGCGCGCGCTTTAGCGCTCGGCTCGTGAGCCTTATGGGCCGGCGAGTCTGTGCCCGAGAAAGAGAGAGTCCGGTTTGAGTGGACTCTCTCCTTCTCTCTCTCTCTCTCT
>ENA-UOVY01000784-UOVY01000784.1-plant-metagenome-genome-assembly--contig:-NODE-784-length-10501-cov-610.328451_pt1 | contig 10501 bp, 9 predicted proteins | sample MGYA00249840_ERZ761561 | MGnify/ENA primary metagenome ERZ761561 (study PRJEB28882, sample SAMN05720143) | plant metagenome | isolation source: Guanajuato, Mexico | place: Mexico:Guanajuato, Mexico... | reverse complement strand
TTGACACTAACTAGCCTTCCCAGTCAAGCTCCAGCCAGCTCGCGGGCAGCCGAGAGTGAGCGCCTACTGCGTGCGGCGAGCATAGGCGGACGGACGTGGGCCAAAGTCGACCACAAGTTAAGTGGATGTAACTGTGCTAGCACCAGGCCACCGGCATAACAGTGGCCGCTTGGCCGAGAGTTGCAATGCTGCTCATGAATATACTTGGCCGGCTTTGTTGGCGGCTTAATTATTGCGCACAGAATATATTCATCGGCCGGCTGACTTTTATTATGTCATCATAATGGTTGGAGGCTTCTGTTTCTTGCAGCAAACTCGCAGCGCCAAGCGAGCTCGCCGAGCGCCAGTCGAGATAAACAAGGCGCGCGCAAAGCCAATCCAGGCGCTCGGGCCCACTGCTCAGCGTATGAGATCGCCGCTCGCCGCCCCGCAACGCTGCTTGGCAAATCCGGCGTCTCGCTCGAGCCGGCCCACGAGCTGGTCAGCCAAGCTTGCAGGTGACAGAAACAGCGAGCGCCAGCCACAAGCTCGCGGATCGAGCGGGGAGAGGCCGCCAGCTGAGCCACTCGCAGGCTCAGCCTAATCTTGCGCGCACCTCCATCCGAGGGGCCAAGGCGGGGATCTTTTTGAGGGCCGAGGGCCAGCGCGCGCTGCTGCTGCCGCTGGCGGCCACCGTCTACATGCTCAAGCCTCAGTTGGCCAACCTAAGACAAGGGGCTCGAGCGCGACGAGCCGCCCGATTTGGGGCCCACGCGCCTCCACTTCCTTCCGTCGCGCAACCCAAGCCGCAACTTCATTCCCCGTTCGCGGCTCCACTTTGCCAACTGGGCTGGCTGGATTTGCATAAGCTGCAAGCGCGCGCGAACCGTTGGAGGCGAGAGGAAGCCGCCGACCGAGCCCCTCGCCTCGCCTCGCCTCTCCTCTCCTGCCGTCCAAAAGTGGAACCGAGCTCGCCGGTGAGGGCGCCAATTTGATGCCAAGCCAGCAAATAAACGCCATTGGGCGCGAAAAACCAGCAGACCAAGTGGAAGTCTCGGCCCATTTGGCCCGAAAACTGCCCAATTTGTAGTTAAAACTTCTCATTCCAATTCCGCCCCATTGAAGGCTGCGCTCCTCGATGGGCTTCAATGGGGCGGCCGCGAGCAGATCCAAGGGAATGGATTTGTCGACTTGCGGGAGTGGGAAGGGAAGGGAAGGGCGAGAGTGGCGATTTGAGAGGGCGAAGGGCAAACTGGCGCAGCTCAGCGCCATGGCGGCCGGCCCTCTGCAATCTGCTCGTCCCTCTGGCCGGCATCTGGCGGCGCCATGATTGTCAGCGGCGCCCCTGTTGTTGGAAGTGGCGTTATCTGCGCTCCAGCCGGCGGCCAGGTTGGCCGAAGCGAGCCTTGGCAGTTTCTTGAAATATGGCCCCAAAAGTGATGAAAAGTGATCATAAATATTTATTTAGTTTGAGCGGCCTGCGAGAGCATCCGCCTTGGAGGCAGGCTCGCTCAATTGTACTGGCCGGCCAAAGGCTCGGCCCGAGCACAAGTGGCGCGCTGTCCAAGGCTGCCCGGCAAAGGCAAACAGAGCGAGAGTGGCGGGCCGAGTTGGGGCAGTGCTGGCGAGCGGGCGAGCAGCAAGGAGAAGCGGGGGAAATGGGAGGAGAAATTCATGATTATCATGAACTTGACTCGGACACTTGGGCGCCAGATGCCAATGCACTTGGCTCCGAGCTCGGCTATGTGGAGCCGCATAACTTGGCTGCCGCCCGTTCAGCCCATCTCCAAGCAAAACCGGACAAGCGGAGGCAAATTTGACTATCCGCACGTCTCACTTGAAATGGGACGCGAATCCGGCCTCGAGCTAAGCGGGGGCTGCTCGAATTGCATTGCAACAATGCGAACTTAGTTGGAGCAAACGGAAGGCAAACAATGCAGAGCATTGGCCTCAAGCTCACCATGCAGCCGGATAAACGTTCATCGCAACTAGCTAGCTGGGGTATTAAACTTCCTCGCGCTTGCTCTGATGAAAGTCAAAAAATTCGCGAGCCCTCGTGAGAGCTGGCTTTGGGGAGGGGAGGGGCAATGGGAAGGATGGGGGGAGGATCGTCTATCCTCCTGTTGTTGGACTATAACTTTCCGGCCAAGAATGAGCCACGCAACTAGACAGGCAGGCAGGCAGGCAGGCAGGCAGGCAGCCGTAAAGGATGGCTGGCGCGAGTTGAAATTTAATGAAAATTGATTTAGTTTAACAAGCCAACGTGAGCCAAGCGCCAGTAATAGTTTGCAATGTCGCACGCTAGGCTCACCAAAGTAGGCAGCCGCCCAAACGGAAGGGGAGGAGGAAGTTCGACTAGAGTACAGTTGATCTGTCCGAGCTGTCCTTGCGATCAAAACTGGCCGAGCAAAGGCTACAGTCTCGCGAAGACTTTTCGCCTCGCCCCACCGGCTGGCCCTTGTTATCACGACTTGAGTTTGAGCCTGAGCAATTGCGACGTCGTACGCTAGTTCCAGGCTCGCCTCCAGGGCAAACATCCTGATCTCTGTAGGCGCTCTCCTGCAGCCGATCCGTCGTCCTCCCTGTAGCTAGCTCATCGAGGCAGTCTGCCTGCGATGCTCGTTTGGGGGGCTCATCGTCGCTGTCTGGTTCACTATTCGCAGTGCTGCTTTGATTAACGTTTTTAGTGTCGTCAAAGTGCCTCTGCTGTCGCTGACGACGGTCAACGCTAGCTTGCAAGTCTGCAGCTGAGTTACCTCGCTCATAACTTCGCCGTCGACCTCTGCTAGTCGTGCACTTTTGTCGTTTGTCGCGCGCGGCCGCCTCCGCGCGACAGGAAGAGCGGATGCAGGTGCACGAGCGCTCGCCAGCCTGTTTCTGTTGCTGGCCAGCTGACTGATAGTGATGGTGGTGCCGGTTATGATGCTGCTGCCGGCTTGCGCCGTATTGTTTGCAGCCCCTGGCATCGTTTGGCCCGCACTGCAGACTCTCGCTTTGGGCCTCGCATTCTTTGCAGATTGGCCAGTGGCATTTGTCTGAGCCGCTGCATTCATAACCCTGGGCTGGATTCTTCAATCCTGTTTGCCCCTCGCTGGCGTGCGCGAGCTCGCCGAGGCTCCGGGCGCAGTGCGAACTTTGCGCTCCGGCAGCCAGCGAAGAAACTGGAACAGGCGCTTCCACTGAATCGTTGAGTGGTGTCACGGATTGTCCACTCGCACTCTCCTCCCTGATTCTACCGTTGGTTTGGGCTTGCGGATCAACTGCCAAGGTCTCATGGTTGTTAGTCTTAGCCGCTGGCAGTGGCTCAATGGCAACCGTTTGCTTACTTATGCGACCGGGAACTTCACTCTCTTTACTCGCACTTGCAACTCCGTCTGATGCAGACTTCGTTTCCGGCTCCATTTGATTCGAGCAAGCGCTCGAACTGTCTAGCCTTGCTTCAACTTCCACCGAGTCTCTGACTTTGACGCTGCCACAAGTTGGTTGGCTCGATATTGGCAAGGGACTACTTAGTCCCTTCGATTGGGCTATAGTTGAAGTGGATGGTGGTGCACAGTCGGGTAGGAGTTCCTTATTTGAGAGGTTGATTCGAGCGCGCGTATGATGCGGATCCAAGGTCGCACCGCGCGGAATTAGCGTTGGTCCAGTGGGGCCGTCCGAGCTGTAGATGTTTTGTCGACCGAAAGAGGGACCGATGGCGGCCGATGAGAGAGCTGACAGTCCAGGCGCATACAAGGCAAAGTTGGAGCCAGTGATCGGCGAGGGTAGGTTTGCCGCGGCAAGGGTTGCGGGTGCCCTGGCTACTGCTGCTGCTGGATGGTGGTGGAGTTGGTTTGGATTCGATCGGATTGCGAGAGATCTAGGCAGATGTTCCACTGGCATGATGCGGCGTCTTTTCTTTGGCAACTTAGCTCGCGCTTGGGTATGGGAGTAAAACATGGCGAAATTGGACACGATAACTGGCACTGTTTTGCACGTAATTGAAAAGAATTAGTTAGAAACCCAGCAACCCTGACAAAGCGACGCATACCTTTAGCCTTGAGCCACATGAAGCCTCCGTATAGCCTCAGGTAATTAGCTGATTGACTTACCTGGCAGTGCAATAGTGAGCACGCCAGCTAGGGCGCACAAAGCACCCACGAACATGCCTGGCGGTTGAGTGATGGTGGTAGACAAATGGGAGGTTTGTAAGACGAGCGTTTGGGTGGTTTTAGGGATAGGGCGGTCAGAATTAGTATTCAGGCTTAGCCGTACGTGTTCTCTTTCAGAGGGGGGCTTAGTTTTGCCCAGAGTTTGTTAGGGGACAAATTCTAACTCGGTCAACTGGCTGAGTGAAAGCTCCAAGAGGTCGAGCGATACGTTAGAAAAATTTCTATGCAACCGCTCCCGCAGGCCGAAGCCGCCCGATTTAGGACGGATTGTCCTAACTAGCCTCGAGAGTATGCACCAGATCCAACCCAGTGAGCTGTACTGAAATACAATCTTGGTTGCCGGCCCATTTGGAGCTGAATTCAACTCAATTTGATTAACATTTTATCATCATTTGGATCAGTTAACTCCATACAATGACAACTAACTAAAGCGAAATAGCCTTCCGAGGTTGCTGCGAGCACCATGTGGCCGAGTGGGCTCGAGTCTGAGCGCATCAACGGACCCTATGGTGTATCGGCCGCAGTCACGACCTAGCGACGTTCATCGTGCAAACAATCGAAACCCGATCCCCCCCCCCCCTCATCTCCTCCGCTGGTGAGAGTTCGAGTTTTCGACTTGCACGTGAAACGATCAGACTGAGCCCGCAAATTTCATCGCTCGATGAAACTGGCAGCGCTGGATTGATCGCAAACGATCAGTAAACGAGGCCATCGTAACCTGCGCGCCAAAGGCTGATAATTTGACGATAAGGATTGCGGGTTTAGAGAGAAGAGCTGGACTGGGTGTCGCCATTTGCCCTGGACGGAAGTGCTGATGTCAGTGGCAGCAGTGGGATAAATAGCAGTCCCGACACTTTAGAGTGCTAACACTATTTTTCATCGCACCGTCTGCCCCTCAGCTGGTTCGGTACTTATCTCGCTGGAGTGCAAACCCCACGTCTAGCTGGCTGGTAATGGATGCCCAATCAACGGTCCAGCCGGATAAAGGCTGCAAATTGAAACAGAACGTAACAGCTAGATGCAAAGGAGCACAGAGATTTGCGCCTACTTATTTCAAAGCTGCTCCGCTCCATTTCCTCCTCACTGCTAATTCCAGCTCCACTTTCAGCTTAGAATGTGCGCCTAGCTCCTCCATTTAGCAATTAGTTGCTAGCATTCAGAGTTCAGATGGCGAATTTAAAATCAGGTTCTGAAAGTCCACTTTGTGCTAAAGGTACCATACTTTAAGCATAAGTTTGGCAGACTTGTAACGTCGAACAAGACGTTGGATTTACACCAAAATACCAAAAACAAAGCTCCGAACACCCTCTTTTTTCGTTGCCTTTGGAAAATTCTGGTGTCTTCGCGTCATGAGGGACTGGCATTCGACCTCAAAGTGTCCTGTTTACCTGGCCCCACGAATCTGAACTAGTTTCAGCACCGCGCACTGTTTATCTAAAGAGGGCGACGCTGTCGTGCAGAGACTTACGCTGGCTGCTACTGGCATGCGCATTCTGGCAGAGATGGTCGGAGGATGGCGAGCATAGAGCAACCACCATAGAGCCGGCTGGAGGATCGCCTCTCGCATCCTCCTACCATAGTTCAGTCCCACTTACACTGAGCTCTAGCGACGGTAACTGCTGCGTTAAAACCCTGAGTTTCGTCTCCTATCGACTAGAACACGGGTCGAGCGTCGGCGTCTCTAAGTCGATAGGCTAGCCCCATAGTCGATGCATCCATTCTCGTCCCCTCAGTTCACTAAAATAGACGAGTGAGCTCGGCACTCGAAGAGCCAGAGATCATGGTCGCCCCACGAGTATGGTTTTCGTCCGCTTGACTACAATGGCCTTATTCAGCTGATTTAAGTAAAAATCTCTAAGCAAACTTGGATGCTCGTTCTTGCGCACGATGTGCTTTCTTTGCTCTCGCGTCCCTCGGCATTGTTTTCCTCATGAGCTCGGACTTTGAATTTTGGAATCGGTTAACGATGCACACAAGCGGAAGCTTACCGGCTAAAATGCTTAGGCAGAGTTGAATCGGTAAAGCAATCAGCTATGATTTTTCTGCTGCAATCATCATTCATCTCATCATTGCCATCAAGTTTGAGCTGGAATGTTTGAGGCTGTGCAGCAGGCTGATTGCGGCGAGTTTGTTCTATCCTATCGCGCTTGAAGAACAGAAATCTTGCCAGTCGAAAACGGACTCTGCAATTATAACGGCACTGATGATAACAACCAAAAGTGTTAAAGACCCTTGGAGGGAAACCAAAATTCGATCCATTTGAAGTTCTATCTCTAAAGGTCTACTTCTACATACAAAACCACCCTGAAGAACTATGCAGGGCTTGCATTTGTGAATAATAAACGGCGATGTCTGGCAACTTGGCACCGGATCTTTCTTTGGATGCCATCCTAGTTAGGATGAAGCGCTGCAAGCAATTTTTATGAGCTCTCACCAAGCTGAACAATGCTCTAAATTGCCCATAAATAGTGGTTGTGGCTGCGGTTTGTGAGCGTCCATCTCATAGGACGCCTCTACAATTCCTCTCGCCGTTAGCCACACACATGCCAATCTTCCGCCCAACAAAAGATGCTCGGCCCGTGGCCTCGCTGAAGGCCCACCATCAACCGCGACCTGAGTTAATTGAATTCTGCCAAACCCATGGAAGGGTTTTGGCAGTAATAATTGCCTTCTCGAGACAAATTGATGCTTTGGACATTCTGGATTACTCTCGCCTCTCTCGCTTGTGTTGGGCTAGAATAAAAGTGCAACGAGCACTACCAGTTACTCACCTAAGTATGTCTTGGGAATCAAATCGCCATAGCCGACGGTGGTCATTGTTACTAGCGCCCACCACAAGCCCAGGGGAATTGAATTGAAATCGTTGTCCGGATTTGTTTGTATTCGTTCTGCGTAATAAATAAGACTAGCAAAAATCACTATACCCAGGAGGAGGAAGAATACGAGCAACATGAGCTCGCCTGCGGAGGCTTTGAACGTTTGAACCAAGATTTTGAGGCCAGCTGAATGACGGGTCAACTTGAACAAGCGCATTATCCTTATTATCGAGAAAAACTCCAAAATATCTGTATTGGTCGTTTGCATTTGCGAGGCAGTCGATAATTGGCTGGTTGATTGTAGTATTGAAGGCAACAATAGATCAATGTAGAAGCTTAAAGTGGCTGTAAAATCAATAACATTAACAATTGACCTAGCGAAGGCCATCTTTGAGGGGCACGAAATGAAGCGCATCAGGAGCTCAAAAGTGAACCAAATGTTGCAAATAGTCTCAATGTGCTGGAAGGCTTCGTGCGGATTTGTCGACACCTTGTCGAGCGACCAATCTGTTCTATTGTTTGGTAGATGTATAGTAACATTTTGGATGACGGGCACTCGCATGTTGGGATCGGTTTTAAGGCAAAACGATATGATGGAAACGCATATAAAGAAGACTGAGACGATCCCGATGAACTACTCTGGGCGCCAATCGAATTGCACGTATTGATTCGTGCGCAGCAAACGGGCCGGGAGCGAACGTGGAGTTATAAGCGAGAGTTTGACATTGGTTGCATCAGTTAGTGGGCGAACTTTCTTAAAACCTTTGTTTACACTTGAGTCAGATAAATGCTCACCTTGGCACCTGTTGACGAATACGGTTCGTCGAAGAAAGACCACATTTTGGGTTTAAGGCGCTGCCATCTAGATAAACGATTGTTGGCATAATCCTCCTCAAAGCCAAACTTCCGAGCAATCTCCTCCTCGCTTGGCTTGTCTGTGTCAAGATCAAGCCTATCAAGTACGGCCAGGGTCTCCTCTGTATCACGATGCTGAGTGTAAGTCATCCAGCAACACGGCTCCACCTAATCGAGAGAATCTATTCGTCAGCAAGTGTCAATCTACATTTATAAAACGAATCCCCCCCCCCCTGACTTACCTGGTTCGCATCGAGACCCCAGAATTCAAGCTCCTCTTCAAACAGTGGACCGCAAACATCGGTGGGATAGTGCAACTTGCCTGTCCTGTAGTAGTTGAGTATCTGACCGAACACGCCGGGATGCCGATCAAAAAAGTACTCGCCCATAAGCGGATCATAGTTTGCGAGCGCCTCCGTGAGTCTGGACAGTCTAGTAGCGGGAATCTTCTTGAGGGTGGTCTAAAATTGATTTTGATTCAGAGAATTTGCTTGTCAGTACCTGGGCCCTAAGCCTAGCGGCGTTGTGCGGAATGAAGAAGAAATTTACCTTATACGTTTCATGTCTGATACCGCCCACATTGAGTATAACACGATTTTCATTCGCCACATTCACCAAATCCCCATCAATCTTCGTTGCGGGGCTTTGAGTCGAGTCCGACCCAAGGCCTGGCTTGTTTCTATGAGCTGCATTCGATTGCGCTCGTTGGCTCGGATTTGTATCATTCTTATTTTGATAATTAACGTGCTGATTATTTTCACCTTTACGATGGTTGAACTGTAACTGCTTTCCGCCGCTGGATAAGTTGAAATTGTCAGAGTTGTCGCTTGGTCTCGAACTTTGCGGCGCCGGCATCTACATGAGGTCCAAGTGCCGAGATCTTGATGCAGATTTCAAGCTGAATCGCTGAGAATTTCAACATTTGGTGAGGTGAATGAAATTTATCTCAAGGTTTTAAATGAGTGAGTACTTATGTAAAGTAGCTAACTCTTCCGATATAAAATCCCATCTCGCTCAGGGCAACACCGATATGTTCAACTAGAGAGGGATCCTTCATACTACGCACAGTTTCAGGATTGACTCCTCAAGTAAGTTGCCACTGTTGTTGTTATTACTAGCGACGTTGCTGCCTCTAAATGTTCAAATTAATGAATTCTCTCGGCGAGCTCTAGTCTCGTCATACTTGACTACTTTCTCCTCGTCATCAACAATGCCTCCTAAATTAGAACTTACTCCAAATCCAAAACCAACTCACAATCGTTGGTCCTTTTGCCAACTGCTCCAGATGATGACTGACGCGCTCACTGAGGTTGGTCGTCGCTGCCGCAGGCTCTACTTGACAAGGTAACCTTCCGCTTAGTAGCACTCAGGTCGACGTGCGCATGTGTAACATTTACGCTGATTTCATTCTCGTTTCCCGCACGCTAGAGGGCACAACATTACCACGGGGGACCCGACCGCCTGGCAAGCGTCATCTACCGATACCAACAATAATATCCGCCATAAACATTATAAACTACGAAACTCTGGATCAAAAGCCAAATAAAAATATTCCCGTTTTAGACAGCGCTATATTACCTAAACTCAGAGAAACGAAGAGAGAATGTTACATATGTCGCCAACTTTATTTGAGCAAACCATGAACACGTTGCTTCGTGTGAAAACCGAAATCGCGATTCCGAAGATGTAAAACTGTGTTATTCAAGCCTTGCATTTGTTCCCTCTCTTAGGATAGTTTGAAAGAGACGAAACTGCAATCACTTGCCCACGTAGAAAGATTAACAACAATTTCAGGCCTTTGTGACAGTATTTCTCGAAAGTCTTGTACCTGCATCATCTGTTCATAAGTGTGAGCTCCCGTGTATCAACGGTTGATAAAATATCGGTAAACCGATTGTATATTACCGCATCACAATGCAGAAGGCACCTGTCATGAAAGGCTCAGGTCTAAAACCCCTCGAAGATGGAGAGGAGGTTCATGTGTTCGGCAAGAATCTCGAGGAGAGGGTTGTAACTAATGATAAAGACGACGAGGACCCCCTAAATATCGAAGACAATTTAAGTAAGGACGATGATGACATCGACTCCATAAGAAAAAGAAAGTTTGATGCCATCACTGGAGAGGAAGACGAAGAAACAATCTTCCAGGGTGAATTCAAACTTTTTGTCTGGGATATAGCCACTTCGAACTGGATCGAGAAGGGGAGGGGCCAATTGAAGTTGAACGATTCCATCGGCCGTGAGGAGAAAAAGTCAAGACTCATAATGCGAGTCGGTGGAACCCTTAGGATAATTCTCAATGTTGCTATTAATCGTTCCTTCTTTAGAGTTATTGTAAACTCAAAAACCAACATCCGCTTCACAGATAGCCAAACCGTTTGGGCAGCCAGCGGTAGTAATGCCAACCAACTTAGAGATTTGATCGATGAAAGACTCAAGCAAGGTGTAGAAGCTAGAAAGAAAACAAAACCAAATGAAACAAATTTGCTAGAGACAAATTCAGAGGATAATAATTCGGGGCACACGAATTCAGAGAGTACGATTCAAGAGAATAAAGATTTAGAGAAGAAAAATCCAGAGGCGGAAAATGTCGAGGATACAAAGTCAGAGGAAACGAGTAGACCGTCCAGAGTTGATGAAGCCCCGTGAAGCTCGGTAAGGCCGGCGATCAAGCCCTCACAGCTCAGCCAGTTCTCGCTA
>ENA-UOVY01000781-UOVY01000781.1-plant-metagenome-genome-assembly--contig:-NODE-781-length-10649-cov-874.522182_pt1 | contig 10649 bp, 4 predicted proteins | sample MGYA00249840_ERZ761561 | MGnify/ENA primary metagenome ERZ761561 (study PRJEB28882, sample SAMN05720143) | plant metagenome | isolation source: Guanajuato, Mexico | place: Mexico:Guanajuato, Mexico... | reverse complement strand
TTTCGACATTTTTCGAGGTCCAAAAAGGGGCGGGTCCACCATTTCCGACCACGGTGATCACGAATATGCAAACCATTTTTCTCCACGACCCCCGGAACACCTTCGTACCTGGTAATTTTGGGCCACCCTGTACTTTACTATATATACAACAGCATTTACACATTAAACACAGTCTCAGTCTCAGTCTCAGACATAGTCACATAACTCATCAATCACTCAAGTCTCTTAGTTGATTCGATTGTCCGAACTTACTAGTCGTTAGTAGTCATAAGTTGACACCGCATGAGCCTGCAGCGCGCTGTGCTGAGCGGGCGCGGACACCGCACACACCCCCTTGGAGGGCCGGGTTCAGCGCCGCAAGGCTATATAAGCCAGTGTATGAGAGAATAAACGACAGTGTACTACGAACCTCTAACGAGAGAACTCCACTTTAGCCTAGCAAAACTTTACATGCGAGCAAGCGCCGTATTTCTGATAAATTTGTTTGGCTTGCGCACCACACCATGGCCGACAATGGTGATATTGTGGACTTGAACGAGTCCATAAGTGAAGTGTCAATTTTAGAAGATGGTGAGTTGTTTGTTTCTACTGTACATTTAGAACACGATGAGACGGCTGAGCCGGGTTGTCGTGATAGTCGAGTCTTAGACAGCCAAGCGACGCTTAGCCAGACAAGTTTCACGGACGAATCTGTATCGAGCTTCAAAAAGCTGCCAGAGCTCGCCAGGTATTTCAAGAAAAGGAGACTAGATTCAGGTAAAGTCGATATCACCTGCCAGGCTTGCTCGAAAGCGCTAAACACGCGAGGGATGAAGAGGTTTACATCACACGCCAGCAAAAAAGAGTCGAAAAAGAGTCACTTTGTCGTGAATTGATATCCTTGGCTCTCTAACCAAACCCATGGCAGTTCACGTCACCAGTTTTATAGCATGTCTAGATCAGTTAATCCAGAATACAACTCTAAATTCCCAGATAACCTAGTTGGCAAATCACATTCAAGATAATCCATCTACTATATGACAGCCATTAAACACGAAAACACGAATATTCCAGAACATTGTACTGCACTATAAATACTCCGATCTTATACTAAAATAAACTAGTCTTAATTTAGACGACAAAACTAACACAACCAGTTCGCTCGATTAAATTTGACACACTTTAAGCTCAATGCAGTCAGAGATCCAGATGCACCTCTGAATCTTTCCCGGGTAATTTATATTGATGCAAAAGGTGGGGTATGTTGAACGATCTACGCACACATGCGTATCCTTGCTCTCGCGCTTCCACAATCACACACACATCAGTAAACATAATAAAGTAATCAGTCCAACACCAGAACTACTCGAGTCCACTTCTTTCTTTTAGTCTTTCTCTCGTTTCCAAAAGGGTATTCTATCAGCGGACCCGAGAGGGTGATATTGTAGCAAGGTTCAACTTGGATGAGCTAAGACGGAAGGTTGCCTACTGCTGTATGTGCCGTACGAAGATCACTAGTTGGGCTCGGATACCTTGCAAAGAAGAGGCATCGTCGCTACTAGAGGAAGCTAGGGCCGACAAGAGCCCTGCTAGTCCAGCCAAGTCTCGACAATCACAGGAAAGTGATATAGTAGAATCAAGTCCTCTGGGATAGATCCGTTCACAAAGTAATTCAGGTGATGCAAATCAAGCTGTAGCTCGACAGTCACAAGACCTACAGCCAGAAGCGAGCTCATCTGCGCATATCAGACCATCAAAGGTTACAGATAATGAGGGTAGAGGTCGCAATACCAAGTGCCGGATCGAATGGACAGACGGTAGCTCATCGTTGCACCCAAAGGAATATTTAGACAGGATCTGTCCAGAGCTGTTGCGTCAATATCAGTTGAATATTCGAGCTGCCAACACTTCAAGGTGGAGATCTACAGGGTGTCCCAAAATTACCAGGTACGAAGGTGTTCCGGGGGTCGTAGAGAAAAATGGTTTGCATGTTTGTGATCACCGTAGCCGTTCTCGAAATAATTATTCCGATCAAAGATGGATTTCAAACTATTGCTTGCAACTATCATTATTTTGTCAGTGGATATGAGTGAAAATGTCCGTACCTGTTTTTTTGGGACACTCTGTAAAATGACTTAGCCAAGAGAGAGAGAGAGAGAGAGACTTAAATAATTATGATTGATAAATTTCTGTCCACTATCACTGAATATTTGTCAATTAATTATTTATGCCCTAATGATGCTCGAAGAATCCTCGACTATCACAGACACGCCCCCTCTGAGGTGTCTCGCTCTTGTTCGACACTTTTTTAATCAGCTGATGCGCAGAATACAGTGCCTCACTTAACTGCCCCGATAATTTTGGATAATGATGTTAATCGACTGCTGTCTTGATCAGGGTGGATGAAATAAATTTTTACTGTTGCTCTGACCTTGGTTAGCTCGTTGATGTCTAGCAAATGGTTGGCAGTTTGCAGTCTTATTTTGCTTTTTGGGATGATTTTTGTTGCGCGCACGTTCCGGGCAGAAACTTGAGCACCTCAAAGGACATTCGAGATGCCTTGATATCTCAATATTTCTGAACTTTTATCTAGCATCCTTCGCCGACTGTTGCCCCTTTGCCGGCCTCTCAGCTGTCGCTCCGTCACACTTGCTATTACTTAGCTCACTATTTCTATCGAGCCGACCGGAAGCGACCATGAAGCCTACTTCACCGAGAACTCTCAAGAATGTGACTAACTGCATTGAGGCAGGCCAATCAACCAGGCAGATTGCATCGACCTTTGGTCTTGGCAAATCTACAGTAGGTGATATTAGAAAAAGATTGTTTGCTGACCTACCCAAGGTGACATCTGGACGCAAGCCGAAACTGTCTGACCGAGACAAGCGCGCAGCAGTCAGCATGGTCGTACGAGGGAAGGCCAAATCAGCCGTCGAGACGGCAAAGATACTTAACGAGGATCTACCGAACAAGGTATGCGCTAAAACTGTGCGGAGAGCCCTCAGAGCTGCGAATTTGGTGGCCAAGAAGAAGAAGAAGAAACCGTTCTTATCTGTAGCTTGTCAGCCTGGTCTCACTAGACTCTCGTTTCGACTTTTAGCGATCTCGTATGATCACTCGTATTTATAAGAAATTTAATGTTGTGCTTGTAATACAAGATCGAGCATGTAAGATTCGATCATGCACATCGAATCCAAGGTTGTAGAACGCATGAACTGAAATACAATCGAAAATGTGACCACAGAAAACCTCATAGCCATAGTACAGAACTTTGAACTGCGCCTGCGCCATTTAATCGCCATGGACGGCCAGCATATTGAAACCATTCTCAAACTAGTTTTGGTCGTCACGACCGTCGCCTGAGCTCGATCGCCGACACTTCTTCGTAGAGGGGGTGCGGCGGGAGGACTACGCCCCCCACCGCCGCACCCCCTCGCCACACGCTGCACCGATGGAGTCCGAAACTTTTTCTTGGCCAGGCTTGTCTTCAGAGGGAGTGCGGCGGGGGCTCTGCCCCCGCCGCACACCCGCGCCCGTGCAACCCATTCGCAGACCCGGCCCCTTTCCCGAACGAACGCCTTTTCACCAGAGAGGGGGGCGCGGCAGTCCCGCCGCACCCCTGTTAGGTAATCGCGCACTCAGACCTCTTTAACATTTGTGCGCATGTTCGTTCTCTTGTACGAGTATAAATACACGCTCATTCATACAATAAAGTCAGTTGAAAGACACTCATACAAAAAGAAGGTTCGTCTTAGGGTGTGAGAGCTAATATGGCGAGCGTGCCCCTTGGAGGGCGGAAGTGAAATAAGAGAAAACCTAAAAACCGATAAGATTTCGGAGGAAGACAACGATTCGTTCACCTCGGCAAAGGAGGAGGTGAGAGGATCATCGCCAAGGAAGGGCTGGCGATCGTTGCTATCCTCTCTCAGAAGAGCCGAAACTAAAGAGGAAATGGCAGAAGATATTCCGATGTCGGGAGCGCCAAACATCAACCCGGTGGCAGGGCCATCAAATGCAGGATTGGTCTTAGGACCTACAAATCAAAAATATACCAGCAGCACTCCGCTGCTGAGCTCATTGTGCTTAGATATCCGTTTGGTACCTGATCAATTACTGGACAACTATTCAAAAATGGTGAGCGACCTAACAAAGAAAGGGAGCCTAAGCAGAGAAGAGAAGCTATTTATAAGCGACGCAGTGGAAACAATCACAAAGGTGAGTTCCGCGCGACATCAAATCTATCTCCGATCGATGGATACCCATCAGAGACAGGTAGGGATTGGAAACTCTGGCGATAACCAGATGCAATCATCGAATCCCAGCGTTATGGATGGAAGAACAACCATACGCTTGAATGAATTAGTTTTAAGGCCGGAGGTATTTGATGGAACCCGACCGCGGCCAAGACGATGGCTGGAGGATTACGGGGAAGCGATTGTGGCAAACGGGTGGTCCGACTATATATCAGTAAAATACTTCCCGACGTTCCTCCGTGGTGCCGCAAAAGACTGGTATATAACCGATGTAAGACCGCATCTAGACACTCAAACGAGATGGGCAGTCGTCCATAACTTGTTTGTGGATAACTATCTTGGAGAATCAGATTACAATCAACTAAGCCAAGCCGTCGACAATGCCAAACAACGACCTGGTGAGCTGGTATCCACGTTCATACCGCGGGTGCGTCGACTAATGTTGATGTTAACTCCCGATCTTCCTGAAAAGGAGCAGATCAGGCAAATCAAGACCAAGCTCCGGCCTGAATATAAAGCGCTATTGGCATATAGTGCGCCTCGGAACATGGCCGAACTGAGAGGAGCTTGTCTTAAAATAGAGGCAGGATTCTCAGATCGCCTTAGGGGAGAAGCCTCCAACGCATCCATCGGATACGTAACTAGAGGTTCCAGAACTCCTAAGGCGGAAGTTTCGGAGAGGCGACCTACATCCAGGGATGGGAATTACTTTAAGCCAGCAAACCAAGAAACGAAATCAGGGCCGAATAAGCAAATAAGAGTGGATAGGAAAGCCGCTAACTCGTCGACACGAGCATCCAAAGCAGTTATTTGCTTTAAATGCGACCGATCCGGGCACTTTGCCAGGGACTGCTTCGCCAGTACAAAAAAAGATGGTACTCGGCTGCCTAATAACGAAGCCCGTAAAGTCAATGCGGTGATGAATAATGCTGAAAGCTCAAACGATAATAAAGAGGACATCCAGGAGATAAATCACGTGAAAATCTGGCAAAAGGACCTCATAAACATGGTAGGAAGCCTTAGAGATGAGAAGCTCATCACGCTCGATATTCTATGCGAAAATCGGCCCATCAAAGCAGTCGTCGATACCGGGGCTTACGCTACATTGATTAATGGGAGGGTCGCACGCGAATGCGGCATTTCCATCAAGCCACAGAGACTGAACTTGGTTGGTGCAGATGGTGGAAAGTTGGACGTAGCGGGCACAAGTTACGTCAACTTGGAGATTTCCATCGGAAAGACCTGCAAATCCAAAATGGAAAGAGTGATAGTTGTGAACAACTTAACTTGCCCAATGTTAGTCGGAGTCGACTTTCTACGGGCAATGGATATATGCATCAACGTAAGTAAAGCAGAATTATCTTTTGCTCGGAGGAAACCCTTAAATGGAGTAAGAATCAATAAGGAGCAGGAGTTGCCTCCGAGAAGCGTATCCCTGATACGAGCTCAAGCAAATGTGGCTGGAACCGTTATGGCAGTGCCATTTAACTTCCTTCCAGATGTCACCACGGCAAATTCACTGGCCGAAGTGAAGGACAACTCGATACCAATATTGGTGATTAATTTGGGGCGTGAAGCCCGTGTCCTTAAAACTGGGTTGCAAGTAGCCGGAATTGAGTGCATTAAAGAGCACTCAAATGGAGAAGTCCAGGCAGTAAATAGAATCACAAATCTCGGTGGAACCAACGAGGCCATACGCATAGGCGACCAGCTAGATCCGAGTCAAGCGCGTGAACTGCTGTCCCTATTAAGCAAACATCTAAACGCCTTCTCTATAGAAGGGAGCCTCGGTTCGGCCAAAGGATACAAACATGAAATTCAATTGCTGCCTAACGCGACCCCGTTCGCCGAGCCGTTGAGAAGGCGAGCACTGGTACAAATAGAAGAGACCCGTAATCAAGTAAGTAAGCTGTTGAAGGAAGGCATTATAGAGGAGAGTGAATCGCCCTGGGCTAGCGCCTACGTGCTAGCCCGAAAGAAGAACGGCGAGATGAGGTTGTGCGTTGATTTCCGAAAGCTTAACGACATGACGAAAAAGTTCGTCTACCCTCTACCAAACGTGGACGACTGTATCGAGACCTTATCGGGTAAAAGGTACTTTAGTTTAATTGATTTTGCCAGCGGGTTCTGGCAAATTGAGATGGAAGAGAAGAGTAAAGAACTTACGGCCTTTAGAACGGAAGACGGCCTATTTCAATTTAAAAGGATGCCGTTTGGCTTAACAAATGCGCCAGCATCGTTTCAACGGTTGATTAACCTTACTCTGGCAGGATTGAAAGGTTTGAATTTACAGATCTTTATAGATGACGTGTGTGTTGGAACCAAAACGTGGAGCGAGGACTTAGCAATGCTATCTAAACTCCTAGAACTAGTCGAGAAAGCTAACTTAAAAATTAAGAGTAGCAAATGTATATTCGCTGCAGAAAAAGTAACCTTTTTGGGGCATGAGATCTCGGCGGAAGGAATAAGACAAGAGCAATCAAAGCTTAGCGCCCTAACTAGGCTACCCGCACCTCGAGACGTGAAAGAGATGCGCAGAGTATTAGGGATGCTTTCCTATTATAGGAAGTTCGTGCCTAATTTTGCCCTCATCGCCGAGCCCCTTACTAGAATGACAAGGAAGACCACAGAGTTTAAGTGGGGAACTGAGCAAGACTCCGCTTTCAGACAATTGATAACTGCCCTGAAGCAGAACGCAACACTTGCTCACTTCAACCACGAAGACCCTATAATGCTGAAAACGGATGCAAGTAGGCAGGGTGTAGCAGGAATACTTCTGCAGAGGCAAAACGATGATTGGAAAATGGTGAGCTGCTGTAGCAGGCGACTAAGCCCCAGCGAATCCAATTATGGAATCACTGACTTGGAAGGGCTAGCAATTATGTACTCTGTGTCTAAATTTAGACATTACCTATTGGGGAAACGATTTCAAATTCTTGTAGACCACTGTGCTTTGTGTGTGTTGAGTAAAAAGGCGCCAAATAGCGCTAGACTAAAAAGATGGGCAATAGCCTTGAGTGAGTTCGACATGGAAATAGTGTACACAAAAGGGAATCAGCATCAAGATGTTGATTGCCTTAGTCGAGCTCCGGTTGATAATGAGACAGACGAGTATTTGGAGAACAAGGTTTACTTAGTTACTCCAATTGATATACCGGAATGGATATCAGCATATAAGGACATCGAGGCGAAGGAGTTATTCCAAAAAGCATACGATAAGCTCGATGACTGGAAACTCATAAACGATGTCATATACAAGAACGACAAGCTATATGTGCCAACCGAAAAGAGAGATGAACTAATACGGGTAACGCACATGAGCAACATGAACGCACACCCTGGGGTGCAAGCAACCCGAGCTAAACTTGCAGAAAATTACTACTGGCCAAATATGGTTGATGATGTTATGAGGATCATAAAAATTTGTCCTACTTGTCTGGCCCATAAGCCCGAAAGAAGGAAACCGGCTGGCCAAATGGAAAGCTTTGAGATCCTAGAAGCTGGAAAGCAAGTCGGAATTGATTGCTTGGGACCCCTGAAAGAGACCATAAATGGCAACGTGCACATCATAGTCGCTATCGACATGTTCACTAGGTACGTTGACGCTAAAGCGGTGCCTGATATAACCGCTCCATCCTTCACACAATATCTCTCCGAGTATTGTGGAAGGTATGGGATTCCTCACACGATCTTGACAGATCAATCAACCACGTTCTGTAATGAGTTCGTCAAAGAGGTAATGAAAGCCTTTGGCGCACACCATCTTAAGTCAACACCGTATCATTCGCAAGGGAATGCTATCACTGAAAGAGTCATACAAACCTTGCAGGAAAAGTTACGCTTAGTACTCGATGATCCTTTACAGGATAGTAATTGGGATGTAGCTTTACCCATAGCGATACTAGCAATAAACACAAGCTATCACAAATCGATTGGGTATACGCCGTATGAGTTAACATTCGGTAGAAGACCACCCATCCAAGACAACTTCATAGCTAATCAAGTCTCAGTTCATGACATGTATGCAAGGCTGATCAAAAACTATATGCATGAATGCCAATCCAATGCAATAGCCATACAGTCTATATCGCAACAACAATCACGCGAAAGATATAACGAGCAACATCGAAAAGTAGTGTACCAAGAAGGTGACCAAGCAATGATCAAGCTACCCCCAAGGTCATCTAAGCTAGCTCCAAAATATCACGGCCCCTTTACCGTGATTGACGTTAAGAAAGACATCTATAAGTTGGAGAACAATGAAAGTAAGAAGGTGCAGACGAGACATGTAAGCGACCTAAAATTGTTCAAAGCATGCGTCAACCTCTTAACAGTACTCTGCTTCATAATGGCGGTGGCTGGCCAAGTAACGTTTGAAAAAGTGAAACCACTCATCTGGTTAACAACCGATTACGAAGTGGAACTCGGGTCTGCGGAATACGATATAGAATTCGCATGGACGCCACCCTGCATGCTACTAGAAAAAGCCCTCAATACAGAAGCGATGAACGAGACCTATCAGCGGTTAGTTCAGGAAAATATGCCCAACTTTTACCTTGACTGCTTCAATCTCTACGTAAAAGAGTTCAAAGAGAGAATGGACAACTTTAAAATCACAGAGCCGCATCTGAGAAGGTTTCCTACTGGACAGAATACGCGTATAGAGAGGGACAGCCAAGAGGAGGAACTGATAAAATCGCGCCCCTCCAACGACAGCGCTGAGCCCAACTATATTGAGCTATCGAACACTCTGAGCAACCTAGCAGTAAGTTCAGAATACCTAGATCGTCGGAAGCGGGGAGTCCTAGGACAAATCGCCAAAGATTTGGCTATCCAAGGGCTAGGCATGATAGCTGGTAATGTAGTCAGTAACCTGATATCTTCTGTATTTGAGAGACTCAACCCGAACTCGGTTTATAATCGGCAAATCAAACTCGAACAGTCTCTTGAAAACCTGAAATACAATTTTGATATTATGAAGGAAGTGAGCAGAGGGACCCTAGACCAAATACAAGTACTGACAGAGACTATGAGAAGAAGAATTGCCGCACTCGAATACCATGCTAAAGTGTTTCCGCAATACACATGGGTAGCTACGGTGATTGCGAACCGAATATTTCAGAGCGGACTAGATGCACAGAGAATCATCGATGAAGCGAACAACGGTAGAGTAGCTACATATGAAATGGCCCGATTGTTCCAGATGCCCTTGTTGAAGAACATCAAACCAGAGCATACGCAGTTTCTGAGTGCTACCCGAACGAAGGGGAAGGAGTCAATTCGCCTCAAATTCATGACCAAGGTAATATCACCCGACACATTCGTCTATAGAGTGGCGGCATTCAACCATTGGGATAATTTGGCAACTGTACCAGAATATCTAGAGTATAGAGGGGCAACCTTACTAATTTACAACGAGACCGCGAATTGTATCAAGGCGGTTGACCCTCCACACAGCAAAACTATTGCTGAAGAATGTGCCGAATTGGACGGCGAGGACTCGATGCTGTCAAGGTGGGAAACAACCAAAAAGACCTTTGAACTGAATTCAACAGCAGACAGATCCAGCGTAGAAAAGATATTTTCGTACAACTACATTTACTGTTTTCCGGGCAACATAACCATAGGAAAGGATACGTACCGATGTCCAATGGAAGCTTTTCGGCTAAAGACCGACCGCTATTTCAAAACCGCAGACCGTCGGCACGTCCCGAGCAAAGTCCAGCTTAACGCCACCTTAAGACACGACGCCATAGACGTCGTCCACGCTGGACACTTTGAAGACGATAGCGACACGGTAAATGAACTAAGAATATTTGACAAACTGAACGAGTTTAGGCTGAAACTCGACTCGATTCATGCTGAGAATGTAGTTCTATCAAAAAGTAGCATAGGATGGACGATTGGAGGAATAGTCATCGCGGGATTGGTCGCAGGACTGATATACTGTTGTGTGGTATACAAGTTGCTAGCATGCTTTAATGGATGCTGCGGCCCTAGAGATTCCCAAGAAACATACTCAATGAGATCCTTGAGGGATATGGTGAGCTTCTACTCAGCCGCGAATCCGTATGCACCTCCACCAGGAACCTCACCACCAGCTTACGCGGACAATGCAGTGTTCAACCCCTACTTAACGGCAAGCGCCCGATCAAACTAACCAAATAACCAAACTCATATCGGTCCGTAGTCGTATGCCTTCAGCGGGGGGATGTTAGGTAATCGCGCACTCAGACCTCTTTAACATTTGTGCGCATGTTCGTTCTCTTGTACGAGTATAAATACACGCTCATTCATACAATAAAGTCAGTTGAAAGACACTCATACAAAAAGAAGGTTCGTCTTAGGGTGTGAGAGCTAATACCCCTTTACTTACGGGCCGCCCCACCAGATGGCGCTGCGAAATGATAATTTTTT
>ENA-UOVY01000778-UOVY01000778.1-plant-metagenome-genome-assembly--contig:-NODE-778-length-10763-cov-4.296227_pt1 | contig 10763 bp, 10 predicted proteins | sample MGYA00249840_ERZ761561 | MGnify/ENA primary metagenome ERZ761561 (study PRJEB28882, sample SAMN05720143) | plant metagenome | isolation source: Guanajuato, Mexico | place: Mexico:Guanajuato, Mexico... | reverse complement strand
TAGGGGATCAAAAGCTTTTTTAATAGCGCGATTGTCTTTTCCCAAACAGATAATTCCTTTTACCCGCTCTTTTAAGATAGGAAATAGTAGGCTATAGTCGTTTCCTTTATCTACTCCCCCTGCTATCCAGATAATAGGTTGGTTAAAACTAAGCAATGCTGCCCTTGTAGAGGCTACATTAGTAGATTTTGAATCATTATAACAGTCTATGCCTTGTGGCGCACCACACCATTCTAATCGATGCGATAGCCCATGAAACTTAGGTAAAGCAGCAGAAATGGTTGTAGGTGCTACCCCTGCTAATGCTGCTGCTGTAATGGCAACCAGCGCATTGTATTGATTGTGTTTACCTGGTAAAGCGATTTGCTCTCTGCTAATAGAAAAAGAGGTGCCATGCACATTACAGTGGCATAGCCCATCGTTACTCCAAGATGGATGAATAGGGTGTAATTTGGGTAAAATATTTTCTGGTTGAAGATATGTAGCAGTGATGGGATCTGTTTTGTTGTAAATAAAGTGGTCTAATCGAGTCATATTCCGTAATATATTCAATTTAGCTTTTGCATAGGCTTCTATAGAATAATGGTATCTATTCAAGTGGTCAGGTGTAATATTTAATAGGCAGGCAATATTTGGTTTAAAATTTTTAAGGCTTTCCAGTTGGAAGCTAGAAAGCTCTAATACATAGTAGTCATAACTACCTTTTGCAAGACACCTTGCAAAACTATGCCCCATATTCCCAGCCAAAGCTACATTGTATCCTGCTGCATGGAGCAAATGGTAAATCAGGTGTGCTGTAGTACTTTTCCCACTTGAACCCGTTATAGCTATTATCCTGCCTTTTGCATAGGGTGCTGCAAAAGTTATTTCATCTATAATGGGTATATGACGGAGCTGTTGAATGATTGCAGCTTCATGGGGTATACCAGGGCTTTTGATGACCTGATCAGCCCTTTTTATTTTTTCTATCGTATGGTGGCCTTCTTCAAATGGAATGGCATACGTTTTCAGTAAATGTTTGTAATTACCTTTAATGATACCGATATCCGAAACGAATACCTCTATACCTTTTTGTTTGGCTAGTAGTGCTGCACCTGTACCACTTTCTCCTCCACCTAGTATAACCAATCGCATACTTGTAAGTTTTAAATAGTATTTTTTGTTTTTGTTAGTCTATAGGTTAGATATTCATACACTGCTAAGAGCGCACCAATCGCTAGTATGATACGCGTTATAATGGTTAAACTATTTATGGCTAAATCTAATGGCTTATCCAATTTGAGATACATGATAGATGTGGCACATAAATTGTGCAGTCCATGGGCGATCATAGGATAAATAATCTGTTTCGTTTGGTAATATAGGTGGCTGAGAAAGCATCCCATCACAAAATACAATAGGTTATTGCGCATATTACCGTGCATCAGACTAAAGGCTAGCGCACTAGTTAGCGTGATCCATAACCTGTTAGAAATGATTTTGTAAAGAAGTTTTTCTAAAATACCTCGAAACAGCAGTTCTTCTAAAATGGCAGCCAGGCAAGTTATTTCTATAATCCCACGGTATAAAAAATCGATGCTACTACTAAAATGTAGTATACGCTGTACAGTAGGATGCCATAATGTTTCTTGAATGCTGCTTAGTAACAGTAAGCCAAATGTCATGGTGAGTTGCAATAATACCGTACCAATCATTAATTTGTAGCGATGGATAGAAGGTACTATACCATCTTTTATGCCCTTGTTTTGTTGTAGATATAAATAATAGATAAAAGCAATCCAACAAATGATGATGCGCAATATGAAGTGGTCAAGTGTGTAATAGTGGCATAAAGCTTTACCCGTTGACTCGATCCATAGGATCAAAAACTTAAAAGGCAGATAAAGTCCTATACAAAATAGGGTTAATCGTTTGAGTAATCTGATTTTTAACCACATTTTTGATATTTTTTACGTATATTTTCATTGACTTAAAGTTAAAAAAATGGAGCATGATCTTATAAATAGCCCCTGTAGCGTGCTCAAAAAACCAGAAGAGCAGTTTGACAAAGCCTTACGGCCCCTTCAATTTAATGATTTTTTTGGGCAAGAAAAATTAGTGCAGAATTTACAAATATTTGTAGCAGCTGCTAAGCAGAGAAAAGAAGCTTTAGACCATGTGTTGTTACATGGTCCTCCTGGCTTAGGTAAGACAACACTGGCCTATATTATTGCCTATGAGCTAAATACCAATATAAAAGTTACCTCTGGACCTGTATTGGATAAACCAGGCGATTTAGCTGGTATTTTGACTAGTTTAGAGCCTTCTAATGTACTTTTTATAGATGAAATTCATCGTCTGAATCCCATAGTAGAAGAGTACTTATATACTGCCATGGAGGATTTTAAGATAGACATTATGTTAGACGCAGGTCCTAATGCACGTAGTGTACAATTGGCACTGAATCCTTTTACATTAATTGGAGCGACTACCCGTTCAGGTTTGCTAACTGCACCATTGCGGGCCCGTTTTGGTATTAATGCGCGATTGGATTACTACCATACCACATTGCTGACTAAAATTGTTGAGCGGGCCAGTAGTATATGGGGTAGCCCTATTGATCAAGAGGCTGCTTATGAAATTGCCAGGCGCAGTCGAGGTACCCCACGTATAGCTAATAATCTCTTGAAACGTACCAGAGATTTTGCACAGATTAAAGGGGATGGCCATATTACCAAAGATATCGTTGCATTAAGTTTAACTGCTTTAAATGTAGATGAGAATGGACTCGATGAAATGGACAAACGGATTCTTACCAATATTATTCAAAAATTTAAGGGTGGTCCGGTAGGGCTTACCACTATTGCAACTGCTTGTCTGGAGGAAGCAGAAACCATAGAAGAAGTATATGAACCATTTCTTATTCAAGAAGGATATATAAAACGTACACCACGTGGCAGGGTCGCAACAGAAGCTGCCTATAACCATTTGGGATTGCCTTATACGGCTGATCTTTTCGACAAATAGCCCCTGTTTTGCTTTTGTTGAGCATATTTATTGTGTAGCAAGATCTAATTATATTTGGGTGATTGATTCCATAACGGCCGTTGTGTACAACAATTTATAGGTTCAATATTTTACCCATAGGTTATTTATAATCAAGTAATAAAATGGCAGGACATAGTAAGTGGTCTAATATAAAACGTAAAAAGACTATAAATGATGCAAAAAAAAGTAAAATATTTACAAAGCTGGTTAAAGAGCTAACCGTAGCCGCCAGAACGGGCGGCTCTGAACCAGAATTTAACCCACGATTGCGTTTGGCCATTCAAAATGCCAAAGGGGCTAATATGCCCAAAGATGCCATACTACGTGCGATTAGTAAGGCAAGCAGCCATGATGTAGCTACTTATCATGAAGTGACCTATGAGGGATACGGCCCACATGGAGTTGCCATTATGGTGGTCTGTATGACCGATAAATTGATTAGAACAGTAGCCAATGTGCGGGCTATTTTTGCCAAATATGGAGGCAGTTTAGAAAAAAATGGTGCCATTACTTTCTTGTTTGATTATAAGGGCGTCTTTACCCTTCCTTCTGTTGATATTAAAGATTATGATGATTTTACCTTAGGGCTAATAGATGCAGGCGCAGAAGCATTAGAAAACGATGGTCCATTTGCCCATGTGATTTGTGCAGTAGAAAACTTTGGGAACATACAAAAACACTTGGAAACACGGTCCATTGCACCAACTTTTGCTGCTTTAGAGTATATCGCTCATACTTTTGTCCAAGTAAACGATGCTACATTGCTCAAGCTTATAAAGCTTATAGATGGCTTAAAAGATGACGATGATGTACAAAAAGTCTATCATAACATCGCGCTTCAACCAGATCAGGAAGCTTTATGGGCGTAACAGATTAAAAAGAATAAGGGTTAACTTAATCAATATAAAATTGGATATTTCTATAAAATATTTACATACTTATTACAAAAAGCCCTTTTCTAACTCTGTCTTTTTCTCTTCCTCTTGCTGGATGATATCTTGTGTTAATAATCGTATGCTTTCTATAGTCTGGTCTGTCTTTATGTATACATTATCATTATCCTGGAATAGTTGGTCTATTTTATTAAATATGTCATTTTTATTATTACAAGTAAAATTATTCCATTCATTTACAATAGGTTGTATATTATTTTCTTCTAGTTCTAACCTATCGATCATATCCTTTATCAGATCGATGTTGCCATCTTCGTTTTTTATTTTTTCTTGCAAAGCGGTTAGATCCTTTATGCAATTATCAATCCATGTCCATGTATGATCTATGCTCATTATATCATCTATCCTCTTTTCTATATTTGTTACTGTATCTATTATATCTATGCAGTTTTGTCTTATTGCTGGTTGAAATTCTTTGATCGAATTTAGGTGTTTATTTGTTTCCTGCGATCTATATCCGTTGTCTAAAGCTATGATAAATTCATCATATTGCCTCTCCCAATCATTTAATCTTTTTTTTATTTCTTTTATTTTATCATCAGTCGATACATATTTTTTTTTTCGAAAAGCTTTTAAACTAGTTAAATTATTGATTAGTAGTTCTATAAGACATTCGTCAATGTTTTTATCTTTTGCTACTTTTAATTCTTGCTTCAAAGCTTGTATCATTTCCAGTACTATATTGTATTGCGGTGTTATGTTATTTACCCACTTTACTATTTCCTCAATATTATTATATATTATATTGATTAATGGGTTTATTTTTATATTTTCTGTTATTTTTTTTATCTTGTTTTGACCCTTTATAATGTTTCTTACATAAGTAATTTGATTATTATTAAATGTATTATTACCATTATAATTATGTAAGTGCTCAATATAAGCCCCTTCGAATCTTTTCACATTTTGGGTGGGAGTCCTCTCACAAGATTTACGATTCTCAAGTGCTTGATTTTGTTTTTGTTTAAAAATTTCTGTAAGATTTTTAACGCAACTAGATTCTACATTATCATCTATATTAGAAGCATTACAATCTTGAATATTGTTACCAGTCTTTACATTATCATCTATATTAGAAGCATTACAATCTTGAATATTGTTACCAGTCTTTACATTATCATTATAACCATTTAAGCGTTCAATATCAGTAGTAGTGCAATAGCCTTTGGGTTTTGATTCCGCTAATAAATTTAGTTCCTTTGATTGGCTATTATTCATAGCGTCACTAATCTTGGGATAATCCTTAGCAACTACATCTGTCTCAGCTGATGATAGAGTTTCTTGTAATGGCAAAGGACCCAGTAGTTTATCTTTCTGCCCTACGAATAACGAAGGTACTGATAGGCTATTTGAAGTTTCTTTGAACGGTAATGTTTTGTTTTGGAGCCTATTTCCCAACAGATTTGATTGCACTAGTCCTATATCAGTAAAATTGGTACGATTAGCTTGCTGTTTAGGGAACGTATGTGTTAAAGGGTTATCCCTTTGTAGGGGAAATATCCCTTCGGATAGCGGGTCTACTGCCCTTTTTAAGGGTAATAGGGGAGAAAAGCAATCGCTTGTATTGGATTTAAAAAAGATTTTTGCTACGTTAGGTACATGTTTGTTTTTTTTAGTAGGCAGCTGTTGCACAGTCCTATTAAAAATGAAGCAGAAAGAAGCTTTTGAGCGAAAGAATAAGTAAAAATATTAGGGGAATAGGTAGTTTGATCATTTCCTAAAGAAGTCTTATCGCTTTCTATATCTATGTTGGCCATATTTTTTTATTTTTAATGATGATTTTATCTTAATATCTAATAAAAGAACAGTATGTTTTTTTATTTAAAATTCCAAATTTTCTAGCTATGCTAGCATAATACAGCTCTTGTATATATAGTTGAAAATGGGTAGAAAAGACCATTAAAGGATATATCTAATAATTAAAAAATTAATAGCAAATGGTCTCAAAAAACTGCAAACTAGTCCTTACCGAGTGCAGCCTCTACAGCTTCTACGACCTTTGGATCTAAAGGATCTGTTGCAGAAGCAAACCATGTAATGCATTGGCCCTCTTTTCCTATCAAGTATTTATGAAAGTTCCACTTTGGCCGTCCACACCAAGAAACTTGTGTAGCAGCCCATGCATAAAATGGATGAATGTATTTTCCACGAACAGCTGTTAACTGCGTAATGGGAAAAGTAAGGCCACTCCATTTGTTTTGTATGGCATTTGCTATATCACAAGACTTTTCCAATTCTTGCTTGCCAAAACTTTGAGAAGATACCCCAAGCACTGTAAAACCATGCATATGGTAGCGATCATGTAGCCTTTGTAAGGCGTCAAATTGACGGGCAAATCCACAGCGTGAAGCTGTATTGACTACCAAAACTACCTGACGAATGCTACTACAAAGGTGAAACGTAGTGCCATCTAATAGGGTAAACGAAAAGTCTTTATCAGGGTTGGTATCCATATTTATAGCTTTGTATAGTTGCTTAAAGCAAATAGTTTAGTGGATGATTCACTAAAAAATTATTTTTCTAGGCAAGTATACGTTATTTTACTTAAAATACAATTTTAATAATGCTTTTTTCAAAGCTTTCCTCTGTTTCTTCCGGAAAGCCTATCTCTATAGGAATATAAAATATAGGTAATCGGACCAATTGTTTGATCGAATCATCCGCTATTAATCTTACATAATCTTTTTCCGTTGTAACAATCGCCTTATCTTTATCGCTTAATCCATGAAATACACTGATAATTTTTAATATATCAGCATAAGTGAACCAGTGATGATCTGGAAAAGGCAGGTGTGTAATCTTATGTCCATTGCTTTCTAAATAATTTCGTAAGGGTAGGGGGGTGGCAATACCGGTAACCAGTAGTAGCACAATCGGAAATCTATCTGCTTTTCGATCGCCTATCATAATAGGATTATGGTAGGTGATATGTGTAAAAAAAATCGGTGTGGACTTGGTATAGTATGGTTGTATAGAAGCTTTTATGGCTTCTATTTTTAATGGGCTAAGGTTTCTTGGGCTTTTGGTTACCAATATTATATCAGCACGTGATGCACCTTTACGTGGCTCACGCAATTGACCCAATGGTAGTAGATGGTCCCTAAAAAAAGGCTGATCAAAAGTAGTCAATAAAATATTTAGATGGGGCATTAGGCGAAGCTGTTGAAAAGCATCATCTAAAAGAATTACTTCGACATCTGGCTTATATTCCATAATTTTATCTATTCCTTTAGTTCTGCTTTCGCAAACTGCAATAAGCACATTAGGGTTGTCTACAAAATATGTATATAGCAGATAAGGCTCATCACCTGCTGTTAAAGCAGAGTCTAGTCCATTGATTATTTTAAAGTCTACCGATTTGCGCTTGTAGCCCCTACTTAGCACGGCTACGCTTTGGTACTTAGCAAGTAATTTGATCAAATAAATGGTCAAAGGTGTTTTACCGGTACCACCTACTGATAGGTTACCTATACTGATCAATTTGGGCTTTTTATAAAAAAATGTTTTTTTAATTTTTTTGTTGTATAGAAAATGACGTAGTGCAACCATTCCTCTATACCCCCAACTCACTATCTGCAACCATAGTGGAAACATAAAATTTATATAACTAATAAAAATGATGGACTATAATAGTCCTACAACGAATCTTGTTACACAAGTAACGGTATTTTTCTTATATTAAAGTCTTCTTCAATTAAATTTTAATTGATTCGCAATATATATCTAAACACACTGATGACCACAAAAGCACCGAGATATAGTTCTACTGCTGTTACCATATCTGATGTGATAAACTATCTAGAGCAAAATGTTCAGTTTCAAAGCCAGTATAGTGTGGCTACATCGGGTGTTGTAGTTGGTGATATAGGTAATATAGTAACGGGCATATTGATTGCCCTGGATATAACGGAACCATTGTTGGATGAAGCTATTGAAAATAAATGTAATTTTGTAATCGTAAATCAGCCTTTTTTTACCCAACCATTGACTGCAATTACTGCAGAAAGTTATGCTGGGGGATGTATTATTAAAGCTATAAAGTATAAACTTACCATTTATATTTTTAATACTAATTTAGACTATCTCGGTCAGGGAGCTAGCCATAGAATCGCTCATTTACTTGAGTTACAAGAACCCTACCCCATTATTCCTCAAAAAGCAAGTATGTATAGGCTTACTACCTTTCTGTTCCCTCATGCAGCTAAATATTTAATTCAATCTTTGTGTCAAGTAGGTGCTGTGTTGGCTACTGAGCATCTAACCACTGTTGCCGTTAATGGCCACTCAGGAATAGAAGCGCTATCCTACTTTCCTGCTAAGGAAAGATTAGAATTTTCACAAGAAAGCCAGCTTACTTTTATGGTGCCTATGTTCTGTAAGGAAAGAATCATGGAAATTTTACTCTATGGACATCCTTATGAAAAGGTGACCTACTATTTAGAGCAGGTAGAAGTAATTGTAAACCATAGAGGAAGTGGCGTATTGGGTAGTTTGCCTATAGAGTTGCCAGATAAATATTTTTTAAAGTACATTAAAACAAAGTTGAATTTAGCCTATCTTCAACATACAAATTATTTCGACCGACCTATTAAAACGGTGGCCGTTTATGCGGGCAGTGGTAGTGGGTTATTACAAGAAGTACTTGACAAGAAAATAGATGCCTTTATTACAACTGGTCTACAATATGAACAGTTTTTAGAAGCTAATGGTAAAACATTACTCATTGATATAGGCCATCATGCGACTCGATTGGGGCTTAAAAAATTAATACTTGCACTATTATCAAAAGAATTTAATAATATTGTAATACTACGCTGTAAAACTATTACCAACCCTATTCACCACATTAACGATTAGCTAATGGATAAAAATATTGCAATTAAATTAAAAAAATTGTCTGAGATTCAGGATGTTGATATAAGTCTTAATAGTATTTTGAAGCTTAGAGGTACCCTGCCAGAGGAGGTGTCTGAATTAGAAGCAGAGATAGAGGCATTGTATGCAACTATAGAGGAGCGTGCATCACTGTTAAGTAAACTAAAAGAGGAAGTTGTAGATAAAAAAGCATTTATCAAGCAAGGTGAAAAAAAACTTCAGCAGTATGAAGCGCAGCAGATGGAAGTGCGAAATAATAGAGAATATGACGCCATTACCAAAGAACTTGATCTCCATAGGTTGGATATTCAACTTGCCGAAAAATTTCTACGTAATGCCTATGGCAACATAGAACAAGACCAAGCTAATTTAGAAGCTTTATCGAAACTTTTAGAATCAAAAAAATCTGATTTAATTTTAAAAAAAGAAGAACTTGAAATAATTTTAAAAGCAAGTGAAAAGGAAGAGCAAGCATTATTTCAAACAAGAAAAGAGATTATAGTTGTTCTAGGTGAACCTTTGTACCTTACTTATGAAAGGATTAGAAAAAATGTACCTAATAATTTGGCAGTAGTTCCTATTAAAAAAGGGGCCTGTGGGGGGTGTTGTATCATCATTCCTCCTCAGCAAAAAATAGGTGTCTATGAACGAAATAAAATAGTACTTTGTGAACATTGTGGTAGAATGTTAATTGCTTTGGAGCAGCCTATTGATGCATTGCTATTCGTTGGCTAAAGTATTAGTATTAAGTGAAGATGCTACATTACTCAGGTGCTGTAATGTAATAAAAATAATTAAGCCTATTCTTTTACGTTGCGTACCATTAAGATTAAAAAGTTATGGCAGAACAAGTATATTCACCTGAGGAGCTACGGTTTTTTGAAAAGATTCTTTTAGAAAAATTGGAAAAAGCTAATCATGAGCTGCACGTATTGGAGAAAGTTTTGAGTCGACAAGAAGCGGGTCTAGAGGTTGCTGGTAAACCATTTGAAGAAAATGCAGAGGTGATAGAGACCGAAAATGTGGGTCAATTGGCTGAACGTCAGCAAAAGTTTATAAAACAAATTGAACTTGCTATTCAACGCATTAAAAATGGCACCTATGGTATTTGTGTTTTAACAGGTAAAGTTATAGACAAAGAACGTTTAAAGGTAGTCCCTCATACAATGTATGCAGTCGACGCAAAGTTAAATGCAAAAAAATAATCCTAAGCAATAGGTTGTAACGCTTATTATTCTCTATGGACAGTTTTTTTATATAACGCCGGTGTCTTTAATACGGTTAAACAAGTTTATTAGTAATGCTGGTCTTTGTGCAAGAAGGGAGGCAGATCAACGCATTAAGTCAGGTGATATAACGGTCAATGGTACAGTTGTACAACAGTTAGGTATAAAAATACCAATCGATGCAGTGGTTGCTTATAAGGGTATCCCTTTGCATCCAGAAAAACTAAAATATATACTTTTGAACAAACCAAGGGGATATGTAACTACACTACAAGATCCTGAAGGTCGAAAGACAGTTTTAGATCTGATTAGTAAACGCTATTGTCCCCAACGCATCTATCCGGTTGGTCGGCTAGATTATGATACTACAGGGCTATTGCTCCTGACCAATGATGGGGATTTGGCCCGTAAGTTGTCTCATCCTGCTAGTAAAGTTAAGAAGCTTTATTATGTAGTATTGAATAGGGCGCTAAAAATTGAAGATTTACATGCAGTTCAACAAGGTCTTTTGCTAGAAGATGGTCTAGTCAAAGTAGATCAAATCTCTATAGTAGCAGCAGATCCAACTCAAATAGGTATAGCCATCCATATGGGTAAAAATCGCATTATTAGAAGAATTTTTAGCCATTTAGGTTATATAGTCCGCCAATTAGATAGGGTAGGTTATGCCCATCTTACTAAA
>ENA-UOVY01000775-UOVY01000775.1-plant-metagenome-genome-assembly--contig:-NODE-775-length-10786-cov-55.318051_pt1 | contig 10786 bp, 7 predicted proteins | sample MGYA00249840_ERZ761561 | MGnify/ENA primary metagenome ERZ761561 (study PRJEB28882, sample SAMN05720143) | plant metagenome | isolation source: Guanajuato, Mexico | place: Mexico:Guanajuato, Mexico... | reverse complement strand
TCTCCCTCCTCCCTCTCAGTATCTTCCTCACTCTGAAATTTTAACATGCTTCATGTCTTTCCTGAACCTTGGATCTCAACCTCTCGATCCGAAATTTGCGAGTTTCAGCCCTCTCCTCGATGACGTCATACTCGAAAAAATGTCCGGCCTGTGGGACAGGGACATATCTCACTTCGGCACGTCAAGAAAGTTTGGATTAAAGAGAAGAGGGAGAAAGGAAAAAAAGATGGAGAAAAAAAGATACGGTTTTCTGGGCTCGGAAAATTTTGTAGACAAGGGAGAGGAAGATGAAAAAGATAAGGAGGCATTCGGCCTTCAGACTTGGAAAAACCACCTTATCCTGCTAGGCCCAATACGATTTTTGAGTAATCAGAATAACATCACAAATTTCAGCTCCTCTAGTGGGATTCAAATCCGCTTTGACTCAAAAACCTAAAGACGATATTCCATGCTCGAAATGAAATTCCTATCTTGAAACCTTAACTTTTTACATAATATGCTATACAAAAATCTTCTCGGACCTTCCCCCACCACGACTCAACCTTGTACGATCTGTTATATTAGCTTTTCAATTTATTTACCGGAAAATGGCAGATTATCAGTTGATTTAATAACGTCGAATATGCGTAGAAAGCTCCGACGTTCATTCCATAACTGGCTAGTAAGAGATCGAAGTCGAAATTTAAAATTAAATATTTGAGCGACGCGTAAAAGGATTTATCCTTTCTGTTATTGGTAATTAATACCAATTTTCGTGCCACACTTGGAGGGACTGGTGGTGCGGCTTCGAAGACTGTAGGAAAATTACAAAAATAAGAACAAAAATTAATTATAAGAGAATATTTTTACGGTAAAGGCGATCAATATTTTGGAGTGCTGTTTGTACTTACAAAAGAATATAAGTAGAAATATCACAGTGGCTGCGATGGCAGTACCTAAGAAGAGAACGTACAACTCTCCACCTATACGTTCTACATCCTCAAGATGTTCTTTTACTATCACAGGAGGCAGAAGGAATCCAATGGCGATTCCTACCTGAAAATTGATAGAGATAAACTTGAAAAGTCTGAGTTAAAATTAGGATTTTCAGAGAGAGAGATTAATCTCAGAAGTGGGAAGGTACAGCTTGAATATAAATTTTGTTCGCCATAGTGGGAAGGTGCTGTTGATAGTTCGACTTCTTTATTAATTTGCAAAAGAGCAAAATAATTAACTGCATTAATGACAACATTATTTAAAAAAAATAATTGAATAATATTATATTAAATAATTAATATTAATAATAATTTAATTTAATCAATATAATAAATAAATAAAATACTTAATTTAATAAAAAAATGATTCTGTAAATAATTGAAATAAATTATTAATCATAAAAATAAATGGCAAGTTTTCCTTAAATATCCTCAATAAAAGACTCTTGTAAAGTGACCGAAAGCGTTCGACGTAATTGTTTAAATTTCTGCAGTTTTCGCTAACTTTTACTCTTTGAGTTTTGTTTTAATTTGATTCTTACTCTTTCTTATTTTTAGCAATGGATTAGCAGTTTTATAAACGTGGAAGTTGTTCCAAATTAACTGTTTCAGATAGTTCAACATTCGAATTTGGGGGTAAAAATATGTATTTCATTTCAAATTTTTCTTAGATTAGCTGGAACATGGTCTAGATCGATTAATTTCAGCTTGAATATCTATTCACCTGATTTCCGAAGACACCGATAGCTGTAGCAGTGGAAACTTGATGGTGAGGAAACCAGACGGCTGCCAAACGAGCCGGGGCACCTAAAGTGAACATTTGCGATATGCCGATAATAGTCTGCCCGGCAAATCCGATAGAGAATTGATGTGGCTCGGTGGAAAATACCTTGACCCACGAACCAATGGACAACAGAAATGCACCCAAGACGACTGCAACTTTCAATCCCTGTAAAATAATTTTAAATTCTTATTTCACCTACCTTCAGACCCGCTTGATGAGATTTGTTATTCATTACCTTTTTTTTGTAGCACCCACGATGCGGGGAACACTAATGGAATGTACGCGGCCATAAATATAATAGACGTCCAGTCTATCGCCATCGAGTCCACATGATAATATCGAATCACTATATTTGTAATAATGGAATATTGAATCCAGTGACTAGCATTGCACGCCGAGCATAAACAAAACAGCAGCAGAATCAGCCAACGTTTCTTAAACGTCCGACATTGTACATGAATATGATTCGCTGAAACCAAAGAATGAAATACTTTGCGACAGAAATGGTTATGTAAATTGGGAATTCAAAGGCTCCTTGTAACATGTTTAAATTTTATATTCCTGTTTTAGATCTTTACTGTCATTCCCTTTAGTGAAAATGAAGTTCATGTTCTCAAGTTTTCCCTCCCTCTGCCTCTCGAAACTGGTTGTAACTTAAGAACTTTTGTTATTGCAACAAATATTGCTGCAAACGTCAGGCCAATCTTGTAAGCAACTTACAATAAAAAATTATCTACTCTCTCATAAATATCAACAGATACATTACATTTCATTTTGGGTCTGCGACGAGCGAAATGGAAAATTTCAGGATAAGAAATTTAAAAAATAGCAACAACACCTAATTTCAAATATGAAATAATACTGTTACAACCAGACGCCACCCTCATTAGTACCGGTATACGCTAATTAATACAATAGTAATATATAATAAATAGAATGGCATACGTGATAGTTCATACTATACAGTTATGCGCAACATAGGCATCATAATGATTCCTTGGCAGTCCTTGGAAACTGTCAATCCATTGACAGTGCATTGGAAACTGTTAATTCATTGACTGTCCTTGGGAGTCCTTAGGAACTGTCAATTCATTGACATTCCTTGGGGGACTGTCAATCCATTGACAGTCCTTGAGAACTGTCAATTTGCTATCTTCATGGCCATTATTCATAGATTGATGTATATTCCTCCAAGTCCCCCCGAACTTTTGTTAAGAAGTCAAGGCGATTCAAGAAATTGATCTCAATTTTAATAAAATTGTACATAAAGAACGTAGGACAGCCACTCTCTGGCTTACTATCTCACTGGCCACTTTGGAATGAACTCTCCAAAAAGATTGGTGGGGTTGGTTGCCGTTTTTAAGTGCCTCTTCATTAAGATTAGCTGAAATTCTAATGAATTGGGGTCATAGGGCAGCTTTTCACCGTCCCAACACTTTCGGGTGTCTTCCGGGTCCTGAATATTTTACTTCCTACTTTCCCGTTGCATGATTGCGATGCTGTTTTTGTTGGCCAGTCATCAGGTAAGGCTCTTCATCTATCACAACGCTGTCCTGAAAAACACGCCTCAAAAATCCGTGTTCGTGCAGCATATGATCACCATTGGACATTCCTTCGCAAAGACCTCCTTTGCTCTCCTCCATACGTCCTCCCGAGCATGCTCTGTAGGGTAGCCTCATCAATTAACTGCATGTTCGAGTTTACGCGTGAAAAATGACGTGCGGCGTATTTAATTCGCCGTTTCTTCAACAATGTTTCATCGATTTCATTAGTACGATCAAACACCCGATGATGGAGAGTGAACCGTTCCGAAACCGGTTGTACTTTTTCTGTGCCGTTTTACGGGCCTGTAATTGCTCACTCGATAGTTTTGTTTTCTTGAGTTTCATCTTAGCATATATAAGGTGGATAGATTGCATTGATGCTAATAAGTTGAGCATAAATTACGCTACAGTCAATTTCATTAGAATACCTCGTTAGATATTGCAGCTAATCGTCTCAGTTTAACAATTACTGACGCTCCACACTCTGCTTTTCGCGGTAAACTTGAAAAATTGTCAGAAAAACTAAAATGTATGGATTGTATTACCTACTATGTAACGAAGGTCAGGTTCGTACAATAGGCAACTCAGACATCTATTCGTCTCAACAGATCTATTTTCGAAATTGTATTTTATGACTGATGTCGCGAGAAAATACTGTACGTACTGATCCATTTGAGTACGACTTCATTATGTACAAATAGAATCGATGTTTTCTCGACGCTATCGCTATCGCAGGATCAGGGTAGACTGAAGCTCTCATTGAGTGTGTTCTCATCGTGAAGAAAACACCGTCTTAATAAAATATCACGCGAGTTATGTAATCGTGTACTCACCGTTTTGATAAAACGCATCGCCAGCTTGATAGGTGTATTATAATAAGTCAGGCCATGCAGATAAGTTGAAGGTGATATAAAATGTTGAGAGAATATTAACGACGATAACCTATTACGCTTTTCAAGGCACTCAGAGAGGTTATAGTTCGAGGAAATACATTTTTTCAGGAATGATTTTCGTTTTCGCGAAACGCCAAGGATCTTATCCAATATTTACTAATGGAAGACGAAAGAAATATAAAAACTACCACAAAGCTCCTGAAAAGCTCCAAAACTGCTCCCAGGAAGCTCTCAATTAGTGCCCCTCATTTTGAGGACGATGGGGCAAAAAATAAAGATCATGTTTCATGTCTCTCCATAGCTCTAAATTTTTCCCACGTATCTATTTTGCTTCCAGGGCATCACTGCACGGTACCAAACCAGCAGATTTATTACAAGTGGTGGCCTGTTCCGGTCTATAAATATCAACAATCTCAAGACGATGCGTTTTGTTTCTTATTTTTCCCATCATCGACCTCTTTTATCTGTTATTAGTAACGCAGAGTTCAACTTGGGCGGTAACTTATAGATTGTAAATGTGAAAAACAACTGGGAAAATGAACGTAATGTCTAGTATTTTTTTCGTTATCAAGAATTAAATGTCCGTAAATTGAATTCATGGCTCGCTGCTGTTTCAAAGATTTCTTCAACAAGCCAAAAAATGCAATGATCTTGGTACCCTCGAATCGATGACTTTCGATGACCTCACTGTTATAAATAAACAGGTAATAGTTGAAAATTACACAGCCCGTATAGAAGTCGTCCCAAACCTTTATAGAGGTGAGAGCTGGGAATTATTCCAAGTCCTAGAGCCTCAATAGAGGGGAGAGCTTGGAATATTCCCATTTTCGAGAGCCCCAATAAAGGGGAGAGCTCAAAGCCCACAGCCTATTCAACAGAGAGATCTCTGAATTTTTCCAAGTCCCGCAAGCCTATATGGGGGAGAGCTTAGATTTTTCCTGTGCCCCAGCCTATATATAGCGAGATATCTCGGAAGTTTCCCAAGTTCCAAAGAGGAGGGGGAGGTGTACTCACGTATTTCTAAATTAGGTGGGGGGGGGCCTCCGATTAGTTCTAAGTCTCATCGGACACTTCCCCAATGTGGGAAATTAGATGGGGAATATGAGAGCACTATATTCCCCTTCCTTCAGGAAGTTCTAGGGGTGCGGATGAAGGTGGATGTTTGCTGAAGGGCATGACCAGTCTCATAGGTGATCCACCCTTGTGAAGCTTCATTTGTCCATAAATATGGGGAAACGCGTTTGTCATCTCTAGAAGGCACTCGGCGTTTTGAGGGATCACGAGAGGCAAAATCATTTTTCGAGCTTCAGTATTACGGTATTCCAATTCATAGTTGGTACATTTGGCACCTCTGAGAGAGGAGAAAGTGAGACAGAAATAAAAAGAGCCCCTCGCTAAGAGCGTGTAACTTTTTCGATAATTTTTATTCGATTCGTAGATGTTTTTTTGCATTGATTTAATAAGAAATTTATTGATGTTAACCGACATTATCCTTTCGAAGCTTGAATGAAGTTTTGAGGCTCGTTAGCTAGTTACATAATTCATACCTACCTAACTAACCTCGTCAAATTTTTTCCATCACTTGCAAAATTTCGGTAGGTTATATTTTCGTCGTTCATGATAGGATCTAGGAAAGTAAAAATTCTCAATTGATTTTTCTTGCATTTTCCCCCCTGTAAAATTGGTCGATTAAATACGTTTGGCATTTCGCAACAGCAAAAATCGTCTCGAATTTCTTAGAACTATAATCTCTGTACGTTGAAAAGCGTAATCTTTGACAAAACGTAATAGGTTATCGTCGTTAATATTCTCGTAACATTTTATATCACTTTCAACTTATCTGCATAGTCTGACTTATTCGAAAAGTAAAATACATCTATCAAATTCGAGAAGTGATTTATCAGAACGAGTACACGATTTTATAGCTTGTAATATTCATTAGGACGATATTTTCTCCACTTAGTAAGGAGTTCTGTCTACCCTTTTCTTGGGCGTTACCTTCAGCGTTCTCCACCCCCCTCCCCTGTGTCGGGGATTGAATAGAAACGAAAAATTTGGACACAAAGAATCACGCCAAAAGTTCTTTTTCGAATTTTCAAATGGCAAGCTGGCACTTATGTAACAATAAATCCCTTTCGGAGGGAAGGAGTGGCATTTGGTAGATCAAACGTGTTTTACTTTTGAGCGCAAACGATGCACAAACGATCCCTGAAGAATATTAGGGAAAATATGTTTTGGATTCAAAGTTTGGCTTTACCCTGCGATTTTAATCTCCAAAGGTTAGGACACGAAAACAAGTGGGTACATTTAGGCATATGTCAAGACGTATCGGCCGCAAGAGCGAGAATGGACTGGTATGGTGACTGTGGAACAACTGGTTCGAGGTGCTCAAAATCGCTACGCACAGAGGCTATGAAAGAAGAAGAAGAAGAAGAAGTACAAACGATCAATAGTAAAGGCCCCACTTCAATCACATTCGACCTCATAAACATCATACGTTGAGTCATCTCTTACAAATGACCTACGAAATAGAAACATCAAATCCCCTTCATAACAAACTCGCTCTCATCAAACTCGAACTACTTTTTGGGCAGCTTCAACAGATCTGCTCGTTGCGAAGAAACTATCATCACTCGTCTACGCATTGGTCACTCACGTCTCACTCATACACATCTCCTTATCAACCTGCTCCATTTGTAACGATAGCGACCTCACGACAGGACCCTTGCTTTTTTCAAACTCCTATTCACGCGTATCTGACCCCTTTGCCTATACTTCATCCTTCCATCCTTTCCACATTTTAATGTTCTCTACAACACTTGAAAAAGAAATGTATCTGCAAATCTGCCGAGTTTCTGCCAAAGATGTAGCTTGTAGTTTAGTGCCACACCGAAGAAAACAAAAATTGGTTGGACATTGATTGCAAAAGAGTAATAAATAGTCAGCGGATAAGAGAAGCTTTGTTTCTGGCGGGTCTTTGTTGAAAATACTTCATAAATAAGGGAAAGAATTTAAAGTGGGGGAAATAGTATAAAATAGGACAAAACCCTCAGAAGTTTTGGCCGATTCTAAAACATTGACAGGATCCTACGAATCCACGTTGAGGATTACAGTGTATTTATATAACCACCCATTAAGGATTTTCGGAGTAACCTGAACAATGAAAGACTCTAGCCCGATGATTGATTCGTGTAGCTGTTTGCCTCACATCCAGGAGGTCACTGGTTCCAATCCCATTAGAAAAGCAGATATAATTCTGTTGCCTTTTTCTTTGTTCTGGTTACTCCAAAAATATAATAATTCATTTCGAAAGGAAAACAGATCGTCTGAAAATATTGTGCGTAATTGAGAATGCAATCAAGAAGTGCTGTTAATGAGTGAAGATTGCAATCTGAAAATTATGATTAGAAAAAGATAGTTCTACCTTGAGGTACAGGTTCAAGTACAGCACCTTCTATATGCTTGTAGTTCAAGTCCCCGAAATATCTTTTGGAAAACAAACTATGAAAATAATTTGAGCGAGTTAAATGCATTTAGATATCAAGGCCTTTTTTTACTTGCGATCTACTCCTCTCTTATTCCGGAGCAAAGAAAACATAAACCATCCATTCTACTTCCAAACGTGAAAGGTGGGTATGGCTTCCATATTTAGGGACGTCATCTAAGGAAGTCTTATCAGAATTGAGAAGATATGGCTACAGGATGAGCTTTTACTCAGTGCCTTCAATTAAGCACTTTATTTCTCTTCGGGATCTGGTTCCTAGGATGAACAAGTGTGGGGTTCATGAAATTTCATGTGGAGAATGCTCGTCCTTTTATATCGGGCAAACTGGAGAAACTTTAAAACAGGTATCGCTTCTAAATCAGCAGCAGCGCTCCACTGCGCCTCCACTGGTAGCTGCTACGACCTCATTTTCTGACTGGCGTTGAATTAATCCCATTCAATTTTAGCGCGTTGGCACATGCTAGGTGCTTGATGACCTCAATCTCATTCCAGAAAGCTTTTCTAGAAAGAGAAATGGCGGGAAGGTGATCGATGAGGTATGCTGATGTTGACGATCTATTGAGAGGGCGGGGAGGGAGCAGAATGAAGACGCGTGTCTTGAAATGTCGGTAATCTTTCCGATAGACACTAAAACTGTGGGTGACATTCATGATGGAGATTTTGTGATCCAAGAAGTTAACAGATTCACCTCCTATTTCGATTGTGAAATCAATTGTGGGGTAGCAACCATTTAAGAATGACAAGAAGGTGTAGGGTCTGGCGATGGACCCGCCTCAGAGGTACAATTCTCAAAGAAGCTCATGAGCTCACTGACTATGTCTTCACTAATGAGTGATAAAAAAGATTGAGTCCTCCTGAGTAGGAGCCATAATCAATTAAGGAAGGAAAGCTATGAACACGCACGTAAGAAATTACTTGATGTATTCACTGGCGAAAGATAGATGATTACTAGGAAACATACCTTTCAGATCAAAAGAGCTCAAGATTCCCGGGGGGGGGGGAGATATCACGGATTTTCTCCACCAGCTCAGTGGAATTATTCACAGAAAAATCAGATTGAATTTAATCAAAGAAAGACACCATTGGTCGAGGAATTGACACACCAGGCCTTCTGGGTGTATCCTCCTTGTGGAGTTTTCGGGGGCCGTAAATACGTGGAGGAACAGGATTAGGTTCAAGGATCGAAGATTGCGGAGCCCAGGAATCAATGATCCCTTTGTCCACCTCTCGAAAGGCGGCTCCGATATTATAGAGAAACAGAAGGAGGAGGAAAAGAACGATTACTGTCAGCGTTGTCGTGAATTACTTATTCTGAACTATTTGGAAATTATTTATTAATTCTGTAGCTTAAATAGCATTATGAAAAAAGGATGACGAGAAGAAGAAGAAGAAGAAGAAGAAGAAGAAGAAGCACTGTGGTTGACATCTAGAATGGAGGGACTCCGGTGCAAGTCGGCTGGCCTCCTCTTTCTTTCCCGAAATTGGTAAGCGTCTTGAGGCTGAATGTCTATAATTTCAAATAAGCCCATAAATTATTTAGTCACCGGTCATGGGACGTGGGGAAGCTACTTCGAGAGATTCGGGTGCCACCCAGCTACGTGTTGCCCCTGCGGTCACCTTCCGCAGGCAGTCAATCACATACCCCGGGACTGCGATCTTGCTAGAGTCCCCAGGGACCGAGCACTAGAAGAGTTCTGGGGAATTCACGGCGCGGCGGGAATGTCCTGGCGGGAAGCTGGTTAAATTCTGACTGCTTTGCAAGTCGGGCCTCCTATTGGGCGTTTTCCGGGCTTGCTGAAGAGGTAGTTCGTTTAGTGGTCGCCTACCGGACAACTTCGAAGATTCGAAGAGTAGCCTTCACACATGAATGCTCTTAGGGTCACGTGTCCCAAAAATAGTAGCAGGTTTAAAGCTTTCTCAAGCCGGCTGTCTGAAGTCTAGGTCTCCTGAAAGAACGGATATATTAGAATGTCCGAAGCCATTTGGTTGGTATTAGCGAACCCTTAGCTTCAAATTAAAACTGTTAGGAGAGACGGCACGACTGTAAAGATTGATGATCAGTAAGGAAGTCGCGGGAGGATGGCAAAACGTGAGACCGTGGTAAAAATAAACTTACAACCTGTGATTGACATCTATTACGGATATCCTCAAATGCGTAGCTTCGGTGGAGGAATATAAGCACCTGCTCTCCAACTACAGATCTCCCACTTCCAGGTTGACAGCTGAGCATTCCTTCGGTCAGTAGGGGATGACCCCGTATTGATCCTAATAATGATAGGAGGTCGACGTCAAGGGATTTCGACACGCTCTCGCAATACCTCAAGGAATCGGTTTCGGAGCTATGAGTACGATGAGAGTGTGTGCACGTTCATACGCCCCTACCCCCACAGCAACAACAAAAATCAATTGTCTAGTGTCAATGCAACCGAACATTCTTTCTTAAATAAGAGAAACGTTCAAATTCTTGTGGTATTACAGCAGTATGGGCAAAAAATTAAAGATTTGAACGACCTCTAATTTTTAACAAGGCGAAATTTGTAAAATTTATACATCTCTATCGTTTTCTCACAATTTATCAGAAAATTTTACCTTTCCAAAATTGTACGTTGAAATCTTTTTCCTCCCCGCGTCCTCTCCTCACTCACCTTTGATACGACCCACGCGGTACGAACTGTGCATTCATCGAGCGATATCAAATCGAAAAAATTGGGAGTACAGAAGCACTTCTGTTACTGTCTATAGATTGGCAAATGAGTACGAAGACGTAAGATTTGGAGCCTTACCAAAGTTGTTGTCCTACGTACATGGTAGAGATATCATACGATGAACGTGCGTTTTTTCTCTCGCCGAACCCTACCACAGAAATGTAAGAAAAAAAAACATAAGCCTACTCGTTTTACGAGTATAAATCACTCAATAGTCCCACTATACTCGTCTGCATAATTTGTACATAATTTTCAACTCACGTTACCGTTGTAGTTTTTTTACACGTAACCTCGATCGAGAAAATTCATAACAGAATCACACATAAGGAAGGTATAATTATTGCGAAATGTCATCGACAAAAGCTTATTTAACGACGTATT
>ENA-UOVY01000774-UOVY01000774.1-plant-metagenome-genome-assembly--contig:-NODE-774-length-10795-cov-649.195438_pt1 | contig 10795 bp, 7 predicted proteins | sample MGYA00249840_ERZ761561 | MGnify/ENA primary metagenome ERZ761561 (study PRJEB28882, sample SAMN05720143) | plant metagenome | isolation source: Guanajuato, Mexico | place: Mexico:Guanajuato, Mexico... | reverse complement strand
CGGCGGCGGCGGCGGCGGCTGCAGTGGCAGTGGCAGCAGGAGCGGCGCCGCTGATGTGCAAAGGCGCTACAACGCTGCCGCGTCTGCTTGTGAAGCCGCTCGCAGAGTGCTGCCGCTGGAGACTCGGGCCATCGAGAGCGCGTCCATGAAGTCGCCGCTCGGGCCGCCTGCAGTCCTCGCTCAACTTCTTGCTTCTCCGCCAGCCCAACCAGCCAGCCAGTCAGGCAGCGCGTCCGCCCGCCCGCCTGCCCGCTCTCTCTCTCCCTCTCTCTTGCCCGCTCACTATCTCTCGCTCTCCTTCTTTCTCTTCCAGCTCCATCTCCACTCGCCTCGCTCCTTCTTCCTCCTCCGCCGCCAGACTCTCGCAGGGCCACCCAAAACCCCAGCAAGACAACCGATTTTTTAACACAAAACTCCAACTCCAAGCTGGAAGCAAAGCCAACACTCAACCTGAGACGAATGAATTGAATTAGATCAGCGGACAAGGTTCCAATATTAGGACGCGAACGAATTGAATCAGATTTGGAGAGACAAAGTTCCAATATTAGTCTACACTCGCGCGCAACCAAACCTCTCACATAAAATGTCTGCAGCCGCGCCAAACACGAAAGAGAGCGAAAGTCTCAAGGAGGAGACCAAGACCACCGAAAACAACAACACTCAAACAACAACTCCAACCAAAGAGGCTGCTTCGGCCGGAGATCAAACAGACTCCACCACAAACACGAGTAAGACAATACCCAGCAAGCAGGCGGAAGTTTGCTCCAAAAGGGGCGCCGCCGAGCTAGCGTCCGAGGATTCAAATTTGACAGATGATTCGACAACAAAACATTCGAGCAGCAGAAATGGGAAGAAGCAGAAAGTTGAAAATGGCGACGAAGAATCAAATTCCAATGATCTAGAACATGATGCTTTAGATGATGATAGTGAAGACGACGAGGATGATGACAGCTTAAAGCATGACGACGATGACGACGATGATGACGACGACGGCGACTACGAGGAGGAGGTCGAGGACGGCGACCTAGACGGGGATCTAGACGACGCCGACGGTTCGGGCGAGGATATTGACGAGGAGGAGGACGCATGAGCTAAGCTTCAATCAGTTTACCATCAGCAACAGCTCCCTCATGATGCTCGGTCGGGCTCGATGCTCCTCTGGGCTCTCATTGGGAGCCACAACATACGAACCTACCGAACTACAGCCATTGTATCCCGTTGTGCCACAACTCTAGGCGCAGACTTCGATTATTAGGTGCAGTTGCATGGAAATAACGCCGCTGGAAACGGATTTATGTCGCAACCAAAATACAATGACCGTAATTATGTTTCGGCATTTATCCGAGTCCCCGAACACAAAATGTAAATAAAATGTTCCTGCAGTTTCATTGAATGTCAGATTCGCGCGCGATTATCCAAGGCACTCAGTCAAACTGCAGTTTGGTTCAATCACGTTTTTCTCGCGGTGCCTATCGGACAATTTTACCTCCTCATCTAGGCATATTTCCCAATTCAAAACCAAATGGTTTAACTTATTTATCTTGTTTCTATTCGAGCAGAGTGGGCCACTATTTTACTGTCGGTGCTCACTTGATCCCAACCGCTCGAGGGAGGCAATAGCTTAACTTAATTCCAAGATGGTCGAGGAAGTGTCTGACTTCAAGATGCCGGAAAAGGTGGTGACTAAATTACTCAAGGATGCCCTACCTGATAACGTCCTCGTGAGCAAGGATGCAAAGAATGCAGCTTGTAGAAGTGCCAGCATATTCATCCTACAATTGTCGATAGCGGCTGCTGAAAAGGCCCAGATGAGCAAACGGAGAACTCTGGAAAACCAGGATATCATCAAAGCAGTCACAGATCTTGGATTGGAAGAATATGCCCCTCAGCTCGTCAGATTTGGCGCGCGTAAGTTATCTATACCCAAACCGCAGCACTTTAAATATCCACTTTATTTTAACAAATCGTAACTTTTGTTCCCTTCGCAGAGAGGAAACGCAATGCTAGGAGAAGAGAATCAAGTATTTTGAAAACCAAGTCAAATAAGAGAGCGCCTAACGATGATGTTGAACCAAACTCACCCGAAATGCAGGGTCAAGATCTCTTGGAGCCTAGTGATCAAGATTTAGACACGATCGCACCCGACCCAAGGTCACCTGACGAAGGAGATATGGAACCCGAAAATTAAAAACTTGTTCATTGCTACTATTTTGGTCCCCCGAGTTTATTTATTGCCTCATTAGGCAACATCATACGCCAACACAAGCCACATGTCTCAATTGTCTGATTCGATCATAGCTTCAGGGTTTTTATGAATTCATCAGCTCTACGACGAGCGTCCTCACTTGGCTCAAAATTACTCTTGTACGGCAGATATGTAAGTCCATAATTTTGGTAACCTCCCATATAACCACGGCTATTATAACTAGAGCGACGCGATGATTTTGTCAATCTAGGCGGATTATCGTCTCTCGTTGAGGAAACCTCCGGGGTTTCGGTGATGGTGGTTGTGGAAGTTCCTACAGCCGACGCCTTGTCTTCTGGCTTTTCACTCTGGTCTTTGGTCTCGGTTGTGGAGACAATATCGGCTGGGCTGGTATGTAGAGATTGCTCGGACTTTACCTCGTCCTGGGCCACCTCAATGAGATCACGATCCTCCGATTGAGCGTCCTCACCGGTGGTATCTTTGACAATCTGATCCATGGCCTCATGGACGACCTCTGCCATCCAACCCTCCTTCTGTTCGCTGTCGATATCGTTGGCGATTTTGGCAATCTCCTCAACAATGTTGCACTCGAGTTCCTGCCCTTCGTCTGCCTGGGCAGTGTGGTTAGATTCAACTTCCGACATGATGTTGTCGCGGACTGAAGCGAGGAAACTAAAGTAGCTGTTTAACTTGTCAATTTTGGCTAATTTATATCACAATTTTCTTGAGTTGATTTGGTTTGGCAGAGGCCAGTGTTAGAGCTCGCTCGTAGAGATTGTTTATTAGTTTGAAATTTTGAACAAATGACCTTAACAAGTCGAACGACACTATAGAAATGAAGCGCCACAGCTATCTTGGCGGCTGCTATGGTCGCAAGATATCTGAAGAGCTACGTGTGAGAGAAGTGAACTGGGCGTATCGAGAGCTTCTTTCTTCCTCCTCTCGCTCGCTTACCTTTCACTCGACTCGAGAATCTATACGATGAACACCTTCAATAGCACGCTAATCACATAGAGAGCAACGCTTACTCGAATCCAAGAGCAGCGCTCATCTCGAGATCTTTCCGTTATCAGCTCCTGATCAGAAGCGCGCGGCCCTCGCCACCTATTCTCGTCCAGCTCTTACGCCATTCATCTGTTGCTCGTGAAGGCGCTTGAAAACTTCTGGTTTGAACTCGCGTTGCCGCTAGGGTCACTTTCGCTTCTATTTGCCGCCTTCCTCACTACGCTCGAGCTCGAATTCGCGCCGTTTTTAAATCCAGTCAAAGAAGAGAACGTTCTCTGTGAGCTTGAGGATTCTGATTGTGGCTTATTGATCGCGTAGCTGATTTTGTGGTTTAGGAGCTGATTTTGCATGCTCTCACAAATCCGCTTGAACCTCTGATAGGGGCCGGAAATCAGGGTGAACGTTAGGCAGTAGATGGATCTGAATGAGTTGGTCCGGTTGTGCGAGCCAGCTCGATCGGGGGCGGACAATTGCGGACCCTTGTTCATGTAGCCACCCTGAGCCATTGAGGTACTAGCGCACTCGATATCAATTTGTAGCTTCACGTTTCGCTGAAACATCGACGAGGTGCCAGATGGACGTTTGAACTCAACCCTGAACGACATGGGAGACAGTATTTGGTGCACGACATCAGGACTTGAGAAGAAGGTATGAATGAGATCTGCCTTGATCACTGTGAGAGGTCTATCCTTGATGAGGACAACATGAACGTGTGGATTAGCCTCCACCGCTTGCTCGGGCTCGCGAGCTGTCCAGCCGCTCGAGCTTGAGGCTCCATTTCCGCCCCCTAAAACCAACAATTGGCCGAACCAAGACTTTTTGCCCAAATTGGGACCCGAGTCGCACAATTCGCTGTTTGTTGTTTCGTCGTAGTTGTGCATTTTGTTGCGCCTATGAAACCTGGGCGTGCCAAGGATGCTGTTCTTAAAGTTGTTGAACCGAGATTTCCAATATGGTTGCTGGGAGGAGGAGGAGCTGTCGTCGTAGTCGCTGCAGTTACCTGAGGACTCGAAGCTGCCGCTGTCGCTCATAGAGGCCGAACCTCGCCGACGGTTCCTCGGTGTGACCAGGTTCATGTTTGTGGGTGTAACTTGGTGGCTCTGGTGTTGTTGCTGCTGCTGCTTTTGGGGTGATGGCGACAGAACTGGATGAGCGGCTCTCAGGGGATCAAAACCAACAGGTGCACCAGCAGGGTGAAAGGGCTGACAGTTCGCCGTAACACTGTCACTGCTTCCAGTAATTTGCTGCTTCACCTGTCCAGCTACCTTATTAGGGCTCGTCGATTGTGAATGGTCGCTGTTAGAAGTGAGAAAGCTTGCCTGATTGTTCGTGTGCCTATTTGTGTTGGTTGGATTTTGATTTACAGGCGAGTGCGATCTGTTTTTGGTGTACTGATTCAATGGCGAGTGAGGGTTAGAGTTTGCGGTGCTATTCATGGGTAGCAGCTTATTGAAACTTGGACCATGTGTACAGCTAGCGCCAGATTCTCGCTTGCTAGAGAGATGATGAGTGCCTGAGATGCTGTTGACTCGCCGATGAATTGGCGTAAAATGGTGACTTAGGAAGTTTGGTTTGGCGCTATCTCCGCTTGTGCTACCACTTCTGGTCCCATAGCGACCGTTACTGAACGCTCTACGCTGAAACATTGGAGATCCCTCAGTGAGCGAGCTGAGGGATCCCCTCAGACTCATTGCTCTTTCTTGGTCCGAGATTACGAACTTATCCACCCTCTTTTTGGGTGGATCTATCAGGGATACGGGCATATTTTGACCCGCCAAAGGGGAGCTTTTGGTGGTGTTGATTGCGCCAGCTGAGTCAGATCTGGCCCTCTGCAGGAAGTTCATTGAACTTTTGACATTTGACATCTGGCCGACGATGGCGGGCGCCAACTCGGCTTCGTTGTCCTCTAAGGCTGGTTTTCTGAGCTTTCGGTTCAAGAGAAGGAAATAGATCACCTTCTCCTCGTTGTGCTCTGGACTTAGGAGGTCGGCAAGCAGTTTGCTCTTGTCTTTGAAGCAACCTAGCGAGGACATATTGGCAAGAACGTCGGCATCGAGATCGTCCGCCGAGGGTATGATATGTGTCTGAACAACCTGTTTCATTGGCAGCTCTGATTCCAACTCCTTTGCGTCGGTCTGGTTGAATTCGTTTGCGTTGAGCGTGCTCAAAGGTGTAAAGTTGTGCGATCTCAGCGATAAGCTTGAGCTACTACCGCCAACAACCCAGGGATGACGAATAACCTCGGTCAGTGTGATCCTCTTCTCTGCATCCACCTCAATCATGGCCCTCAGAAGTGACTGGCACTCGGCCGGCACAAATTGGGGAATATGGAAGATGCCTCGCTTGACCTTTTCCAGTAAATGGCGCAAGTTGTCATCATCAAAGGGTAGGGCGCCAACAAGCAAGGCATAGAGGATGACGCCGCAGCTCCAAACGTCGGCGCGCCGACCATCGTACTTCTCGCCCCTGACAACCTCTGGGCTTGCATAGTGGGGAGAGCCGCATGAGGTTTCTAGCAGCGAGTTCTCCAGTTGAAGCGAGGCCATTCCAAAGTCTGCCACCTTGATGTTGCCCTTATCATCCAATAACAGATTTTCTGGCTTTAAATCACGGTGACAAATCGAATGGCAGTGGCAAAAATCTAAAGCTGATATTATTTGGCGGAAGAATTTTCTCGCTTCCTTGATGCTGAGCCGTCCTTTGCTAACTAGGTAGTCAAATAATTCCCCTCCTGAAACATGCTCGAGTATTAGATAGAGGAATTTCTTGTTCTCGTAAACATCGTAGAGGCCTAGAACATGCGGATGCTCGATGAGTTTCATGATTGCTATCTCGCGTTCCACCTTTTGCAATACAGATTCGGACAGTTTGCTTCGATTGATAATCTTGATAGCAACCCGCTGGCCAGTAACACAGTGGATTCCCAGCTTCACCAAGCCGGTTTGACCCTTTCCAAGAGTTTTGTCGAGCCGGTAGGGCCCAACATAGGCTAGTTGGCTCATCGAGGAGTCGTTCAACATCGATGGATGAGTCGCTTTTGTGCTGGACGTACGAGAGTTGGTCCCATTGTTGTGATAGTGGCTCGAGCTCATGTCTGCCAGTCTCGGTTTGTCCGCTCAAAGATCGCGCTACAAGAGTAGAAGAGATAGCCAGCTCTGTGATAGCGATCTATCGTTTGCTATTCGGCTTTAGTGTTGAAAGTCCTCCATAGATTTGGATGGCCGCCAAATTTGCTATCACAAAGCAATGTCGTTCCAAGCTAGTCGGCAATCTTGATGGAACATGTAAATCTTGTAATACTAATCCGAAAGCGGATGTTCGAGTTGGCAGTAGATTGATCACTGTTAGAGTTAAACTCGCAAACTGGCCACTCTCAAAGCCTCGCCTCTCTTTTGAGGTTAATGCTGAATTGTGACCTCTTGACGCAAAATTAAGAGGAATTAAAATTAAGGTAAACCAAACTATTGCACAATCAAATCCAACTTAACTTCACACCAATAAACTTTAAATCGTTTCCGGGCCTGTCTGTCGCCTCTACAAGCGTTCATCTGTTTCCTTCTAATACACTTGAGTCTTTGCTGCGACTTGATACTTCAAAATCTTGTCCAAGAATCTATATTAGAGTCGACGAGTCTCACACCCCGATTTTCATACTGTTGATGGTTGATGTCGCTCGCTCGAACCTATGATGTAGTGGCAATAGTACGACTGGCACATGTTTATATATCCAAACGGAGTCATCGTCGGTGATTCTGATTGATCGACTTGCCATAAGAGATTGTCTCCAGTTCATGCCATTCTAGTTGCATTGAATGAGGAGTCGATGTTGGCGAGAAGGCCTCAGCAGGATATAACATAATCTAATTTTATCGTCCTTCCTATTTTGGATAGTTGGCTTCGTCTATTGTTGGCGCAGACTACGAATATTATTGTCGACAAAACCATTGCTCACTTGTTAGATCGACTTATTTGCGGCTAACTTTATTATTGGTGGTCAAGTTTTGGCCAGATTAGATAGCACGAATCTTATGCTCAATTTTGTCCACCTCTATTATTGGACTATGGACCTGGAGCTGCAAATGACGTGCAGTATTTGTGCGTGTTGTTTGTATGGAATGTTTATGTTGTTACGCGCTATCCGCCACTGGCCGGAGTCCAAGAATAGCTATGGTCATATGGGCAAAAGTACACGTCGAGTGCAGCAAAAAGGGTGGTTGGAGTCTAGGGCACAAGAATGGATGAGCGGCCATTTGTCCGTGTAGTCCATCGGGTACGAGAGGCGTCTCGCTGTTCAGTTGCTGGCAGAGCAATTCCTTACTTCCGATACGTGCTCAACAACTCTTGCGTACTAGTCTCGCCCAGTTCCCCCTCACAGATGCTGCCTGCCAGTTTGTTGTGCAGCAGGCCAATGGTGGCGGGGCGCGACTTTATCGCAGGAAGCTTAGGCAGAGGGCAAGCCGATTCAGTTCCATCGAGCTGTGCGGAAAGCGCGAACGCCCCTATGGACTGGCGAGTGCTACCAGCTCACGATGTTTGTCTCAGTGAAAGACAAACCGAGCAATCGTGCAGATTTACGTCAGCGCTCCACAGAATGTCTGTGAGCAATCAATACCTGATGTGAGCTGCACAAGGCGATGATAGATAGCAAAAGAGAATATCCAGACTAGCTCAGATTCACATCGGTTCCCAAACGTTGATGTGGCCGAGTCAAAGATGAGCTCTAGTCTGGGTATAACCAGTTCGAGAGGAAGGTTCTAAGACAACTATTGAAACCAGAACCAATGAGCTATGTGATCACTCTTCGAGGAAATGCTGCGACCTGACATCGCCAAAAAACACGTTAAATGGATTCAAGATGCACGATACGATTACATGTACTTATTGAAGCAGACAACTTCAATGAGTTCAGAGTCATCTTAACCATAATTCGAGCTTTTTGAATGAACTAATGAGCTTGCCTCTCTGAACCCTCCATCTTTCTCGTAAAATAGATCCTCTAACTGGAAGTTTTCTCTCAAATCAGTTGATGCAACCTCAGGGGACAGAGACAGCAGCCGTTATAAATTTTTCTGATTGTAATTATCAGTCTGGACTGTCGATTTCTTGGTTGCTGGCAAAATCTTCCGGCTTAATGATGTTTCCCTCCAAGTCGCGCTGCAAAATGAATAATAGATTCTTGTTGTGCCAGCTTAGAACGCTGTCCGGTACATCGGCCAAGAAATGAGCCGGAGCTGGCTTGATGCTATCTTTGAGGCTGTGCTTCTGGAAATACTTCCTTAGCATATTCAATGCCTCCTCGCAGTTTCCCTCTAGGTGGTGGTTTAGGTATTTGCGAGGCAGAATATGCAATGGATAAAGAGGACATTTCATCATGCCAATATCATTCATATGGTCCTGATAAGTCTCGTAACATTTTACCAAGTGATTTGTGCGTCTTCTCTTGGAAACTTGAGCTCGACAAACTGGACATGTTTCGAGTTGCTCGCCTTCACGGAGTTCGTTCCACGAGGCCATTATGCGTTTTGCTCGTCGTATGAGCAATGTTGCGATTCACGATATGCTAGGTTGACGATGGTTTGATATCAGTAAAGCAAGTGGACGTTACTTCGAAATGCGAGAGCGTCATATTATCTACTTGCACCTGAGGTTCGTGCCAGCTGCTGCGTGTGCTCTGCGTATCCGTTATCCTGTGGCAATCGGCAAAATTATTTGTTTTCCATGTTTTCATTCGCTGATCATGATATGAGTTTGCTTTACCCATGTGTCGCCATGAATTTACACACCGAAACTAGCCCTTGAGAGCAAAAATATATTATTGAATCTCCTGACTCCTGGTACGGAATTGAGACATCTAATTGCAATGTTCGCGGGATGAATCATATCATCTCGCAGTATCCTCCAATTTATCGTGATTTTATCAAGAAGAGAGCCCAGTTATTACCTATCAAAACATAGCCAGATATTGCAAGTCGAATGGACTGAGGATCAAGCATAACTGGTTACTGAAGAGCGAGGGCAGGCGATAAAATGTCAAACATCACTCAAGCAAGTCTGACCTTATTCTCCCAAAGCTGTTTGTCGACGACCTTGCGTAGTGGATCGCGTCCGAAATTTAGTCGCTTTCTCAGCCATCATATCTCCACACTTAGAGGCATTGACAGATTCTCTACTAACAACTCTAAACAGACAATTGTACACCAAATCTCGGCCTACCGAAAGGGGGCAAGCAGCTATGCAGCTCGTGAATCACCCCAACGGACATCGATTCTAGAAAGAATTTTGGCTAGTGAAGCCGAAAGTCGGAACCAAAACCGAGACAAGAGAAACGTCACAGTACCAAGACCATTGCCAACAATAACTATTGACTGCCCTAACAGGATAGCTGTCCTGCAATCCTTTAGAAAAGCGAAACATGTGTACAGGAGTGACGTTAAACCCTTCACTAGTTTTCGTTATGATGAGAGATATAACTGGTGCTTAGAATCAGACCATCTCAATGATAGTCACGATCAATATAATAGAACACATACCCCTGTCAAGGCCCCCGTCACTGTATTTGCTGTTCTCGGATTATTAGGTAGCGTGAAGGTTGAGGATGAAGCTAATAAGCTAAGTGATGAGGAAAAAATGAAGAAGATGAAGCCAGTCGAGTTATTTATAGCTCGAGGTGTCTTATTAATGTGTGATCAAGAATATTCTAAAGCAAGCGAGTTGTTTCACCAAGCTCTCCGCATAGCCCAGGATGAAGGGGATGATGAGAGAGAGACCCTTATACTGAACCTTCTAGCATCTAATTCGTTTGAGAGCGGTGATTTTAAAGCAGCTGAGAAGCTGTTCATCGATCTGGTAAAGCGTCTCATGGCCCATGAGGCCGAACCGACGGACCCAGCAATCTTGGAACTGTCGCTCAAACTGGCCGCTATTTATAGCAGAAATGAGGAAACACACGGCAAAGCATTGAAAGGATTCAAATTTGTTATAGACAGCTTGTTAGTCAAACTTCAAGATATTCTGGACAACGAAGATGAAATGGAGGTTCTTAAATTGAGTGCAGAAAAAAGGAATGAGCTAGCTTTATTAGGTTGGAGCTACGACTGGTTTGCTAAGCATCTTTTGCTTGTAGGCGACTACAAGGGAGCGGTGGATATGCTCCAGAGGGCGCTCAAGATCAGCTCGCAACTGCTTGGCCCCCTACACGAGCAAACGCTGATTCTGCTGAATGATGTCGGAACTACAATGGCCATGGATCAGTCGCCAGAGACTGGAAGCGTCTTCATCGAGCGGGCCGCTAAGGGTGCAATCGAGTGCCAGTCCAAGGAGCTGGCGTCCTTTTACGTCAACCTTGGTCTTGTAAACCTAACGCTCCGCCGGTTGGGCGAGGCGAGAAGATACTGCCAATATTCGCTCGAGTTGGCCTCCAAGAACCGCGACCACCACAACTCGGATGAGGTGATGAACTTGGCACGCGGCTGTCTCAACGAGGTGCAACGTTTGCTCGAGAGCGACGAGCGGGCAAGCAAATAAACTTGTTATCCATATCACTCTGAGCCTGTCTACCCCTTGTGGCCGCTCTGCCGACAGCGC